>Ga0172372_10000029_pt1 | contig 183607 bp, 173 predicted proteins | sample LakKiv5m_2_FD_114544 | JGI IMG/M metagenome (GOLD analysis project Ga0172372, IMG submission 114544) | Freshwater microbial communities from Kabuno Bay, South-Kivu, Congo - kab_092012_9.5m | ecosystem: Environmental > Aquatic > Freshwater > Lake | place: Democratic Republic of the Congo...
ACCTGACACTCGTGGTCGACACCTCGTTTGCCATTTTTCGGACGGCGGGGTACCTTGGGAAGGTGAGCACTAGGCGCGAACGCCCGTAGGTCTTTGTGCCGCCGCGAGTTACCCCTCCCGTCCCGCGCCCTTCGTCGGCGCCCGACCGGTCGGCGATCACGCGGTCTGGTCCAGAGATCAGCGAGCTGCCGGCGCCTTCCTTTCTGATCTGCGGCGCTGGTCGGCCGCCTTGCTGATAGAGTGTCCAAATGATCCCTTCGTTGCCCCTCGTGCTGGGCATCGGCGCCGCATTGGTCGCGGCCCTTCCCATCACCTTCGTCCTTGGTCGGCGCAGTGGTCAGCGCACCGGACGTGCCGCCGCCGAAGCGGCGCAGCAGGCCGCCGGAGAGTCGGCGGAGCAGCTCGCCAAGAAGATCCGGAGCGAGGCGGAGCGGGAGGCGGAAGCCGCTCGGAAACAAGCGGTCCTCGCCGGCAAGGAAGAGGTGATGAAGGTGCGCGAGGCCTGGGAGCAGGAGGCCCGCCAGCGCCGCGAGGAGATCGAGCGCGAGGAGCGCCGCGTCGCGGAGCGCGAACAGCAGATCGACAAGAAGGTCGACATCGTCGAGCAGAAGGACCGCGACCTCGGCCGCCGCGCGAGCGAACTGGGCCGCCGGGAGAAGCAGCTCGAGGAGCGTCAGGTCGAGCTCGACGGGATGCTCGGCGAGGAGCGTCGTCGACTGGAGCAGCTCGCAGGGCTCTCGGCGACCGAGGCCAAGGCCGAGCTGATCCGTCGGATGGAGGAGGAGGCGCACGCCGACGCCGCCAACCGGATCCGCGAGATCCGCGACACCGCCAAGCGCAACGCCGACCGCGAGGCGAAGAAGATCGTCGCGCTCGCGGTGCAGCGGATCGCGGCCGAGCACACGGCGGAGATCACCGCCTCGGCGGTGGCGTTGCCGAAGGATGATATGAAGGGGCGCATCATCGGGCGCGAGGGCCGGAACATCCGCGCCTTCGAGCTCGCGACCGGGGTGGACGTCATCATCGACGATACGCCGGACACGGTGGTGGTCAGCTGCTTCGACCCGGTGCGGCGTGAGGTCGCACGGTTGGCCCTCGAGAAGCTCGTCGCCGATGGGCGCATCCATCCGGGGCGGATCGAGGAGGTCGTCGAGAAATCGCGGAAGGAGGTGGATGCCTCGATCATCGAGACGGGGGAGCAGGCGGCCTATGAGGTGGGCGTGCATGGGCTCCACCCCGAGGTGATCAAGCTGATCGGCCGGATGAAGTGGCGGACGAGCTATGGGCAGAACATCCTGGCGCATTCCAAGGAGGTCGCCTTCCTCGCCGGGATGATGGCGGCGGAGCTCGGGCTCGATGTCGCGATGGCGAAGCGCGGCGCGTTGCTCCACGACGTGGGGAAGGTGCTCACGCACGATCACGAAGGGACGCACGTGCAGCTCGGCGTCGAGGTCGCGACGAAGTACGGGGAGCACCCGCTCGTCGTGAATTGCATCGCGGCCCACCACGATGATGTGCCGCACGAGAGCGAGGTGTCGGTGCTCGTGCAGGCGGCGGATGCGATCTCGGGGTCGCGCCCCGGGGCGCGACGTGAGGCGTTCGAGACCTACGTGAAGCGGCTCGAGGGGCTCGAGAAGATCGCGTCGGGGTACAAGGGCGTCGATCGCGTCTTCGCCATCCAGGCCGGGCGCGAGGTGCGCGTGATCGTCGATCCCGATGGCATCGACGATGCCCGCATGCAATCGCTCACGGCCGAGATCGCGCGACGGGTCGAGTCCGAGCTGCAGTACCCGGGGCAGATCAAGGTCGTGGCGATCCGCGAGACGAGGGCCTCCGACATTGCCCGCTGAGCGGATCGATGGGGTCGCGATCGCGGCCAAGGTGCGGGCGCGGGTCGCTGCGGACACCGCGGCGCTCGTCGCGCAGGGGATCGTCCCGGGGCTGACCGTCGTGCTGGTGGGGGACGACCCGGCGAGCGCGGTCTACGTGGCCTCCAAGGAGAAGGCGTGCAAAGAGGCCGGGATGCGCGGCGAGACCATCCGCCTCGCCGCCACGACGCCCGAAGGGGAGCTCCTCGCGCTGATCGATCGCCTCAACGCCGATCCGGCGGTGCACGGGATCCTCGTGCAGATGCCGGTGCCGAGGCATATCGATGCACAGAAGGTGATCCGGCGCATCGACCCGATGAAGGACGTCGATGGCTTCCATCCGGTGAATGCGGGGAAGGTGCTCATCGGCGATGCCGATGGCTTCGCCCCCTGCACGCCGGCGGGGGTGCAGGTGATGCTCGTCGAGAGTGGCGTCGACACCTCGGGGAAGGAGGCGGTGATCCTCGGGCGGAGCACGATCGTCGGGAAGCCGATGGCGGCGTTGCTGATCCAGTCGGGGAAGGGCGCCGACTGCACCGTCACCATCTGCCATTCGCGCACCACGGATCTCGCCGCGCACACGCGCCGCGCGGATATCCTGTTCGCGGCGATCGGGAAGCCGGAGATGGTCACCGCCGACATGGTGAAGCCGGGCGCCGTGGTCATCGACGTGGGGATCAATCGCGTCGAGGACCCGAGTGCCACGCGCGGGTATCGGATCGTCGGCGATGTGAAGTACGACGAGGTCGCTGCCGTGGCGTCGAAGATCACCCCCGTCCCCGGTGGGGTGGGGCCGATGACGATCGCGATGCTCCTCGCGAACACGGTGCGCGCCGCGCGGCTCGCGCACGGGCGCTGACCGCGGCCGTGTTCGACGCGCCCGGCAGTTCGCCGGACCAAGCCTTCGGCGTCGGCGAGCTCACCACGCTCGTCAAACAGGCGCTCGAAGGGGGATTCCCCCCGCTCTGGGTGAAGGGGGAGGTCTCGGGATTCAAGCGGCACACCAACGGGCACTGGTACTTCTCCCTCAAGGACGCGTCGGGCCAACTGCCCTGCGTGGTCTGGGCGCGCGAGACGCGTCGCATACCCGCGCCCCCCGACGAGGGGATGGCGGTCTTCGCGCGCGGACAGCTCACCGTCTACCCCGCACAGGGGAAGCTGCAGTTCATGGTCGACGCCCTCGAGGCCGAGGGGGAAGGGCTCTGGAAGAAGGCGTTCGACGCGCTCAAGGCGAAGCTCGACGCCGAGGGGCTCACCGATCCGGCGCGGAAGCGGCGGCTCCCGCGCTTCCCGCGCGCGGTGGCGGTGATCACGAGCCTCGATGGCGCGGCGCGCCGGGATATCGAGGCGGTGATCCGTCGTCGGCACCCCGGGGTGGATCTCGTGCTCATCGGGGCGGTGGTACAGGGGGAGGGGGCGCCCGCCTCCCTCGTCGCGGCCCTCGATCGCCTCGCGCGCTGGGGCGGTGCCGACGTCGCGATCATCGGTCGCGGTGGGGGCTCGCGCGAGGACCTCTGGTGCTTCAACGACGAGTCGGTCGCGCGCGCCATCGCCGCCTCCCCCGTGCCGATCATCTCCGCGGTGGGGCATGAGATCGACGTGACGATCGCCGACCTCGTGGCGGACCTCCGGGCCGCGACGCCCTCGGTGGCGGCGGAGCACGCGGTGCCGATCCTCGCCGAGGTGCAGGATCAGCTCCGTCGGCTCGGCGGACGGCTGGCCGACGCCCTCGAGGATCGGGTGGCAGCGGAGCGTCGGGCCCTGGCCACCCAGCTGGAGCGCTTCACCCTCCGGGCGACCCGGATGGTCGAGCGCCGCCGGGCCCGCGTGCAGCAGGTCGCGGGGCGGCTCGAGGCCCTCTCCCCGGTGGCGACCCTCTCCCGCGGGTTCACCGTCGCGCGGGACGCCGAGGGCCGGACCCTCGCCACCCGGTCGGCCTTCGCCGTCGGTGCTACATTCGACCTATTGGTGCAGGACGGGCGCGTGCGCGCCCGGACCGAATCCGTCCACGACGACGCCCCGCATCTCCCCTCTCGCGCATGAGCTTCGAGCAGACCCTCGCCCGGTTGGAGCAGATCGCCTCCTCCCTCGATCGCGATGACCTCCCGCTGGAGGAGGCCCTGCGCCTCTTCGAGGAGGGGATCGCCAAGCTGCGTGAGGCGAACGCCGCCCTTGGGGACGCCGAGGGGAAGGTGCAGCGGTTGATCGAAGGGGCGTCAGGGGTCTTCGCGTTGGAGGAGGAGTCGTGACGGAGCCCGTCGTCGCCCCGGTCGATTTCGGCGCTGATCGCACCGCGGTGGGGCGCGCGCTCGAGTCGCTCATGGTCCGCACCCTCGATGGGCGCGATGGGGTGGTCTACGAGGCGATCCGCTACGCGCTCGAGGGGGAGGGGAAGCGGCTGCGGGCGATCCTCGTGATGAGCGCCTATCGCGCCGCCGGTGGGACGGGGGATGCCAGTCACCTCGCTGCCGCGGTCGAGGTCGTGCACGCCTACTCCCTCGTCCATGACGATCTCCCCTGCATGGACGACGACGACATGCGACGCGGCCGGCCGACGGTGCATGTGGTGCATGGGGTCGGGGCGGCGACGGCGGCCGGGATGGCGATGGTCCCCCTCGCCGCACGGGCGGCGTACGAGGCCGCGCTCGGGCTCGGGCTCACGCCGGCGGAGTCGCTGGCCATCGTCCACGTGCTCATGCGTGCCTCGGGCGCCGGCGGGATGATCGGGGGCCAGCTCCTCGACCTCGAGGCGGAGGGGAAGTCGCTCTCGCTCGAAGAGCTCGAGCGGATCCATCGGCTCAAGACCGGCGCGTTGATCGAGGCCGCGATGCGGATCGGCGGACTCGCGGCGCGTGCGCCGGAGGGGCTGCTGGAGGCCTTCGGGACCTATGGCGCCTCGATCGGGCTCGCCTTCCAGATCGCCGATGATGTGCTCGACATCACCGCGACCACCGACCAGCTGGGGAAGACCGCGGGGAAGGACCTCGAGTACCGGAAGAGCACCTATCCCGCCCTCCTCGGCGTCGCGGGAGCGAAGTCCCGCGCCGAGGCGTTGGTCCAAGAGGCCTGTCTGGGGCTCCAGGCGCATGGCGCGCTGACCCCTGAGCTCGATTTCCTCGCGCGGTTCGTCGTCGCGCGGCGTTCCTGATGTCATCTTTCGGGTTCCCCATCTTCACCCGTCGTCGCTCATGACCCTTCTCGACCGTATCCAGAGTCCTGCGGACCTGCGCACCCTCTCCTCGGCGGAGCTCACGCAGCTCGCGCAGGACGTGCGTGACTTCCTCATCGAGACCTGCTCCGTCACCGGCGGGCACATCGGTGCCGGCCTTGGCGTCGTGGAACTCACGATCGCGCTGCACAAGGCGTTCGATACCCCGCGTGACCAGCTCGTCTGGGACGTCGGGCATCAGGGGTATCCGCACAAGGTGCTCACGGGGCGCAAGGACCGGATGCACACGCTGCGGCAGGAGGGGGGGATCTCGGGCTTCCTCAAGCGGACCGAGAGCCCGTACGACACCTTCGGGGCGGGGCATGCGGCGACCTCGATCTCGGCGGCGCTCGGGATGGCGGCGGGGCGGGATCTGCGCGGCGAGGACTTCAAGGTCGTCGCGATCATCGGGGATGGGTCGCTGGGGTCGGGGCTCGCCTATGAGGCGCTCAACAACGCCGGCGCGATGGATCGGGATTTCATCGTCGTCCTCAACGACAACGAGATGAGCATCGCGCCGAATGTCGGGGCGATGCACAAGTACCTCACGTCGGTCCAGCGCAACCCGATCTACAACCGCTTGCGGAGCGCGATCGGCGATTGGGCCGATCATGCCCCGGGCGTGTTCAAGGACGCGGGGACGATCATCCGGAAGTGGGAGGAGTCGGTGAAGGCCTTCCTCACGCCCGGGGTGCTCTTCGAGGAGCTCGGCTTCCGCTACTTCGGTCCGATCGATGGGCACGACATCGACCAGATGGCGGCGACCTTCGAGTCGGTGAAGCAGTTCAAGGGGCCGCGGCTCGTCCATGTGATCACGCAGAAGGGGAAGGGGTTCCCCGCCGGTGAGCATGGTGAGAAGTGGCACGCGCTCCCACCGGGCCACGACCCGGCCACGGGGAAGCAGCGGACCGTCTCGACCGCGAACCCGAACTACACGGCTGTCTTCGGGGCCGCCCTCACGGAGTTGATGCATGAGGATCCCGCGGTCGTCGCGATCACCGCGGCGATGCCCGGCGGCACGGGGATCGGGACGGTGCAGAAGGCGCACCCGACGCGGACCTTCGACGTGGGGATCGCCGAGGGGCATGGGGTGACCTTCGCCGCGGGGCTCGCGACGCAGGGGGCCAAGCCGGTGGTCGCGATCTACTCGACCTTCCTGCAGCGCGGCTACGACAACATCGTGCACGACGTGGCGATCCAGTCGCTCCCGGTGATCTTCGCGATGGACCGCGCGGGGCTGGTCGGCGAGGACGGCGAGACGCATGCCGGGCTCTATGACATCGCCTACATGCTCGCGGTGCCGAACATGACCGTGACCGCGCCGAAGGATGGGGCCGAGTTGGTGGGGCTCCTCCGCGCGGCGCTGGCGCATCCGAGCGGCCCCTTCGCGGTGCGGTATCCCCGGGATGTGGCCCCCGATCTCGTGCCAGCGGCGGCGCAGATCCCGGCGGTGCCGCACGGCACCTGGGAGGTCCTGCGGAAGGGGGAGCGCTTCGCGATCCTCGCCGTGGGGACGATGGTGCACGAGTCGCTCACGGCGGCGGAGGCGCTCGCCAGCGACGGGATCGACGTCACCGTGGTCAACTGCCGCTACCTCAAGCCCTACGACGAGACGACGCTCGCGGCGATCCTCGCGACGCACGATCGCCTCCTCGTGGTGGAGGAGGGGACGGTGGTGAACGGCTTCGGCGCCTTCATGGCGGCGGTGGTCGCCAAGCAGGACGCCGACGTGCGCGTGCACACGCTCGGGGTCCCCGATCGGATCATCTATGCGGCGTCGCGGGCGAAGCAGCTCGCGCAGAGCGGGATAGATGCCGCAGGGATCGCCAAGGCGGTCCGGGCGCTCCACGAGTCCGAGGCGCTCGCCGGGTGACCCAGCGGCTCGGCGTCGTCGGGCATCTCGGCTATGAGGGGCTGACCGAGGTCCTGGCGCTCCTGCAGCGCGAGGCGCCACGTCATGGCTTCTCCCTCCGCTACGAGGCGGCGCTCCATGAGGCGCTCGGCGTGGGGGAGCGACTCTCGAGCCCGGGCGAGATCGACGCCCTCCTCGCGCTCGGGGGGGATGGGACGCTGCTGCGTGGCGCCCGGTTCCTCGATGGCGCGCCGGTCCCGATCTTCGGGGTGAATCTCGGGAAGCTCGGATTCCTGACGACCTGCAGCCATGCGCAGTTCGGGGCGGCCTTCGCCGCCTTCGCCGCTGGCGACTACCAGATCCAGTCGCGGTTGACCCTCGAAGCGGCCACGCGCTCGTCGGCCGGCGCCGTCGGCGTCCAGCTCCGCGCGCTCAACGATGTGGTCGTACACAAGGGCGGGTTCGCTCGGGTCCTCCGGATGCGCGTCTTTGCGGACGATGAGCTCGTGGGGGCGTTCGCCGCCGACGGCGTCGTGGTCGCGACCCCGACGGGGTCGACGGCGTATTCGCTCTCGGCGAGCGGCCCGATCGTGGTGCCCTCGCTCGACTCGTTGGTCGTCACCCCGGTCGCGCCGCACACCCTGGCCCTCCGCCCCACGATCCTCCCGCCAGAGACGGTGTTGCGGATCGAGGTCGATGAGCTCCCTGAGGAGGTCCTCGTGACCGCGGATGGCCAGGTGGGGACCTCGCTCGGGGCTGGGCAGCATCTCATCGTGCGTCGGAGCACCGCGCCCGTCCGATTGGTGACCCTCTCCGGCGATTCGTTCTTCAGTCGGCTCCGGCAGAAGCTCGGCTGGGGCGGCCTCGCGGACCGCGACGGATGAGCTCGACGGCCACGCATCGCGACCTCGCGATGCGTTCACCACGGACTCGTCGAGCTACGCTGCAGCCATGCTGACCGAACTCCGGATCAGGAACCTCGCGATCATCGACGCGGTGACCTTGGCGCTCGCGCCGGGGTTCAACGTGCTCACCGGTGAGACCGGGGCGGGGAAGTCGATCATCGTCGGGGCGCTCGGCTTGCTCATCGGCGAGCGCGCCTCGTCGGACCTCGTCCGCACGGGGACGGAGAAGGCGACCGTCGAAGGGGTGTTCGATGTGAGTGGCCGCGACGCCCTGATCCGCGACCTCGACGACCGGGGGATCGACTGCGATGGGACCCTGATCCTCAAGCGCGAGGTCGCCGCAGCGGGCGGTCGCGCGCGGGCCTGGGTGAATGGCTCCCCCGTGACGGCGGCGGTGCTCGCGGAGATCGGTCGCTCTCTCGTGAACGTCCATGGGCAGCACGAGGCACAGGTGCTCCTCGGCGGCGACGTCCAGCTCGAGATCCTCGATGCCTTCGGCGGCGCGTCGGCGGCACGAGCCGCCACCGCCGAGGCGTACGGGGCGCTCGCGGCAGCGGAGTCAGCGATCGCCGAGCTCGCGTCGCGGCGGGCGACGGCGCAGCAGCGCGCCGATTGGCTCGCGCATGTGGTGAAGGAGATCGGCGAGGCGACGCTCCAGGAGGGGGAGGAGACCCGACTCGATGAGGAGGCGCGGCGGCTCACGCACGCCGAGGAGCTACAGGGGTTGATCGGCGCGTTGACCGAGACGCTCGAAGGGGAGGAGGGGGTCCTGCCACGCCTCGGGCATCTCCAGCGTCCGCTGGCCTCGCTCCAGCGAATCGACCCCGCCACGGCACGGCTCCAAGAGCTCTTCGATGCAGCCTGGTATGCGCTCGAGGAACTCGCGCGCGCGGCGCAGGCCTATGCCGATGGGGTGGAGCACGACCCGGCGCGGCTCGACGAGGTGGAGCGTCGGCGTGAGCTGATCTTCCGACTGAGCAAGAAGTACGGCGGCTCGATCGCCGCGGTGCTGCAGATGGGGCGCGAGTCCGCGGCGGAGCTCGATCTCCTCGATACCGCCGGGCTCGATCTCCGCACCCTGGAGGCGCGGCGTGAGGCCGCGGCCACGTCCTATCGCGAGACGGCTGCCGTGCTCTCCACGGCGCGGGCCAAGGCGGCGAAGGCCCTCGCTGCGGCGGTGGATCGGCGGCTCCCTGAGCTCGGGATGCCTGATGGGCATCTCTTCGTGGAGCTCCTCCCGCAGGAGGCGCCGAGTGCGACGGGGGCGGAGCGGGTGGAGTTCCGCGTGGCGCTCAACGTGGGGCATGAGGCGCGTCCCCTCGCGCGGGTGGCGTCCGGCGGCGAGCTCGCGCGCGTGATGCTGGCGCTCAAGACGATCCTCGCCCGTCTGGACGGCGTCCCGACCCTGATCTTCGATGAGGTCGATGCGGGGATCGGGGGCCGCACCGGGCTCATGGTGGGGGATGCGATGCGGGATGTCGCCGCCCACCATCAGGTCTTCGCGATCACACACCTGCCGCAGATCGCGGCACGGGCGCATCACCACATCGTGGTGCGCAAGGGGGCGCGGGGTGGGGTGACGACGTCAGATGTCTTGGTGGTCACCGACGAGGCGCGGATCGATGAGATCGCGCGGATGTTGGGCGGGAGCACCGAGAGCGCGACGAGCCGGGAGCATGCGCGCGAGCTGTTGGAGACGGCGCAGCGAGCCGCCGCGACGTCATCGGGCCCCGCGTCCGCTCAGCGTACGCGAAAGCGGGGATAGTACCGGAGCACGATCCGGTCTTCGAAGCGCTTGGGGACGATCCCGGCGCCGCTCGCTACAGTCTGCAGATGCAGATAGCTGATCTCGATCGCGCGCCCTTCGCGCCCGCGCGCGCGTGCCGCCAGCGTGGAATAGGTGGCGCCGAGTGCGACGCGATGCGAGGAGGTCGCGGTGCGGGCATCCAGCAGCGCCGCGTCCATCGGGAGTTGGCCCGGGAGGAGGTCCTCGACCGGAGCGCCCGCCGCGAGCGTATGCTGGTCCGCACTGCTCCGACGCCACTGCCAGAGCGCCGTGAGTGCGATGTAGTCACTCACCTGCCACCGCGGAGCGATCTCTACTTCAAGCGCGGAGCCCGGACGCACCACGGTCGGTCGGCTCCGCCACGCTTCGAGGAATTCCTGCGAGGGGAACGAGGGGAGCCGCAGGTCACGCGCGTCCGAGCCGATCCCCTGTGCGAATCCCACGTTCACCGTTGCCCAGAACCGCTCGTCCCAGACCAGATCGGTGTGCGAGCGCACGGTGATGGCGTGCATCCCGGTGCCGGTGCCGAGGTCGACGAGACTGGTGGGATCATCCGGCGTCCCGGTCCCGATGCGGAGATCGACCCCGATCGCCTGTCGGACCCCGCGTCCCTCCATGGCGAATCGTCCCCGGTCCCCGCGTGCGATCCGATCGAACACCAGGATCTTCGCGCCCACATGCACATCCCCGATCGCGGTGAGCGCGTTGTCGTTGAGCCGACGCGCACCGTACCCCCGCGTCGAGTCGGTGACGAGCGCGGTGAGATCGGCGGCGGTGAGCGGGGTCTGCGCGCCCACCGGGAGGGTCGCCCCCGCGAGCGAGGTGATCCCATACCGCGACATCGCCGTCGCGAGGGAATCGCTCCGTGCCAGGAGGGCGGAGTCGATCACCGAGCCCGCCATCGGGACGTAGGGCCGTCCGGGGGTGCTCGTGGTGCCGTAGAGCTGGGCGAGTCCGGTGGCGAACTGTCCCGTCAGCGCGGCGAGGTTCGCGACGCGCCCGAGCTCGGCCAGGATCGTCGGGCATTGTGCGGATGCCCCCGGGTTCGCCACACAGGCATCGCGTCGCGCGAGCAGCGCCGTGGCCGCCGCGCTGTAGCGCCCGATCGCCGTCCCGTTCGTCGCGGCGACCCCGGTGCCCAGCGTGATCGGATTCACCCCGACATTCGCCCGCCCACTATCGCCGCGCATGCGAAGCAGCGCTTCGGCGCGCGTCCGCACCAGCGTTGCGCGCACGTCGAGTGTGATCCGATCGGTCAGCCCGTATTCGAGTCCGACTGGCGTCACGAAGAGACGTTGGCGCAGATCGAGGCGCGGCGATCCCAAGGTGCTCGGGCGTCCCGCCACGCCGAGTGCCCGCAGTGAGGCGTCGAGCGGTCCGAGCAACGAAAGGCGCGCGGCGTCGAGCGAATCGCCGGTGAGTGGGGCGCCGAGCCCCTCGAGCGTGCCATCGCGCCAGCGATCCCGCTGCACCGATGACGCTCCACCGATCGTCGCCCGGAAGGTCCGCCGCGGGAGGGTGACGGCGTCCTCGGTGGGGCCGAGGATCCGCTGGGCATGCACCGCCGACGCACTCGAGAGGAGCGCGGCGAGGGTGACGGTGAGGCGCCAGCTGGCGCGCGAGGTCCGAGGGAGGGGCACTGGGGATTAGTTTCTTGGTACCGTGTCCGAAGATAACCTGACGCCCTCTGGGGCCGAGTCGACCCCGACCGGGGTCCCCGTCCCGACCATCCCCTGGCAGGTGACGGGGAACCACTGGCTCGCCTTGCCGTGCATCCACCCTGGGGACGCGTCGATCCACGCGGTCGGGCTCCTGCATCGTGGCGCGCGCGCCGCGGTGGAGTTCGCCGGCCATGCCGACTTCGTGCAGGGCCAGGGCCCCGCGCTGGCACGCCCGCGGCTCGTGATCGACGGGGCGCCGGTCGCCCTCGGCGCCGGCCGCATCGCCTGGGAGCGTGCCCTCCAATGGCTCCCGACCTTCACGGCGCAGGTCGGGGACCTCCTCGTGCGTGGGACGATCTTCGCCCCCTTCGGGCAGGACGCCGATATGGCGGGGGCGGTCTACGCGATGGCGCTCGAGAATCGTGGGAGCGTATCGCACACCATCGACGTCGGGCTCGAGGGGACCCTCGGGCATCGTCAGATCCGCGTGCGGACGCCGCGCCCCGCCGAGGATGCGCATCGCATCACCCGCTCGGCGCACGATGTGGTGTTGCTCGATGGGGCGGCGGTCCCCGGGCTCGTCGCCCTCGCGCTCGCCGCCGATGGCGAGGCGGTGGTGCAGGTGGGGGAAGGGGCGATGCCGACCTATGCCCTCACCCGCATGGTGACGCTCGGGCCAGGGGAGCGCGCCGAGGTCGCGTTCTATCTGGCGGCGGGCCCGGAGCGCGATGGGGCGGAGGCGACCTGCGCGGTGATGCGCCGCCGCGGATGGCGGCCGTTGCTCACAGCGACCCGCGACGCGCTGCGGATGCTCGAGCAGTCGACCGGGGTGGAATCGCTCGATGCGCTGATCACACGCCATCTCTGCTTCGCGTACTTCTTCTCGGTCGGTCGCGCGCTGGACGACGCGCATTTTTACATCGTGCGGAGTCGTGCGCCCTGGTGCCCGTATGGGATGACGATCCGCGATTGGGAGGCGCTTGCTTGGACCGTGCCCGCGGTGCAGCTCGCCGACGCGCCGCTCGCGCGCGAACTCATCCTCCGGATGTGCGAGGTGCATGGCTATGCGCCGGGGCGTGGGGTGCACTACCTCGACGGGACCCTCTTCGAACCGGGATTCACGCTCGAGGGAGCGGCGGCGTATGCGGTGGCGGCGGAGCGCTACATCCGAGAGACCGGGGACGATCAGATCGTCGAGGAGGGGGTGCTGGCCGATACGCTCTACCTCTCGCACGACGACCTCGTCGCACGGCGCGATGCGCAGCATCCGCTCTATCGCACCGAGGTGACGCTCGATGGGCGTCCGACGCCGTTGCCGTTCTCGCTGCACGGTAATGCCGTCGTGGCCTTCGCGATGGATGCCTTCAAGAAGCTCCTCGACGAGGAGGGGGCGAAGGAGGTCCAAGATCCGGCCGCGATCCGCGCCGCGCTCCGTCGGCACTTCGTCACCGATGGGGAGGGGAGGAGTACCTTCGCCGCCTCGGCCGATCTGCGTGGTGAACGGACGATCGATGATGACCCAGTGGGTTCGGCGCTCTGGCTCCCACTCTGGGAGGCGATCGATCGGACCGATTCCACCTATCGCCGGACGGCCAAGCGGATCGGGACCTCTGAGGCGCTGACGGTGCAGATCGCGCGGCTCTTGGGGCCAGACGCCGGGGAGATGCTCGAGTGGTTGCGCCGAGCGCCGCTCGCGAACGGCTGGGCCGCCTCGCGCACCGATGCGGATGGGCGGGCGGCGGTCGATGGGGGGGATGCGGCACTGAGTGGTCTGCTCGCCGCGACCCTGTGGTTCGCGGTCCATGCGCACGGGGTGCGGCCGAACTAGTGCCGGGGGTGGGAATCGAACCCACACGGGGGTCACCCCCCAAGGGATTTTAAGTCCCTCGCGTCTCGCCAATTTCGCCACCCCGGCGGGGAACGACGAACGGGGACGGCCACGCCGCCCCCGCTTGGCCCTACACCAGACTGCAGAGCGGGAAACGGGACTCGAACCCGCGACCCCAACCTTGGCAAGGTTGTGCTCTACCAACTGAGCTATTCCCGCGTGAGGCGAAGGTTAGGCCATCCCCACGGAGGGGGCAAGACGATTCGGCCGGGGCGCCGGGGGAAGGCGCCGTGCCAGGGGTGAGCAGATAACCGATGGCGCGTTCTCGCCTAACTTTCCGCGATGCGTTCGTTCGACCTCCCCGGCGATAAGTCGATCTCGCACCGCGCCCTGATCCTCGCCGCGGTCGGCGAGGGGCGTGCGCGGATCCGCGGGGTCCTGCCGTCGGCCGATGTCGCATCGACCGCCGGGGTCCTCAGCGCGCTGGGCGTCGCCCTCCCGCCGCTCGACCCGTCCGAGATGGTGATCCCCGGCGTCGGTCTCCGCGGGCTTCGTGCCCCGTCGACCGACCTCGACTGCGGGAACAGTGGGACCACCGCGCGCCTCCTCGCCGGTCTCCTCGCCGGGGCTGGGCTCCCCGCGCGATTCATCGGCGACGCCAGTCTCAGCGCACGACCGATGCGTCGTGTCGCCGAGCCCCTCAGGGCGATGGGCGCCGACATCACGACGAGCGCCACGGGTGGACTCCCGATGACGCTCGGATCGAGCGCCCTGCGCGCCCTGATGTGGCGGAGCGAGGTGCCGAGCGCGCAGGTGAAGAGTGCGCTCTTCCTCGCGGGGCTGATGGCCGGTGTCCGCGTCGACGTCGACGAGCCGATCCCGACGCGCGACCACACCGAGCGGATGCTCCGTGCCGCCGGCGTCGACGTGCACCTCGAGGGCACGCGGGTCGTGCTCGAGCCTGCCGATCGGCTCGCGCTCGACCTGATCGAGATCCCCGGCGACGGCTCGAGCGCCGCCTTTCTCATCGGCCTCGCCCTCCTTGGCGGCAGCCCCGCGCTCGCGCTGCGGAACGTCGGTGTGAACCCCGGTCGCATCGGCGCGATCGAGGCGCTCCGGCGGATGGGCGCGTCGATTCGTTTCGAGTCGGAGCGCACCTACGGTGAGGAACCCGTCGCGACGCTCATCGCCGAACCGAGCTCGCTACGCGCGATCACGATCGGCGGTGCGGAGATCCCTGCGCTCATCGATGAACTCCCCCTCCTCGCCTGCATCGCGGCCCGTGCGGAAGGGGAGACCCGCGTGACCGGGGCGGGGGAGCTGCGGGTGAAGGAGAGCGATCGGATCCGCGCGGTGGTCGAGAACCTTCGAGCCATCGGCGCGGAAGCGGAGGAGCTCGCGGATGGCTTCGTCGTCTGCGGGAGCGATCGTCCGCTGCGCGGCTCGGTCCGCACCCTCAGCGACCATCGGATCGCGATGGCCTTCGGCGTCCTCGGCGCACTTCCCGGCAACGCGATCACCTTCGATGACCCATCGTGCGTGCGGGTCTCCTGGCCTAGTTTCTGGGATGTGATCGCGGACGCAACCCGCCTCTAGCTTCCAGCCTCCAGCCTTCAGCGCCCATCGATGTCTCTCAACCCTCCCCCCATGGTAGTCGCCATCGACGGCCCCGCCGCCTCGGGGAAGTCGACCACGGCCAAGCGGGTCGCGGCCACGCTGGGGTTCCGGCATGTCGATTCCGGCTCGATCTACCGGGCGGCGACGGCGGCGACCCTCCGGCGGGAGCCCGACCCCTCCCAGTGGACCGAGGCCTTGGTGCTCGAGGCCGCGCAGAGCGTCACCCTCGAACCGGGCGCCGGCACCTTCCATCCGCGGCTCGACGGCCTGGCGGTGGACGAGGAGCTCCGCGGGACGGCGGTGACCTCGCGGGTCTCGCTGATCGCCGGGATGCCGGGGGTCCGGCGCTGGGCGAATGGGATGGTGCGGGGGGCGGCCGCGGGGCACGCCGTCGTCTGCGACGGGCGCGACATGGGGACGGTGGTATTCCCGGAGGCCGCGGTGAAGGTCTTCCTCGTGGCCGACCCGGCGGAGCGGGCGCGGCGGCGGGTCCTGGAGCGGGTGGGACGGGCCCCGACCGAGTCCGAGGTAGCGGCGGAGGTGGAGGCGCTCCTCCGACGGGACGCCCTAGACGAGCGTCAGACCCAGCGGGCGGCGGACGCGGCATTGATCGACACCACCCACCTGACCCAGGACGAGCAGGTGGCCCGGATCGTGGCGCTGGCGCGGAAGGCGAGCAGGGGCTAACTTCAGAGGCTCCACTCACTTCCACCCCATGCCTCGACGCGGCGAGCCGAACCCTCCGCGACCGGATTCCCACATCATGAGCGCCACCGAAGAACTGCTTTCGCCCGAGCTGATCGCGCGTCGCAAGCGCGACGCCCAGAAGGCCCAGCTCCGCCCCCTCGCCAACCGCCGCCCCGAGCTGTACGACGAAGACGAGCTCTCGTCGTCCGAGTTCGATGCGATGATGGAGATGTACAACGGGACCCTCGCCTCGATCGAAGAGGGCGAGATCGTGAAGTCCCGCGTCCTCGAGATCCGCGAGAACCTCGTGGTCCTCGACATCGGGTTCAAGTCCGAAGGGACGATCCCGCTCGAGGAGTTCAAGGACATGCCCGAGCTCAAGGCGGGCGATGAGGTCGAGGTCCTCCTCGAGCACCTCGAGGACAGCGAAGGCTCCGTCGTGCTGTCCAAGAAGAAGGCTGACTTCATGCGCGTCTGGGAGCGCATCCGCGTCGCGTACGAGTCGGATCAGCCCGTCGAGGGCGTGCTCGTCAAGAAGATCAAGGGCGGCGTGGTCGTCGACCTCATGGGGGTCGATGCCTTCCTCCCCGGGTCGCAGATCGCCCTCCGTCGCGTCCCGAACATCGACGAGCTCCTCGGCCAGAAGTACGAGTTCAAGATCATCAAGCTCAACAAGCGTCGCCGCAACATCGTCGTCTCGCGCCGCGTGATCCTCGAGACCGAGCGCGCCGGCAAGCGCGAGAAGCTCATGAAGGAGCTGGGCAAGGACCAGGTCCGGAAGGGCGTCGTCAAGAACATCACCGATTTCGGGGCGTTCATCGACCTCGGCGGCGTCGACGGCCTCCTGCACATCACCGATATGTCGTGGGGCCGCATCTCGCATCCGAGCGAGATGGTCCAGATCGGGATGGAGCTCGAGGTCAAGGTGCTCGACATCGATTGGGAGCGCGAGCGCATCTCACTCGGCCTCAAGCAGCTCCAGGCCTATCCGTGGAAGGACGTCGCGGAGAAGTACCCGGTCGGGACGCGCGTCTCGGGCAAGGTGGTCTCGATCACCAACTACGGCGCCTTCATCGAGCTCGAGCCGGGCATCGAAGGGCTCGTGCACATCTCCGAGATGAGCTGGACGCGCAACGTCCGTCACCCCTCGAAGCTCGTCAGCATCGGCGAGGCGATCGAGGCCGTGGTGCTCAAGGTCGACACCACCGAGGAGAAGATCTCGCTCGGCATGAAGCAGACCGAGCAGGATCCCTGGATGGTGCTGCCGCATAAGTACCCGGTCGGCACGCGCCTCAGCGGCAAGGTCCGCAACCTCACCTCGTTCGGCGCCTTCGTCGAGATCGAGGCGGGGATCGACGGGCTCATCCACATCTCCGACATGTCGTGGACCAAGCGCGTCCAGCACCCGTCGGAAGTCGTCAAGAAGGGCGATACCGTCGACGTCGTGATCCTCAACATCGACGCGGAGAACAAGCGGATCTCGCTCGGCCTCAAGCAGGCCTCCGAGGATCCCTGGCTCCGGATCGGCGAGTCGTACCCGGTGGGGACCGAGCTCCCCGGCGTCGTGGCGCGCCTGATGGAGAAGGGTGTCGTCGTCGACATCGGCAACGACATCGAAGGGTTCATCCCGCTCTCGCACTTCGAGGGGCAGGTGGAGAGCCCGGCCGACGTCGCGTGGGAGAAGATGGCGATCACCGTGCGCATCCTCGAGGTGGATCCGATCCACCGTCGGATCGTGCTCGGCGTGGTCGACATCCCGGCGGGCCAGGAGCGGCCGGCGGAGCCCTCGAAGGTCCACAGCGAGGATGAGGTGCCGGAGATCCCCGCGGACCTCGACTCGGCGATGGAGGACTGACCGCGTCAGCGGTCAGCGATCCCACGGTGCGCCACGAGGCCCCGGTCGCGCCATGCGACCGGGGCCTCGTCCTTTCCCGCGCATCCGGGTGGCCATCGGGCGTGCCCCCGGGCCTGTGAGCCGACGTGCGGGGTGATACGTTTCCCGCCATGTCATCCATGCGTGAGAAACTCGACCAGCTCGAGCACCGCCGCGCCGAGTCCGAGCGCGGGGGCGGCCCCGAGCGCCTGAAGGCCCAGCACGACAAGGGGAAGCTCTCCGCGCGCGAGCGGATCGACCTCCTCCTCGACGAGGGGAGCTTCGTCGAGACCGATCGTTTCGTGACCCATCGCTCGACCGACTTCGGGCTCGAGCAGCAGCGCCCCTATGGCGACGGGGTCGTCACCGGCCACGGGCGGATCGATGGGCGCGTCGTCTACGTCTTCTCGCAGGACTTCACCGTCTTCGGCGGCTCCCTCTCCGAGGCGCATGCGGGGAAGATCTGTAAGATCATGGACCTCGCCATGCAGAACGGCGCGCCGGTCATCGGGCTCAACGATTCCGGCGGCGCGCGCATCCAGGAGGGGGTCGTCTCCCTCGGCGGCTACGCCGACATCTTCCTGCGCAACACCCTCGCCTCCGGGGTGATCCCGCAGATCTCCGCGATCCTCGGCCCCTGCGCCGGCGGGGCAGTGTACTCCCCCGCGATCACCGATTTCATCTTCATGACCCGCGGAACCTCGTACATGTTCGTGACGGGGCCCAACGTGGTGAAGACGGTGACGCACGAGGAGGTCTCGATGGAGGCCCTGGGCGGGGCCGACACGCATGGGGCGACCTCGGGGATCTCGCACTTCACCGCCAGCTCCGAGGTGGAGTGCCTGCAGGGGATCCGCGATCTCCTGCGCTACCTGCCGAGCAACAATGTCGATGCGGTTCCGCGTGGCCCCGGCCGCGATCCACGTGACCGCCGCGACGAGGCGCTCCTCGATTGCATCCCCCCGGTCGCGACGCAGCCGTACGACATGCACGACGTGCTCCGGCGCGTGGTGGATGACGGTGCCTTCCTCGAGGTCCAGCCCGACTTCGCGGGGAACATCCTCTGTGGCTTCGCCCACCTGGGCGGGCACAGCGTGGGAATCGTCGCGAACCAGCCGGCGGTGCTCGCGGGGGTGCTCGACATCGACGCCAGCGTGAAGGCGGCGCGCTTCATCCGCTTCTGCGATGCCTTCAACATCCCGGTCGTGACCTTCGTCGACGTCCCGGGCTTCCTGCCCGGTGTGGCGCAGGAGCACGGCGGGATCATCCGTCATGGGGCGAAGCTCCTCTATGCCTACTGCGAGGCGACGGTGCCGAAGCTCACCGTGATCACGCGCAAGGCATACGGCGGCGCGTACGACGTGATGAGCTCCAAGCATATCCGTGGCGACCTCAACCTCGCCTGGCCCTCGGCGGAGATCGCGGTGATGGGACCCAAGGGGGCGGTGGAGATCCTCTTCAAGAAGGAGATCGCCGAGTCGGCGAATCCGGCGGCGGCACTCGATGCCAAGGTCACGGAGTACGCGGAGAAGTTCGCGAACCCGTATGTGGCGGCGAGCCGTGGCTATGTGGATGATGTGATCGACCCGCGCGAGACGCGCCCGCGCCTGATCGAGGCGCTCGATGCGTTGCAGGGGAAGCGCCAGCGGAACCCGGCCAAGAAGCACGGGTGCATCCCGCTGTGAGCCCGAAGAAGCCCACGGCGCCCGCCCCTCGTCCGATCCGCCGCGTCCTCATCGCCAACCGCGGCGAGATCGCGGTGCGGATCGCGCGCGCCTGTCGCGAGCTGGGGATCGAGTCGATCGCGGTCTACTCCGAGGCCGATGCGGGGGCATCGCATGTGCGCGCCGCCGACCGCGCGGTGCTGATCGGCCCCGCGCCGGCGAGCCAGAGCTATCTGCGCGGCGATCATCTGATCGAGGTCGCGAAGCAACTCGAGGCTGATGCGATCCACCCGGGGTATGGATTTCTCTCGGAGCGCGAGTGGTTCGCGCGTGCGGTGCGTGAGGCGGGGTTGATCTGGATCGGCCCCCCGGCGGAGGCGATCGCGGCGATGGGCTCCAAGACGGCGGCGCGCACGCTGGCGATCGCGGCGGGGACGCCGGTGGTGCCCGGCACGACGGAAGCGCTGCGCGATGCGACGCAGGCGGCGGAGCTCGCCGCGCAGTTCGGGTATCCCGTGCTCCTCAAGGCCGCCGCTGGCGGAGGCGGGAAGGGGATGCGCGTGGTCCGCGCACCAGCGGAGATCGCGAGCGCGCTCGAGTCGGCGAAGCGCGAGGCGCAGAATGCCTTCGGCGACGATGCGGTCTACATCGAGAAGTACATCGAGGGGCCACGTCACGTGGAGATCCAGATCCTCGCCGACGCGCACGGCACCTGCGTGGCGGTGGGAGAGCGCGAGTGCTCGATCCAACGCCGTCATCAGAAGATGATCGAGGAGGCGCCGAGCGTCGCGGTGTCACCTGAGCTGCGGAAGCGGATGGGGGATGCCGCGGTCGCGGCGGCGAAGGCGGCGGGGTATGTGAACGCCGGCACCTGCGAGTTCCTCCTCGATGCGCACGGGGACTTCTACTTCCTCGAGATGAACACGCGCATCCAGGTGGAGCATCCCGTCACGGAGTTGGTGACGGGGCTCGACCTCGTGCAGTGGCAGCTCCGCATCGCAGGTGGGGAGCAACTCCCGTTCACGCAGGCACCGGAGCCGCGTGGGTGGGCGATCGAGTGCCGCATCACGAGCGAGGATCCGGCGCACGGCTTCCTCCCATCCACCGGGCGCATCACCGCGCTCCATCTCCCGAGTGGGCCGGGGATCCGCTGGGATGGGGGGATCGAGGTGGGGACGACGGTCGGGCTCTCGTACGATCCGATGCTCGCCAAGCTGATCGTGCATGCGCCGACGCGTGAGGCGGCGATCGCGCGGATGCGGCGCGCGCTACAGGAGCTCGTGATCCAGGGCGTGGAGACCTCGTGTGAGTTCCATCTGCGCATGATGGACGATCCGGACTACCAGCGCGGTACGGTTGACATCCAGTGGCTCGAGGCGAAGCTCCCCGCGCTGCTCGGCGCGTCGGCGCCGGAGGAGACGCTCCGGGCCGCGGCGGTGGGGGCGGTGCTCCTCGTCGAGCGCGATCGGCAGGGGCGGGCACGGCAGGGGGGCAATGGCGTCGCCACGGGCGCAGGTCGATCGACCGCGTCAGATGCACAGGGTGCCGCGTCGATCGAGGTGCGTGGATGGGCGCGGCTCGCGCGTGAAGAGTCGCTCCGTCGCGCCTGATCGCGCTGCGCTGATCCCGTGCAGGTGACCACCGCTCGAACCGTCTCGTTGGAGATCGCGAGCCTCGCCGCTGGCGGCGATGGCGTCGCGCGCGCTGAAGGGCTCGTGGTCTTCACGCCGCGCACGGTACCCGGTGATCAGGTGACCGTCGATCTCCGCGTGGAAGGGCGCGTGGGGCGCGGGACGTTGCGTCGCATCGACGTGCCCTCCGCCGATCGTGTCGCTCCCACCTGTGCGCATTACGAGGTCCCTGACCGCTGCGGTGGATGTCAGTGGCAGCAGGTCGCGATCGCCGCGCAGCGCGAGGCCAAGCGCCAGATGGTGCAGGACGCCTTCCGGCGGATCGCGAAGCGCGAGGTCCCGGTGCCGGCGATCGTCGCGGGGGAACCGTGGCGCTATCGCCGCACCCTCACCTTGGCGATCCGTCGCGAAGGGGCCCGGGTCTGGGCAGGGCTCCGCGCCTTCGATGATCCCGAGGCGGTCTTCGCGTTGGAGGACTGCCTGATCACCGATCCGCGCGTCGTCGCCACCTGGCGGGAGATCGTCGCGGCGGCGGCGCACCTGCCGCCCGGGCATCGGCTCCGCGGCACGGTGCGCTGGGTCGAGGAGCGTCCCCTCTTCGTGCTGACTGGAGGGACGGAGTGGCCAGCACTCCCCGCCTTCCTCGACGCCGTGCCCTCGCTCGCCGCCATCTGGTGGGAGGCGGAGGGGAAGCGGCGGCGGCTCGTCGCCGATCGCCGGCCGACGGGGATCCCCGGGGCCTCCTTCGTGCAGGTGAACGCCGAGGTCGCCGAGCGGATGCAGGCGCATCTGGTGGCGATGGTGCTCGCGCATCGGCCCGCGTATGTACTCGATGCGTACAGTGGGTCGGGAGCGACCGCCGTCGCCCTCGCCGCCGAAGGGGTGCGCGTCACCGCGATCGAGCTCGACGAGGAAGCCACCGCCTACGCGGCGACGCGGCTCGCGGCCCCCTCGCGCGCGATCGCGGCGCGGGTGGAGGAGGCGCTCCCGCACCATCTCCCCGCCGACGTGGTGATCCTGAACCCGCCGCGCGCCGGGGTCGATGCGCGGGTGACGGCGGCGCTGGCCCGCACGGTCGAGGCGGGGCAGGCCCCGCGCGCGATCGTCTATGTGAGCTGCGACCCGGCGACCCTGGCGCGCGATGTCGCGCGGCTCCCGGGGTGGCGGGTCGACTCGCTCCTATCTTTCGACATGTTCCCGCAGACCGCGCATGTGGAGACGGTCTGCGTCTTGGTGCCGGAGGGCGCATGAGGTACGTGGTGACGGTGGCAGGGCGCGAGATGGAGGTCGTGGTCGATGCGTCAGGGATGACCATCGACGGTGTCCGCGTGGCCGCGCATCTCGAGGGGGATCACCAGACCGGCGCTGGGACCGGGGTGGGGGCGATCCTGACCATCGACGGCCGGCAGCACCGCCTGGTGGCGCGCCCGGGCGACGGGGGGCGGGGGAGCTACGACCTCCAGCTCGACGGGCGCCGGCTCGCGGTCGAGGCCCTCGATGAGCGGACCCGGGCGATCCGGGCCCATGCCAAGGCGGCGGCCCCGACGGGGGCGGCCCCGGTGGTCGCCCCGATGCCCGGGCTGATCGTCCGGGTGGGGGTCGCGGTGGGGGACCAGGTCGAGGCGGGGCAGGCCGTCCTGGTGATGGAGGCCATGAAGATGGAGAACGAGCTCCGGGCCCCTGGGGCGGGGACGGTCAAGGCGATCCTGGTCCAGCCGGGGGTGGCGGTGGAGCGGGGGGCGGTCCTGGTGACGTTTGAGGCTGAAAGCTGAAGGCTTAACGCTTTCAGCCTCCAGCCTTTAGCCTCCAGCTCCCAGTTGACCTAGACCCGTTTTGGCCCCAAATTGAGGGTCTGTCCCAAAACGCCCTTCGGGGCGGCCGAGACCCGGGTTGCATCCCGCACCGGTGAGGCGCAGTTCCTCTTCAGCTGGATCCCGCATGCGTACCACGTATACGGCCACCCCCGCCGACATCGACCACAAGTGGTTCATCGTCGACGCTGAGGGGATGGTCCTGGGCCGCCTCGCCACCGAGGTCGCCCGCATCATCCGCGGCAAGCACAAGCCGATGTTCACCCCGCACATGGATACCGGTGACAACGTCATCGTGATCAACGCCGCCAAGGTCAAGGTGACCGGGCGCAAGGCGGAGCAGAAGAACTACTTCCGTCACACCGGCTACATGGGCCACGAGCGCTACACGCCGTTTGCGACCATGATCGCCAAGCACCCCGAGCGGGTGATCGAGAAGGCGGTCTACGGGATGCTCCCGAAGACGGCGCTCGGCCGGCAGAAGCTCCGGTTGAAGCTCCGCGTCTACCCGGGGGCCTCGCACCCGCATGCCGCGCAGCAGCCCGCGTCGATCACCTTCCCGAAGGCGGAGGCGAAGTAACCCATGGCGACGACCAACACGACCCATACGATCGGCCGCCGCAAGGAAGCGGTCTGCCGCGTCTACCTGACCCCCGGGTCGGGGAAGTGGAGCCTCAACGGCCGGACCCTCGGGGATTACTTCCCGCGGCCCGCGCTCGTGACGGCGATCCAGCAGCCCTTCACGGCCACCGACACCCTCGGGGCCTATGACGTGAACGCCAACCTCACCGGCGGCGGGCAGACCGGTCAGGCGGGCGCGCTCCGTCTCGCGATCGCCCGCGCCCTCGTCAAGATCGACGAGTCGCGTCGCGGCAAGCTGCGCGACCTCGGCCTCCTCACGCGCGATGCGCGTGCGGTCGAGCGCAAGAAGCCGGGTCGCCCGAAGGCCCGCAAGCGCTTCCAGTTCAGCAAGCGCTAAGCCGGACGGTCGGTGGGGCGTGGTGGCGCAGGTCGCCACGCCCCCGCCGGTCGAGACAGTCCATCTCACAGTCCCGCTGAGCCGATCGGCGGTGCCTCCCCACCCGGGGGGGTCGCGACCGGCGCCGACGCGAGACGACGACCAACCACTCGGACCACAGGATCCCACCCGATGTCGCAGCCCTCGCTCGAAGATCTCCTCAAGGCCGGTGTCCACTTCGGCCACCAGACCCGTCGTTGGAACCCGAAGATGCGCCGGTTCATCTTCGCGGAGCGCAACGGGATCCACATCATCGACCTGCAGAAGACCCGTCAGCAGCTCGAGCTCGCGCAGCAGCTCGTGCGCGAGGTCGTCATGCGCGGCGAGAACGTCCTCTTCGTCTGCACCAAGCAGCAGCTCGCGCAGATCGTCTCCGCTGAGGCGGATCGCAGCGGCGCCATGTACGTGACCGAGCGCTGGCTCGGCGGGCTCCTGACCAACTTCGCGACGGTCAAGAAGCAGATCCGCAAGCTCAAGGAGCTCGAGGCGGGCTCCGAGGCGGGTGGGTCGTTCGAGAACTACACCAAGAAGGAGCAGCTGATGATGACCCGTCAGCGCGACAAGCTCCTGAAGAACCTCTCGGGCATCAAGTCGATGGGGCGGCTCCCGGGCCTCCTCTTCGTCATCGATGCCAAGAAGGAGCGCATCGCGGTCGACGAGGCGAACAAGCTCGGCATCCCGATCATCGCGATCTGCGACACGAACTCCGATCCCGACCTCATCACGGTGCCGATCGCGGGCAACGACGACGCGATCCGCTCGGTGGAGCTGATCGCCGGCGCCATCGCCGACACGATCGCCGAGGCCCGTCGCGAGGCGCCATTGCGTCCGGACGCCGAGGAGCCGGCCGAGATGACCACCTGGTCGTCGGAGCGCGGGACCGAGCGCGAGAGCGGGGACGGCCGTCGTCCGCGCGGCGGCGGTGGGGCCCGTCCGCGCCGTCGGCGCGCGAACCCCGAGGCGATCGCGGCCCGCCTGAAGGGGGGCGCCGCCGAGGGCGACGAGGCCCCGACCGAGAGCGCCGAGTAAGGCGAGTCGCTCGTGCCGGGGAGCCTCCCCGGCGTATCTTTCCGAGCGCCGCCGGCGGGGTCCAAGCCTCCCGGCGGCGCTTCCACACCAGCCGCACTCTTCCGAGAATTGATGAGATGAGCATCACCGCCAAGGATGTCGCCGAGCTCCGCGCCCGCACGGGTGCCGGGATGATGGATTGCAAGAAGGCGCTCGAGGAGAGCGCCGGGAACATGGACGCCGCCGTCGACCTCCTCCGCAAGAAGGGGATCGCGAAGGCCGAGAAGCGCGCCGACCGTGCCGCCTCGGAAGGGCAGATCGTGATCGAACTCAGCGCCGATGGGAAGACCGCGGGGATGATCGAGCTCAACTGCGAGACCGACTTCGTCGGCCGTAACGACGAGTTCGTCGCGCTCTCCAAGCAGGTCGCGCAGCATGTGGCGCAGGACGCGAAGGTCGACGGGCTCGTGACGGTCGGTGCCGAGGGCGAGTACCTCAACACGCCGTGGGCCTTCGACGCCAAGCTCACCGTCGGCGAGGTCGTGAAGGCCGCCTCGGCGAAGACGGGGGAGAAGGTCGAGCTCCGTCGCGTGGCGCGTATCAGCACCACCGGGGTCGTGGGGAGCTACCTCCACTTCAACGGCAAGGCCGGCGTGATCGCCGAGATCACGGGTGGGAGCGGGGCCGAGGCGGCCGAGCTCGGGAAGCACATCGCGGAGCATGTGGCCGCCGGCGTGCCGAGCGTGGCCGTCGCCGTGGATCAGGATGGGGTCGACCCGGCCTTCATCGCGCGCGAGCGCGAGATCTTCGTCGCGCAGGCCGTCGAGAGCGGGAAGCCGCAGGCGATCGCCGAGAAGATGGTCGAGGGCCGCATCGCCAAGCTCCTCGGGGAGATCACCCTCCTCGGGCAGCCCTGGGTCCGCGACGACAAGCAGACCATCAAGGACCTCGTCGCCGCGACCTCGAAGGCCGCCGGCGCCCCCCTCGCCGTGAAGCGGTTCGTCCGCTTCAAGATGGGCGAGTCCTGAGGCCCGACGCCCCGTGACCGCCCTCGCCTATCCGCGGGTCCTGCTCAAGCTCTCCGGTGAGGCTCTCGCCGGGGAGAAGGGGTTCGGGTTCGACTTCGACAGCATCCGGGAGTTCGCCCGGCAGGTGAAGGCGATCAGTGAGCTCGGGGCGCAGATCGGGATGGTGATCGGCGGCGGGAACATCGTCCGCGGCTCGCAGATCTCGAAGATGGGGATGGACCGCGTCTCCGCCGATTACATGGGGATGCTCGGTACCGTGATCAACGCCCTCGCCTTCCAGGATGTGCTGGAGCGCGAAGGGCTCGACACCCGCGTGATGACGGCGATCCGGATGGAGACGATCGCGGAGCCGTACATCCGGCGGCGTGCGCAGCGCCACCTCGAGAAGGGGCGCTGTGTGATCTTCGCGGCGGGGACGGGGAATCCGTACTTCTCGACCGACACCGCCGCCGTGCTCCGCGCCATCCAGATGAAGGCCAATCTCATCATCAAGGCGACGAGCGTCGACGGCGTCTATTCCGCCGACCCGAAGAAGGACCCGACGGCCACCAAGTTCGATCGCATCTCGTACAAGGACGTCATGCAGCAGGAGCTCCAGGTGATGGATCAGACCGCCATCACGCTCTGTAAGGAGAATGCGCTCCCGCTCATCGTGCTCAACATCCACACGCCGGGGATCGTCGCGCAGGCACTGCGGGGCGAACCGGTCGGTACCCTCGTCTCCTGACCTGAGGTTCCCATCATGACCATCCAAGCCATCCTGAAGGACGCACGCGCCGCGATGGACAAGGGCGTCGAGGCCGCGCGCCGCGAGTTCGCCTCCGTCCGCTCCGGCAAGGCGTCGCCCACCATGCTCGACTCGGTCAAGGTCGAGATGTATGGCCAGTACATGCCGATGAACCAGTGTGCCAACGTCTCGGCGCCGGAGCCGCGGCTCCTCGTCGTCACCCCGTACGACAAGGGGCAGGCGAAGGCGATCGAGAAGGCGATCCGCGAGTCGAGCCTCGGGCTCGATCCGGCGACCCAGGGGGCGATCATCCGCGTCCCGCTCCCGGCGATGAACGAGCAGCGTCGCAAGGAGCTCGCGAAGCAGGTGCACGCGTACGCCGAGGACGGCCGCATCGCGGTGCGCCATGCGCGGACCCATGCGCGCGATGCGCTGAAGAAGCTCTCGGGTGTCTCGGAGGACGAGGTGAAGCACGCCGAGAAGGAGCTGCAGAAGGTGCACGACGAGGAGATCGCGAAGATCGACGCCGCGATGAAGGCGAAGGAAGCGGAGCTGTTGGAGGTCTGAGCCTCTCCTGCCCATGACCGCCCCGGTCCTCCTCTCCCAGATCCGCGGCCACGGGCCGCTGCCCAAGCACATCGCCATCATCATGGATGGGAATGGGCGGTGGGCGCGGGAGCGTATGCTGCCGCGGCCGATGGGGCACCGCCAGGGGATGAAGGCGGTGCGCGAGGTGGTGGAGGGGGCGATCGAGGTCGGGGTCGAGGTCCTCTCTCTCTTCGCCTTCTCGCAGGAGAATTGGCAGCGCCCCGCGACGGAGATCGGCGCGCTGATGTCGCTGCTCGAGGAGTATATCCAGCGCGAGGCCGACGAGCTCGAGGCACAGGGGGTCCGCGTCCAGATGCTCGGTGACCTCGATCGACTGGCGCCGGCGGCGCGAGCCGCGGTCGATCGGGTGATGGCCCAGACGGCGAAGAACTCGACGTTGGTGCTCAACCTCTTCATCTCGTATGGCTCGCGTGCGGAGATCGTCCGCGCGGCGCGGCGGATCGCGGAGGAGGTCGCAGCGGGGACGCTCCAGCCGAATCAGGTGGACGAGGCGGCGATCAGTGCGCGGCTCTTCACCGCGGGGGGCCCCGATCCCGATCTCTTGATCCGCACCTCTGGGGAGCGGCGGATCTCGAACTTCCTCCTCTGGCAGCTGGCGTACACCGAGTTGCATATCTCGCCCGTGCTCTGGCCCGATTTCACGCGGGCGAATCTGTACGAGGCGATCCTCGACTATCAGACGCGGGACCGTCGCTTCGGTCGCGTCTCGGTCTGAGCGCACGGGGGCGGGGCGCGCATGTCTGAACTGACCAAGCGGATCCTCTTCGCTGTCGCGGCGGTCCCGGTGCTCGTGGGGATCGTCTGGGTGGGCGATGCGCCGTTGGCGGCGCTGCTCGCCATCGCGTCGGCGCTGGCGGCGTGGGAGTATGGCCGCCTCGCGCAGGGGGCCGGGGCGCAGCCGCTGATGGGGTGGCTCGTCGCCTTCGCCGCGGCGCTCCCCCTCGCGGCCCATGCGGCGCGGCTGGGGTACGCGGTGCCGCCGCTCCCGGTGGTCGCCTTGTTGGTGCCGGTGTTGCTCTCGCTGGCGCTCTGGCGGCGCGGGGTGACGGGGCACCCGATCGAATCGGTCGCGACGACGCTCTTCGGCATCTGGTACACCGGCGGGATGCTCACCTTCGCCTATGCGCTCCGGTATCATCGCTTCGCGATCGGGGCGCTCGCCGGATCGTTGTTGCTCTTCCTCCCGATGGTGCTCACCTGGCTCACCGACTCGGGGGCCTTCTTCGCGGGGAAGACGTTCGGGAAGCGGAAGCTCATGCCCTCGGTGAGCCCGGGGAAGACCTGGGCGGGTGCGATCGGCGGGCTCGTGCTGAGCGTAAGCGGCACTTGGGCCTATGTGACGTTCCTGCTGCAGCCCCATGCGCGCCTCGGCCTCACGCTGATGGGGATCGTCATCCTCGGCGTGGTGATCGGCGTCGTGGCGCAGATCGGGGATCTGGTCGAGAGCCTGCTCAAGCGGCAGGCGGGGGTGAAGGACAGCTCCACCCTGATCCCCGGCCACGGCGGGGTGCTCGATCGCACCGACTCGCTCCTCTTCACGCTCCCTGTCGGGTACGTGCTCCTCGAGGCGCTCCTCAAGGTGGGGCGGTGAGTCGTCGGACCGGTGTGGCGCTGCTTGGCGCCACCGGATCGATCGGGGAGACGGCGCAGCGCGTGGTCGCGCGTCATCCGGAGCGCTTCCACTTCGTGGCGTTGACCGCGAACGGGAATCGCGACGGGCTCGCGGCGGCGGCGGCGCGGTGGATGCCGACCTATGTCGGACTCGTGCAGGATGGCGGCGCGTCGCTCCCGGCGGGGTGGGGGCGCGGGATGCCGTGCCTCGTGGAGGCCGCGCAGCACCCCGACGTCGATGTGGTGGTGAATGCCGTCGTCGGCGCGGCGGGGCTCGAGGCGACCCTCGCAGCGCTCCGGGCGGGGAAGCGCGTCGCGCTCGCGAACAAGGAGTCGCTCGTGGTCGGCGGCGCACTCGTCGCGCGCGCGGTGCGGGAGGGTACGGGTGAGGTGATCCCCGTGGACTCCGAGCATTCGGCGCTGCTGCAGTGTGCGGCGGGGCGCGTGGCCCCGGTGCCGCGCGGGACCGACGCCGGTGAGGGACTCCTCCCGCTGCGCGGCGTCTCGCGGATGATCATCACCGCGTCGGGTGGCCCCTTCCGCACCTGGTCGCGCGAGCGGATCGATGGCGCCAATCTCACCGACGCGCTCAATCACCCCACCTGGGCGATGGGGCGCAAGATCACCATCGACAGCGCCTCGCTCGCGAACAAGGCGCTCGAGGTGATCGAGGCGCATGTCCTCTTCGGGATCCCCTACGATCGGATCGAGGTCGTGGTGCATCCGCAGAGCATCGTGCATTCGATGCTCGAGTTCGAGGATGGCAGTGTGCTCGCGCAGATGGGGGTGCCCTCGATGGAGCTCCCCGTGCTCTACGCCCTCGCCTATCCGGATCGGATCGCCGACGGCGGGGTACCACGCTTCGATCCGGTGGGGTCGAGTCCGCTGACCTTCGAGGCGGTCCGGCACGATGCCTTCCCGACCCTCGGGTTGGGGATCGCGGCCGGGCGGCGAGGCGAGGCGGCGCCTGCGGTCTTCAATGCGGCGAATGAGGTCGCGGTGGCCCGCGTGCTCGATGGCTCGCTCCCCTTCGCGCGGATCCCGACGGCGATCGAACACGCGCTCTCGGCGCTCGGCGACCGCCCCGGTGACGATCTTCCCGCGTTGCTCGCCGCCGATGCGGCGGCGCGCTCCCTCGTGCAGGAGTTCCGGTGATGCTCAGCTGGCTCGCACCCTTGTTGGTCTTGGGGCTCGTGATCTTCGTGCACGAGCTCGGGCACTTCCTCGCCGCCAAGTGGGCGGGGGTCTATGCGCCGCGTTTCTCACTGGGATGGGGCGCACCGCTCTGGAGTCGCCGCCGCGGGGAGACGGAGTACGCCCTCTCCTGGCTCCCGATCGGGGGCTATGTGCGGATGGCGTCCAAGGAAGACGAGACGGCGCAGGTCCTCGAGGGTGGGGGCGAGGCGCCGGAGGCCGAGAAGTCGCGGCATTGGGACGAGCACTCGATGATCCCGCACGGGCCGCATCCGATTCCGGCGGACCGGTGGTTCGAGTCGAAGACGCTCATGCAGCGCCTGGTGATCCTCCTCGCGGGGGTGACGATGAACATCATCCTCGCGTTGGTGGTCTCGACCGGGGTCTTCGCGTGGTATGGCCGGGGGTATGTCCCGCCGGTGGTCGATTCGATCGTGGCGGGGCGTCCGGCGGAGGTCGCGGGGATCCAGTCCGGGGATCAGGTGGTGGCGATCGATGGCACCGCCGTCACGCGCTGGGAGGAGGTGCTCACGAAGATCTCCGCGGCGCCGGGGAAGTCGGTGGCGCTCGAGCTGCTGCGTGGGGCCGACACGGTGCGCGTCACCGTCGTCCCTGAGGCACAGGAGACCACGACCGCCGAGGGAGCTCGGGTGGTGGTCGGTCGGATCGGGGTCGGGGTCAAGCAGGGCGTGATCCGGGAGGAGATCGGATTCGGCGAGGCGGCGCAGGAGGGGTGGCGGGCGACCTGGGCGATGGCGGGGAATGTCATCGGGGTGCTCGGTAACCTCCTGACCGGGGAGGTCTCGGTCTCGCAGCTCGGGGGGCCGGTGGAGATCGCCCGTTCGAGCGTGGCGGCGGCGCAGAACGGGATGGAGAACCTCTGGTCGCTGATCGCCTTCCTGAGCATCAACCTGGCGGTGCTGAACCTCCTCCCGATCCCGCTCTTGGATGGAGGGCAGGTGGTGCTGCAGGTGGCGGAGGCGGCGTGGCGCCGTCCCTTCCCGCGGATGGTGAAGGAGTGGTACGCGCGGATCGGGTTCGCAGTGATCGCGGCGCTCTTCCTGACGGTCACCTTCAACGACCTGAAGCGGCTGGTGCTGGGGTGGTTCGGGGGGTGACCGGGCGGGGTCGGCCGGAGGGCTCGGCCGGCGGTCGGCCCCCCTTTACAGGGGGCGCGTTTTGGACGTAAGTTTGTGTGCTACCAACGATTAGGCATTCACAGCACTGCGCAGCGCAGGCAAGGACAGATCGGATGGCGTTCGACAAGACGGCGGCGATGAGCTCGCATCAGCAGCATGGGACCGACACCGGTTCCTCTCAGGTCCAGATCGCGGTCCTCACGGACCGGATCAACTACCTGACCGAGCACTTCCGCCAGCACAAGAAGGATCACCACGGCCGCCGTGGGCTCCTCAAGATGGTCGGCAAGCGGCGTCGTCACCTTGACTATCTCAAGCGGACCGACGTCGACGCCTACCGCAAGATCATCGCCGATCTCGGCCTCCGCTACTAAGCGCCCCACGTCACGAGCGCGCGACCGCACTGCTGCGGATCGCGCGCTTCGTGCAATCGTCAGGATCCAACCCACATGATGCAACGTATCGAGCGGACCTTCGCCGGCCGCCCCCTGATCATCGAGACCGGTCGGATGGCCAAGCAGGCCGCCGGTTCCGCGCTCATCACCTACGGCGAGACCGTCCTCCTCGCGGCGGTCACCGTCAGCGACAAGAAGAGCCCCCTCCCGTTCTTCCCGCTCACCGTCGAGTACAAGGAGAAGATGTACGCCTCGGGGAAGATCCCCGGCGGCTTCATCAAGCGTGAGGGACGCCCCCGCGACGAGGAGATCCTCTCCTGCCGCATCATCGACCGCTCCATCCGGCCCCTCTTCCCCGAGGGGTTCCAGAACGAGGTGCAGGTCGTCATCTACGTGCTCTCCGCCGACCAGGAGAATGACCACGACGTGCTCGGCCTCATCGCGACCTCGTTCGCGCTGAGCGCGAGCAAGATCCCGTGGGCGGGCCCGATCGCCGGCGTGCGCGTCGGCCGCGTCGAGGGGAAGTGGGTGCTCAATCCCACCTTCCAGGCGCTCGAGTTCTCTGACATGGACATGATCGTCGCCGGCTCGGCCGACTCGATCATGATGGTCGAGGGCGGCGCGCTCGAGGTCTCCGAGGCGGAGATCGTCGAGGCGCTCAAGGTCGCGCAGAAGGGGATCGGTGAGCTCGTCACCATGCAGGAGGAGCTCCTCAAGAAGGTCGATCGCCCCGGGAAGATGGCGTGGACCGGGACCGAGATTCCGGCAGACGTCACGAAGACGGTGACGAAGGCCGCCGAGAAGCGCATCGAGGCCGCGATCAACCAGAAGGACAAGGCGACCCGCATCCAGGCGGTCGAGAAGGTGAAGGAGGAGGTCAAGGCGGAGATGGCGACCGTCCTCGACCCGGCGCACGTCGGCCTCGTCGGCCACATCGTCGGCGACATCGAGTACAACGCGCTCCGCGCGCAGGTGCTCGACACCGGGCTCCGCGTCGACGGCCGCAAGCCGAACGTGGTCCGCGACATCTCCATCGACGCCTCGGTGCTCCCGCGCGCCCATGGCTCCGCGCTCTTCACCCGCGGGCAGACGCAGGCCCTCGTGGTCGCGACGCTCGGCACCGCGAACGATGTGCAGCGCATGGACAACATCGACGACGCGAAGGAGACGACCAAGTCGTTCATGTTGCACTACAACTTCCCGCCGTTCTCCACGGGCGAGGCCAAGCCGATGCGTGGCACCGGCCGTCGCGAGATCGGGCACGGGGCGCTCGCCGAGCGCGCGATCCAGGCGGTCCTCCCGGCGTTCGAGGAGTTCCCCTACACGATCCGCATCGTCTCCGAGATCCTCGAGTCGAACGGCTCCTCCTCGATGGCGTCGATCTGCGGCGGCTCGCTCGCCTGCTTCGATGCCGGCATCCCGCTCAAGGCGCCGGTCGCCGGCGTGGCGATGGGGCTCATCAAGGAAGGGAAGAAGTACGCGATCCTCACCGACATCCTCGGGACCGAGGATCACCTCGGCGATATGGACTTCAAGGTCGCTGGGACGGAGCAGGGGATCACGTCGATCCAGATGGACATCAAGATCCAGGGGCTCGACCTCAAGATCATGACCGAGGCGCTCGCGCAGGCGCGTGAGGGCCGGTTGCACATCCTCGGCGAGATGAAGAAGGCGCTCCCCGCGGCGCGTCCGGACCTCTCGCCGTATGCCCCGCGCATCGTCACGATGATGATCAACCCCGAGAAGATCGGCGATCTCATCGGGCCGAAGGGGAAGACCATCCGTGGCATCCAGGACGAGACCGGCGCCGAGCTCAGCGTCGACGATTCGGGGCTCGTCACGATCGCCGCAGTCGGTGGCGAGGCGATGGAGCGTGCCCGCCAGATGGTGCAGGCGATCACCGCCGAGCCGGTGGTGGGCGAGACCTACCTGGGCACGGTGAAGTCCGTGACGGCGTTCGGCGCCTTCATCGAGATCATGCCGGGCACCGAGGCCCTCCTCCACGTCTCTGAGATGCGCCACACGCGCGTCGAGAAGCCGGAGGACGTGGTGAAGAAGGGGGAGCAGGTGACGGTGAAGCTCATCGATCGCGATGAGCGTGGCCGCCTGCGTCTCTCGATGAAGGCGCTCCTGCCGAAGCCGGAGGGGGGCGCCGAGGCGCCGGCCGCCTCGGGCGACGAGGGGAATGGCGAGGGGAGCGAGGGGGGCGAGCGCCGTCCCCGCGGGGATCGTCCCCGTGGCGGGCGCGGAGGCCGTTCCCGCGAGTGACCCCGCCGTCCGCGACCGACGCCGCTGAGCGCGGCGTTCAGCGGACCGTCCTGCCGAATGGACTGACCGTACTCTCGGAGCAGATGCCGGGAGTGCGGTCGGTCGCGTTGGGGGCCTGGGTCCGCTCGGCCTCGATCCACGAACCGCGTGAGCTCATGGGGGTCTCGCACCTCTTGGAGCATCTCGTCTTCAAGGGGACGGAGACGCGGTCGGCACGGGAGATCGCGCTGGCGCTCGAGTCCCTCGGCGGGTCCCTCGACGCCTATACCGGGCGCGAGCACACGTCGTATCAGGCGCGGGTGCTCGACGAGCATCTCCCGCAGGGGGCGGAGGTGCTCCTCGACCTGATCTTCCGGCCGGCGCTCCGGCAGAGTGACCTCGACCTCGAGCGGGGGGTGGTGCTCGAGGAGATCGCCATGGTGCAGGATACGCCCGACGACATGGTCTTCGAGCTGCACAACGAACTGCTCTGGGGCGAACACCCACTCGGCTATTCGATCCTCGGGACGGAGGAGACGGTCGGCGCGCTCGAGCTCGCCGACCTGCGGTCGCTCCATGACCATGCGTATCGCGCGAGCAATGTCGTCGTGGCGGCCGCGGGGAGCTGCTCGCACGAGCAGTTGCTCGAGGTGCTACTGGCGGCCGGGTGGGGCGACCTCCCCGGTGGCGCGGCGATGAAGGTCCCGGTCCCGCCGGCGCGCCCGGTGGCCCCCGGCGAGCATGCGGTGGACCGCGATACGCAACAGCTCCACCTCGTCTTCGGGAACCCGATCGTCCCGCACGGGGACCCGCGACGCTATCCCCTGATGCTGGTGAACACCCTCTTCGGCGGAGGGATGAGTTCGCGCCTCTTCCAGCGCGTGCGCGAGGAACTCGGGCTCGCCTACTCGGTGCACTCGTACCAGCACTTCCTAGCAGGGAGCGGGGTGCAGGGGATCTACCTCGGGTGCGCGCCGGAGCGGGCGGACGAGGCGGCCGCGGTGGTGCGCGCGGAGCTCGATACGCTCATGGGGGAGGGGATCCCCGACGAGGAGCTCGCGATGGGGCAGCAGCAGCTCAAAGGGCAGATCACCCTCTCGATGGAGAGTGTCTCGGCGCGGATGTATCGGGCGGCCGCCGTGGCGCTGTATAACGAGCCGTACCGCCCGTTGGACGAGGTCCTGGCGCGCGTCGATGCCGTGACCTCTGGAGAAGTGGCCGCCGTTTGCCGAGACTTCTACGGTGCAGCTCGGCAGACGATCCTGCGGTTAGGACCCACCTAAGCCATTCATCGGACCCATGAAGATCGGTATCCCGAAGGAGATCAAGACCAACGAGAATCGTGTCTCGATGGTCCCCGCTGGTGCGGAGGCGCTCGTCGCCGCCGGCCACACCGTCTATGTGGAGCAGGGGGCCGGTGACGGCTCCGGCTTCGGTGACGACCAGTACGTGGCCGTCGGTGCCAAGATCCTTCCGACCGCAGATGCGGTCTGGAAGGAGGCGGAGATGATCGTGAAGGTGAAGGAGCCGATCGCGGTCGAGTGGCCGCGGATGCGGAAGGGGCAGACGATCTTCACCTACTTCCACTTCGCCGCGGACGAGAAGCTGACTCGCGCGCACCTCGACTCCGGCGCGACCTGCATCGCATACGAGACGGTCGAGCTCCCCTCGCGCGAGCTCCCGCTCCTGACGCCGATGTCGGAGGTCGCGGGGCGCATGGCGGTGCAGGAGGGGGCCAAGTACCTCGAGAAGCTCTATGGGGGGCGCGGCGTGCTCCTCGGCGGCGTCCCGGGGGTCCCGCCGGCCAAGGTCGTGATCCTCGGCGGGGGCGTGGTCGGCGTGAACGCGGCGAAGATGGCGGCGGGGCTCGGGGCGAAGGTCACGATCATGGATACCTCGCTCCCACGGCTCCGCTATCTCAGCGACGTGATGCCGGCGAACGTGCAGATGATCTTCTCCAACCGGCAGAACGTCCTCGAGCAGATCACCACGGCCGACCTGGTGGTGGGTGGCGTGCTCCTCCCAGGTGCGAAGGCGCCGAAGCTCATCCGGCGCGAGGACCTCAAGCTGATGCGGCCGGGGGCGGTGATCGTCGACGTGGCGATCGACCAGGGCGGGTGTGTCGAGACGATCAAGGCGACCACGCATGAGAACCCGGTCTACACGGTGGACGGGATCATCCACTACGGCGTGGCGAACATGCCGGGCGGGGTGCCGCGCACCTCGACGCTCGCGCTCACCAACGCGACGCTCCCCTACGCGCTCAAGCTCGCGAACAAGGGGTGGAAGCAGGCGCTCCGCGAGGACGGGGCGCTCCTCAAGGGACTGAACGTGGTCGACGGCAAGGTGACCTATCAGGGGGTCGCCGAGGCCTTCGGGATGGAGTACCACGCGCCGGAGCAGTTCGTCAAATAACCATGCGCGTCGTCGCATGGCGGGTCCTCCTGGCGGTCGGGGTGCTGAGCACCTCGGCCGCCGGTGTGCTTTCGGCCCAGGCCGGCGCGCGGCGTGGGGTGGTGCGCGATGAGCTCGGGCGTGGGCTGGCCGGCGTGCGGATCGATCCGGTCGAGGTGATGCTCGAGACCGGCAGCGCATTGCCGCGTGGCGCGCCGCTCGCGGAGACCGATCTCGCGGGACGGTTCCGTCTCACCGATGCCTCGCTTGGGGCCGCCCGTGCCGTGGTGTTTCGCCGGCTCGGGTTCCGGCCTGATACCGTGCACCTGCTCGATCTCCCGTCGGGGGCATCGACGGAGCGGACGTTGCAGCGCGTCGCCCTGCCGCTGCCCGCGCTCACGGTGACCGGTCGCCGGGAGGTGCGTGGGCCACTGGCGGAGTTCTATCTGCGGCGCTCGCAGGGGATGGGGCGCTTCTTCACCGGGGAGGAGATCGACCGCCGGAATCTCCGCCGCATGTCGGATCTCATCCGCGGGGTCCCCGGGATCCAGGTGATCCCGATGCGTGGCGGGCGCTACTCCTTTCGGTTTCGTGGATCGACGGTGCCCCCGCTCATCTGGCTCGACGGGAACCCGATGACCGCCGCGGACCTCGATCTCGATAGCTTCGACGTGCGGAGCTTCGCCGGGGTGGAGATCTATTCGGGGGCCGCGACGGTGCCGCCGCAGTTCACCGGGGGGCGGATGATGTCCACGAGCGGTGGGGCGATCGTGCTCTGGTCGCGCGAGGGGGAGGCCCAGCCGTCGCGTCGTGCTCGGCGCGGGGAACCGACCCCCGCCGAGGTGCTCGCGCGGTTGGTGGCCGAGGCGACCGTCTGGACGGCCGATGCCGTGGACGAACCGGCGCGAGCGATCGCGGGGACGGCGGTGGTACCGGTCTACCCGGATTCGCTCTTCGACGCCGGGATGCCGGGGGATGTGGAGGTGGAATTCGTGGTCGATGCCAGTGGGGAGATCCGGATGGACACCTTCGGCGTGGTCTCGGCGACGCATCCCCTGTTGGTGGAGGCAGTGCGGCGGAGCCTTGCCGACCGGCGATTCGTCCCGGCGCGTAAGGCCGGGGTCGCGGTGGCGCAGCTGGTACAGTACCCGGTCCGGTTCGAACCTCCGGCAGGGATGGACCGGGTCCCTCCGCCGTAAGCGGCTGTCGCATCAGGGTTTCCGAGGATAACTTTCCCGTTCACCTCCCCTTCGTCCCGGACGCCCCACCCGGCCTCGTGCCGGCGTCAGATCCCCATCATGCGTTGGCCTTCCTTCAATCCCGCTGGGCTCCTCACGGCGAATTCGATCGCCGTGGACCTCGGTACCGCGAACACCCTCGTCTTCGTGAAAGGCGAGGGGATCGTGCTCAACGAGCCGTCGGTCGTCGCGATCGATCGCGAGACGAAGAAGATCAAGGGCGTCGGGCTCGAGGCGAAGCGGATGCTCGGGCGCACGCCGGAAGGGGTACTCGCGGTGCGCCCGATGAAGGATGGCGTGATCGCCGACTTCGAGATCACCGAGAAGATGCTGCGCTTCTTCCTCGAGCTGATCATCAAGAATCATCCGTTCCGCGTGAAGCCGCGGGTGATCGTCTGTGTCCCGTCGGGGATCACCGAGGTGGAGCGTCGCGCCGTGCGCGACTCCGCGCTCGGGGCGGGCGCGAAGGAGGTCTTCATGGTCGCCGAGCCGATGGCCGCGGCGATCGGGGTGGGGCTCCCGGTCGAGACGCCGACGGGGAACATGGTCATCGATATCGGTGGGGGGACGACGGAGATCGCGGTGATCGCGCTCTCGGGGATGGTCTCCGACACCTCGATCCGTGTGGGCGGTGATGAGCTCGACACGAGCATCGTGCAGTTCATGCGCAAGCAATACAACCTGCTGATCGGGGAACCGACCGCGGAGCAGATCAAGATCCAGATCGGGTCGGCGGCGCCCCTCGGCGAGGAGCGCGAGATGGAGGTGAAGGGCCGCGACCTCGTGTCGGGGATCCCGAAGACGGTCCGCGTGCATTCGGTGGAGATCCGCGAGGCGGTGCAGGAGCCGATCCAGCAGATCGTGAACGCGGTGCGGCGCGCGCTCGAGATCACGCCCCCCGAGCTCGCCTCCGACATCGTCGATCGCGGGATCGTGATGACCGGCGGCGGGGCGTTGATCCGCGGCCTCGATGTGCTCCTCACGCAGGAGACGGGCTTGCCGATCCGTGTGGACGAGGATCCCCTCACCTGCGTGGTGCGTGGGACCGGCCGCATCCTCGACGACGAGGAGAAGTACTGGTCGGTGCTCACCACCTGACCGAGAGCGCCGGGGATGCGCGGCGCCGGTGAGGAGACGCGGACCGATCGCCTGCTCGTCTGGGCGTGCGTCCTCGTGTCGATCGTCCTGCTCACGCTCTCGCCGGCGCGCCAGGAGCGCGCCGCGAGTGCGGTCCGGGAGACCGTCGTCGCCCCGCTGGCCGCTTGGCAGGTCCGGGCCCGCCTCGTGCAGCGGGCCGTCACGAGTTATGACTCCCTGATCCGCCTCGCCGACAGCACGATCCGACAGGCGCAGGCCCTCCCGGCCATCGAGGCGGAGAATGCCCAGCTGCGCGCCCTCCTCGGGCTCGGCGCAGCGCTGCAATGGGGGTTCGTGCCCGCGGAGGCGGTGCCGGGGCGGGCGATGGGGGATGCGCACACCGTCATCCTCTCCGGTGGGACCCGCCGAGGGATCGCAGCCTTGAGTCCGGTGGTCGCGGCATCGGGGGTGGTCGGATTGATCGCGGCGGTGGAGGAGACGACGAGTCTCGCGATCGTCTGGCCGCATCCCGATCTCCGGGTCAGTGCGACCGGGCGCGATGGGGTGGGATTCGGGATCGTCAGCGCGCGCCCGGAGGACGGCTCCGATGTCTTCCTCCTAGAGCTGCGCGGCGTGCCGTTCCGGGACTCGCTCGCCGTCGGGACGGAGATCGTGAGCTCGGGCGCTGGGGGGGTCTTCCCGCGCGGGATCCCGATCGGGCGAGTGGTGGGCGAGGTCGTGCAGGGGGGGGCTTGGTCGCGGACCTATCTCGTGCAGCCTGCGGTCCGTCCGGCGGACCTCTCCGCGGTGATGGTCCTCACGGCTCCGCGCGTCGCCGCCGGCGTCGACAGTCTCTGGCCCGCGCCATGACGATCCCGAGCCGACTGACCTTCGCGTTGGGGATCGCGTGTCTGCTCCTCCTGCAGCACACGGTGCGGCCGCTCCTCGGATGGCGGATCGAGATGGATTGGCAGGTGATCGCCCTGGTGTTGATGGCGTGGCGGGTGCGCCCAGGGCTCGCCGCGCTGATCGGGTTCGGACTCGGGGTCATCATGGATGCGCTGGTGCCGGCGACGTTCGGGGCGGGGGCGCTCGCGCTGACGCTCGTCGGGTACGCCGCCGCGCGGTTCCGCACGGGGTTCTTCGGGGCCTCGGTGGCGGTCGGGACGGTGATCGTGGCGCTCGGGAAGTACCTCGTGGATGTCGCGGTGGTCGTGGCGGAGGGCCGGTTGCGCGGGGTCGGGCTCGCGGCGCAACTCGGGCTCTGGTCGCCGCTCTCCGCGGCGCTGACGGCGCTGGTCGGCGCGGGGCTGTTGGGGCTCGCGCGCACGGAGGCGCCGGGGCCGAGGCGTCGATGAACTTCCACCCGAACGAGGTCCAGCGTCGCGCGCGCATCGCGACCCTGATCATCCAAGGGCTGGTGCTCGTCCTCGGGCTGGCCTTCTTCCGCACGCAGATCATCCAGCACGCGCGCTATGCGTTGGCGGCGGAGGACAATCGCCTCCGGCAGATCCCGCTGCCGGCCGCGCGCGCCGTGATCATCGATCGGCATGGGGAGATCATCGCGGAGAACGTCCCCGGGTATTCGATCTCCGTGCTCGCGCGGAGCGAGCGGGCGATCCGCGAGTTGATGCAACGGATCGGGGCCTTGTCGCCGGTCACGCCGGAGCAGGTGGGGTCGGCGATCCGCCGCTATCGGACCGACCCGTCGCGGCCGACGGTGCTCTTCACCGATGCCCCGCTCGCGCTCGTCGCGATGCTCGAGGAGCGACGCGTGGAGTTCCCCGAGCTGATCGTGCAATCGGCTCCCAAGCGCTTCTACCCGGATGGGCCCGTGGTGTCGGCGCTGGTCGGGTACACGGGGGAGGTGAACGACCGGGAGCTCGCGGATTCGGCCTTCGCGGACTACAAGCCGGGGCAGTTGATCGGGAAGGATGGGATCGAGCGGCAGTACGAGCGGCAGCTCCGAGGCCGGGAAGGGACGCGGTTCATGGAGGTGGATGCGCGCGGGCGGATCGTCCGGCCCGTCGCGCGCACCGATCAGGTCCCTGAGTCGCCGGACGCATTGCGCACCAACATCGATCTCGATCTCCAGCGGTTCGTCGCGACCCTCTTCGGTGATTCGCTGATCGGGGGGGCGGTGGTCATGGAACCGACGACGGGGGCGGTGCTCGCCTTGCACTCCGCCCCGACCTTCGATCCGAACCGATTCACTGGGGGGATCCCCAAGAGCTACTGGGATCAGCTGCAGGCTGACCCGCGGCGCCCGCTCTACAACAAGGCGATCAAGGGGACCTATCCGCCGGGGTCGATCTGGAAGTTGGCGACCGCGATCATCGCGATGGAGCAAGGGATCATCGACATCGATGATCGCATGCCGGTGGCGTGCCGCGGCGGCTATCAGTTCGGCACCCGGTTCTTCGGGTGCTGGGATCCCAAGGGGCATGGGGACCCGACCCTGGCGCAGGCGATCGAGCATTCGTGTGACACCTACTTCTATCAGTTGGGCCTGAAGATCGGGCTTCAGCGCCTCATCACCGGGGGGCTCGCGTTGGGATCTCGGGCGCGGAGCGGGATCGACCTCCCGGCAGAGTCGCGTCCGCTCTTCCCGACCGATCCCGCGAAGGCGTACTACGACAAGCGGTTCGGTCCGCAGGGGTGGACCAACGCGGTCACGCTCAACCTCTCGATCGGGCAGGGGGAGAACTCGCAGACGGTGGTGAGCATGGCGCGGTTCTACACGGCGCTCGCCACCGATGGGATGGCGGCGCGGCCCGAGGTGGTGCAACGGGCGCCGGAGCGGGAGCGGCTCTTCTCGCTCGCGCCGCGGCAGATGCAGGCGCTGCAGGCCGCGTTGACGAGCGTGGTGGGCACCGGGACCGCCGCGGCCTCGCGCCTCCAGGGGATCACCGTCGCCGGGAAGACGGGGACGGCGCAGAACGCGCAGTCGAAGGATCTGTACCATGCCTGGTTCGTGGGGTATGCGCCGGCGGAGGCGCCGCAGCTCGTGGTCGCCGTGATGCTCGAGTTCGGGGGGCATGGCTCGCGCGCGGCGCGGATCGCCACGCGCATCATGGAGCACTACCTCAAGGGGGCCGTCGTCGCGATGCCCGAGATGGCGGGCGAGTGATGCGCGGCTCGCGACTCCCCGCCGACTGGCCCCTCGTGGCGGTCGCGGCCACGCTCACCGCCTTCGGTGTGGCGATGGTCTACTCGGCGGGGCAGACCGATGTCCCGACCTTCGTCGTGGGACTCTGGCGGACGCAGCTCCTCTGGGTGATCCTGGGGGGCCTCCTGGGGTACGGCGTCTCGCGCCTCTCGGTGCGGTTCGTCGACGCGGTCTCGGTCCCCATCTACGCCGTCGCTCTCGTGGTGCTCGCCGCCCTCTTGGTGGTGGGGCAGGGGGCCGGGACCGCCGCCAGCACCAAGAGCTGGCTCGCCATCGGTGGGGTGCGGCTCGGACAGCCCTCGGAGCTCGCGAAGATCGCCGTCGTCCTGATGCTCGCACGGGTGCTCTCGGCGTCGCGGGCGGCGCCCGCCTCACTCCGAGCGCTGGTCCCCTCGGCGCTCGTCGTCGGGGTGCCCTGGCTCCTGATCATGGCCCAACCCGACCTCGGGACGGGGATCGTCTTCGTCGGCATCTACTTCGCGATGCTCTTCTGGGCCGGGGTGTCGTGGCCGCTGCTCCTGATGGCGGCGAGTCCGGCGCTGAGTCTCATCCTCGCCTTCAGCACCGGGATCTGGGGCGGGTGGTTCCTCCTCCTGCTCGCCGTGATCGCGTGGGTGCGACCGCCACGCTGGGAAGGGGTGGGGCTCGTGATCGCGAACCTCGCGATGGGGGTCCTCGCCCCGCTCCTCTGGGGGCGTCTCGATCCCTATCAGCAGCGCCGGATCCTCGTCTTCCTCGACCCCTCGGCGGATCCGCGCGCCTCGGGCTACCATGTGATCCAGTCGCAGGTCGCGATCGGCTCGGGTGGATTCTTCGGGAAGGGATTCACCATGGGATCGCAGAAGCGCCTCGCCTTCCTCCCCGAGCAGGAGACCGACTTCATCTTCCCGGTGGTGGCGGAAGAGTTGGGCTTCCTCGGTGTCCTCGTCGCGCTCGCGCTCTTCACCTTCCTGCTGCATCGCACGGTGCGGGTCGCGGCGCGCGCCACCTCCCCCTTTGCCTCGCTCGTGGCCTTCGGGCTCACCGCCGCCTGGTTCACGCATATCACCGTGAACATCGGGATGACGGTGGGCGTCCTCCCCGTCACCGGGATCCCGCTGCCGTTCTTCTCGTACGGCGGCTCCTTCATGCTGATGAGTTGGCTCTCGGTGGGGCTCCTCGTGCTGATCTCCGAGGAAGGGCGCGGGCGCGCCGGCGGGCTCGTCATCTAGCGCCGGCGGGGCGCCTTGCCCTCCCCTCCGGCCCCCCCCAGCTTTGGGCATGGCCTGGTTCCGGAAGGAGAAGACCCCGCGTCGCCCGCGCCCCGAGCGTCTGGAGATCCCCAAGGACGCGTGGGAGAAGTGCGAGGCATGTGACCATACCGACATCCGCGAGAAGTTCGAGCGGAATGCCAACGTCTGTCCCACGTGCGACCATCACCGGCGCTTTCGGGCCCACGAGTACCTGGCGCTCCTGCTCGATGCCGGGACGATCGCCGAGAAGGACGAGGAACTTACCTCCGTCGACCCGCTGCAGTTCCCGGAGTATCCGGCGCGGCTCAAGAAGGCGTTGGCGAATGCGGGAGATCACGATGCGATCCTCACCGCCTCGGGGAAGATGGATGGGATGCCGGTGAACCTCGGTGTCATGGACTTCGCCTTCATGGGCGGGTCGATGGGTTCCGTGGTCGGGGAGAAGATCGCGCGCCTCGGGCAGCGGTCCCTCGAGAAGAAGTGGCCGCTGATCATCATCTCCGCCTCCGGCGGGGCGCGGATGCAGGAGGGGGTCCTCTCGCTCATGCAGATGGCGAAGACCTCGGCGGTGCTCTCGCAGTTGGCGGAGCGGCGCATCCCCTACGTCTCGCTCCTCACGAATCCGACGACCGGTGGGGTCAGCGCCTCGTACGCGATGCTCGGGGATGCGATCCTGGCGGAGCCCGGCGCCGTGATCGGCTTCGCCGGGCCGCGCGTCATCAAGCAGACGCTCGGGCAGGATCTCCCCGAAGGGTTCCAGACGGCGGAGTTCCTGCTCACGCACGGGATGGTCGATCAGGTGGTGCACCGACACCATCTCAAGCGAACGCTCGGTCAACTGCTGCGTCATATGAGCGGGAAGCCGGCCGCCACGGGGTGGACCTCGCCCTGAGCACCAGCGCGTATCGGGCCGCGCTCGATGCTCTCTTCGCGCGCACCACGGGGCAGTGGAAGCTGGGACTCGAGCGCGTGGAGGGATTCCTCCGCGAGCTCGGGGATCCGCATCAGCGGATCCGGATCCTGCACATCGCCGGGACCAACGGGAAGGGGAGCGTCTGCGCCTCCCTGGAGACCGTGCTGCGTCGCCAGGGATTCCGTGTCGGGACCTACACCTCGCCGCACCTCGTCGACTTCCGCGAGCGATTCCGCATCGATGGGGTGCCGATCGACGAGGCGCCGATCCTCGACTTCCTCGCGCGGTGGACCCCGCGGGTCGAGACGCTGGGGGTGACCTTCTTTGAGGCGACCACCGCGATGGGGTTCCAGCTTTTCGCCGATGCCGGGGTGGACATCGCGGTGATCGAGACGGGACTCGGTGGTCGGCTCGACGCGACGAACGTCGTGCAGCCGCTCGTCGCCGGGGTCGCCAGCATCGGGTTCGATCACATGGAGTGGTTGGGTGAGACCCTCCCGCTGATCGCGCGCGAGAAGGCGGGGATCTTCAAGGCCGGGGTGCCGGCGATCGTCGGAGAGCCCGATCCCGCGGTGCGCCGTGTGTTGGCGGAGGAGGCGGCCCGCCGGGGGGCTGCGCCCGTCCGCGTCGTCGCGGAGGAGGGGGAGGCGACCGCGGTGCGCGTCACAGGAGCGGGGACCCGATTCCGATGGCAGGGGCTCGAGGTGGCCACCGGCCTGGCCGGTCAGCATCAGGTGGTGAACGCCCTGGTGACCCTCACCATGCTCGACGCCCTCCCAGCCCCCTTCCACGTGCCACGGGAGGCGGCGGTGGCGGCGCTCTCCGAGGTCCGGCTGGCGGGGCGGTTCTCGCGGCAGGGTCGCTGGATCTTCGACGTCGCCCACAACCCCGCCGGGGCGACGGTCACCGCCGAGACCCTTCGTGCGGTGGCCCCTGCCGGGCCCGTGGTGGCCCTGGTGAGCGTCCTCGGGGACAAGGACTGGCGCGGGATCCTGCGGGCCCTGGCGCCGGTGGTGCAGGGGTTCCTCCTCACCAATGCCCCCACCGCCCCCGCCAGCCGCGCGTGGGTGGCCTCCGAGGCCCTGGCCTTCGCCCGAGGCGAGGGGTGGCAGGCCGAGCTTGAGCCCGATTTCGATCGGGCGCTCGCGCGGGCCCCCTCTATGGGGGAGACCCTCCTCGTGACCGGGTCATTTCACACCGTGGGCGACGCTATGGCGCGGTTGCCGGGGTCTCTGGCGACCGGGTAGATTCCCCGGATGAGTAGCGGGGCGTTACCCGGATTCCGTGATTTCTATCCCGACGAGCTGGCCCGCCGCGCCCATATCTTCCAGGCCTGGCGGGCCGTCGCGCGCCGATACGCCTTCGTCGAGTACGATGGCCCCCCGCTCGAGCCCCTCGACCTCTATACCCGCAAGAGCGGGGACGAGATCGTCGGCCAGCTCTACAACTTCGTCGACAAGGGGGGGCGGGAGGTCGCGCTCCGCCCTGAGATGACCCCGACCTTCGCCCGGATGGTCGGGGCGCGTGCCAACGCCCTCCGCAAGCCGGTGCGATGGTTCTCGACCCCGCAGCTCTTCCGCTACGAGCGGGCGCAGCGCGGGCGACTCCGCGAGCACTACCAGCTGAATGTCGACATCGTCGGCGAGGCGAGCGAGGTCGCGGACGCCGAGCTGCTCGCGGTGGCCGTCGATATCCTGCGGGAGCTCGGGCTCACGAGCGCCGATGTGCGCGCGCGGGTGAGCGACCGGCGGTTGCTGCATGGGGTGCTGCAGGCGCTCGGGGTGACCGAGGCACAGGTACCGGCGGTCTATGCCGTGGTCGATAAGCTCGCTCGCCAGCCACGCGAGGTCTCGGCGGAGAAGCTCGCGGCTGCCGGGCTCGCCCCCGCGCTGGTGGATGAGGTGCTCGCACTCGCTGCCGAAGCGACGCTCGAGACGCTGCGTGCTCGCTTCGGTTCGCACCCGGTCGCTGCCGAGTCGATCGAGCGCTTCGGGCGCTATCTCGAGCACTGTGCGGCGCTCGGGATCGGGGAGTGGATCGATCTCGACCTCTCGATCGTGCGCGGGCTCGCGTACTACACCGGGATCGTCTTCGAGCTCTTCGATGCCAAGGGTGAGCTGCGTGCCATCTGTGGCGGCGGGCGGTACGACACCCTCCTCAAGGCCCTCGGCGGCACCGACCTCCCGGCGCTCGGCTTCGGGATGGGGGATGTGGTGCTCGGCGAACTGCTCCAGGATCGTGGACTCTTCCCGACCACCATCGGCACCACGGCTGACCTCTATCTCGTCGCCGGCCACGGGGCGGTGGGGCGCCCCTATGCGGAGGCGCTACAGCTGGTGAGCGCACTTCGCCGGGCCGGGTTCCAGGTGGACCACGGTCTCAACGCCGAGCGCTTCCTCTCGCAGGCCACGCGCAATCAAGTGGATGGCGCCAAGAAAGCGGGAGCCGCCGCCGTCTTCGGCGTGCGCGAAGATGGCGCGGTCGAGGTGACCTCGATCCTCGGCAAGATGAAGGACGCGCCGACCCACACGATGTCGCTCGCGGCGATCCTCGCCGGCGACCCCTCCACGATGCAGGCCCTCCGCGACTGGCTCCGGGCCAAGCGCGACTCGATCTCGACCTCCCATGGCTGACGACAAGAAGCTGACGACCCGCGCCGACGACTTCAGCGCGTGGTACAACGAACTCGTGTTGCGCTCCGAGCTGGCGGACTACTCCCCGGTGAAGGGCTCGATGGTGATCCGGCCGAACGGCTATGGGATCTGGGAGCGGATGCAGCGTGCCTTGGACGACATGTTCAAGGCGACGGGGCATCAGAACGCCTACTTCCCGCTCTTCATCCCGCAGAGCTTCCTGAGCAAGGAGGCCCAGCATGTGGAGGGCTTCGCCCCCGAGACGGCGGTGGTGACGCATGGCGGCGGGAAGGTGCTCGAGGAGCCGCTCGTCGTTCGGCCGACGTCCGAGACGATCATCTACCACATGTTCGCGAAGTGGACGCAGTCGTATCGCGACCTGCCAATCAAGATCAATCAGTGGGCGAACGTCGTTCGCTGGGAGATGCGGACGCGGCTCTTCCTGCGCACCCTCGAGTTCCTCTGGCAGGAGGGCCACACGGCCCATGCCACCGAGGCGGAGGCGGAGACGGAGGCGCGGCTCATCCTCGGGCTCTATCGCGACTTCATGGAGGGGTGGATCGCCATGCCGGTGATCACGGGCCAGAAGACCGAGAGCGAGAAGTTCGCGGGGGCGCTGCGCACCTACTCCTGCGAAGCGATGATGCAGGACAACAAGGCGCTGCAGGCCGGCACCTCACACCATCTCGGACAGAACTTCGCCAAGGCCTTCGAACTCCAGTTCCAGGCGGAGAACGGCGAGCAGGCCTTCGCGTGGAACACCTCGTGGGGGGTGTCGACGCGTATGGTCGGGGGGCTCGTCATGACGCACTCCGATGACAACGGGCTCGTCTGCCCGCCGCGGCTCGCCCCGATCGAGGTGGTGATCGTCCCGATCTGGAAGTCGGACGAGGAGCGGGCGCGGGTGGTCGAGGCCGCACACAAGGTGCGCACCGAACTCACCGAGTGGACCGGGCGCGGCGCGACCGATCGCCTCCGTGTGACCGTCGATGACCGCGAAGGGGTGAAGCCCGGCGCCAAGTACTACGAGTGGGAGATGCGCGGGGTCCCGCTGCGTCTCGAGATCGGCCCGAAGGATCTCGAGAAGGGATCGGTCTTCTCGGCGCGGCGCGATACGCGGGCCAAGGCGGCGCTCCCGATGGCGGGGCTCCCGGCGACGGTCGCCGCGTTGCTCGAGACCATCCAGGGCGACCTCCTCGCCACGGCGAAGGCGCGCCGCGAGGCGAACTCGCACCGGAACGTGACCTCCTATGCGCAGTTCAGGGAGATCATGGAGGGGCCCGGCGGGTTCGTGTACGCGGGGTGGAATGGCGATCCCGCGATCGAGGCCAAGGTGAAGGAGGAGACCAAGGCGACGATCCGCGTGATCCCCGATCCGGAGTTCCGCTCGGCCGAGGCGCCGACGTCCTGCCTCGTGACGGGCGAGCCAGCGAAGCACGAAGTGATCTGGGCCAAGGCGTACTGATGGCGGGATTCTCGCGGCGCGCGGGAGCGTTGGTGGTCGACGCGGTGCCGCTCGCCGTGATCGCCGAAGGGGCCGGCACGCCGGCCTACGTCTACTCCGCCGCGATGATCCGCGAGCGGATCGCGCGGCTCCGCGCGGCGCTCGCGGGGGTCCCACATCAGCTGCACTACTCCCTGAAGGCCAACGCCTGTCGCGGGGTGCTCACCGTGATCCGCGAATCAGGGAGCGGATGCGATGTGGTCTCCGGCGGGGAGCTCGCTAAGGCGCTGGCTGCCGGCTTCGTCCCCTCCGAGATCATCTTCGGTGGGGTGGGGAAGCAGGCCCATGAGTTGCGCGAGGCGCTCCGTGCCGGGATCAAGCTGATCAATGTGGAGTCGGCGGCGGAGGTGCACCTCCTGGCGTCGATCGCCGCCGAGCTCGGCGTGGTCGCCCCGGTGGGATTGCGCGTGAATCCCGAGGTGGATGTCACCAATGCGCATCGGTTCATCGCCACGGGGGAGAAGGGGCACAAGTTCGGGATCCCGATCGGGGAGGTCGAGGGGGTGGGGCGTCAGGTCTTGGCCTCCCCGCACCTGCGCCTGCTGGCGCTCGACATGCACGTGGGCTCGCAGCTCCACTCGTTCGACGCGTACCGGAACGGGGCGGAGCGACTCGTCGAGGTCGCACGGCGCCTGCAGGGGCTCGGCGCCCCGCTCGCGTATCTGGATGTCGGGGGCGGTCTACCGGCGATCTACGAGTCGGAGGAGGCCCCCGATCTCGCCGCCTTCGCCGGGATCGTGAGTGAGGCGGCGCGAGCGCTGGGCGTCGAGCTGCTGTTGGAGCCAGGGCGATTCCTCGTCGCGGAGGCCGGCATCCTGCTCACGCAGGTGATCTACCGAAAGGAGAATGGTGGGCGTACCACCTTGGTCTGTGATGCGGGGATGACGGAGCTGATCCGCCCCTCGCATTACGGGGCGTATCACCGGATCGACGCGGTGGCAGCGGTGTCTGGCACGATGGTGGCCGATGTGGTCGGTCCGGTCTGCGAGACGGGGGACTTCCTCGCGTTGGGACGGGAGGTGCCAGCCGTCGAGGCCGGCGCCCTGCTCGCCGTGCATACCGTGGGTGCCTATGGCTCGGTGATGAGTTCGCAGTACAACGCACGTCCGCGTGCGGTAGAGGTGCTGGTCGACGGGGATCGGTGGGCGGTCGTGACCGCGCGCGAGACCTATGCCGACCTCATGCGGCAGGATGTGGTGCACCCAGAGTGGAGGCAGAGCTGATGCGGATCGGATTGCTGGCGGACTCTCACGATCGCGTGCCGGCGATCGAGGCGTTGGTACGTGAATTCCTCGCGCGGGAGGTCGCCTTCGTGCTCCATGCGGGGGATTTCTGTGCTCCCTTCTCGCTCCGGCCCTTCATCGACCACAATGTGCCGCTCGCTGGTGTCTTCGGGATGAATGACGGCGATCATGCCGGCCTGCGCGTCGCGGCGGGGCAGGGGATGGGCGTGGAGATCTTCGAGGCGCCGCATAGTCTCGTGCTCGGCGAGAAGAAGCTCCTGCTCGTGCATGAGCTCGGGGAGGCCCTCGACGGGTCGATCCTCGCGCACGACGTGGTGGTCCATGGGCATGCCCATCTCGCGTCGACGGCGACGCGGGAGCAGACGCTCCTCGTGAATCCGGGCGAGGCCTGTGGCTGGCTCTATGGGATCCCGTCGGCGGCGATCCTCGACCTGACGACCCTGACGGTGGAGTCGATCACCCTGCCGGCGGCGGAGTGGACCCGATGAGTTCGCGTGTCCTGATCCTCGACTGCGGGTCGCAGTTCACCCAGCTGATCGCCCGGCGCGTACGCGAGGCCCGGGTCTTCTCGGAGATCCATCCGCCGACGCGTTCCCTCGACTGGATCCGCGAGTGGCAGCCGACGGCGATCATCCTGTCCGGCGGGCCGAGCTCGGTCACGGACGAGGGGGCACCGACCTTCGATCCCGCGATCCTCGAGCTCGCGCCGGTCCTCGGGGTCTGCTACGGGATGCAGTGGATCGCCCATACGTCGGGTGGCACGGTGCGTGGCGGTGGCCGTCGTGAGTACGGGCGCGCCGAGCTGGTGGTGAAGGAGCCGGCGGGGCTCTTCGCCGGGTTCGATCCGGGGGAGCGCTCCGTGGTCTGGATGAGCCATGGCGACCATGTGGAGACCGTCCCACCGGGCTATGTGCTCACCGCGTCGAGTGAGGGGAATCCGGTCGTGGCCTTCCGGCATGTCTCCAAGCCGATCCATGCCGTGCAGTTTCACGCGGAGGTCGCGCATTCGGTGCGTGGGGCGGAGATCATCCAGAACTTCCTCTTCGGCGTCGCGGGGTGCACCGCGGATTGGACCCCGGGGCACTTCATCGAGCAGGAGGTCGCGCGGATCCGGGAGCGCGTGGGCTCGGCGCAGGTGATCTGTGGGCTCTCCGGCGGCGTCGATTCCTCGGTCGCGGCGGCGCTCGTGCATCGCGCGATCGGCGATCAACTCACCTGCATCTTCGTCGATACGGGGTTGCTCCGGCTCCATGAGCGGGAGCAGGTCGAGCGCACGATGGGGCAGCACCTGGGGATCAAGCTCGTGACCGTCCGCGCGGAGGAGCGCTTCCTCACCGCGCTGCAGGGACTCGACGACCCTGAGCAGAAGCGCAAGGCGATCGGGCACACCTTCATCGACGTCTTCGAGGATGCGTCCTCGGTGGCGGGGCAGATGGCCGAGTTCCTCGTGCAGGGGACGCTCTATCCCGATGTCATCGAGTCGGTGAGCGCCAAGGGCGGGCCGAGTGCGACGATCAAGACGCACCACAACGTGGGCGGGCTCAAGCCCGATATGAAGTTCCAGCTGATCGAGCCGCTCCGCGAGCTCTTCAAGGACGAGGTGCGGAACGTCGGTCGGGAGTTGGGGCTTCCGGAGGAGATGGTCGGTCGACACCCCTTCCCGGGACCCGGGCTCGGCATCCGCGTGCTCGGCGCCGTCGATCCCGTGAACGTCGAGACGCTGCGGCGCGCCGATGCGATCTATCTCGAGGAGATCCGCGCCGCGGGGCTCTATAACGAGATCTGGCAGGCCTTCGCCGTCTTCCTCCCGGTGCGCTCGGTCGGGGTCATGGGGGATGGACGGACCTACGAACATGTGATCGCGCTGCGCGCCGTGACGAGCACCGATGGGATGACCGCCGATTGGTACGCCTTCCCGACGGAGGTCCTCGCGCGCATCTCGAACCGGATCATCAACGAGGTGCCCGGGGTGAATCGCGTGGTGTACGACGTGAGCTCCAAGCCGCCGGCGACGATCGAGTGGGAGTAGGGTGATGCGGTTCGCGCAGCTGCGGCCGACCTCGACCGAGTTGCGCGAGATGCTGCGGCTCGCGACCCCGATCGTCGCCGTGAACGTCGGGATGATGTTCATGGGGGTGGTCGATTCCCTGATGCTGGGGCGCGTCTCCGGGGCGGCGCTTGCCGCCGGGGTGCTGGGCAACTTCTATTTCTATCTCTGCGCGAGTTTCGGGCTGGGGTTCTTGCTCGCGATCGATCCCGTGGTCGCCCAGGCGATCGGGGCAGAGGACCGGCGCGGCGCAGCGCTCGGCGTGCAGCGCGGGGTGGTGCTGGCGATCGCGACCGCCGTCGTGATGGCCCTGCTGCTCTGGCCGGCACCGATGATCTTGGAGCTGCTCGGGCAGCCGGAGGATGTCGCGCCCGACGCGGGGGCCTTCGTGCGGTGGAGCATCCCCGGCGTCTTCCCCTTCTTCCTCTTCGCGCTGAGTCGGCAGGCGCTCCAGGCCTTCGGGTCGGTCACGCCGGTGCTCTGGGCCGCCGTCGTGGGGAACGTCGTCAACGTGCTCGCGAATCGGGTGCTGATCTTCGGGGCGTTCGATCTCCCCGCCCTCGGGGTGGTCGGAGCGTCGATCTCGACGACGCTGTCCCGTTGGGTGATGCTCGGTGCGATCCTCCTCTTCGCGCGCCAGCGGCTCATGCGCTTGGTGCGGCCCTGGTTCCCTGAGGCGATGGCGTGGGCGCCGTTGCGCGGGCTCGCCGCCCTCGGCGCCCCGATCGGCCTGCAGTTCTTTGCCGAGGTGAATGCGTTCGGGCTCGTGACCATCATGATGGGTTGGGTCGGGACGAACGCGCTGGCCGGGCATGAGATCGCGCTCAACCTCGCCTCGCTGACCTTCATGGTGCCGATGGGGGTCGCAGCCGCGGGGACGGTGATGGTGGGGCGCGCGATCGGGCGCGGGGATCCGGCGGCGGCGCGCCGCGATGCGGTGGCCGCCCTGGTGGTCGGCATCGGTTTCATGTCCCTCACGGCGATTGCCTTCCTCGCGTGGCCGGGGTTCTTCGCGCGGGCCTACACGAGCGAAGGCAGCGTGGTCGCGGTGGCGATGGCCTTGATCCCGATCGCCGGGATCTTCCAGGTCTTCGATGGGATGCAGGTCTGCGCGACCGGCGTGCTCCGCGGGGCGGGGGATACGCGCGTGCCGATGGCGATCCACATGGCGAGCTTCTGGCTCGTGGGGATCCCGTTGGGCTCGTGGCTGTGCTTCGGACTCGATGGTGGGCCGGTGGCCCTCTGGTGGGGGCTCACGGCAGGGCTGGCGGCCGCCGGGCTCCTGCAGCTCGTCCGCGTGCGTTCGCGACTCGGTGGGCCACTGGAGCGACTGCGGATCTCGTGATGGTGGCTCGCGCGCCGACAGGCGCGCGGGATCGCGCTGGTTAGACGCCCTTCTCCTGTAGCAGCGCCATGAACTCTGCCGGGCTCTGGATCTCGAGCAGCCGCTGCGGCACATCCGCCTCCTTGGCGAACTGCGCGATCTTTCCGAGCACCGGGAGGTACTGATTCGAGACCTCGAGCGGCGGGGCGACGATCAGGAAGAAGCACCGCGCCGGCTGATCGTCGATCGACTTGAAGTCGAGCCCCTCCGGCTTGCGGCCGAAGGCGACGCGAAGGGTGTTGACCACGAGGGAGCGGCAGTGCGGAATCGCGATCCCACGCCCGATCCCGGTGGAACCGAGATTCTCACGCCGCTTGAGCATCTTGAAGAGCGTCGCCTCGTCCTTCTCGTCGAGCTGGAGCAGGCCGATCAGCTCGTGCAGGATCTCGTCCTTGGTGGTCCCCTTGAGGTCGAGGGAGACGGCATCCAGGCTGAAGAAGTCTCGCAGTTTCATCTGGCGAAGCTAACCCGCACGTGAAATCAAGTCAAACCCTGTCGTTGCAAGGAGTTGCACCCACTTCTAGGTTTCTTGGGATGTGGTTCCCGTACCCCGTTGGATCCTCTGCGGTCCCCCTCTTCCTCGCCCCGATGGCGGGGGTCTCCGAGGCCCCATTCCGGCGACTCTGTCGCATGTGGGGGGCGGATGTGGTCGTGACCGAGTTCCTCTCGGCGGAGGGGATCCGCCGTGAGAACGAGGCGACGATTGCCAAGCTCCGCTTCGGACCGGAGGAGCATCCGATCGGGGTGCAGATCTTCGGGGCCGATCCGGTCGCCATGCGTGAGGCGGCGTCCGCGGTGACCGATGTGTTCCAGCCCGATTACATCGACATCAACTTCGGGTGCCCCGTCAAGAAGGTCGTGCGGCGCAACGGTGGCTCGGGGTGCCTCAAGGATCTCGACCTCGTGCAGGAGATCATCCGTGCGGTGGTGCAGGGGACCCATCTCCCCGTGACCTGCAAGATCCGCAGCGGGTGGAGCGAGGAGATGCGCGACCCGGTCGCGATCGGGTTGCGCTGTCAGGACGCCGGCGTCAAGGCGATCGCGCTTCACCCGCGTACGCGCACCCAGATGTACACCGGCCATGCGCACTGGGAGGAGATCGCGGCACTCAAAGCGGCCCTCTCGATCCCCGTGATCGGCAACGGCGATATCAAGACCGCGGCCGATGCGCTGCGGATGCGCGAGCAGACGGGGTGCGACGGCGTCATGATCGCCCGTGGCAGCTTCGGGCAGCCCTGGATCTTCCGGCAGGCGCGGGCCTTGCTCGATGGCCAGTCGATGCCGGCGACGCCGTCGACCGCGGAACGCTTCGCCATCGCACTCGACCATGCGCGGATGGTGCAGGCCTATGAGCTCGATCCGGTCGGGGCGGCGATCGAGTTCCGGAAGCATCTCGGGTGGTATGTGAAGGGGCTTCCCAACTCGGCCGAGCTGCGCAAGCAGCTGCATGCCGTGAACTCGTTCGACGAGGTCGAGTGGATCTTCGCGCGCTATCTCGAGAGCGATTGGGCGCAGGAATCGACTCAGGAGCAGCCGAACGACGCGGCACATGAATCCGAGGAGGAATCCCATGCGGCGTGATCGGGTGCAGGCGTTGCTGGCGGAGGTCGCGAGCGGACGGCGAACGGTCGACGAGGCGTTGACGCAGCTCGACGGTGCCCCCGTCGAGGAGCTCGGCTTCGCCACGGTGGACACGCATCGCGCGCTTCGACAGGGGTATCCCGAGGTGGTCTTCGGACAGGGCAAGACCCCCGAGCAGGTGGTGGCGATCGCGGGGCGTCTCGCCGAGTCTGGCGATGGCTTCCTCGTCACGCGAGCCGAGGCCGCGGTGCAGGAGGCCCTCGCCCAGCGCTTCACGGTGGCCGAGGTCAACGCGCTGGGACGGACGGTGCTCCTCCGCGCGAATCAGCCGCGCGCGCGGGGCACCCATCTCGTCGCCGTCGTCACGGCTGGGACGAGCGATCTTCCCGTAGCCGAGGAGTGCGCGGTGACGCTCGACGCGATGGGGCATCCCGTCCAGCGCATCACCGATGTCGGGGTCGCGGGGATCCATCGGATCCTGGCTCGTCGTGAGACCCTGGCCGATGCCGCCGTGGTGATCGTCGTCGCGGGGATGGACGGGGCCTTGCCGAGTGTGGTGGGCGGCCTGGTGCGCCGACCGGTGATCGCGGTGCCGACGAGCATCGGGTACGGATCGGCCTTCCACGGGCTCGCCCCGCTCCTCACGATGCTCAACTCCTGCGCCGCAGGCGTCACGGTCTGCAACATCGACAACGGCTTCGGGGGGGCGGTGGCGGCGGGCCGGATCCTCGACGCGTTGAACAATCGGGGCTGAGCGGGTTACTATTCGGAGTAGCTCAGGGGGCGACCGGTTTCGATTATGTGGGTGGCTTCATGGCTGCGCGCCCAGGTCCTCGGGTCCCTGGTAAAACCCTCGGGAACTGTACAACTGCGAACAACAACTTCGCTCTCGCTGCGTAAGGCTTAGCCTTACCCCAGCAGTGCCCATCGCGTAGCCCGCCCGGGGCGACCGATGGGTATCGCAAATCCGGGCTGGTCCGACGGTGCGTTCACCATCGAAGGACGAGACACTAGTGGACTCATCCGACCGTGGGCGGCCTGTCGGCCAGCGGTCGGAGACATCAATCGACAGGATACGCGCGTAGACGCTGTGGAAGATCTCATGTAAGACGGGAGTTCGAATCTCCCCGCCTCCACTTCGTATGTGGACCCCTCGTCAGATCCTGATACTCGTGCTCGGCCTCACCGCTCCGGCGGTGGCGTCGGCGCAGGGGCATGCTGGGCATGGAGGCCACACCGGCGCCTCCCCCGCTACGGCGCGTCCGGTCGTCCGGCCGAGCGAGGCGGACATCGCCTTCATCCAGGGGATGATCAGCCACCATGCGCAGGCGGTGGAGATGGTGGCGCTCGTCCCGCAGCGCACCTTGCGTCGCGAGCTCCGGTTGATCGCGGAGCGGATCGACGTCTCCCAACGCGATGAGATCGTCTGGATGCGCGACTGGCTCGCCGAGCACGGGATCACTGAGACGGAAGGGCATGGGGCACACGACCATGCGGGCATGGGGCACGCGCGTATGCCGGGGATGCTCTCGCCCGACGAGATGGCGGCACTCTCACAAGCGACCGGACGCGAGTTCGAGCGACGCTTCCTCGAGGGGATGATCAAACATCATGAGGGCGCCCTGACGATGGTCGCGGCCCTCTTCGGGGCGGAGAACGCGGCGCAGCGCTCGGAGATCTTCGGGTTCGCGAGCGATGTCGACGCGGATCAGCGCGCGGAGATCGCGCGGATGCGCAAGGTGTTGGCCACGCTCAGCGCGCCGACGGCTCCCTGAGCCGGATCAGCCCTTCCTGCGCCACCGACGCGACGAGGACGCCCTCGCGCGTGAACACCTCGCCGCGCACGAAGCCGCGCGCCCCAGCGGTCGACGGCGCATCGCAGACGTAGAGGAGCCACTCATCCGCCCGGAAGGGGCGGTGCATCCAGATGGTATGATCGAGTGAGGCGATGAGGAGGCGTGGATCCCGCGTCCCAATCCCGTGTGGGCGGAGCGCCGTCGGTAGGAATCCGTAGTCGGACGCATACGCGAGGACCGCCTGGTGGAGGATCGGGGCATCCCCGATCGGCTCGACCACGCGGAACCAGACCTGGCGACGCGCCGAATCCGGCCCACCGGCGACGGGGCGCTCGAACGGGTCCCGCGGGGTGATCGACCGGACGTCGATCGGCCGGTCCTGCGTCCAGATCGCTCGGACGGGGGCCGGTAGCTTGTCGGCCTGCGCTCGGATCAACTCGAGCTCCGAGGTCAGCGACTCTGGCGGCGGGACGTCAGGCATCGGGACCTGATGGGAGAGTCCGGGCTCCTCGAGATGGAACGATGCCGACAGGTGGAAGATCGCCTCCCCATGCTGGATCGCCGTGACGCGCCGGCTCGTGAAGCTCCGCCCATCGCGCGGGCGGTCTACGAAATAGACGATCGGGGTGCTGAGATCCCCCTCGCGGAGGAAGTACCCATGCACCGAGTGCGCCTCGCGCCCCTCGGGGACGGTCTTCCGCGCCGCGACGAGCGCCTGCGCGAAGACCTGGCCCCCGAAGACTCGTCCCGTCCCGAGGTCGCGATTCCGCCCGCGATAGAGGTTGTGCTCGAGCGGTTCGAGTTCGAGCAGCGAGAGGAGTTCGTGGACGACGCTCATCGGGGGGGACGGTGGGTTAGGCGCCGACGGCCTGCGCCGCGGCGAGTCGAGCGATCGGCACGCGGAACGGCGAGCAGCTCACGTAATCGAGCCCGGTCTGATGGCAGAACTTCACGGAGCGGGGCTCGCCACCATGTTCGCCACAGATCCCCACCTTGAGGCTCGCCCGCGCCCCACGGCCCGACGTCGTCGCCATGGTGATCAGCTGCCCGACCCCATCGACATCGAGGACCTGGAAGGGATCGTCGGGATAGATCCCCTGCGCCACATAGTGCGGGAGGAAGCGGCCCGCATCGTCGCGGCTGAGACCCAGGGTGGTCTGCGTGAGGTCGTTCGTCCCGAAGGAGAAGAACTCCGCCGCGCTGGCGATCTGGGCGGCGGTCAGCGCCGCGCGCGGGAGCTCGATCATCGTCCCGACCAGATACTTCACGTGGAGGCCGTGGGCCTGGAAGACCTCCGTCGCGACCCGATCGACGATCGCCCGCTGGTGCGAGAACTCCTGCACCGTCGAGACGAGCGGGATCATCACCTCGGGGAGGACGATCATCCCACGGCGGACGCAGGCGACCGCCGCCTCGAAGATCGCGCGGGCCTGCATCTCCGTGATCTCGGGATAGGTGACGCCGAGGCGGCACCCGCGATGCCCGAGCATCGGATTCGTCTCCCGGAGGGTCTCGACGACGCGCATGAGGTCGCGGCGGGTGAGCCCAACGCGCCGCGCGAGGAGCTTGGCCTCCTCGCCGCCATGGGGCAGGAACTCGTGGAGCGGGGGATCGAGAAGGCGGATAGTCACGGGGAAGCCGTCCATCGCCTCGAAGATCACCTCGAAGTCCGTGCGCTGCATCGGGAGGAGCTTCGCCAAGGCGCGCCGGCGCCCCATCTCGTCGTGCGCGACGATCATCTCGCGCATGGCATGGATCCGGTCGCCATCGAAGAACATATGCTCGGTGCGGCAGAGTCCGATCCCCTCGGCGCCGAAGCCGCGCGCGACGCGCGCATCGTGCGGCGTGTCGGCGTTGGCCCGGACCTTGAGGCGTCGGCGGGCATCGGCCCACCCCAGGAGCTCGGCGAAGCCACGATAGACCGGGGACTCGTCGGCCTTCCGTGTGCCGGCGTTCACCTGCATCACCTCGCTCGGCATCGTCGGGAGGTCGCCGATGAAGATCTCGCCTGTGCCGCCATCGAGGGTGATCCAGTCGCCCTCATGGACCTCGGTCTCGCCGATGAGGAAGCGCTTGTTGCTCAGGTCGAGCTTGATCGCCGAGCAGCCGACGATGGCGCACTTGCCCATCCCACGCGCCACGACGGCGGCGTGGCTGGTCATCCCGCCGCGCGCGGTGAGGATCGCCTTCGCCGCCACCATCCCGTGGAAATCCTCGGGGGTGGTCTCGTCGCGGACGAGGATCACCGCGTCCCCCTGTGCCGCCCGTGACTCTGCCGTGTCGGCATCGAAGACGGCGATCCCGCTCGCCGCGCCGGGGCTCGCCGGGAGACCGGCGCAGAGGGCGATCGGCTTGGTCGCGCGATCGATGACCGGGTGCAGGAGCTGGTCGAGCTGGTGCGCCGGGACGCGTTGGAGCGCCTCGGGGCGGGAGATGAGCCCCTCGTTCACGAGGTCGCAGGCGATCCGCACCGCCGCCGCCGCCGTCCGCTTCCCAGTGCGGGTCTGCAGGAGGTAGAGCTTCCCGCGCTCGACGGTGAACTCGAGGTCCTGCATGTCGCGGAAGTGCCGCTCGAGCAGGGACTGCGTGCGCAGGAGGTCCTGATAGGCCTGCGGGAGCCGCGTCGCCATCTCCTCGATCGGGAGCGGGGTGCGGATCCCAGCGACCACGTCCTCGCCCTGTGCGTTGACGAGGAACTCGCCGTAGAACCGCCGGGCGCCCGTCGAGGGGTCCCGCGTGAAGGCCACACCGGTCCCCGAGTCATCCCCGAGGTTGCCGAAGACCATCGCGACGATGTTCACCGCGGTGCCTGGGGTCTCGGGGATCCCGTTCACGCGGCGATAGTCGACCGCCTTCTTGAGGGTCCACGAGCGCCAGACCGCCTCGATCGCGCCCCAGAGCTGGATCCGTGGGTCGGTCGGGAAGGGGGCGCCGGTGACGGACTGGATGAGCTGCTGATACTCGATCACCAGGGCCTTGAGCGCCTCGGCGGGGAGCTCCGCATCGGTCTTCACCCCATTCACAAGGCGCTTGGCGGCCAGGAGATGCTCGAAGTCATGCATCGGCACTCCGAGTACCACGTCGCCGTACATCTGCAGGAGACGGCGGTAGGAGTCATACGCGAACCGAGCGTTCCCGCTCTGTTTCTCGAGCCCGAGGACGGTCTCGTCGTTGAGGCCGAGATTGAGGATCGTCTCCATCATGCCCGGCATCGAGACGCGGGCGCCGGAACGCACGGAGACGAGCAGGGGGTTGTGACGATCGCCGAAGCGTCGTGACGTCGCCTCCTCGAGGCGGGTCAGGGCTCGCTCGACCTCCTCGCGGAGTCCCTCCGGCGCCTTCCCGTGCAGCAGGTAGTGGTCGCACAGTGGGCACCCGATCGTGAACCCCGGGGGCACGGGGACCCCGAGGTTGGTCATCTCCGCGAGATTCGCACCCTTCCCACCCAGGAGATCCTTGTCGTCCTTGGTGCCCTCGGCGGAACCGTTCCCGAAGAAGAAGACGGACTGCTGCACAGCGAACCTCCGAGCGGTGTGGACGCGGGGCCGACCTTACCCGAGGCGAAGCTTCTCGGGGACGGACGGGGGCTGCGTGGGGTACTGGCCCGAGAAACAGGCGTGACAAAAGCCGGACGGACCGTCGGGGACCGAGCCGAGCATCCCTTCGAGGGAGATGTAGCCCAGCGAGTCCACGCCGATCCGTCGCGCGATCTCCGCCACCGAATGGTTGGCGGCGATCAGCTGTTCCCGATCGGGGGTATCGATCCCGTAATAACAGGGCCCGGTGATCGGGGGGGAGGAGACCCGCATGTGGACCTCGCGGGCCCCCGCCGCCCGCACGAGGGAGACGAGCCCCCGGGTCGTCGTCCCGCGGACGATCGAATCGTCGACCATCACCACCGACTTCCCGGCGAGGATCTCGCGGACGGCGTTGTACTTGACCTTCACCTTCTCGTCACGCCCCTGCTGGGTGGGCTGGATGAAGGTGCGTCCCACGTAGTGGTTCCGGATGAGGGCGAGTTCGAGCGGGAGCCCGCTGGCCTCGGCGAAGCCCAGCGCGGCCGAATTGGAGGAGTCCGGGACCGAGAAGACGAAGTCCGCCCCCGGCGCCGGGTGCTCCTGGGCCAGTCGGTGTCCGAGGGCCCGGCGGGCCCGGTCCACCGACCCGCCGAAGACGCGGGAGTCGGGGCGAGCGAAGTAGACGTACTCGAAGACACAGCGCCGCTGTTCCGTCGCGGCCGCGAGGTGCACGGTGCGCACCGACCCAGTGGGTTCGACGGCGACGATCTCCCCCGGGGCGATCTCCCGATCGATCGTCGCGCCGACGATATCGAGGGCGCAGCTCTCAGAGGCGAAGACGGTCGCGCCGTTCAGGCGACCCATCACCAAGGGACGCCAGCCCAGCGGATCGCGTGCGGCGACCAGGGTGTCGCCGATGATGATGAGGAGGGAGTAGGCCCCCTCGATGCCCCGCAGCGCCTCGGCGAGCTTCTCCTCCGGGCGCTCGGCTTTGGCACGCGCCAGTCGATGGACGATGACCTCGGAGTCCATCGTGGAGCTGAAGATCGATCCCGCCTCTTCGAGGGCCCGGCGCACCTCGGTGGCGTTGGTGAGATTCCCATTATGCGCGAGGGCGATATGGCCCCCCTTGAACCGCACGAGCGCCGGCTGCGCGTTCTCGATCGTGCTCGACCCCGCGGTGGAATACCGCGTGTGACCGATCGCGACGGGGCCCGCCAGGGTGCGCATCGACTCCGCCGAGAACTTGTCGGAGACGAGTCCCATGGCGCGGAGGACGTTGACCGCACCGTCCTTCACGGCGACGATCCCCGCCGATTCCTGTCCGCGGTGCTGGAGCGAGTAGAGCCCGAGGTGGGTCAGCGCCGCCGCATCGGCGTGCCCGGAGATCCCGAAGATGCCACACATCAGCGCGTCCCTCCGACGGTCTCGGTGACCGTCTCGGCGGCCGCCCGGGCCATCGCCCGCGGGATCGCCTCATGGTAGGCGGAGGCGAGGCGGTCGATCGTGGCGTCCACGTGTCCCTGTGCGGTGGTGATGGTCAGGCCACGGTCGGCAGCGGTCACCTGACCGATCGCGTGCGCGGGCACGCCGTGGCGCTTCGCGATCGCGAGCACCGCCTCTGGCTGCGCCGTGGAGACCACGATGCGGCCCTGCGCCTCACCGAAAAGAAGCGCGCGCGCAGGGACCGTTCCCCACGCTGTCAGGTCGATGCGCGCCCCGGTCGGATGGGCCCGATCGCCCATGCACGACTCGGCGATGGCGACGGCGAGCCCACCCTCGGAGCAGTCGTGTGCCGATCGCACCTGACCGGCACGGATCGCCTCGAGGATCGTCCCGATCAGCGCCCGCTCGCGCTCGAGATCGCAGTGCGGCGGTGCCCCGGCGACGACGCCGTGGATCCAACTCAGGTATTCGGAGCCGCCGAGCTCGTCGGTGTTCTCGCCGAGCAGGACGATGGCGTCCCCCGGGGTGGTGAAGGTCATGCGGGTGGCGTGTGCGGCGTCGTCAAGCACGCCGACCATCCCGATCGTCGGCGTGGGGTAGACCGCCCCCTGCGGGTTCTCATTGTAGAGGGAGACGTTTCCGCCGGTCACCGGGGTCTCGAGGGCGCGGCAGGCGTCCCCCATCCCGAAGACCGCCTCACGGAACTGGAAGAAGACCTCGGGTTTCTTGGGGTTCCCGAAGTTGAGGCAGTTGGTGATCGCGCGCGGGGTCGCGCCGGTGCAGGCCACGTTGCGAGCCGCCTCGGCCACCGCGATGCGTCCCCCGACCCGCGGGTCGAGATAGACATAGCGCCCGTTGCAGTCGGTCTTCACCGCGATCGCCTTGTTCGTCCCGCGGATGCGGATCACCGCGGCGTCGCCCGCGCCAGGGCCGCTGACGGTCCCGGTTCGCACCGTGGAGTCATACTGCCGATGGATCCAGTGCTTGCTCGCGATCGTCGGCGACTGCAGGAGTCGCTCGAGCGTCCAAGCGGGATCGGCCTCCTCCGCCTTCGGGGCGATCGCGGAGACGTCGCGTGTGCGGCGGGCGATGGCCTCCTCGCTCTCGCGCGCCTCGGGATGGTACTGTGGGCAGTCGGTGACGAGGCGCGTGCCGGGGAACTCGGCGACGATGCGATCCCCCTCGGTCACGCGATACACCGGCTCTGCGATCACCTCGCCGATCACCTCGGCGACGAGATCCCACTTGGCGAGGATCGCCTGCACCTGGGCCTCATGCCCCCGCTTGGCGACGACGAGCATCCGCTCCTGGGATTCGCTGAGGAGGATCTCGTATGGCGTCATCCCCGTCTCACGGACCGGGACCTTGGTGGTGTCGATGGTGACGCCGACGTCCCCGCGTTCCGCCATCTCGGCGCTGCTCGAGGTGAGTCCGGCCGCCCCCATGTCCTGGATCGCGACGATGTGCCCGCTGCGGATGAGTTCGAGGGAGGCCTCGAGGAGGAGCTTCTCGGTGAAGGGATCGCCGACCTGGACGCGAGGCCGTTTAGCCTCGTTCTCCTCCGACAGATCCTCCGAGGCGAAGGAGGCGCCATGGATCCCGTCGCGCCCCGTGCGCGCGCCCACGGCGATGATCGAGTTGCCGACCCCCTCGGCCTTCGCCCGGATCAGTTCCTCCTCGCGGAGGAGCCCGACACACATCGCGTTCACGAGGGGATTCCCCTCATAGGCTGAGTCGAACATCACATCGCCCGCCACGGTGGGGATGCCGACACAGTTCCCGTAATCCCCGATCCCCTTCACGACGCCCGCCACGAGATACCGCACGCGCGGGGTCTCGAGGGAGCCGAAGCGGAGCGAGTTGAGCATCGCGATCGGGCGTGCGCCCATGGTGAAGACGTCGCGGAGGATCCCCCCCACGCCGGTCGCCGCGCCCTGGTAGGGCTCGACCGCCGAGGGGTGGTTATGCGATTCGATCTTGAAGGCGATGGCGAGGCCGTCGCCGATGGAGATGACGCCCGCGTTCTCCCCGGGCCCCTGCAGGACCCAGGGGGCCTGCGTGGGGAGGGTCTTCAGGACCGGGCGCGAGTGCTTGTAGGAGCAGTGCTCGCTCCAGAGCGCGCTGATGATCCCCAGCTCGGTGAAGGTGGGGGTGCGCTCGAGCATCCGCTCCAGGCGGCCGTACTCGTCCATCGTGAGGCCATGCTCGGCGACGAGGGCCGGCGTGATCGTCGGATCACCGGGGCGGGGGCGGGCACCGGACGAAGCCGAGGACGGGGTGCGCTGGGCGGTCATGAGCGAGGAGTCGGAGATGATCAGGCCTTCGTGAGGGCCAGCAATGAGCGGAAGAGGACGAGGCCGTCGGTGGAGCCGAGGAGGGGGTCGAGCGCGCGCTCGGGGTGCGGCATGAGTCCGACGACGGTCCCGGTGGCATTGCAGACGCCCGCGATGTTCCGGAGGGAGCCGTTGGGGTTCGCGGCCGCCGTGGGATGGCCGGAGGCATCCACGTAGCGGAAGACGACCTGACCTTCCCCTTCGAGGCGATCGAGGGTCGCCTCGTCAGCCGTGTAGCGCCCATCCCCATGGGCGATCGGCATCGTCAGCAACGCGCCCGGCGACGCCTCGCGCGTGAAGACGGTCTCCCTCGATTCGACCCGCAGCGTGACGGGCATCGAGCGGAATTGCAGATGATCGTTGCGGAGGAGGGCCCCTGGGAGGAGTCCGGCCTCACAGGCGATCTGGAACCCGTTGCAGATCCCGATGACCGGCCCCCCGCGTTTCGCATGGGCGGCGATCTCCTGCATGATCGGGGCGAAGCGGGCGATGGCACCAGCGCGCAGGTAGTCGCCGTAGCTGAAGCCCCCCGGGAGGATCACGACATCGACGCCCTGCAGATCATGGTCCTTGTGCCAGAGGGGGACCGCCTCGAGGTGCAGGTGCTCGCGGATGGCGAGGAGCGCGTCCTCGTCACAGTTGGAGCCCGGGAAGGTGACGACGCCGACCTTCATGTCGTGGCGATCTCCGCGATCACGAAGTCCTCGGTGACGGGGTTGGCGAGGAGGCGCTCGCACATCTCCCGCACCTTCGCCTGCGCCGCGGTGGTGTCCGCCGCCTCGAGGTCGATCACGAGGAGGCGCCCGACGTGCACATCGCGCACGGAGGCGAACCCGAGGGTGTGCAGGGCGTCGGTGACCGCCTTCCCCTGCGGATCGAGGAGGCCATGGCGAGGGACGATCTTGACGCTGACGGTGAATCGGGTCACGGGGTGTGATCCTCGGAATGGGACGAGTAGGACGCCGGGTGCCCTTCGGCGGCCAGCGGGGAGGGGAGGTCAAAGGCGCCGCGGAGCAGGGCCATCACGATCCCCAGCACGACGTAGGCCACGCCGACGGGGAAGAAGAAGGCCTGCGGCATCACGAAGAGCGCGACGATGGACGAGAAGAGGAGGAGGATGCCGAGCGTCCCCTCGATCGTGCGGAAGCTGAAGCGCGGCCAGGCCCGATACGGCACCGAGCTGATCATCAGGAAGCTGAGGGTGAGCATCAGCCACCGCAGGATCGTCTCCCAGGGCCACCCCGCGAAGAGGTCGGTGTAGAGCGGCGTCTGGCTGAACCAGTAGTAGGTCGCGAGGGTGCCCCCTGCCGCTGGGCTCGGGAGCCCCGTGAAGTACGCGGACTTGGTCTCCTCTCCCGCCTGCTCGACGTTGAATCGCGCGAGGCGCATCACCGCACAGGCCGCGAAGAAGAAGACGAAGAGCCAATCCCATTTCGTCTTGTTCAATTCGGCGAAGTAGATCATCAGGGCCGGAGCGAGCCCGAAGGAGATCGCATCCACGAGGGAGTCGAGCTCCTCGCCGAACGGAGAGCCGGAGTTCGTCGCCCGGGCGATGCGGCCGTCGATCGCGTCACAGAACCCGCCCAGGACGATGCACCACCCGGCGAGCATATGGTCGCCGCGTGAGGCCGAGACGATGGCATAGATCCCGAAGAAGAGGTTCCCGAGCGTGAAGCCGTTCGGGAGCATCACCATCGAGGGGCGGGGGAAGCGCCGGCGCGCCATCAGGGGAGCTCCGCCAGCACCGTCACCCCGGCCTGCGGCTTCTCACCGAGCTTCGCCCGGACGGTGCTTCCCACGGGGACGAAGACGTCGACGCGGGAGCCGAAGCGGATCAGCCCCATCCGTTCCCCCTGCGCCGCCGCGTCCCCGACCTTCGAATAGGTGACGATGCGGCGGGCGATGAGCCCCGCGATCTGCCGGAAGAGGACCTTGTGTTCGCCCGTCTGCACCCCGACCGACATCTGTTCGTTCTCGAGCGAGGCCTTGTCGGCCGCGGCGTTGATGAACTTGCCGGGGTTGTAGTGCACGTACGCCACCGTCCCGCTCACCGGATACCGGTTCACGTGGACGTTGAAGACGTTCATGAAGACGGAGATCCGGATCGCGCGGCCGCCGAGGAAGGACGGCTCATCGACCTCGCGGATATCGATCACGCGGCCATCGGCTGGCGAGATGACCAGGTTCGCCCCGCGCGGGCCGGAGCGTTCTGGATCGCGGAAGAAGTAGGCGACCCAGAGGACCAGGAGCGTCAGGACGAAAGCGAGGAGCCAGAGGGGCCACGACCGGCGCGCGAGGGCGGCGGTGTAGCCGGCGGCGGCGAGCGCCGCCGCGATGAGGATGAAGGGGATCCCTTCGCGGGCGAAGCTCATGTCAGACTCGGACGGTCGAGAGGAGCGCCGGTGAGGCGCGTGAAGGCGTCGAGGTAGCGCTGGCTCGTCGCCGCGATGACCTCGGGGGGGAGGGTGGGGGGCGGGGCGTTGCCGTCCCACCGGCCGGCGCGACGCTCGCCATCGAGCCAGTCACGCAACGGCTGTTTGTCGAAGCTCGGCTGCGGGCCGCCGGGGGCATACTGGTCGGCGGGCCAGAAGCGGGAGCTGTCTGGGGTCAGGACCTCGTCGATCAGGAGCACCGTCCCATCCGACGTGGCGCCGAACTCGAACTTGGTGTCCGCGATGATGATCCCGCGGGGGGCCGCGAGGGCACGCCCCTTGGTGTAGACCAGACGCGCGAAGCGCTCGAGCGTCGTGGCGGCCGCCTCACCGAGCACAACGCGCATGTGCGCGATGGTGATGTTCTCATCGTGCCCCGACTCCGCCTTGGTCGCCGGACTGAAGATCGGCGGATCGAATCGATCGCTCTCGCGCAGGCCGGTGGGGAGCGCTTCGCCCGCCAGGGTCCCGCTCGCGCGGTACTCCTTCCACGCCGAGCCGGCGAGATAGCCGCGCATCACGCATTCCACGGGGAAGACGGTCGTCCGGCGGCAGAGCATCGTGCGCCCGGCCAGTGCATCGCGGTGCGGCGCGAGGGCGGGGATCGCCGCGATGATCTCGTCGATCTCACTCGACAGCAGATGGTGCGCGATCTCCCCCTCGAACTGCCGCAGCCACCAGGTGGTGAGTTGCGTCAGCACCGCACCCTTGTACGGGACGAGCTCTCGCATCACGACGTCGAAGGCGCTCACCCGGTCGCTGGTCACCAGCAGGACCCGCTCGTCATCGACGACGTAGACGTCCCGCACCTTCCCGCGCCGGAGGAGCGGGAGGGGGAGGTGCGTCTCGCCGACGAGCACCGGCGTCATACGCGGACCGCCTCAGTGGCGGGGCCCGTCTCGCCGGCGGCGACGAGGATCGGGCCGATGACCTCGCTGAGGAAGTCATCGACCTGCGCGGCTGCGCGCCCGATGAAGCACGACGGCTCGAGCGTGGCGCGCATCGCGTCCACCGAGACCGGGAAGGCCGGATCGGCCGCGAGGCGGTCGAGGAGATCGTTGGGGACCCCCTCGTCCTTCATCGCGCGGGCCGCCTCGATCGAGTGCCGGCGGATCACCTCGTGCGCCTCCTGCCGGTCGCCCCCCGCCTTCACCGCTTGGACGATCAGCGACTCCGTCGCCATGAAGGGGAGCTCCTCGGCGATGCGCGCCGCGATGCGCGCGGGATGCACCTCGAGCCCGCTCGTGACGTTCTCCATCAGGATCAGGATCGCGTCGGTGGCGAGGAAGGCCTCGGGGATGGTGAGCCGGCGGATCGCGGAGTCGTCGAGGGTCCGTTCGAAGTACTGCACCTGATGCGTCTGGTTCGCGGTCCCCGCGACCGTCTGCACGAAGCGCGCCAGGGAGTTGATCCGCTCCGAGCGCATCGGATTCCGCTTGTAGGCCATCGCGCTCGACCCGATCTGCTCCTTCCCGAACGGCTCCTCGATCTCGCCGAATGACTGGAGCATCCGCAGATCGCTCGCGAACTTCGCTGCGCTCGTGGCGATCCCCGCGAGGAGGTCCATCACGTGGGCATCGAGTTTGCGCGAGTAGGTCTGCCCGCTCACGGGGATCGAGTGGGCGACCCCCATCCGCTGACAGACGGCGGCGTCGAGCGCCCGGACCTTGGCGTGATCGCCGCCCAAGAGCTCGAGGAAGCTCGCCTGCGTCCCCGTCGTCCCCTTCACCCCCCGCAGCGGCAACGTGGCCAGGCGATGATCGAGATCGGCGAGGTCGAGCACGAGGTCCTGCATCCAGAGCGTGGCGCGCTTGCCCACCGTCGTCAGCTGCGCCGATTGCAGGTGGGTGTACCCGAGGGTCGGGAGATCGCGCCAGGTGCGCGCGAAGGCCTCGAGCGCGCGGATCACCGCGATCACGCGACCGCGCAGAAGCTCGAGGCCCCGGCGCATCTGGATGAGATCACCGTTGTCGGTGACGAAACAGCTCGTCGCGCCGAGGTGGATCACGCCGCGCGCCGCCGGTGCCACGTCCCCGAAGGCGTGCACATGTGCCATTACGTCGTGGCGGAAGCGGCGTTCGTACTCAGCGACGGCCGCGAAGTCGATGTCGTCGAGGTGGGCGCGCATCTGGGCGATCGCCTCCTCGGGGATCGCGATCCCGAGCTCGCGCTCCGATTCGGCGAGGGCGAGCCAGAGCCGACGCCAGAGCCCGTGGCGGGTCTGCGGACTGAAGAGCGTCAGCATCGCCTGCGAGGCGTAGCGCTCGGCGAGCGGGGAGCGATAGGTGTCGTGACTCATCGGATGCGGAAGTCGGTGGAGTAGATCATGCCGGCGCGCTCGACGAACATCCGCACGGGGCCGCCGCCGCCTGCGCCCTCGATCAGGCGCGCCGCCTGCGGCGCATCGGCGACGGGGGTGCGATTGATCTGGACGATCACGTCGCCCGGACGGAGACCCAGCGACTGTTCGACGCGATCGGAGACCTGGACCACGACCGCCCCCTGCGCCGAGCGGATCCCGCGCTCGACGCGGATGGCCGGGGTGAGGGAGATCAGCTGGAGCTCCCGGAGCACCGCCACCCGCTCGGCGCTCGCGTCGGGGAGATCCTTCACGGCGACGGTGACGCGGCGCTCGCGATTGTCGCGGCGCACCATGAGCGTGACGTTCTCGCCGACGCGGAGGTCGAGGAGCTCCGCCTCCCAGTCGTAGGCGTTGCGCACGATGCGATCGCGGCTCCGCGTGATGATGTCGCCGGGGCGAAGGCCAGCCGCCTCCGCGGGACTCCCCGGGACGATCCGTTCGATCGTCGCGCCGGCGTTCAGCGTGCCGCGGGCCGCGGTCGCCTGCGTCTGCTCGACCTTCACGCCGATCCACGGCCGTCGCACGCTCCCATGCGCGAGGAGATCCTCCGCGACGCGGCGCGCGCGATCGATCGGGATCGCGAAGCCGAGGCCGATGGAGCCGCCGGAGGGGCTGTAGATCGAGCTGTTCACGCCGACCACCTCGCCGGAGGCCGAGACGAGCGGCCCGCCGGAGTTCCCCGGATTGATCGAGGCGTCGGTCTGGATCATATCGACGTAGACCCCCGGTCCATCGCCCCGACCCGTGAGATTGCGCCCGACGCCGCTCACCACCCCGACCGTGACCGAGGGTTCAGAGTTGCCAAGCAGGAAGCCGTAGGGATTCCCGATGGCGACGACCCATTCACCGATGAGGAGATCGCGCGAGGTGCCGAGGGGGGCGACGGGGAGGTCCTTGGCGTCGATGCGGAGGACCGCGAGGTCGTTGAGCTCGTCGGCGCCGACGAGGGTCGCGGGGTAGGTCGTGCCATCCCGCAGCGCGACATTGATGCGGCTCGCCCCCGCGACCACGTGGGCGTTAGTGACGATCACGCCGGTCGCCTGGACGAGGAAGCCGGAGCCGATCCCCGCCGCGACCTGCTCGCCCGAGCGGGTGCCGAAGAAGAGGTCGTACGGGGTCGCGGCGGCGCGCTCCACCCGTTCGGTCTGCACGGTGACGACCGCGGGGGAGACCCGTGCCACCGCGGTGGTGATCGCGGTGCGTCGGCTGGCGGCGACCGTGGCGGTGAGGCTGTCGGCCGCCCCCGGTGCCACCCGTGAGGCCGGGCGCTGCGCGATCGACGGCGCCGGCGTCGCCCCATCGCACGCCGCGAGGAGCGCGAAGAGCAGGGGGTGCCCGCGACGCCAGAGCGACCGATGGGTCATCGTGCGCGGCGCGGCCGGGACCGACGAGCGACATCGACGAGGAAACGGTCGACGGCGCGGTCGGTGAGGGGATGGTTCAGCAGGCCACGGAGCGTGTCCGGGGTCACGACCGCCCCATCGGCGCCCGCGGCGCCCATCGCGCTGAGGCGGAGCGCGGTGGGCGGGCCGGCGGCGACGAGGTCGCATTCCAGCGAGGCGCGGTCGAGCATCGTCCGAAGCGGGGCCAGGACCGATTCGCCCGGCTGGTCGATCGCGTCGAGGGCGTCGACCGGGACCACCACATGCGCCGCCCCCGCCTTGGCCGCGAGGAGTCCCTGGGCGGCCGAATGGACGAAGGTCGCGGCGCAGCGGATCCCGTCGCGGCTCAGCCGGCGGAAGGCCGGGAGCGCATCCTCGACGAAGGGGATGGCGACGATGACCTGCTCCGACACGCGGCGGAGGGCGCGCGCGCCGCGGATCAGCTCCGTCGGGGTCAGGGCCCCGACGCTCGCGAAGATCGGCACCGGGGCGAGGCTCGCGAGCTCCGTGAGGATCTCGAGGGGGTCGGCCTGCGGGACCTCCTCGGCGAGCACCCGCGGCGTCGCGACGACACCATCGATCAGGCCGCTCTGCAGGGCCCAGCGGATCTGGTCGGGATCGACGGAGGCGAGGTAGAGGCGCATCAGGTGGGGAGGTACAGGTCGGCAGGGTAGGCGACTTCCTCGAGCGAGAGCCCGGTGGGAGCCGCCGGCGGGGCGACCTCGTCGTTGGTCTCGGCGACGAGCAGGGCAAGGAAGGCCTCCCGCGTCCGCTTCCCCGTCGCCGTCTCGAGCATGGTGCCGACGAGGAAGCGCACCATGTGGTGCAGGAAGCGATTCGCCTGGATCTCGAAGACCAGGTCGCCGGGTTCATCTGGCGCGGCATCGACCCATCGCGCGAGGGTCACGGTGCAGCGGTGGTCGTCATCCGCGGGGGCGGTCCCACGGACGGCGAAGCCGCGGAAGACATGTGAGCCGAGGAGCTGGGCGGCACACCAGTCGAGCGTCGCGCGGTCGAGCGGGGCGCCGTCGTACGGGGTCGCCCAGCGCCGACGGAACGGGGAGCCGGCCTCGGGCCCTGTTCCCAAGCGGTAGCGATAGCGCCGTGCCACGGCGCTGAACCGCGCATGGAAGTCGGGTCGCATCGCGTGGGCCGACGCCACCCAGAGGTCGGCGGGGAGCTGCTGGTTCATCACCCGCCGAAGGCGTTGGGGCTCCCAATGCGGGGCGACGGAGATGCTGGCGGCCTGGCCGCGGGCATGGACGCCGGCGTCGGTCCGTCCTGCTCCTGTGACACGGACCGGGGCGCCGTGCAGGCGTCCGAGCGTCTCCTCGAGAACACCTTGCACCGTGCGGAGGCCGGGTTGGAGTTGCCACCCGGCGAATGCGGTCCCGTCATAGTGTAGGACCAGTTGCACGCATCGCTCCGCCATCCGGGGAAAGGTACCCGGGGCGGGGGGGGCACTTCAAGGAAAATCCCTCGACGCGAAGGGGGCGCGACGAGGGATCCTCGGTCCGGTGCGACGGGTCGCCCCGGGGTCGGTCAGACGGGCGCCCTCAGTAGCGCCGAAGCACCCCGACGACGATCCCCTGCACGCGCACCTGATCCTCCTGGACATAGATCGGCGCCATGGTGGCATTGGCCGGCTGCAGACGGACCCGCCCATCGCGCTCGCGGTAGTAGCGCTTGACCGTCGCGCCCGACTCCTCGACCATCGCGATCACCATCTCCCCATTGTCGGCCGCAGGGCGGTCGTGGACGACCACCATGTCCCCGTCGGCGATCTGGTCCTCGATCATCGAGTTCCCGCGGACCTTGAGGACATAGTGTCCCCCCGGGCGACGCACGAAATCCTCGGGGACGGCGATCGTCTCGGTCGCCTCGAACGCCTCGATCGGGAGGCCGGCGGCGACGGCGCCAAGGACCGGGAGTTCCACAGAGCGGGGGAAGATCTCGGAGGGGAGGATCTCGATCGCGCGGCTCTCGTTGTAGCTCCGCTTGATGTAGCCCTTCCGCTCCAGATTGCTGAGGTGCTCGTGCACCGTCGCGAGTGAGGTGTAGCCGAAGCGCTCGGCGATCTCCTCGAAGCTCGGGGCATAGCCGTGCGAATCCCCGTACAGTGTGAGGAAGTCGAGGATCTCGCGTTGCTTCTTGGTCAGCGGCATGGGTCCGGTCCGTCGGAAGGGTGGTCGGTCGTCGCGCCTGCGGGAGGAGGACGCCCGAAGATGTCCCGAAGTAACGGTATCCGAACAAATGGCGAAGCGCAACCGGCCCGCCGCACCCACTGTGGCATTTACCCTGCGTCCCCATGCATCGTCCTTCGGTGTCGGTGCAGTCCCTCCAGAGCGTTCACCTGTCGACGTCCACCTCCGTGACCACCTCGTCTCCGTCATCCCTCGGTGATCTCCCCGCCTGGGCGCAGGTCGGCGAGCGACGCCAGGCCCACATCGCACGCGTCGTCGCCCTGCTGGATCGCTGGGCGCACGACCTCCACCTCGGTCCCGCCGAGGCCTCGGCGTGGCACGATGTCGGGGTCTTCCATGACGCGTTGCGGGATGCGCCGGAGGACGAACTGCGACGACTCGCCGGACCGGTCGATCTCCCCCTCGAGGTGCTGCACGGGCCCGCCGCGGCGAACCTGCTCATCGCTCGTGGTGAGACGCGGCAGGAGGTGCTCGACGCGGTGCGCTGGCACACGGTCGGGTATGCCGGGTGGGGTCGGGCGGGGCGCGCGCTCTATATGGCGGACTTCCTCGAGCCTGGACGGCCCTTCCTCAAGGCCGACCGGGCCTTCCTGGCGGAGCATCTGTCCCACGATTTCGACGGGGTCTTCCGCCAGGTGGTCCGGATGCGCCTCGAGTGGACGCTACGCGAGGGGAAGGCCCTCTTCCCGGAGGCGGTGGCGCTGTGGAACGCGGTCCGATGATCCCGCGTCGGTTGCGCGGGTGGCTCGTCCTCACCGTCCTCGTGATCGGGGCCGGCCTCGCCCTCTGGTCGCGTGGGTCGGATGAGACGGTGGGGTCCGGGGCGTCGGGGGATGCGACCGCGACGATCGCCCGGGTGGTCCCGGAATCACTCCGGATCCGGGTGGAGGTCCTCAATGGGTCGGGCACGCGCGGGTTGGCGCGCCGAGCGACCCGCGCGATGCGCGAGGCGGGGTTCGACGTCGTCGCATCGGGGAATGCGCCCGAGCGCACCGACAGTTCGCTCGTGCTGGTGCGCAGCGGTCAGGTGGCCTGGGGCGAGCTCGCGGCGCAGGCCCTCAACGGGGCGCGCGTCGAGCTCCGCCCCGATACCTCACGCTACCTGGACCTCACGATCATCATCGGGGCCCGCTGGCGGCCGCCGCCGGAGGCGTTCGACCCGTAGTTGGCCGCAGGCCGCGGCGATGTCCTTCCCGCGGCTCTTCCGGATCGCGACCTCCACGCCATGCCCGCGGATGCGCCGGGCGAAGCGGGCGATCTCCTCCGGCGGCGTGGGGGTGAAGCCCATCGCCCCACCCGGATGCAACGGGATCAGATTCACGAAGGCCCCGCACGCCCGCGCGAGCCCGGCGAGTTGATCGGCGTGCTCCGGGCGATCGTTCACCCCACCGAGCATCACGTATTCGAAGGTCACGCGACGGTCGAACGCGGCCGCCGCGTCGATCACCTCGGCGAGGGGGTACTTGGTGTTCACCGGCATGAGCGTCTGTCGCAGCGCATCGGTCGGGGCATGGATCGAGAGCGCGAGACGGAACTGCTCCCGGCGGCGACCGAGCGCCTCGATCCCCGGGAGGATCCCCACGGTGGAGACCGTGATGTGGCGGGCGCCGATGCCGAACCCCTTCGGATTGTTCAACACCGAGAGCACGACATCGACCGCCGACCAATTCATCAGCGGCTCGCCCATCCCCATGAAGACGATGTTCGTCGCGCGGACCGGCGGGTCGAGCAGCGCGAGCTCGCGGACCTGACCGGCGATCTCATGCACCGCGAGGTTGCGGGCGAATCCCATGGCGCCGGTGGCGCAGAAGGCGCACTGCAGCGGGCACCCCGCCTGGGAGGAGATGCAGAAGGTCATCCGGTCGTCATCGGGGATCGCGACCGTCTCGATCGCCTGCCCATCGGCGAGCCGGAAGAGGAACTTGCGGGTCCCGTCGGTGGAGCGTTGCTCCGTCTCGAGGTGCAACCGGGGGAGGGAGAAGTGTGCGGCGAGCCGCTCCCGGAACGCCTTCGGGAGGTCGGTCATCGCCTCGAAGCTCGCGACCGGCTTCTGCCAGAGGTGGGGGACCACCTGACTCCCGCGGTAGGCGGCCTCCCCCTGGGTCACGGCGAATTCCCGGAGGAGGCGCTCCGCCTCGGCGGGGACGAGATCCAACAGATTCTGCATCCCGAAGCCTACCGGCTCCCATCGGGGTGGTCAATGCGGATCGCCTACCACCAAGTCGCTGCGGGAACTAGATTTACCTCTCTTCATGTCATTGGTCGGACCTCCTGTCGCCCTCCGCGAACGGCCGTCGAGATTCTGGCCGGCGCTGCTCTGGGCCGCCCTCATCCTCGTGGGGACGTCCTGGCCCAACATCTCCGTCGGCCCTGACATCGGCGGGCTCGACAAGGTCGTGCACTTCAGCATGTACGGCGGCTTCGCCTACCTCCTCCTTCGGGCGAGCCGCTATCGCGCCTCGTGGGGCCGCGTCGCGATCGTCCTCGGCGGCGTCGCCGTCTTCGGCTGCCTCGACGAGCTGCATCAGGCCTACATCCCGGGTCGCTCGGCGAGCGTCGCCGATTGGATCGCGGACCTCCTGGGTGGCGCCACCGGCGCCCTCGCCTCGCGGGGCCGCGCGCACCCACGTCCCTCCCTCTCCTCTCTCCAGTCGTGACCACTCCCACCGCTGCGGCGCTCGCCACCACCCTGCGTACCCACCTGGCCGGCACCTTGCGCCCCTCCGACGTCGGGGTCTCGGTCGTGCTCGGCGGCTGGGTCCATCGCTCACGTGACCTCGGGGGGCAGGTCTTCCTCGACCTGCGGGATCGGGGCGGGGTGGTGCAGTGCTCGTTCAACCCGCACTGGACTGCGGCGGAGGCGATCGCGGCGGCCGCGGCGATCGGGATCGAGAGCGTGGTGATGATCGAGGGGACGGTCGCTCCACGCCCGGCGGAGATGCTCAACCCCGAGATGGCGACCGGGGGCATCGAGGTGCGGGCGACGTCGATCCGCGTGGTGGGACCGGCGGTGACGCCCGCCCTTCCGGTGGCGCCGATCAAGGAGGGGAAGCTCCCCGCCGAGGAGCTCCGCCTGCGACATCGCATCCTCGATCTGCGACGCGAGGAGCTCCAGCACGCCCTCGTGCTCCGGCATCGGCTGATGCAGACCACGCGGCAGTACCTGAGTGCGCAGGGCTATCTCGAGCTCGAGACGCCAATCCTCACCAAGCCGACGCCCGAGGGGGCGCGCGACTTCCTCGTGCCGAGCCGGATGCACGCGGGGGAGTTCTACGCCCTCCCGCAGTCGCCGCAGATCTACAAGCAGCTCTTCATGTGCGCGGGGTTCGACCGCTACTTCCAGATCGCGCGGTGCTTCCGCGACGAGGATCTGCGCGCCGACCGCCAGCTCGAGTTCACGCAGATCGACATCGAGGCCTCGTTCATCGGGCGCGAGGACATCATCACGCTCGCCGAAGGGTTGATCCGGTCGCTCTGGGCGGAGGCGGGGATCGCGGTGGAGACCCCCTTCCCGCGCATGAGCTACGCCGATGCCATGGAGCGCTACGGCTGTGACCGTCCCGATCTCCGCTATGGGCTCGAGATCGAGGACCTCACCGCGCACGTCGCACGGAGCGAGTCGGGGATCATCCAGTCGGCGCTGCAGGCCGGTGGCCGCGTGCGCGGGATCCGCGTGCCAGGGGGCGCGGCCTGGAGTCGCAAGCAGGTCGATGAACTCGAGGCGATCGCGAAGGGCGCCGGCGTCGGCGGATTGATCCGTCTCAAGGGGACGGGGAGCGCGCTCGAAGGCCCGCTCGCGAAGTTCTTGTCGGCGGAGGCGCAGACGGCGCTCGCGCTCCGCGAGGGGGAGCTCTTGCTCGCCGTCGCCGCGCACGATCGCGTCGCGAATCCGGCGCTCGATCGCGTGCGGCAGGAGTGTGCGGCGCGGCTCGGGCTCGCCGATCCGGCGCAGCGGTGCTTCCTCTGGGTCCTCGACTTCCCGATGTTCGACCAGGATCCCGAGACGGGGGCGCTCGCGGCGGTGCATCACCCGTTCACCGCGCCCAATGCCGAGGACATGCAGGCGCGGCCAGAGGCGCCGGCGTCGTGGCGCGCGCTCGCCTACGACTGCGTCCTCAATGGGACCGAACTCGGCGGGGGGAGCATCCGGACGAGTGATCCCGCGGTCCAGGCGCGGATGTTCGCCCTCTTGGGTATCGGGGATGCGGCGGAGCAGGAGCGCCGCTTCGGGTTCTTGCTCGAGGGACTGCGGGCTGGTGCGCCGCCGCACGGCGGGATCGCCTTCGGATTCGACCGGATCGCGATGCTCTTGGCGGGGGCGAGCTCGCTGCGGGATGTGATCGCCTTTCCCAAGACGACGGCGGCGCGCGCGCTGTTCGAGGGGGCACCGAGCGTGGTGCCGGCGGACGATCTCTCCGAGTTGCACATCCGCACGGTGGACGCATGACCGACGGAACCTCGACGGGCGACACGCAGACGATCCGCCTCTCCACGGAGGGGGCCGATCTGCTGCTCCTCGCTGGGGCGGGGGACGCGAATCTCTCGGAGCTGCAGAAGCTCTTCCCGGTGCGGGTCACCTTGCGCGGCGACGTGATGACGTTGGTTGGCGCGACGGACGTCGTGGAGAAGGCGAGCGGCGTGGCGACGCGGATGATCGATCAGGCACGGCAGGGCCAGCCGCTCGACCCCGACGACGTGCTCCGCTTCTCGCTCGAGGGGGCCCCGCGCGAGGGGGGGACCCCGGGACGCATCGTGCTCCCTGGGGTGCGCAAGATCATCCAGCCCAAGACGCAGGGGCAGGGTGAGTACATGGAGAAGCTGCTCGAGCACGAGATCGTGATCGGGATCGGGCCGGCCGGGACGGGGAAGACCTATCTCGCGGTGGCGGCGGCCGTCGATGCCCTCGCGCGGAAGCGGGTGCGTCGCATCGTGCTCGCACGACCGGCGGTCGAGGCTGGGGAGTCGCTCGGCTTCCTCCCCGGTGACATGCAGGCGAAGGTCGATCCCTATCTGCGGCCGTTGTACGATGCGCTCGATGATCTCATGCCGCCGGAGCGGGTCGCGCGAGCACTCGAGACGCGCGTGATCGAGATCGCGCCCTTGGCGTACATGCGTGGGCGGACCCTCGCCGATGCCTTCGTGATCCTCGATGAGGCGCAGAACGCCACCAATGCGCAGATGAAGATGTTCCTGACGCGCCTTGGCGTGAACTCCCGCGCGGTGATCACCGGGGACAAGACTCAGGTCGACCTCCCGAAGCGGGAGGAGAGTGGGTTGCTCCAGGTGGAGCGGATCCTCCAGGGGATCGAGGGGATCGCCTTCCACTACTTCACCGAGGTCGACGTCGTCCGGCATCGGTTGGTGCGTGAGATCGTGTCCGCGTATGCGAAGGACGCCGGGACGTGAGCGCGCCGACGGTCGCGGTGCAGGCCGAGGGGGTGCGGGTCGCGCTCGCGCGGGCGCGGGTCGCCGCCGTGGTCCAGGGGGTGCTGCGCGCGGAGCGGGCCCGCTCCGCCCTCATCTCGGTCACCTTCCTCACGGCGCGGCGCATGGCGGCGATGAACCGCCGGCATCTCGGCCACGCCGGGCCGACCGACGTGATCTCATTCGGCTTCCGCGACGCGGCGGGGGCCACCATCGGGGACATCTATGTCTCGCCGGAGGTCGCCAGGACGAATGCGCGGGCCTTCGGCCGACCGGTGCGCGAGGAGCTCGTGCGGTTGGTGGTCCATGGCACGTTGCATGTGTTGGGCTATGACCATCCGGAGGGGGAGGCGCGCCTCACCTCCCCGATGTGGCGGCGCCAGGAGCGCTACGTGTGTCGGTGGCTCAGCGCATGAGTGTCCTGCTCGTGCTGCTCGCCGGGATCGCCGCGGCGATCGCCGCGGTGAGCGTCTATGCGGATAGTGCGCTCCTGAGTCTGGACGAGGAGGAGCCCCCGTCGTCAGCGGCGGTGCGCGATCTGCTCGCGCGCCGCGAGTCGGTGCATCGCGCCCTGGCCTTCGGGCGGATCCTCGCGCAGCTCTTCGCGGGCACCGCGACGACCGTGGCGCTGCTGTCGAGCGGGTGGGTGCCGGCGCGGTACCTGATCCCGGTCGTGGTCGTGGCGGGCGTCCTCGTGGTGATGCTGACCGAGGTCGCGGCGCGCGAGGCGGGGGATGCGACAGGGGCGCTGGGGCTCGATCGCGTCCACGGCCTCGTCTCCGTGATCGAGACCGTCTGCGCACCCGTCGTCCGGTTCGGCAGCTGGGGCGACCGGCTCCTGCACTCGGTGCTGCCCCCCTCGCGGGATGATGCGATCGAGGAGCGGGAGGACGCCGTCGAGCGCTTCCGCGAGGTCGTCGCGGCCGAGGCCGAGGCGGGAGGCGGGGATCGCGTCCTCGTCCACGGGGTCTTCTCGCTGCGGGATACGCGCGTCGACGCGATCATGGTCCCGCGCGTCGACATCATCGGCATCGAGCTGGAGACGCCCTGGTCGGAGGTCGCGGATCGGGTGCGGAGCGCGCGTCATGCGCGGCTGGTGGTGTTCGATGGCTCGCTCGATGCACCGGTCGGCGTGCTCTACGCCAAGGATCTGCTCGCGGCGCTCGTCGATGACATCGAACCCGCCTCCGGCTGGCGGGCGCTCGTGCGTCCCGCGCTCTACATCCCGCCGACCAAGGGGGTCGAGGCGCAGCTGCGTGAGTTCCGCACCTCGCAGCGACACATCGCCATCGTCCTCGACGAGTTCGGCGGGACGGCGGGGCTCATCACCCTCGAGGACATCCTCGAATTGATCATCGGGGACATCCAGGACGAGGGTGACGTCGAGCGCCCCGACATCGAACGCGGCGAGGGCGGCCGACTCTGGCTCTCGGCTGGCGTCACCCTCGAGGCGCTCTCCGAGCTGCTCGGGCAGGATCTCACGCGCGAGGATGTCTCGACGGTCGGTGGGCTCGTGATGGAGGTGTTGGGGCGCGTCCCCACAGCGGGGGAGTCGCTCATCCTGGCGGACCATCGCGTCGTCATCGAGCGCGTGGTGCGGCGGCGGGTCGAGCGGATCTATCTCGAGCCGCTCACCGCGGAGACCGCGGTGGAGGTGGCATGAGCCTCTGGGTCCTCTCGGTTGGCCTGGTGTTCGTCGTCGGGTTGCTGACGGGGGCGGCGACCGCGCTGCGCTCGGTGAGTCGGATCTGGCTCCGCCATTGGGCGGAACAGCGGCTCGCCGGCGCGGCGACGGCGGCGCTCTATCTCGAGCGACCCCATCAGCTGCTCGTGGCGGCCGGCACCGGGATCGCGGCGACCGTCTTCACCTTGGGGGCGGTGATCGGCCTCGGATTCGGGGCGGGGGCGTTCAGCGTCTCACGTCGCCTCCTCCTCACCGCGGTCGGACTCCTCGTCCTCGGGCAGCTCCTCCCGCGGGCGATCGCCAAACGCTGGCCAGCCGGCACATTGGCCGTGCTGCTGCCGCCGCTGCGTCTCGTGGAGCGGCTGGTCGCCCCGTGGGCGGCGCTGGCGACGCGCCTCGTCGACCGCCGACTCCCCGTCCCGCGGGAGGAACCCACGCCGCAAGAATCGCTCGAGGATCTGCTGCGCGAGGGGGAGGTCGAGGGCGTGGGGGCGGCGGGGGAGCGCGCCATCATCAGCGGGGTCGTGGAGTTCGGCACCCGGCTGGTGCGCGAGGCGATGACGCCGCGGGAGGAGATCGTCGGGGTCGAGCGAAGCGCCGATGCCGCCACGGTGGCGCGCGTCGTCGCGCAGTCCAAGTTCAGTCGGCTCCCCGTCTACCGCGAGAGCCTCGATCAGATCGAGGGGCTCCTCACGAGTTGGGATGTCATCGCGCGACCGGAGGCCCCGCTCCACCAGTTGCGTCCGGTGGCGGTCGCCGCGCCGGATGAGCCCTGCCATGCGGTGATGACCCGCATGCTGCGCGATCGACGCCATCTCGCGATCGTGCAGGGGCTCGCAGGGGAGACGGTCGGCCTCGTGACCCTGGAGGACCTCATCGAGGAGGTTGTCGGGGACATCCACGACGAGCATGACGAGCCACAGATGGGGGAGCGATGAGCACGATCGGGACGATCGAGCGGGTGCTCGAGGGGTTCGCGGTGGGACAGAAGGCGGCGCTCGCGCGCGCGGTCAGCATCATCGAGGACCAGCGCGAGGGGCATGAACGTCTGGCGGCCACCCTCCATCCGAAGCTCGGGCGGGCCCGTCGCATCGGACTCACCGGGCCGCCAGGGGCGGGGAAGAGCACGCTGACCACCCTCCTCGCCGAGGCCTATCTCGCGGCGGGGATGAAGGTCGGTGTGGTCGCCGTCGATCCGACCTCCCCCTTCACGGGCGGGGCGCTCCTCGGCGACCGCGTGCGCATGGAGCGCGTCGCGTTGCATCCCAACGTCTTCATCCGCTCGATGGCCACCCGAGGCTCCCTTGGCGGGCTCGCGGCGATGACGCGCGAGGTCTGTGATGTGCTCGATGCCTTCGGGATGGATCGGATCCTCGTGGAGACGGTGGGGGTCGGGCAGAGCGAGCTCGATATCGCGCGCTTGGCCGATACGAGCGCGGTGATCCTCGTCCCCGAGTCGGGGGACGCGATCCAGACCTTGAAGGCGGGGGTGATGGAGATCGCCGACTGTTTCGTCGTGAACAAGGCCGATCGCCCCGGCGCGGATCGGCTGCGCAACGACATCGAGGTGATGCTCGGGCTGCGTGGGGGCGGTGGTCCTGCGGCCGACGCCCACCATGGCATCGATCTCAAGGCGCTGAACCCGAAGCGACAGGCGCGCGAGGCCGCCGCCCGCGACGACGACACGTGGACCCCGCCGGTGCTGCGGACGATCGGCGCGACGGGGGAGGGGATGCCGGAATTCCTCGCCGCGCTCGACCGGCACTTCGCCTATCTTGAACGGAGTGGCACCCTGCAGTCGCGTCGGCGCGATCGCCTGCGCGACCGCGTGCGCGATGTGGTGGAACATCGGATCCATCGTCGGCTCTGGCGTGACGAGGGGATCCAGCAGTGGGTGGAGGCGCAACTTCCCGCGCTCGAGCGTGGGGAGGTGACCCCCTTCACCGTGGCGGAGGCACTCCTCGCTCGGAGCGTCGCCGCCGGCACCTTCACGGGAAGCCCGACATGACGACCCCGACCGAACTCGATCCGACCCTCGCGGCGATGCGCGACGAACTCGACCGGCTCCGCGCCGAGGTCGAGGGGTGGAGGGCCCGCTTCGCCAAGGGCGAGGTCCGCGATCTCGCTTACACCAACTCGGCCAGTGAGGTCGCGCCACTCTACACGGCGCTCGATCTCGAGGGGTCGGCGGGGACCGCCTTCGAGGTGCCGGGGCAGTATCCCTACACCCGCGGGATCCACCCCACGGGGTATCGTGGGAAGCTCTGGACGATGCGGCAGTTCGCCGGCTTCGGTTCGGCGAAGGAGACCAACGCGCGGTACAAGTTCCTCCTGAAGGAGGGGACGACCGGGCTCTCGGTCGCCTTCGACTTCCCGACGCTGATGGGGTACGACTCCGATCATCCGCGCTCGGAGGGCGAGGTCGGGAAGTGCGGGGTCGCGATCAGCTCGCTCGCCGACATGGAGCAGCTTTTTGAGGGGATCCCGTTGGGTGAGGTCTCCACCTCGATGACGATCAACGGACCAGCGATCATCCTCTGGTGCTTCTATCTCGCCGCGGCGGAGAAGCAGGGGGTCCCGCTCGCCCAGCTCCGCGGGACGGTGCAGAACGACATCCTCAAGGAGTACATGGCGCAGCACGCCTGGTGCTTCCCGATCGAGCCCGCACTGCGACTGATCGTGGACATGTTCGAGTTCGGGGCGAAGGAGGTCCCGCAGTGGAACACCGTCTCGATCTCCGGCTATCACATCCGCGAGGCGGGGGCGACGGCGGCGCAGGAGCTCGCCTTCACCCTCGCCGACGGTTTCACCTACGTGGAGCGCGGGATCGCCCGGGGGCTCGATGTGGACGACTTCGCGCCGCGCCTCTCCTTCTTCTGGGACATCCACAACGATTTCTTCGAGGAGATCGCGAAGCTCCGCGCGGCCCGCCGGATCTGGGCGCGACACATGCGGGAGCGGTATGGGGCCACGTCGTCGCGCTCGCTGGTCATGCGCTTCCATTCGCAGACGGCAGGCGTGACCCTCACCGCGCAGCAGCCGATGAACAACGTGGTGCGCGTCGCGTACCAGGCGCTCGCCGCGGTCTTGGGGGGGACGCAGTCGCTGCACACCAATTCCATGGACGAGACCCTCGCCCTCCCCACGGAGCAGGCGGTGGAGGTCGCGCTCCGCACACAGCAGGTACTCGCGTACGAGACCGGGGTGCCGAACGTCATCGATCCCTTGGGCGGCGCCTACTACGTCGAGAAGCTCACCGATGAGCTCGAGGCCGAGGCGGAGCGGATCTTCGAGGAGATCGCCGGGCAGGGTGGGGTGGTGCCCGGGCTCGAGACGGGGTGGTTCCAGAAGAAGATCGCGGAATCGGCGGCGCGCCAGCAGTGGGAGATCGAGCAGTATCGGCGGCTGATCGTGGGGGTGAATGCCTTCACCACCGAGGAGCGCGCCTTGGAGATCCCCCTCCTCAAGATCGACGAGCAGGCGGCGAAGGATCAGGCGGCCGCGCTCTCGCGCCTTCGGCAGACGCGCGACAACGCCCGATGCACGGCGGCGCTCGATCGCTTGCGTGAGGCGGCGCGCGGGGCGGAGAATGTGGTGCCCTTCATCCTCGAGTGCGCGCGGTGCTACTGCACGTTGTATGAGATTCGCGCCGCGCTCGAGGATGTCTTCGGGGCGTATCGCGAACCCGTCTTCTTCTAGGACGCCGCCCATGGCGTGGTGGCGGACCTACTTCGACGAAGGGTACCTCAACGAGTTCTCGCCGCTCTTCACGCCGGCGAGCGACCGGGCGCAGGTGGCCCGATTGCTCGAACTGCTCGCCCTCCCAGCCGGCGCGAAGGTGCTCGACCTCGCCTGTGGGCAGGGGCGACATGCCCAGCTCCTGGCCACCGCCGGGTACCAGGTGACGGGGTTCGATCTCTCGCGGCCGCTCCTGCGCCACGCGCGGAAGGCGGCCCGGGACGCCGGGATCCCCACCAGCGTGCGGCGTGGGGCGACCGGCCCGTCGCTCCGCTTCCACCACGGCGACATGCGCCGGCTCCCCGCCCTCTGGCGCGGGCGGTTCGATGCGGTGGTCAATCTCTTCACGAGCTTCGGCTTCTTCGACGACCCGGCGGACGATGCGCGCGTGATCCGCGGGGTGGCGCGCCTGCTCAAGCGCGGTGGCACCTGCCTCTGGCAGGGGGGGAGTCGCGACGGGATCATGGCTCGCTTCGTCGGTACCGACAGCTGGGAGACCGCCGACGGGACGACGGTGCGTCAGGACCGGCGCTTCGATCCCCTCTCGGGGTTCCTCACCATCGATTCCACCTGGACCCGCCGGCGGAAGGTCGAGCGCCGGTCCCATCGGATCCGGCTCTACACCGCGGATCGCCTGGCCGCTCTCATGGCCGACGCGGGGCTCACGGTCCTCGCGGCCTATGACGGCTTCGGTGAGGCCGCGCTGCATCGCCGGTCGACGGAGATGTTGCTCGTCGCGCGGAAGGGCGGGTAGCTTTCCCCCATGAGTCGCCCGATCCGAGTGCTCGTCGCCAAGCCCGGTCTCGATGGACATGACCGCGGGGCCAAGGTCGTCGCCGCCGCCTTGCGCGATGCCGGCATGGAGGTCATCTACACGGGTCTCCACCAGACCCCCGAGATGATCGCCTCCGCTGCGGTGCAGGAGGATGTCGATGTCGTCGGGCTCTCGATCCTCTCCGGCGCGCACATGACCCTCTTTCCTCGCGTCCTCCAGCTCCTGCGCGAGCAGGGGCGTGACGATGTCTTGATCACCGGTGGGGGCATCGTCCCCAAGGAAGACATGGCGGCGCTCGAGCAGCAGGGGATCGGCAAGCTCTTCGGTCCGGGGACGCCGACCACGGCCCTGATCGATTACATCCGGGAGTGGTTCGCGGCGCGGCAGGCGCAGGGCGCGTGAGCGGCGCCGGCCCGTCGCGCCTCCGGCAATTGGCCGAGGCGTCGCGCGCCCTCGAGGACCGACTGCGGCAGGGGGGCGGCCAGGAGCGGATCGCCAAGCAGCATGCGCAGGGCAAGCTCTCCGCGCGTGAGCGCATCGCGGCGCTCATGGACCCCGGGAGCCGCTTCGTCGAGTTCGGACTTCTCGTCGCGCACGACCAATACGAGGGGGAGGCCCCCGCGGCCGGCGTCGTGACCGGGCTGATCCAGGTGCGTGGCCGCGAGTGCGTCGTCGTCGCGAACGACGCCTCGGTGAAGGCGGGCTCCTGGTGGCCTGAGACGATCCCCAAGATCCTCCGCGCCCAGGAATGCGCGATGCGCTGCCGGATCCCGATCCTCTACCTCGTGGATTCCGCGGGGGTGAATCTCCCGTATCAAGGCGGGGTCTTCCCCGGGCAGTACGGCGCCGCGCGCATCTTCTATTACAACTCGCTGATGCGGCGCTATCTCCGGGTGCCGCAGCTCGCCGCCGTCATGGGGCAGTGCATCGCCGGTGGGGCCTACCTCCCAGCGCTCAGCGATGTGATCCTCATGGTGAAGGGGAGCTCCTTCATGGGGCTCGGTGGCCCGAACCTCGTGAAGTGAGCCACCGGCCAGAGCGTCGACGCCGAGACGTTGGGCGGTGCGACCATGCACACCGAGGTGAGCGGGGTCGCACATTATGCGTGCGAAGACGACGCGGCGTGCCTGGTGAAGATGCGAGAGCTCGTGGCGCGGCTGGCCCCACCCGCGCGCATCGCGCCGCATGATCCCGCGGCCCGGGCATCGGCCGACGCCGAGACGCTGTACGATCTCCTCCCGAACGATCATCGGATGTCCTATGACATCCACGCCGTCCTCCGCGCCCTCGTCGATGCCGACTCCCTCGATGAGTTCCAGTCCAAGCTGGCCAAAGAGCTTCTCTGTGCCGACGCGCGCATCGAGGGGATCCCCGTCGGGGTGATCGCTAACGCCCGCGGGCTCATCAAGGGCCGGCCGGGCGAGCCCCCACGCTTCGGTGGGATCATCTATCCCGAGAGCGCGGAGAAGGTGGCGTTCTTCATCGATCGGTGCGATCGGCAGGGGATCCCACTCCTCTTCCTGCAGGATGTCTCCGGTTTCATGGTGGGGAAGGAGGCGGAGCAGGAGGGGATCATCCGCGCCGGGGCGCGCTGGGTGGAGGCGATGGCGACGGCCTCGGTCCCGAAGCTCGTGCTCACGATCAATCACGCCTCGGGCGCGGGCTACTATGCCATGGCGGGGCAGGGGTTCGATCCCGACTTCATCTTCTCCTGGCCGACGGGGCGGATGGCGGTGATGGAGGGGGAGGCGGCGGTTGCCGCGGTGCACGGTCCCGCGCTCACGAAGGCCAAGGAGGCGGGGCTCGAGCCCGGCGCGGCGTTGCAGGCCGCGGCGGATGCCATGCGCGCGGACTATGAGCAGCAGCTCGATGCGCGCTACGCCGGCGCCCGCGGCTACATCGATGCGATCGTCTATCCGGAGGAGACCCGCGCCGCCCTGGCGATGGCACTCCGCGCCGCCTGGCAGCACGCCGGGTCTCACCTCGGCCCCTTCGTGCTCCCATGTCGCTCCTGATCTACGGCGCCACCGGCTACACCGGTCGACTGATCGTCGACGAGGCGCTCCGCCTCGGCCTGCGACCGATCCTCTCCGGACGGACGGCCTCGTCGGTACACGCCCTCGCCGAGTCGGTGGGATGCGAGGCGCGGCCTGCCGCGCTCGATGATGCGGCCGCGCTCGACGCAGCCCTCGATGGGGTGACGGTGGTCCTCCACTGCGCTGGCCCCTTCGTCCACACCGTCAAGGCGATGACCGCCGCCTGTCTGCGGCGCGGGGTCTCGTACCTCGATATCACGGGGGAGATCGCCGTCTTCGAACGGGTCGCCGCGCTCGATGCGCAGGCCAAGGCGACGGGGATCACGATGGTCCCCGGGGTCGGTTTCGATGTCGTCCCCACCGACTGCCTCGCGGCCCATCTGCATCAGCGGCTCCCCTCCGCGACCCATCTCGAGCTCGCCTTCTCCGGTGGCACCGGCCCCTCGCACGGGACCGCCCTCACGGTCGTAGAAGGGCTCGGCCTCCCTGGCGCGATCCGCACCGGGGGGAAGATCGTCCCCGTCCCGCCAGCGTGGCGCACGCGGCAGCTCCCGCTCGGCGGGAAGACCCGTCTCTGTGTCTCGATCCCGTGGGGCGACGTCTCCACGGCGTATCACAGCACCGGGATTCCCGATATCATCACCTACATGGCGACCTCGCCGTCGGCCATCCGTGCCATGCGGCTCTCGCGTTGGCTCGCGCCGCTCCTTCGCACCGAGTTCATGCGAAGGCGCGCTCGGGCACGGGTGCGCGCGATGCCGGCGGGGCCGAGCCCCGAGGTGCTGCAGCGCACGCGGAGCTATGTGTACGGGGAGGTCCGTGACGCGCAGGGTCGTTTGGCGCGGGCGACCCTCGAGGCGCCGACCGGGTACGTCCTCACCGCGCAGGCGGCGGTCCGTGCCGCGATGCGGATTCTCGCGGGGGGGGTCCCGGCGGGGTTTCACACGCCCTCGCGCGCCTTCGGCGCCGATTTCGTGATGACGATCCCCTCGGTGACGCGCACGGACCTCGACTGAGGCCTTGCGGGTGACACCGACCTCCGCGCTCCGCTACACGGTCCGCACCCGGTTCCCGGGGGAACAGCTCCTGCGCTCGCGCGGGAATCTCCTCCGCAACATCGAGCTGATGGCGGCAAGCGATCCCGATCTCGCCGTCGCGCGGGCCCTCACCGGGCGGACGATCCTCCTTGCCGCACATCCCGATCTCGCGCGCGAGGTCCTCACCGGGCATCCGCGAAGCCTCCGGAAAGGGCTCGGACTCCAGCGCACGCGCTTCGTGCTCGGCAATGGGCTCCTCACGAGTGAGGGGGAGTTCCACCTGCGGCAGCGCCGCCTCGCTCAGCCCGCCTTCCATCGCGAACGGATCGCGCGCTACGCCGAGGAGATGGTGGCGCGCACCGAGGTCGTGGCCTCGTCGTGGCGCGACGGGCAGTCGCTCGATCTCGCGCGGGCGATGCATCATCTCACCCTCGACATCGTCGGGCGCACCCTCTTCGGGGTGGATCTCCAGGGCCGAGCCGCGGAACTCGGGAAGGCCCTCACCGCGGTCCTCGATTCCTTCTCGATCTGGCTGATCCTCTTCGGCGAGCGGCTCTACGATCTCCCGATCCCGCGGATGCGGCGGGCCAAGCAGGCCGTGCCAGCGCTCGATGCGGCGATCTACGCGATCATCGAGGAGCATCGCCGCTCAGGGCGCGATCAGGGGGACCTCCTCTCGATGTTGATGGCGGCGCGCGACGCCGAGGGGGATGGATCGGGGATGACCGACGCGCAGCTCCGCGACGAGGTGATGACCCTGATCCTCGCGGGGCACGAGACCACCGCGAACGCCCTCGCCTGGACCTGGTGGTTCCTTGCGCAGCATCCCGAGATCGATGCGCGGCTCGCCGCCGAGGTGCGCGATGCGTGTGGGACTCGGCCGATCACGATGGCCGATCTGCCGAATCTCCCGTACACGCGGGCGGTGTTCAGCGAGGCGATGCGCCTCCGGCCGCCGGCCTACGCCACCTCGCGTGAGGTGATCGAACCGATCGTCCTCGGGGGGCAGGCGATCCCGGTCGGGGCGCAGGTCGTCGTGAGCCCATGGGTGACGCAGCGCGATCCCCGGTGGTGGACCGAGCCGCTGCGGTTCGATCCTGACCGGTGGCTCGCCCCGCGTGAGGAACCGAGCCATCGGCACGCGTATTTCCCCTTTGGCGGTGGGACGCGGGTCTGCATCGGCGAACAGTTCGCCTGGACCGAGGGGATCCTGGTGATCGCGGCGCTGGTCCGTCGCTGGCGTTTCCGTCTCACCGTCCCGGCGTCTTCCATCCGTCCGCAGGCCGCCGTCACGCTGCGCCCGACCCCGGGGATCCCGGTGGTCTGCGAGCGCCGCCCCTGATTGTGGAGATTCCGATGTACACGCTCCCGAAGGATCCACGTGTCACGCTGATCGTCGGCGAGCTCGCGCGCGTGATGGCCGCATACGACGCCATCCTCGACGCCCTGCCCGCCGCGGCCATCGATGCTGCACCGGAGGGGCGGTGGAGCCCCGTGCAGATCATCTGGCACCTCTCCAAGGTCCAGCATTGGGTGACGCGCGGGCTCGAGCAGGGCGCGGCGGCGCTGCCGAAGATGGCGACGATCCCCCCGGGACCCTCACCAGACCGGTTGCTCGCCTCGATCGACCGCTTCCCGATCCGGGACCGCTCGCGGAAGGTCGAGGCGCCCGAGGGGATCCGACCCCCGCGGGGGCTCGATCTCGCCGAGGAGCGCGCGCGGTGGCAGGAGGGACGGGCGGCCCTCTTGCGGCTCCTCGAGCGGCTCGGGCTCCAACTCACGATCGTGCAGGCGGCGCACCCCATGTTCGGCCCGCTGGACGGTTGGCACTTCGCCCTCTTTGTGGCGCGCCATGAGGAGCGCCATCTGGACCAGCTCCGCGAACTTCTGGCCTCGCGCGGATAGCTTTCCGGGATGGCCGCCTCCCGCCTCCCTGAGCTCCTCGCCCCCGCCGGTACCCTCGACGCCGTCCGCGCCGCCGTCGCGAACGGTGCGGATGCGGTCTACTGCGGGGCCTCGCGCTTCAACGCGCGTGACGACGGCGCGCAACTCACCCTCGACGAGCTCGAGCAGGCCTGCCTGATCGCGCATGAGCGGGGGGCGCGGATCTATCTCACGCTCAATGTGTTGATCAAGTCGGCGGAACTCGCCGACGCGCTGCTGTACCTTGGTGAGTGCATCGACCGCGGGATCGACGCGGCCATCGTGCAGGACATCGGGTTGATCCGCGCCATCCAGCGTGCCTTTCCGACCTTCGAGGTCCACGGCTCCACGCAGATGACGGTCCACGACGCCTCCGGTGCGCGGGTGATGGCACGGCTTGGGATTGACCGCGTGGTGCTCGCGCGTGAGAACACCCTCGAGGACATCCGCGCGATCCGCGAGGCGGTGCCGGGACTCGGGCTCGAGACCTTCATCCATGGCGCGCTCTGCATCTCGTACTCGGGGCAGTGCTACATGTCCGGGATGATCTCCGAGCGCTCCGCCAACCGTGGCTCGTGCGCGCAGTCGTGTCGGAAGGATTACCTCCTGCACGATGCCACGACCGGCGCGGAGCTCGATCGCGGCTATCTCATCTCGGCGCGCGACCTCGGGGCGTGGGAACATCTCCCCGCGATCGTCGAGGCCGGCGTGGGGTGCCTCAAGATCGAAGGACGGAAGAAGAAACCCGAGTTCGTCGCGACCGTGACGCGCGGGTATCGGCAGTTCCTGAAGGACATCCGACAGGGGATCTTCACCGCGCCGACGGTGGAGGAGGTCCAGCCCCTGGTCCAGATCTTCTCGCGCGGCTTCACCGGGGGGATGTACGGGGGGCGCGACGGGCGCCACTACATCACGCGCACCCAGCCCGACAATCGCGGGGTCGAACTCGGCGTGGTGGTCGGGAGCGCCGACGGCGAGGTGATCATCGAGGTCGCTGCGCCGATCGAGGCGGGGGATGGGCTCGGGTTCGAGCCGCCGGCCGGGGGGCACCTCGAGAGCATGGGGTTCGCCGCCGGGGCGGTGCGCACCCTCGCACAGCAACCAGGGGTCTGGCGACAGGCGGTGACCGCGCGGCAGCGGGTGCCGATCGGATGGCGCGTGGTCCGGAGCTCCCACGCCGCGCTACTCGAGCGGGCGCGCGCGAGCTTCGCGCAGGTCGGGCGCGAGCCGCTCAAGCGACGGACGCGGCTCGATGTGCGCTGTTTCGGCTCGGCGGGGTCCCCACTCAAGGCGATCGTCTCGACCGCGGACAGCGAGATCGTGGTGCGGAGCGAGGTCGCGCTCGCGCCGGCGACGTCGCGCGCCCTCGACGTCGCGCAGCTCCGCGAACAGCTCGGACGCCTCGGGGAGACCCCCTTTGCCCTCGGAGATCTCGACGCGGCAGGACTCGGGGCGGGGCTCTTCCTCCCGGTGAGCGAGCTGAACCGGCTGCGGCAGTCGGCCGTGGATGAGCTGATGGTGCAGCGCGATTGGGCGCGCGAGAGCGAGCTCGAGACGCGCCGCCTCCTCGTCGAGGAGGTCGTGCGTGCCGTGCCGGTGACACCGGCTCGCGTCGCTACAACGCGAGTGGCTTCGCCATCCGCTGCCTCGGCGAACGCGACCTCGCCGGCACAGCTCATTGCCGAGGTCTGGCGGATCGAGGATGCCGATGCCGCCTTGGCCGCTGGTGCGGATGAGATCGTCTTCGATCCCTTCCTGCGGCATCCCTTCCCGCCGGTGAGCGCCGTCTCGGCCCTCGTCGATCGCATCGCGGCGGCTGGGAAGCGATTCCGTCTCCGTCTGCCGACCATCGTCCGCCCCGCCGATCGCAAGAAGCTCGAGAAGTGGCTCGCGCTCGGGACCCCGATCCTCTCGGGGCACGTCGGCCTCGTACACGAGCTCGGGAGCGCGGGGCGGGATGTGGTCGCGGACTATGCGGTCAACTGCTTCAATGCACACACGGCGGCTGAGCTCTTTGATCTCGGGGCCTCACGGATCACCCCCTCGATCGAACTCACCACCGAGGAGATCGGCGAGCTCGTGGCCCCGTGGCAGGGCGACCGGTTCGATGTCGTCGTCTTCGGACGGCCAGAAGGAATGACCTTGGAGCATTGCGTGCTGAGCGCCGCGTTCGACCGCACGCCGACGCACTGCCGCGATCTCTGCACCAAGCAGCACACCGACACGCGCCTGACCGACCCGGCGGGCTATGTGTTCCCGGTGGCCACCGATTACGCCTGTCGCAACCGACTCCTGCATTCCCGTCCGATCGACGGCACCGAGTTCCTCCCGCGCCTCTGGGACCAGGGGATCCGCGGGTTCCGTCTGCTCTTCAACCTCCCCACGGACGATGTGGGGGCGATCGTCGCCGGCTATCGGGCCGAGCTCGACGCCATCGCCGCAGGAGCCCGCCCGCCGCGCCGCGTCCGCGTCCTCCTCGGTGAAGGGTTCACGCGCGGCCACTTCGCCCGCGCGGTCTGATCAGGCGCGCGATGGGATGATGCCCTCGGCATCGACCATCTCCTGCAGCATTCGCTCATGACGCGCCCCACGCCGACCCTCGACGATGCCCGTCGCCTCCTCGCGGAGCGCTTCGGCTATCCCGATTTCCGTCCGGGCCAGACCGAGGCCGTCGCCTCGGTCCTCGAGGGACGAGACACGCTCGTCGTCGTCCCCACCGGGGGCGGGAAGTCCCTCTGTTTCCAGGTGCCAGCCCTCGTCCTCGGTGGACTGACCGTCGTCATCTCGCCGCTGATCTCCCTGATGAAGGATCAGGTCGATGCCCTCCAGGCCCGTGGGCTGCCGGCGACCTACCTCAACAGCACCCTCTCGGCCTCGGAGATCTCCGCCCGCATGGCGCGGGTGCAGGCGGGGGGGATCCGTCTGCTCTATCTCGCCCCTGAGCGCTTCGACCTCGGGACCCTCGCCCCAAAACTGAAAGCGGTGGGCGTGACCCTGCTCGCCGTCGACGAGGCGCACTGCATCAGCGAGTGGGGGCATGATTTCCGGCCGAGCTATCTGCGGGTCAAGCAAGTGCGCGAGCAGCTGGGGAATCCCCCGACCGTCGCCCTCACCGCGACCGCGACCCCCGAGGTCCGCGATGATATCGTCAAGCAGCTCGGGCTCGTCGATCCGCGGGTGATCATCTCCGGGTTCGATCGCGTGAACCTCACCTACCACGTGGTGGCGACGAAGAACGACACCGCGAAGGACGCGACGCTCATCGATCTCGTCCGTCAGCAGAAGGTCGACGGCGTCACGATCGTCTACGCCTCCACGCGGCGCACCGTCGAGCGCATCGCGCAGATGCTGAAACGCGCGAGGATCCCGACGGTCGGCTATCACGCCGGACTGGATGACGCGACGCGTGCCGAGGTCCAGGACGCCTTCATGACCGAACGGGCGAGGGTCATCGTCGCCACGAACGCGTTCGGCATGGGGATCGACAAGCCCAACGTGCGGCTCGTCGTGCACTATGCCATGCCGGGGACCCTGGAGGCGTACTATCAGGAGGCAGGGCGCGGGGGGCGCGACCGCGCGCCGGCGACGGCGATCCTCCTGCACGCCTATCCCGACCGCTTCACCCATGAGTTCTTCATCGACTCGGCGATCCCCTCGCGCGCGGTGGTGACAGCGGTCTACACGGCCTGCCGCACGCTCGCCGAGGCCGATGGGCTCGTGAACGAGGACGCCGCGGGGATCGCCGCGACCGCCTCCACGAAACAGATCAAGGTCAGTGACCGGCAGGTCCAATCGTCACTGAATATCCTCGGGAAGGCCGGTGCGCTCGCGGTCGCCGACCCCTCCCGTACGCATGCATCTGTGCGGCTCTTGGCGACGCCGGAGCGGATCAAGGCCGAGCTCGATCCCGTCGCCGATGGCTTGGCGCTCGCCCTCCTCCGGTCACTCTGGCGACGGGCGAAGGATCGGCTGCATCAGGGGATCGTCGCCAATCTTGATGCGGTGCCACCAGGGTTGGGCGGGGCCCACGGCGCCTTCGCGCAGCTCGAGGCGCTCCAGGCGCGGCAGATGGTGGTCTGGCGCCGACTCGGCGAAGGGATCACCCTCGCCGATCCCCAGGCATCGATCGACGCCTGGGGGATCGAATGGGCCGCGCTCGAGCGACGGCACTTCGCCGAGATGAAGAAGCTCGAGCAGATGCAGCGCTACGCCTACACCGACCAGTGTCGGCGCGCCTTCGTCCTCCGCTACTTCGGTGATCCCGCGGCGCGCCCCAGGTGCACCGGGTGCGACAACTGCCTCGGGACGCGGATCAGTTCCCCTTCGCCTGACACTCCTTCACGACGGCGCGGTCGAACTTCCTCGGGTCGTCGAGGATAGGCCAGAGCTCGTCGAGGAAGGCCTTGGTGTCGTCACGGCGCTTCTCCTCGAGCCCTGGGACGCTCGCCGCCCAGAGAGAGTCGATCGCCGCCCGCTTCTCTTTGTAATAGGCGATCGTCGGCGCCCACTCGGCCGCGGTGCGACAGGGGCCGCGGTGCAGCCGTTGGCGCACGGTCCGGATCCCCAGCATCGGATTCGGGAAGGCGTACCGCGCATTCACCGCCCCCGACCAATCGAAGTCATAGGCGACGGGGTAGTAGGTCCCGGCCTCGTTGCGGAAGAGCTCGATGTTGTGGAGGGCCGCCACGGACCAATCGGTGTTGCCGATCCAGAACTCCCAGAGGGCGATCCGGTCGAGGGACGCCTGATCGAAATCCGCGAAGAGCGCCCCCGTCTGATCCAGCGAGGTGAGCTTGTGCTGGTCCGCGACCTCCTCCTCCGTCTCCAGAAGGAACGCGGTCACCGTGATCGGCTTCACCCGATCGGTGGAGTCCTTGTACGTGATGGTCGCGAGGCGCGCGCGGTGGTGGATCGGATTCAGGATAGCGTACGTCTGATACATCATGTACTCGAGCAGGATGTACTGCTGGTACTCCGGCGCATTCGGGCGGCAGGGCGTGACGACCTTGAGTCGCGGATTGCCCTGGAGGATCGTCTTCTCGCGTGCGGCCTTATCGGCGCGCAGGAAGAGGGGCGGGAAGGAGCAGTTGCGGGCCTGGCGGCGGAAATGCCCTCGCGCCCGGAGCTCCACCGGCATCGATCGGGTCTTCGGCGTGGCCCCCTCGTCCCACGCCATCTCTGCCCCGAACCATCGTAGCGCGGTCGAATCCCGCTCGCGGACGATGTCGCGCAGGTTCGTCGTCAGGGTGATGGCGACCGGTGTGGTGGCGCGAAAGAGGACCTGCGCTTCGATCCGACGGCTGGAAAGAGCTGCGCCGAGGCTCAGGGCGATCAGGACGAAGAAAAGGAGGGGGCGACGCGTCATACCGAAGGAGGGAATGGAGGGGAGGGGGGGCACCCGGGAAACGTGGCGCTCCCCGTTACACTCGGCAACTCCACCTCCGGCGGCGGAGCTGGGTATTTTTCCCAGTATGACCATTCTCCGTCTTCGCGCCTGTGGCGCACTCGCGGTGCTCCTGGCAAGCGCCACCGTCGGCCTCGGAGCGCAGTCGTCGATGCGACCGAGTGCCGAGCGGCAACCGCCCGCCCTCGTCGTGCTCATCACCATCGACCAGATGCGCCCCGAGTATCTCGAGCGCTGGCATGGGCAGCTGACCGGGGGCCTCCGGCGACTCGTTGATCAGGGCGCGTTCTACCGGAACGGTTTCCAGGATCATGCCAATACCGAGACTGCACCGGGGCACGCCTCGACGCTCTCCGGTCGCTTCCCCTATTCGACTGGCATCCAGAGCAATGCGGCCGGGGTGAACACGAGCGCCGCGCCCCTGGTGGGCTCCGAGGGGACGGGGGCCTCGCCGTTCCGCTTCGTGGGGACCACGCTCGTCGACTGGATGGCGACCTCCGACGAGCGCACGCGCGTCCTCTCCGTGTCGCGAAAGGATCGCGGGGCGATCCTCCCGGTCGGGCGCGGCAAGCACGAGGTGTTCTGGTATGCACCGGCCAGCGGCCGTTTCGTGACGAGTACGTACTATCGTGAGACGCTGCCGCGATGGGTGGATGAGTTCAATGCAGAGGAGCGGGTGCTGGGTCGCTACGCTGGGAAGACGTGGTCGCTCCTGCTGCCGACCTACGAGTACCCCGAGCCTGACTCCACGCCCGGTGAGATGCGGAGCCAGGAGGTCTTCTTCCCGCACGTGCTGCCGTCGGATGCCATGCGGGCGAACAACCTCATCATGAGCTTCCCGTACATGGACGAGCTGACCCTCGACTTCGCCTGGCGCGGGGTCCGAGCCCTCGACCTTGGGGCGGGCCCGCAGACCGACGTCCTCGCGGTCTCCCTCTCCACCCTGGATGGCGTCGGCCACCGCTGGGGCCCGGACAGCCGCGAGGTCCATGATCATGTCCTGCGACTCGATCGGGCGCTCGGCCTCTTCCTCGACAGTCTCGTCACCCTGCGTGGGGCCGACCGGATCGTCCTGGCGCTCACCGCTGACCACGGCGTCGCCCCGATTCCCGAGACGCGGTCGACCTTCGATGACAACAGCAAGGCGGTGCGGGTGATGATGGAGGCCTTCGATCCTGCCATGGACGTGCTGGCCAAGCGCGTCGCGCGGGCGAAGCTCCCCGCCGAGGCGTTCAGCTTCGATGGAGACGTGCTGTCCGTCGACCGAAGGAAGCTCCCGCCCAACGGTGAGCGTGCGCTCCCTGGGATCGCGGAGGCCTTTGCCAAGGAGGCGCGTCGGGTGAAGGGGGTGATGCGCGCGGATGTGATCGATCGGCTCGCGAAGGCCGATACGGTCAAGGATGATATCGGGCGCCGCTGGCTCCATATGTATCGCCCAGGGGGCGAGGCGCTCGTCGGCGTCACCCTGACTCCCTATAGCTACCGTGGGAGCTCCGGGTCGGCCACACACGGGACGCCACATGATTACGACGCGCGCGTCCCGATCATCTTCTGGGGAGCGCCCTTCACGGCGGGTCGCCGCCAAGAGACGGCGCGGGTCGTCGACATCGCGCCCACGCTGGCCGAGGTGATCGGGGTGCGTCCACTACAAAAGCTCGACGGCGTCTCCCTCAGGGCCATCATCAAACCGGAGGCGCGCAGCAGCCTCCCCGTCCCGCGCTGACCTCTTATGACCGATACATCGCTGTACTTCGAGGAACACCATCACGCGACGCGCGAGATGGTGCGGGCCTTCGCTCGGGATGAGGTCGCACCCGTCGCGCGGCACTTCGACGAGACCCAAGAGTTTCCCTGGGAGAATGTGAAGAAGATGACGGACCTCGGGCTGCTCGGGATCCCATGGTCCGAGGAGATCGGGGGGAGCGGGCTCGACACCATCAGCTTCATGATCGCGATCGAGGAGCTGGCCGCCGTCTGTGCCTCGCACTCGATCACCATCTCCGCGCATACCACCCTCGGGACCTCGCCGATCGTGAACTTCGGCAGCGCGGAGCAGCAGGCGCGCTTCCTCCCGAGCCTCGCGAGCGGCCGCGTCCTCGGCGGCTTCGGCCTCACCGAGCCGGGCGCCGGTTCCGATGCCGGCGGCACCAAGACCACGGCGGTGCGGCGGGGGGATCGCTACCTTCTCAATGGGAGCAAGCGGTTCATCACGCACGCCGGCGTCGGCGAGGTCTTCGTCGTCACCGCGGTCACCGACCCCAGCAAGGGGACCAAGGGGATCTCGAGCTTCATCCTCACCAAGGAGAGCTGTGACCTCGAGAGGATCCGTGACCTCGGGATCGGGCACGACCCCGCCTTCACGCCGATGAAGGGGTTCCGGGCGGGGAAGAAGGAGGACAAGCTCGGGTGGCGTGCCTCCGATACCCGAGAGTTGATCTTCGAGGATGTCGAGGTCCCGGTGGAGAACCGCCTTGGTGAAGAAGGGCGAGGGTTCATCAACTTCATGAAGACCCTCGATGCGGGACGGATCGGGATCGCGGCGCTCTCCTTAGGGCTCGCGCGTGGGGCCTTCGAACAGGCGCTCGCCTACACCTCGGAGCGAAAACAGTTCGGCCGCCCGATCGCCGAGTTCCAGGGCGTTCACTTCCAGCTCTCGGATCTCGCCACCCAGCTCCAGGCGGCGCATCACCTCACCTACCATGCGGCCTGGCTTGCGCAGCACGGCCATCCGTATGGGAAGGAGGCCTCGATGGCGAAGCTCTTCGCCTCCGAGCTCGCCACCAAGGCGACGATCACCGCCGTCCAGCTCCATGGCGGCTACGGCTACACCAAGGACTATCCCGTGGAGCGGATGATGCGGGATGCCAAGATCGGGGAGATCGGGGAGGGAACGAGCGAGATCCAGCGGATGGTCATCGCCCGGCACCTCCTGAAAGGGTTGTCAATCTGACAGGCGGGCACTACCCATATAGGCACGTCTATGGCGCCCCTCGGCGAAAGTCGAGGGGCTTGGTCTGCCGGGGCCTCGGGCCTCGGCTTCTTCCGGACCCGACACACCTGATGATGGATCGCATGCAGCGCCGACAGCTCTCGATCGCCGCGGACGCCCTCTGGGGCGAGGCCGCGGGGTGCGATCGAGCGGCCGCTCCATGGTCGATCCGGTGGCGGGCCGGGGGCTCATCAGCTCCAGGTACCCATGAAGCGCGAGATCCTGATCAGCGCGACACAACGCGAGATCCGTGTCGCCATCATCGAGGACGAACAGCTCGTTGAACTGCAGGTCGACCGTCCGGAGAACAAGCGGATGGTCGGAGACATCTATCTCGGGAAGGTCGAGGCGGTGTTGCCGGGGATCCAGGCCGCCTTCGTGAACATCGGCACCGAGAAGGCCGCCTTCCTTCATAACTCCGACCTCGTCTACGATGAGGGCGGGGACGACGACGATGATGACGAGGGGGACGACGAGGAGTCGGGGGGCGAGGACGCCGCCGACGCCGCGGAGGCCGAGGCGTCCGGCGAGTCCCTCAGCGAGCCGAAGAAGAAGGGGGGGCGTGGGCGCGGCGGTCGCCGCCGGCGCAAGGACCCCCCGAAGATCGAGGACGTCCTGAAGCGCGGACAGTCCATCGTCGTCCAGGTCTCCAAGGAGCCGATCTCGACCAAGGGCCCTCGGGTCACCGCTCAGGTCTCCCTGGCCGGTCGCTTCCTGGTCTACATGCCCTTCGCCTCGCGCGTCGGGGTGAGCCGGAAGATCGGGGTGCGGGCCGAGCGCCAGCGACTGCGGGAGCAGGTCCAGTCGGTCCTCCCGAAGGACAAGGGCGGGGTGATCGTGCGCACCGTCGGCGAGGACGTCACGCAGGAGACCTTCACTCGCGAGCTCCAGACCCTGATCGGGCAGTGGGACAAGATCAACAAGAAGCGGAAGTTCGTCGGGAGTCCGCCGAAGCTCCTGCATCGGGAGACCTCGCTCACCCGCGGGATCATCCGCGACCTCTTCTCGACCAAGGTCGACCGGCTCACGGTCGATTCCAAGCAGGTCTACAACGAGATCGTCGAGTATCTGAAGGGGATCGCCCCCGAGCTGATCGACCGCGTGCAGCTGTACGAGGACAAGGTCCCCCTCTTCGACATGGAAGGGGTGGAGACCGAGATTCGTGATCTCTTCAAGCGGCGCTGTGACCTCCCGAGTGGGGGGTACCTGATCATCGAGCCGACCGAGGCGTTGGTCTCGATCGACGTGAACTCGGGGCGCTTCACTGGGAAGAAGGATCCGGAGAAGACCGTCACCAAGACGAACATGGAGGCGGCCAAGGAGATCGCGCGGCAGCTCCGGCTCCGCGACGTGGGTGGGATCGTGGTCTGCGATTTCATCGACATGGAGACCAAGGCCAACCGGGACCGCGTCCTCCAGGAGCTCCGGACCCATCTGGGCCGGGACCGGGCGCGGACCAAGGCGTACGCGGTGAGCGACCTCGGGCTGATCGAGATGACCCGCCAGCGGGTCCGGCAGAGTCACTTCCATGCCATGACCGAGCCCTGTCCGACCTGTCAGGGGACGGGGCGCGTCTTCACCGCGGAGACGATCGTCCGGCGGATGGAGCGGGCGGTCCGGCGGCTGGCGAGCGAGGGGCGGCGGGACCCTATCGTCATCAAGTTCCCGCCGGACGTGGCGTTCTATGTGCTCGAGCAGGAGAAGGAGCTCATGAAGCGCCTCGAGAAGGGGGTCGGCTTCTCGGTCGAGATGCGGGACGACCCCCTCCTCAAGCCGGATGAGTTCAAGCTGGTGGTGAAGGGGGCGGGGCGGGATATCACGAGCCAGTATGCGGTGGCGTAGGGGCTTGTCCTCCAAGGACTTGACCGCATCCCCCCTTCCCCCTATTTTCCAAGGCTCGGACCAATCCAGACCCTAGGTATCCCCATGTCGTACGCCATCTTCCGCTCCGGCGGCAAGCAGTTCCGCGCTGAGAAGGGCACCACCCTCCGACTTCCCACCCTCCCGGGTGAGGCGGGCGCCACCGTCGAGTTCAACGAGGTCCTCCTCGGATCGGACGGCGCCAACGTCAAGGTCGGCGTCCCCACGCTCAAGGGCGCGTCGGTCTCCGCCGAGATCGTCAAGCACGGCCTCGGTGAGAAGATCGTCGTCTTCAAGTTCAAGCGTCGCAAGAACTACGCGAAGAAGCAGGGCCATCGGCAGGGGTTCACCGAGGTCCGGATCCGCGACATCACCCTCGGCTGATCGAGAGCGAGACTCCCCATGGCACACAAGAAAGGCGTAGGTTCCTCCCGCAACGGCCGTGATTCGAACCCGCAGTACCGCGGGATCAAGAAGTTCGGCGGTGAGAAGGTGATCGCCGGCAACATCATCGTCCGTCAGTGCGGCACCAAGTGGCATCCCGGCAACAATGTCGGGCTCGGCACCGACTACACGATCTACTCGCTCATCGATGGCGTCGTGAAGTTCGAGCACAAGTCGAAGAGCCGTTACAAAGTCTCCGTCTACCCGGTTTCGGCCGCGTCGTAAGTCGCGCCAACCGGTCGCAACGAAGCGCGCCCCGACTCAGCTGAGTCGGGGCGCGCTTGCTTTTAGCCTTCAGCCTTTAGCCTTGAGCCCTCAGCCTCCCTTGGGGAAGATCGACCGCGCCAGGGCGACATCATCCGTGCAGATCGCATCCACCCCCCAGGCGGCAAGGCGCTGCATCACGGCGGCGCTGTTGACCGTCCAGGCGATCACGCGCCGCCCCTCAGCGTGGACGGCACGCACAAAGGCCTCATCGATGAACTCGGCATGGCGCCAGCAGTCGCGGGCCTCCACCGACCGCGCAGCGGCGGTCGGGTCGATCGGGTAGCTGACCTCGAGGACCCCCCGTGCGATGGCCGGGGCGCGCTGGGCCGCCTGCTGGATCTGGCGATGATCGAAGGCGTGGACGGCGGCGGAGCCGAGGTCGAGTTCCATCGAGGCATCGAAGGGGAGCCGATCCCGACGCCGCCGTCTGGCGATGACGGCGAGGGTCCCCTCGGCGGTTCCATCGCCTTTGAGCTCGCAATAGAGGCGCATCCGATTCCCGACCGCCTCGAATACCGCCTCGAGCGTGGGGATGGGTTCTCCGCGAACTGATCGCGAGGCGACCTCGGCCGCCGTGAGCGACCCGATTGGAGTCCCATCAGCGAGGGTCGGATCGTGGTGGACCACGATCTCCCCATCGACGGTGCGGTGGACATCGAGCTCACAGGCATCCGCCCCCAGCTCCACTGCGCGAAGGAAGGCGCGGAGGGTATTCTCTGCGGCATCCCGGGAAGCCCCGCGGTGGGCGATGATCTCAGGGCGGGTCACACGGGAATCTTAACGCCGGGCGTTCCCGGGCGTCTTACTGGCGAGACCATGGGCGATTCGATCGGCACGACCTCGGAGACGACGGATGCGGCGCTGATCGCCCGGTGGTTGTCGGGTGATCAGCGGGCGGCGACGACGTTGGTCGAGCGGCATGCCCCCTCGGTCGCGCGATTCGTGGTGAGTCTGGGGGAGCGGGAGCGGACGGAGGAGCTGGTGCAGGACACCTTCGTGCGGGCCTTCCAGGCGATCGAGACCTTTCGGTCGGACAGTCTCTTCCGGACCTGGCTCTTCATGATCGCGAAGCGGTTGGTGCTGGACCATCGACGAAGTGAGCGGCGTCGCCGCGACGTGGTCGAGTTGCAGGAGGATCACCTCGTCGCCTCGTTCGACGCCTTGGATGGCATGGTCGGGGATGAGCGGATGCAGCAGGTGCGCGGGGCGATGCAGGGGCTGACGCCGATGCAACGCCAGGTCTTCACCCTCCGGGTGACCGATGGACTGCCGTACGAGGAGATCGCGCAGGTGGTGGGGAGCACGGCCGGCGCCTGCCGGGTGCACTACCATCACGCGTTGAAGCTGATCAAGGAGCGAGTGACCGATGCGTGACTGCGAGAATCCGACGATGCAGGAGGCGCTGCCGGCCTGCCGGGCCGGTGGGCTCGAGGCCGACGACGCCGAGGCGGTGCGGGCGCATCTCGCGACCTGCGAGGCCTGCACCCTGGAGTGGGAGCTCCTCGCGACGGCGCGGGCGGTGATCGAGCAGGCGACCCCGGTGGTCGACCTGGTTCGCATCACGGCGGCGGTGACGGCGGCGACGCCTGGGGCGAAGCCTGGGGCGGCGCGTCCGCCAGTCACCGCTCCCCGCATGATCGCGCTGCGGACCCGCCGGTGGTGGGGTTCGCGGCAGCTGCTTGCAGCGGCGGCCTCGATCCTCGTGGTGGTCTCGCTCTCCATACCGGCACTCCGCGGGTCGGGCCGTGGGCCGGTGATCGAGGGTCGACTCGACAGCGTGGTCGCGGTCGATGTGGCCGGCGGTCAGGGTGAGGGAGCCCTCAGCAATTCGGTCGATCTGGCCGGCGGACTCGCCGATCTCTCGTCCGCGCAGTTGGAGGCATTCTTGAAGGAACTCGATCAGGTGGAGGCGACGGTTCGTGCGGAGCCCGTCACCATTGCCCTCCCGCTCATCGATACCCCGGAGCTCCTCTGATGCGTCCCTTCCCGAATCGGATGGTCTGGTCGGCCCTCTGCGTCACGGTGACCCTCGCCTGCCCGGCCGTCGTCCAGTCGCAGGGGCGCACCATCATCATCGAGCAGCGCGAGGAACGACCGCGTGCGGCGTCACGCCCCTTCACCACCTCGCAGCGCGATTCCTTGGAGGCGCTGGTGCGCACGCGCATGGCCGAGGTCCTGCAGCGGCAGTTGGAGCTGACGGATGAGCAGTCGCGTCGGCTCAGGGCGCTCTCGCAGCGCCTCGAGCCGCGCCGGCGCGCCCTCGTCGTCGAGGAGCGCACGGTCCGCACGGTGCTCCGGATGCGGATCGCCGCGGGCGATTCCGCGCGGGACGCCGAGCTTACGTCACTGCTCGCGCGGATGATCGAGGTGCAGCGGGCGCGTGTCCTCCTGCTCGAGACCGAGCACCAGGAGCTCAGCACCTTCCTTACGCCGCTCCAGCGCGCCAAGTACCTCGGGATCGAGGAGCAGATGCGGCTGCGTGCGGAGCAGGTGCAGGGACGTCCGATGCCGGGGCAGGGCCCTCCGCCGGGGATGATGCAAGGGAATCCCGAGCGGCCGCGCATCGAGCTCCGCCGCGTCCCTGATCCGGAGTGACCGAGCGGGTCGGGAGCGCTATCGTTCGCGCGATGACGCTCCCGACCTTCGATCCGGCGGCCCCTGAGGTCGCGACCGACCTCTACGGCACCTACGCGCGGCTCCGGGAGGTGACGCCCATCGCGAAGCTGGCCGGTGAGGCCTGCTGGATGCTCACCCGCCACGCCGATGTCCACGCCGCCTGGCGCGACAAGCGACTCGGCTCCGACTTCTGCCATCGGTTCGCGGCGGACGAGTTCACGCGCCCGGAGGTACTGGAGCCCTGGCGTGACCCGCGCTATCCGCATTTCGCGGCCTACGCGCGCTGGGACCTCCTCGCGATGGAGCCCCCGGACCATACCAAGCTGCGCCGGCTCGTCTCCCTCGCCTTCACCCCGCGCACCGTCGAGACGTTGCGCGTGCCAGCCCGAGCGCTCGTCGAGGCCGCGCTGGAGGGGGCCGCCGGGCGCGGCCAACTCGATGTGGTGCGGGAGCTCGCCGAGCCCCTCTCGCTGACCATCATCTGTACGCTGATCGGGGTGCCGGCGGAGCAGCACGCCGAGGTGCTGCGTCTCTCGCATGCGGTGGTGCAGATGTATGAGCCCACGGCGACGGACGCCCAACGCGCCGAGGCGGATCTCGCGGTCCGGGAGTTCAGCGAGCTCGTCGGGACACTGATCGCCGCGCGTCGGGCCGCGCCGCAGGAGGATCTCCTCAGCGGCCTCCTCGATGCGATGGTGGACGCCGAGCGGCTGACCGATGCGCAGATCACGAGCACGGTGATGGTCCTGCTCATGGCGGGGCACGAGGCCTCGGTGAATGCCGCCGCGAATGGCGTCGCCGCCTTCGCGGCGCATCCCGGGGAGTGGGCGGCGCTCCGTGCGGGGAAGGTCCCGGTCGAGACGGCGATCGAGGAGGTCCTGCGATGGGATCCCCCGCTGCAGCTCTTCCGCCGCTGGGTGCTCGAGGCGGGGGTCACGTACGGTGGCGTGGAGATCCCGCGCGGGGAGCGGATCGGCCTTTGCATCGGTTCGGCGAATCGTGACCCGCGGCGCTACGAGGATCCCGATGCCTTCCGCATCGCACGAGGGGAGCCGTCGCACCTCTCGTTCGGCGGGGGGATCCACTTCTGTCTCGGGGCCCCACTCGCGCGACTGGAGCTTGCCGTCCTCTTCGGGGCATTGGCTGAACGGCTCCCGACCATCTCCACGCTCCCCGGAGCCATGCGTCGGGCGGGGTTCCAATTCCGCGGGTATGCCTCGCTCCCCGTCGCGCTGGCTTAGCCGCATATTCTCCGCATCGCGGTCCGAACCTCACTATCTTTCGGAGTAGCCCGGATGGCGGAACCGGCAGACGCAGGGGACTCAAAATCCCCCGAGGGCAACCTCATGTGGGTTCGATTCCCACTCCGGGCACTACGTGGGACCGCGCTCCTCCTCGCCGCGGCCTGCGCCTCGCCGACCTCCCCCGCGAGTCCGCCCACTCCCGACGAGGGGCTCCCCCCCTTCGTCGTCCCCGCGATCCAGCGGGAGTTCCGTGGGATGTGGATCGCCACGGTCGCCAACATCGACTGGCCATCGCAGGCGGCCTTGCCGGTCCAGACCCAGCAGCAGGAGTTGATCACCCTCCTCACCGTGGCAGAGCAGACGCGGCTGAACGCCGTGATCCTGCAGGTGCGCGCCGCCGGCGATGCGCTCTATCCTTCGCAGCTCGAGCCTTGGATGCGGTCCCTCTCGGGCCAGCAGGGGACGGACCCTGGCTACGATCCCCTCGCCTTCGCGGTGCAGGAAGCGCATGCGCGGGGGCTCGAGCTCCACGCCTGGTTCAATCCCTTCCGTGCGGGGAACCTCAGCGACACGATCCGGTTCGCCGAGACGCATTTCGCGAAGCGGCGCCCCGATCTCCTGCGTCGCTATTGCACGCAGCTCTGGTTCGATCCTGGCGAGCCTGAGGTGCAGGCGCATGCGATCGCCGTGATCAGCGATGTGGTCCGCCGGTATGACGTCGATGCGGTGCACCTCGACGACTTCTTCTATCCCTACCCGAATCCCAACTGCCCGAACCTCGACTTCCCTGACAGTGTGGGGTTTGCGCGGTTTCTCGCCGAAGGCGGGTCGCTCTCCAAGGGGGATTGGCGTCGGGCCAACGTGAATCGCTTCGTCGAGCGACTTTACCAGGAGGTGCGGGCGCTCTCGCCACACGTGAAGGTCGGGATCAGCCCGTTCGGTATCTGGCGCCCCGGGAATCCCGCCGGGGTCACGGGGCTCGATGCATATGCGTCGATCTACGCCGATTCGCGGCGCTGGTTCGCGGAGGGATGGGTCGATTACTTCGCGCCGCAGCTCTATTGGTCGATCGCCTCCACTGGGCAGAGCTTCCCCGCCTTGCTCGACTGGTGGCGGGAGCAGAACGACAAGCGACGGCATCTCTGGCCGGGGCTCGCCTCGTATCGGGTCGCCGACGGGACGAGCACGGCGTTCAGCAGTATGGAAATCCCCAATCAGATCACCCTGGTGCGTCAGCAGCAGGCGACGCGGATCGGCGGGGCGTCGGGGAACATCCTGTACAACGGGAGCAGTGTGCGGACGGACCGAGGAGGATTCCGGAGCACCCTCATCGAGACGCACTACGCCACCGCCGCGATCCCCCCCGCGACCACCTGGCTCGATGCGACGGCGCCCGCCACCCCTGAGCTGGTGGTGACACGATCGCCGGATCAGGTGCAGGTGCGTCTCGCCGGCGATGGCGATGCCTACTGGTGGTTCCTGCGCTGGCGTGACGCCGGGCGCTGGCAGGCGCGTCTGGTCCGTGCCTCGCAGGGCGCGGTGAGTCTCTCGGGGGCGCGGATCGACGGGGTGGCGGTCGCGGCGGTCGATCGGCTCGGTAACGCCTCCCCGGACGCCGTCTGGCGGCGGTGAGGCCGTCGGCATCCTTGCCGGAACGTGCACCACGCCCAATAGTGGAGGCGTGTCGATCGTGGATCAGCCACCCCTCCTGAGGATCCTCCGCGCCCTCCGGCTCGCCGCCGGCGCGGTCGCCGTGAGTGCGGTCGTGAGCGAGGCGCAGCCTTCGGCTGAGCGGATCGCCATCGCACCCGGGGCATCTCTGGTGCAGACGATCGCGGCCCATCAGGCGGCGGTCGCCGGCGTGGCCTTCAGCCTGGACGGGCGATTCCTCGCCTCCGGCTCGGCGGACAGCACCGTTCGGGTCTGGGACGTTGAGTCGGGTGAGCTCCTCCTCACCCTCGGCGGGGACGGCGGCCCCGTTTCCAGCGTCGCGTTCAGCCCCGACGGGCGCTGGCTGGCCAGCGGATCCGCCGACAACCTGATCCGGAGCTGGGATGCCGCCAGCGGCGACCTCGTGCGGACCCTGACCGGTCACACGGCGCTCGTCTCGGCGCTGGCCTTCGGGCCGAATGGTCGGCAGCTCGTGAGCAGGGGGGCAGACAACACCGTCCGGCTCTGGGATGTCGTGACCTGGTTGCCGGTCCACACCTATCGTGGGCATGCCGGAAAGGTGACCAGCGTCGCGGTGAGCCCCGATGGTGAGCGAATCGCGAGTGGCTCGTGGGATCAGTCGGTGATCCTCTGGCGCACGGACGCCGCCGATGAGGCGGTACAGACCCTTCCCTTGAGCACCGACGCCCTCTTCGACGACGTCACGGTGACGTTCAGCACCGATGGGCGCTTCCTCGTGGCAGGGTCCCGCGACAAGTCAGTACGCCTCTGGGAGACCCAACGGTTCACCGAGGTGCGTCGCCTGACGGGGCATGCGGACGCGGTCGTCGCACTCGCCGTGAGCGCCGATGGTCGGCTCCTCGCCAGCGCCTCGGACTGCACGATCCGCATCTGGGATGTGGAGAGCGGCGACTCGCTCTCGGTCATCCGTGGCCATACGGCGCAGATCTACGGTCTGGCGTTCAGCCCCGAGGGGTTCCTCGCCTCGGGCGCACAGGATGCGACCGTCCGGCTCTGGCTCCCGCTCCTCGATCCGGAGGTCGTCGCCGGTGACTCCGCGTTGCGGATGGCCTTCGCCCCCAAGGATCAGTTCGAACCCACCGAGGCGTACCGCGCACGGCTCGGTCGGGCGCAGCGGTCGTATCCGATCGAGAGCCGTCGGGTCTATCGGCGTCGCGCCAACCTGCGCGCGATGCGCATCCTCGCGAGCCGCCAGGAGGTCGAGCTCGGGGATTCCGCGGTCGTGCTCCAGAGCTACGATGCCGATCGTGAGGAGTATCGGCTCACGATCCTCGGGACCGATGCCGTACTGAGGATGCCGCCGGAGGCCGCCCGTCAGCTCTTCACCCGCCGGACGGAATTGCGCGTCCGCGCTGTCGAGCAGCTCGGTGGCGACGGCGTCACCATCGAGCGCTCTGACGTCCGGCTCGCGCTCCCGGGGAGCGATTCGTTGATCCCGGTCGGGGTCCAGCGAGGGGAGGTCACGGTCGATGGGGTGTTGCCCCGGGCGATGCTCCCCGCCGAGCTCGAGGTCGAGGGGCTGCGCCTCTCGAGTGCCGCTGGTGATTCCTCGCTCACCCCCAGCGACACGGCCTCGCTCCGACTGACCATCCGGAACGTCGGGCGTGGACCGGCGGTCGCGGTGCGTGTGACGGGGACGGCCACCCCACCGGTCAGCGGGCTCGCCGCCTTCGTGGGGCGGATCGAACCCGGGGCCTCCCGGGCGGTGACCCTCGCCTTGGTCGCCGGGGCCCTCCCCGATTCCGTCGCCACGCTGCGACTCCGCGTGCGCGAGGCGAATGGTTTCGACGCCGAGCCGATCGAACTCGTCGCACGGACCCGGCCGCTCGTGCCGGCGATGTCGGCCCCCCTCCCGATGCTCGACGCACCGGTCGTGGTGCCGCCTCCGGTAATCCGTCTCGTGATCCCGCCCGCCGACCGCCTTCATCGATGAGGCGGGCGTTCCGTCCGCTCGGGCTCGCGTTGGTGCTCGCGGCCTGTGACACGGCCGGTCTTCGACCGCTGCAGGCTTCGCTGACGCTGCGATACGACTCGCTGCGCACCTCGCTCTCCCCCCAGGCGCAGGATTCGCTGCGTGCCGGACAGGATCTCTGGGTCGCCTACTGGCCGCGCGCGTGCGATCGGGAGGGAGGTGGGGACTCGCTCACCTTCGCCTGTGTGCGCACCCGGTTCGCCGAGCGGCTGGCCCTCCTCGAATCCTCCGACGAGATCGCCCTCGGTGTGCGCACCTATCCCAAGAGCCTCTATCGGATCGTGCCATCGGCCGCTGGCATCGCCGGTCGCCCGCAGGCGATGATCGAGTGGCATCGCGTGGGGCTCGATGCGAAGGTCACGAACGCACGGGAACGCGTACTCGCCGACGCGCTCACGCGGTGGCTCGAGCGGGAGCAGGGGGCCCTGACCATCGATTCGGTCGCCGATCTACGTGTGGAGCGCTCGCTCCGGCGCTTCACTGCGCCGGGGATCCTCGTCCTCGAGACGCGGCGTGCCCGTCTGGACCATCGCACGGGGCGGCGCACCGCTGATACCACCCGCGCATACTTCTCGATCGACGCGGCCCGTCCACTCGAGCCGGACGAGGTACCCCCTACCGATCCCCGGGACGTTGGGGGTCGAGGATGAGGTCGGCGGCCAGCCAGACCGTGCGGGTGACGGGATAGAGCACGAGCGGCGCGAGGAGCATCGCGACCACGGCGACCCGCTCCACGAGGTCCCACGGGACCTCGGGCCATGCGGCGAGGAGCCAGGCGCCGAGTCCGAAGGCGAAGAGCAACTCGGCGATGATCAGGTTCACGAGGTAGGCCCCGACGAAGTGCCCCGGGGTCCCCCGATCCAGTTTGAGCGCACAGCCGGGGCAGCGTGGCCGCAGCGTCAGCCAGTTGCGGAAGATGCCCGGGGCGCCGCACGCGGGACAGCGCAGCCTGAGCGCTCGGCCGACCTGGTGGAGTGGCGGTGCCGTAGGGGGGAGCGCGGTCATCGAGGGAAGGTACTAACTTTCCCTCCTTCCCCCAACCGACACGCGACATGACGACCTACAAGTTCGCGCGCGTCCCCGCGAAGGGTGAGCGCATCGAGGCCACCGGCGGTGAGTTCCGCGTCCCCGACCAGCCGATCATCCCGTTCATCGAAGGCGATGGGACCGGTCCTGACATCTGGCGCGCCAGCGTCCGCGTCTTCGATGCCGCGGTGGAGCGCGCCTATGCCGGGAAGCGCAAGATCCACTGGATGGAGATCCTCGCGGGCGAGAAGGCGCACACCACGACCGGGGAGTGGATGCCGGCCGAGACGCTCGAGGCGGTGCGCGAGTTCAAGATCGCCATCAAGGGTCCGCTGACGACGCCCGTCGGTGGCGGGATCCGCTCGCTGAACGTGGCGCTGCGCCAGGAGCTCGATCTCTACGCCTGCATCCGTCCGGTGCGGTACTTCGAGGGCGTCGGTGCCCCGGTGAAGCAGCCCGGGAAGGTGAACATGGTCATCTTCCGCGAGAACATCGAGGATGTCTACTCGGGGATCGAGTTCAAGGCGGGGACCCCCGAGGCGGAGAAGCTCCGCACCTTCATCGAGCAGGAATTCGGGAAGAAGATCCGCCCGCAGTCGGCGATCGGGATCAAGCCGATGTCGGCGTTCGGCTCCAAGCGCCTCATCGAGATGGCGATCCGCTATGCGATCCGTCACAAGCGCCCCTCGGTCACGATGATGCACAAGGGGAACATCATGAAGTTCACCGAGGGGGGCTTCCGGGACTGGGGCTATGAGCTCGCGCAGGAGAAGTTCGTCGGGCAGGTGATCGCCGAGCACGACGTGCAGGGCGCCGTGCCGGCGGGGCAGGTCCTCCTCAAGGACCGCATCGCGGACTCGATGTTCCAGCAGATCCTTCTCCGTCCCGACGAGTACTCGGTGGTCGCGACGCCGAACCTCAATGGCGATTACATCTCCGACGCGCTGGCCGCCGAGGTCGGTGGGCTTGGGATCGCGCCGGGTGGCAACGTCGGTGATGAGGCCGCGGTCTTCGAGGCCACGCATGGGACGGCCCCGAAGTACGCGGGCCTCGACAAGATCAACCCGGGGTCGGTGATCCTCTCCGGTGTGATGATGCTCGAGCAGATGGGATGGGATGAGGCGGCGCAGCTGATCATCCGCGGGCTCGAGCGGGCGATCGCCAACAAGACGGTGACCTACGACCTCGCGCGGCAGATGTCGGGGGCGACCGAGGTCTCCACCTCGGGCTTCGGCGACGCGATCATCGCGGGCATGGTCTGATGGCGATCACCTTCAGCACGAAGCGTGGCGATCCCGCGCGGACCGCCACGCCCCTCCTCGTGGTGGCGTTGCCATCCGAGCCGAGTCTGCCGACCGCACTCCGCCCGCTCGATGCGAAGTTCGGAGGGGCGCTCGGCCGTGCGCTCCGCCGCAAGGATTTCCAGGGCGGGAAGGACGAGGCGCTGCTCCTCTTCGCTCCGGGGACGGGGGGACCGGAGCGGCTCCTCCTCGTCGGCACGGGCACCGGAGATCGGGTGAAGGGGCTGACCCGCGCGGCCACGCTCGCGGGACGACGCGCCCAGGCGCTGGGCGTCGGGGCCTGCACCTTCTGGGCGGCCGAGCTCGCCGAGGCGGCGCTCGAGGGCGCGGTCGTCGGGCTCTCGCTCGGGAGCTGGGAATTCACGGAGCTCCACGCCCCGGTCCCAGCCGCCAAGCGCCGGAAGGCGCTCGCCTCGGTGACGCTCTTCGTCGATGAGGTCGCGGGCGCCAGACGCGCGCTCACCGCGGGGATCGCCGTCGCCGACGGGCAGCGGATCGCCCGCCGCCTCGCGATGCTCCCCGGCAACCTCTGCACCCCCGACTACCTCGTGAAGACCGCGAAGGAGATCGGGAAGCGGCATCGGCTCGCGGTGAAGGCCTACGGCCGCGCCGAGATGAAGCGGATGAAGATGGGGTCCTTCCTCGCGGTCGCGCAGGGGACGCGCCAGGATCCCAAGCTGATCGTCCTCGAGTACCAGGGCGGGAAGAAGGGCGCGGCACCGGTTGCGCTCGTCGGGAAGGGGCTCTGTTTCGATACCGGGGGCGTCTCGATCAAGCCCGCCCCCGGGATGGAGCTGATGAAGTTCGATATGTCGGGTGCGGCTGGCGTCCTCGGTGCGATGGAGGCGATCGCGCGGATGCAGCTCAAGATCAACGTCGTCGGCCTCATCGGCGCGACGACCAATGTCGTCGATGGCGACGCGGTGCGACCGGGCGATGTGGTGCGCGCCTCCAACGGCAAGACGATCGAGATCCAGAACACCGATGCGGAGGGACGTCTCGTCCTCGCGGACGTGCTCCACTTCGCGAAGCGATTCCGCCCGCAGGCGACGGTGGATGCCGCCACGCTCACCGGCGCGGTGGTCATCGCGCTGGGCCATGTCGCCATGGGGGTCATGGGGAACGATCAGGCGGTGGTCGATGAGGTGCTGACGGCCGCGAAGCGGGGTGGGGAGACGGGGTGGCAGCTCCCACTCTTCGACGAGTACAAGGAGCTCCTGCGCTCCGATGTCGCCGACCTCCGGAACATCGGGGGACGAGACGGCGGGAGCATCACGGCGGGGTGCTTCCTGGCGGAGTTCGCCGAGGGGATGCCCTGGGTCCATCTCGATGTGGCGGGCACGGCGTATTCGGAGACCGATCTCGTCGTGATGCCGAAGGGGCCGACCGGCCTCCCGGTGCGCACCTTCGTCGAATTCGTGCGCGGGAGAGCGCGCTGATCGGCCGGCGCTGGCTCGTGGCGGCGATGCTCGGCATCGCCGTCGCGGCCCCCGCACAACAGGCGCCGCCCGCCGCCGCGCCCGACTCGCTCCGCGACACCATCACGGCGCCGCCCGCCGCCGCGCCCGACTCGCTCCGCGACACCATCAAGGCGCCGCTTGCCGTCGCCCCGCGAGGCGCGATGCCCGAGCTGCGTGGCCGCCGCACGGTCTGGGACCGCGAGGCGATCCTCGCCGACGGCGCGGTCACCCTCACCGACCTCCTCGCGGATCTCCCGGGGTTCACCGCGCTCTACTCGGGGTTCATCGCGGCCCCCACCGCGGCCGTCTGGTACGGTGGGACGGGCCGGATCCGCGTCTTCTTCGATGGGGTCGAGTGGGATCCGCTCGACCCGCGAGAGGGGGGGATCCGCGATCTCGCGACAATCCCCATCTGGTCGCTGGAGGAGGTCGCCGTCGAACGTCTGGCGGGTGAGCTTCGGATCCATCTGCGCACCTGGCGCGTGATCCGCACCACACCGCAGACCCGGACCGACATCCTCACCGGGTCCGAACAGGTCAACCTGTACCGAGGCTTCTACGGCAAACGCACCGATGGTGGGGGTGTGGTCCAGGTGGCGGCACAGCAGTTCTCCACGACGAGCGTGCGCACGCGCGGGGATGGCGATGCGCTGAGTGCGTTCGGTCGCGTCGGGATGGCGCGCGGGCGGCTCTCCGTCGATGCGGTCGTGAGCCGGTACGGTCGCATCCGGCGTCCGCTCGATCGGTATGTGATCGACGGGGCGCTCCAGCGCGAGGCGATCGGTCGCTTCGAGGGGGACGACGCGCTCGGGTATCTGCGCGCGGCCTGGGGATCCCCCGATAGCACCGGGCTCTGGGTGCAGGCGATCGCGGCCGGCGTCCGCCATCAAGAGGTCGGCGACACCACCGCCGGGGCCGACACGGCGGTGGCCCAGACCCAGTATCTCCTAGCCGCCGGCGGGCGGCGGTGGGGACTCGACCTGAGCGGGCAGGCACGACTCCGGATCCAGGATGGCGCGCAGCGGCTCGCTACCGCGATGCGCGCGAGCTGGCAGTCGCGATGGGCGCAGGTGGGCGCCTACGCGGAGACCGGCGGGCCCGATTCCACGGCGCGTCTCGATCTCTCCTTGGCCGCGATGCCGCTGCGATGGGTCCAGCTGCTCGCGGCGCACTCCATCCAGTCGCCGAGTGACACCGCGATCGGTGGGCCGATCCGATCGACCTCACGACTCGAGGTCGCGACCACGCTCTGGCGGCGCACCCTGAGCGTGGGGGTGCTCCAACAGTCCGCCCAGTTGATCCGTGGCGCCCCGATCTTCGATCCGCGCTTCGCCGCCACCGAGGTCGGGGGATCGACCGGTCTCGAGGTGGGACTCTCTGGCCCGATCCGTGGCCCCTTCTCGTTCGCCTGGCGCGGGGTACGCTGGCAGGAGGAGGCCCCCTACCGCCCGCAGGTCGAATCCCGGGCGGAGCTCCGGGTCCGCACGGGGTTCGAGCGGCAGATCGTCCGCCGGACCTTCCACCTCTCGGCGGCGCTCGTCCACGAGTATCGGGGCCCCGTCACCTTCCCGCTGGCCGGCGGGGGAGCGCTCCGGACCGAGGGGGCAGGGGTCTACGGGTCGATCCTGGACATGCGCATCGGTACCGCTCACATCTTCTGGCACAATCGCAATGCGCTCGGCCAGGTGTTCGAGACGGTCCCGGGCTTCCTGATGCCCCGGTTGGTGCAGCTCTACGGGGTTCGCTGGGAGTTCTGGAACTAGGGCCGAGGAGCTTGCTCAAGTGCCTATCGTAGCGTAACTTATGAGGCTACGATGATTCGATCCATGACGGGGTTCGGAGCGGCGGACGGGACGGTCGGCAACGTGCGCGTGAGCGTCGAGTTGCGGGCGGTCAACCACCGCTTCTTCAATCCCAGCGTCAAGCTCCCCAGTGCCCTGGCGCAGTGGGAGTCCGAGGTGCGGGAGGCGTTGCGTCAGCGCATCGCGCGTGGGCACGTCACCGCCTTCGCCCGGATCGAGCAGGGGGTGTCTTCGGGACCGGCGGTGGACGAGGCGCGGTTCGCCTGGTACGCCTCGGAGCTGCGGCGGCTGCAGGCCGCGCATGGGCTCGGTGGCGAGGTCGATGTCGCGGCGATCCTGCGGATGCCCGATGTGGTGCGTGCGGCGCGGGACGAGGAGGCGCTGGGTGAGGCCACCGTCGCCCAATTGGTCGCGATCGTCGAGGCGGCGGCCGACGCCCTGCAGGGGATGCGCACCGCGGAAGGCGCGCGACTCGCGGCGGTGGTCGGGGAGCGGCTGGCCGTGATCGAGGCGGCGGTGGCGCGGATCGCACAGCGGGCGCCCGAGCGGTTGGCGGCGCAGCGGCAGCGGCTTCGCGAGCGAGTGGAGGAGCTGGCCGGCGGGGTCGCGATCGACCCCCAGCGACTGGCACATGAGGTGGTGCTGTTGGCGGACAAGCTCGACGTCGGCGAGGAGCTCGATCGCTTCGCGGCCCACATCGCGGCCTTCCGCGAGACGTTGGAAGGGAGCGGGGCGGAACCCGTCGGGAAGCGGCTCGGGTTCCTGTTGCAAGAGCTGTTGCGGGAGGCGAACACCACCGGGAGCAAGGCCAACGATGCGCCGATGCTGCAGGAGGTGGTCGCGATCAAGGAGGAGCTCGAGCGGATCCGTGAGCAGGTGGAGAATCTCGAGTGAGTGGGGTCGTCTTCCCGGTGGTCCTCTCGGCGCCGTCCGGCGCGGGGAAGACCACGATCGCGAAGCGGTTGCTGGCGACGCGGTCGGACCTTGGCTACTCCGTGTCCTGTACGACGCGGGCGCCGCGCGCCGGCGAGGTCGAGGGCCAAGACTATCACTTCCTCTCGCGCGAGGCGTTCGACGCGCGGGTCGCTTGCGGGGAGTTCGCGGAGTGGGCCGAGGTCCATGGCCAGCGCTACGGCACCCTGCGGTCGGAGGTGGAGCGGATCCTGGCGAGTGGGCGGCACGTGATGCTGGACATCGATGTGCAGGGGGCGCGGCAGGTGACCGCCGCCTTCCCGGACGCGGTGACGATCTTCGTGGTGCCGCCGAGCGTCGAGGTGTTGGTCGCGCGGCTGTTGGGCCGGAAGTCGGAGGACGCGGCGGCGTTGGCGCTGCGGCTCCGGAACGCCCGGATGGAGCTGCTGGATGCGCCGCGGTACCAGCATCTGGTGGAGAACGACGATCTCGACCGCGCCACGGCGCGCGTGGCCGAGATCCTCGCGGAGGAGACCCTGCGGCGGGAGCGGTTGCCGGCGCTGGGGGCGCAGGTCGAGAGGTCGATCGGTCACCTGCTCGCTGGACTCGAGCAGGCGCCGTCCGCATAGTGTAGGATCACCGTTTCACGCACCGAGGCAGCCATGCAGGTCTTCACGCCCAGCGATGTCACCCAGCACGCGACCAACAAGTACCTCTCGGTGCTCGTGGCCGCGAAGTTCGCCCGTGTCCTGAACGAGTTCCCCCGCGACCGCTCGAAGGCGGAGAAGAAGCTGACGACGCGGGCGCTCGAGGACCTCTCGCGCGGCGATATCGAGTACCGCGTGGTGCCGCGCCGCCGCCCGCGCGGCGAGTAAGCCACCCACCGATCGGTTCGACGCCGATGCGGCCCTTCGACGGGCGTCGCATCCTCCTGGGCGTCACCGGGGGAATCGCGAGCTACAAGACGGCGTGGCTCGCGCGTCTCCTCACGCAGGCGGGGGCGCAGGTCGACGTCGTGATGACGCGCTCCGCCAAGGAGTTCATCGGTGCGGTCACCTTCGAGGCGCTCACGGGGCGCCCGGTGCACTCGACCTTGGTGGGGGAGGGGCACGCCCTCGATCATATCCGGCTCGCGAAGGCAGCCGAGCTCCTGATCGTCGCCCCGGCGACCGCGGATTTCCTGGCGCGTGCGGCACACGGGCATGGCGATGACCTCCTCCTCGCCTGTCTCCTCGCCACCACCGCCCCCGTGCTGGTGGTCCCTGCGATGAACGACGCGATGTGGGCGAATGCCCAGGTGCAGGCGAACGCGCAGCAGCTCCGCGCGGCGGGGCGCATCGTGCTCGATCCGGGCGTGGGGCCATTGGCCTCGCCCGACGAGGGGTCGGGGCAGGGCCGCATGCAGGAGCCCGAGACGATCCTCGCCCATGCGGGCCGGCTGCTCGAGGCGCAGGGGAAGCTCGCGGGACGGCGCGTGCTCGTGACCGCGGGCCCGACGCGAGAACCGCTCGATCCCGTGCGGTATCTCTCCAATCACAGCACGGGGAAGATGGGGCTCGCCCTCGCCGCCGCGGCGTGGCGCCGCGGCGCCGAGGTGGCGTTGGTGCATGGGCCGCTCTCGGTCCCGCTCCCCCCGGGCGGCGGGATCTGCGCCACGCCGGTCGAGACGACGGCCGAGATGGCGGCCGCGGTCGCACGGGAGCTGCCACAGAGCGACATCCTCGTGATGGCGGCGGCACCGGCGGACTTCAGGCCCCGAGAGGTCGCCTCCGCCAAGCGAAAGAAGACGGGAAGCGCGCCTGCGCCGATCGCGCTCGAGGAGACCCCCGACATCCTGGGGAGCACCGCGGCCGTGCGGCCGGCGCGGTGCATCACCGTGGGGTTTGCCCTCGAGACCGACGAGCTGGAAGCCAATGCGGCCAAGAAGCTCGCCGCCAAGTCGCTGGATCTCGTCGTCGCGAACAGTGCGCGTGAGGCGGGGGCCGGGTTCGGCTACGACACCAACCGCGTGACGATCCTCGATCGCGAGGGGGGGGTCGAGGCGCTGCCGTTGCTCTCGAAGACGGAGACCGCGGATCGGATCCTTGACCGGATCGAGGCCCGCCTGTGAGCGACGCGCACGAGCGGCTGCGCCAATACCTCGCCCAGCGGAAGGAGATGGGCGAACAGGAGTTCGTGCTCGACTCGCTCTCCGTGGACGAGGCGCTGAAGGTGCTCGCCTTCGGGGCGACGCCCCCGGCGGGCGCCGCGCCGAACCCAGCTCGTGCCGGCGACACGCCGGTCCCCGTGCGCGACTCGGAGAAGCGGCGTGCGGCCGAGGTACTCGCCGGCGACGGTGATTGGCGGAAGGCGTTGGCGTCGATCGATGCCGGCGCGCCGGCCAAACCGGCTGCCCCGGCGCGGAGCGCGGCATCGGTGCCGGCTGTGCCTCCCCCGGTCGTGCCCGCGGTCGCGGTGAGCGAGAGGGAGGCGCCCCAGGCCCCCGAGCATGTCGCGCTCGACGTCGGCGGAGGGAGCACCCGCAGCGGTCGCGAGGATCTCGACACCCTGCAGGCCGTGGCGCACGCCATCGCCGCCTGCTCGGCCTGCTCCCTCGCCGCCACCGCGATCAATCACGTCCCGGGGGAGGGGAACCCGACCGCGGGATTCGTCATCGTCGGCGAGGCGCCAGGCGCCACCGAGGACGAGCTCGGGCGCCCCTTCGTCGGGAAGTCTGGGGACCTCCTCACCAAGATCCTGGAGGCGATCCAGTTCAGGCGCGAGGACGTCTTCATCTGCAATGTCCTGAAGCACCGGCCGCCGGGGAACCGCAATCCGAGCCCGGCCGAGATCGTGGCCTGCCGGCCCTTCTTGTTGCGGCAGTTGGAGTTACTCCGTCCCCGCGTCATCCTCGCCCTCGGGACGTTTGCCGCGCAGACGCTCCTGGAGTCAGATTCCCCGATAGGAAAGTTGCGGGGCATCGAGCATCGCTATCATGGGATCCCGCTCGTCGCCACGTACCACCCCGCAGCGCTGCTGCGGAACCCCAATTGGAAACGCCCCGCCTGGGAAGATGTCCAGCTCGCCCGTCGAATTTTCGATCGCGCCTAAGTCGGCGTCCCCCGATCCCTTCCGTGACCGCCGGCCTCCCTGGTCGGAGGACGCGGAGCGTGCCGTGCTCGCGGCGATGCTCCTCTCGCCTGACGCGATCGTTGCCGCAGGGGAGTTCGTCACTGAGGACATGTTCTATCGGGAGGGGCATCGCCGACTCTTCCGCGCGATGATGGCGGTGCATGCGCGCGGGGCCGTGGTCGATCCTCTCACGCTCTCCACCGAGCTCGACCAGCGCGGCGATCTCGCCGCCTCGGGAGGGAAGGAGTACATCGGGGGCCTCCTCGACGAGGTCCCCACCGCCGCCAATGTCGAGCATCACTGTCAGATCGTGCGCGAGAAGGCGCTCCGGCGCCGCCTGATCGAGACCGCGACGACCCTGGTGCGCGAGGGACATGAGAGCCCCGCCGACGCGGCGGAGCTCCTCGATCTCGCCGAGCACAAGATCCTCGAGCTGAACGAGAGCCGCGGCTCCGAGGGGTTCGTCAAGATCAAGTCGCTGCTCTGGTCGGCGATGGAGCGGATCGAGCAGTTGCGCACCGCGGGCGGGGCGCTCACCGGCGTCCCGTCGGGGTTCAAGGACCTCGATCAGATGACGCTGGGTTTCCAGCCCTCCGACCTCGTGATCGTCGCCGCGCGCCCCTCGATGGGGAAGACGGCGTTCGTGCTCAACATCGCGCAGTACGCCGCCATCGAGGCCAACGTCCCGACGGCGATCTTCTCGCTCGAGATGAGCACCGAGTCCCTCCTGATGCGCATGCTCGCCTCCGAGGGCTATGTGGATGCGCAGCGGCTGCGCTCCGGTGCGCTCACCGCGCAGGACGCGTCGAACCTCGCGAAGGCCGCGGCGCTGCTCGGCCAGGCGCCGATCTGGATCGACGATACGCCTGGTCTCAGCGTGCTCGAACTCCGCTCGCGGGCCCGCCGGCTCAAGTCACAGAACGACATCAAGCTGATCATCGTCGACTATCTGCAGCTCGTGCAGGGGCCGGCGAACTCCGAGAGCCGCCAGCAGGAGGTCTCGATGATTTCCCGGTCGCTCAAGGCGCTCGCCAAGGAGCTCAAGGTCCCGGTGCTCGCCCTCTCGCAGCTCTCGCGTGCCTCGGAGCAGCGTGGTGGCGAGAACCGCAAGCCGCAGCTCTCCGACCTCCGCGACTCCGGCGCCATCGAACAGGACGCCGACGTGGTGCTCTTCATCTACCGACCCGAGATGAACGAGCGGCCGTACGACGAGGCGGGGAATCCGCGCATGGTCCCCGGCACGAGCGATATCCCGCTCGATGGCTACGCCGAGGTGATCATCGGCAAGCAGCGCAACGGGCCGACGGGCTACGTGAAGATGCATTTCCGGAAGCAGCACACGCGGTTCGAGAACTGGACCAGCCGCCAGCCGGAGGGGTGACCCGGATGGCGTCGCCGCGTCCGCAGTCGCGTTCGCTCGCACGGGTCCCCAGATGGCGGTGAAGGCCAAGTCGGTCTACCGCTGTACCGAGTGCGGCGCGGAGTCGTTGCGCTGGTCGGGGCAGTGCGGCACCTGCCAGGAGTGGAACACCCTCGTCGAGGAGCTGGCCGCGCCCAAGCTCGCGGCCGGCAAGGGGGCGAGCGCGGCGCGCCGTCGCGCCGGGGCCCACGCGTATGGGGAGGGGGGACAGGTCGTCGCGGCCCCACGCCTCAGCGAGGTCGTCGGCGAGGAGTCCCATCGCCTCACCACGGGAATCGCGGAGTTCGATTTCGTGCTCGGGGGCGGGATCGTCCCGGGGTCGATGGTCCTGGTCGGCGGCGAGCCGGGGATCGGGAAGTCGACCCTCCTGCTGCAGGTGGCGGCGCGACTCCAGCGCGCCGGGCATGCCACGCTCTACGTGAGCGGGGAGGAATCCCCGCTGCAGGTGAAGCTGCGCGCCGATCGGCTCGCCTCCGACGCCGGTGCGGTGCAGCTCCTCGGCGAGACCAATCTCGAGACGATCCTCGCGACCGCCGCCTCGGTGGCCCCCGCGGTGATGGTGGTCGACTCGATCCAGACCATCTTCACGGGCGATCTCGAGGGCGCGCCGGGGAACGTCGGGCAGGTGCGCGAGTGCGCGGCCCGCCTGATGCGCTTCGCCAAGGAGACGGGGACCGCGGTCTTCGTCGTCGGCCACGTGACCAAGGGGGGCGGGATCGCGGGTCCCAAGACCCTCGAGCACATCGTGGACACGGTGCTCTACTTCGAAGGGGAAGGCACGGGCGACCACCGCGTGCTGCGCGCCAACAAGAACCGCTTCGGTTCGGTCGATGAGCTCGGCGTCTTCCGGATGTCGACGCAGGGGCTGATCGCCGTCGAGCATCCGAGTGCGCTCTTCCTCGCCGAACGCGGGGAGGTGCAGGCGAGCGGGTCGGCGATCACCTGCCTGCTTGAAGGCTCTCGGCCGATGCTCCTTGAGGTGCAGGGGCTCGCGGCGAAGGCGGGGTTCGGGACGCCACAGCGGGTGAGCACCGGGTACGATGGGCGTCGTTTGGCGCTCCTCCTCGCCGTGCTGGACAAGCGAGCGGGGCTCTCCTTCGCGCAGCTCGATGTCTTTCTGAATGTCGTGGGCGGGGTGCGGATGCAGGAGCCAGCCGGCGATCTCGCGGTCGCGGCCGCGCTCGCGAGCAGCGTCTTCGACAAGGTGCTCCCGCCGGGCGCGGTCTTCATCGGGGAGGTCGGGCTCGCCGGCGAGGTGCGCGGCGTCTCGCAGGCCGAGCGACGGATCGCCGAGGCGGAGAAGCTCGGGATGACGGTGGCCTATGTGGCGGAGCGGAGCGTGCCCAAGCGCGCGGCCAAGTCGATTCGCGTGCGCGGGGTGCCGGACATCGGGACCCTCTTCCGAGAGCTCTTCCGTTGACGACCGGCACGCCCCTCCCCACGGTCGATGCGGGCTCGCGCGTCCCAGACCACGCCGTCCCGCGCGATGTCGGTGTGGTGCTCGTCGCGGGCGGCTCGGGCTCGCGCACCGGGGGCGCCGAGCTCAAACAGTTCCGGTGGGTCGCAGGGAAGCCGATGCTCCTGCAGGCGCTCCGCGCCTTCCAGGCGCATCCCGCCGTCGCGATGGTCGTCTGTGTCCTCCCACGCCGCCACGCGGGCGATCCGCCGCCCTGGCTCTTCCAGTGCGATGGCGATCGGATGCTCGTCTCCGTCGGTGGTGACTCACGCGCGGAGTCGGTCGCCAATGGGCTCGAGGATCTCCCGCCGGAGTGTCGCACCGTGCTCATCCACGATGCGGCGCGCCCCCTCGTCTCGCTGGCGATGATCGATCGGGTGATCGGCGAGGCTCGCAAGGGGCATGGCGCGATCGCGGCGTTGCCGGTGGTCGATACCCTCAAGGCCGTCGATGCCGAGGGGCGCATCACCCACACCGTGCCACGCGCGGGGCTTTGGCGCGCGCAGACCCCGCAGGGGTTCCCACGCGAGGTGATCGAGCGGGCCCACCGCGAGGCGATGGCGAACGGCACCCATGCGGCCGCCACCGACGATGCCGCGCTCTGTGAGGCGATCGGCATCGAGGTGCGCGTCGTGCGAGGGAGCGAGCGGGCGATGAAGGTGACCGAGGAGGGGGATTTCGCTCGCGCCGAGGCACTCGCTCCCCTCGAGGAGTAGGGATGCCCGAGTCACGTGGCGTCCCCTTCTGGTCCCCCGAGGAGGTGGAGGCCTCCCTTTCGGGCACGCTCGCCCATCTGCAGGGCGGCGGCATCCTCGCCTATCCCACGGAGACGGTGTACGGCTTCGGGACGATGATCGACCGCGAGGCGGTCGACCGACTCGTCGCGCTCAAGCGACGCCCGCCGGCCAAACCCTTCCTTCTGCTCATCAGCGACACGCTGATGCTCGGTCGTCTCGGCGTGGGGCTCACGCCATCCGCGAGCATGTTGGCGGCGAAGTTCTGGCCCGGCCCGCTGACCCTCGTCCTGCCCGGTGGCGAACGGCGCATCCCCGAGCGGCTCCGGGGCCCTGAGGGCGGGATCGCCGTGCGCTGGACCCCACATCGCGGGCTCCAACGCCTCATCGGTGCGCTCGGGGATCCGATCACGAGCACCTCAGCGAATCTGCCGGGTCACCCCGCCGCGGTGGCGGCCTCGGAGATCCTCACCCAGTGGGGGTCGGAGATCAGCCGCGGTGCGATCCGGCTCCTCGACGGGGGACGCCTCGACCCCTCGCCGGCCTCCACCGTGGTGGATTGCGTGGGACGCGCGCCACGCGTGATCCGACCGGGGGCGATTCCCACGTCGGTGTTGCGTGAGGTGGTCCCGAGCCTCGTCGGGGACCGCTGACCATGCGACTGCTCTTTGTCTGCACCGGGAACACCTGTCGGAGTCCGATGGCGGAAGCGATCGCGCGGGCGCTCGCGTCGGAGCGAGGGATCGCGGATCTCCAGGTCTCCAGCGCGGGCACGAGCGCGTGGGATGGGGCCGCGGCCTCGGATGGCGCGCTGCTCGTGGCGATGGAGCATGGCCTGGATCTCGGGACCCATCGGGCGCGCCAGCTCTCGCGGGAGGCGGTGGGGAGTGCGGATCTGATCCTCGTGATGGGACCACACCATCGGGAGCGCGTGCTCGCGCTCGGCGGGGAAGGGCGCACGTCGCTTCTCACCGATTTCGCGGCATGGAGTGCGGAGGGGCGGCCCGTGCAGGATCCCTTCGGGGGCGATCTCGAGCTCTATCGGGCGACCTTTGCGGAGCTCGCGCACGAGATTGCGCGGGTCCTGGATCGCCTGAACGCGGACGGCTCGTCCGGGGCATCCGGATCGGGGGGCCCCTTCAGCGAGCCCCCAAACCAGGGCGGATGATGCCCGCACGGCGTCTGGTGGTGATCGGACATCCGGTGGCGCACTCCCTCTCGCCCAGGATGCAGCAGGCGGCGCTCGATGCGGCCGGGTTCGCGGTGCGATACGAAGCGGTCGATGTCGTACCCGAGGCGCTGACGGAGACCCTCGCCGGATTCGCGCGCACCGAGACGTGGGGGAATGTGACCGTCCCGCACAAGATCGCGGTCGCCGCGCAGTGCGTCGCGCGCACGCCGATCGCCGACCGCGCCGGCGCGGTGAACACCTTCTGGTTCGAGGCCGGTGCGCTGCACGGCGACAACACCGATGTCACCGGGTTCGAGGCGGCAGTCACCCATCTCCTGGGATCGATCCCGAGCGGGCTGCGCGTCGGACTCCTGGGGGCTGGGGGATCGGCGGGGGCGGTGGCGACGGCGGTGGAGCGATGGCCCGGGGCGACGCTCCTGGTACACGCGCGCTCCGCTGAGCGCGCACGGGCCTTGCAGCGTCGATTCCCCGATCGGGTCACCCTCGGCCCGTCGGCCGCGTCGGTGGCCGGGTCGGTCGACCTGCTCGTGAACGCGACGCCGCTCGGCGTGGTCGGCGACCTGATGCCCGTCGATCCTGCCGACATCCGGACATCAACGGCGGTCCTCGACCTCACCTATCGCCCCGGATTGACCCCCTGGATCCGCGCCTGTCGCGCGGCGGGGCACACCGCCGATGATGGGATCCGGATGCTGGTGGAGCAGGGGGCACACGCGTTCGTGCGCTGGTTCGGTGTCGAGCCCGATCGAACGGTCATGTGGAGGGCGCTGCAGGCCGCAGGATTCCCCTGATGCCCATGCGATGGCGCGTGGCCTGGCGACAGGCCCGCACGATGCTCGATCAGTTCTGCTTCCCGCGGGTCTGCGCGGGGTGCGACGCGCTCCTGACCGATCGCGATCGCGGATTGGTCTGTGGCGCCTGCTGGGCTCGGCTCCCCCACCTTCCCGCGCCGCAGTGTGAGCGGTGCGGCCACCCACGGTCCGGCGCGAGGCGCCCCGAGGCGCCCTGCCCGGGGTGTGCGCTCCTGGCCCCCTTCGTCCGTGCCGCTCGGTCTCTCTGCTGGGTCCCGCACCCGGTGAGCAGCGGGATCCTCGCGGCACTCAAGTACGAGGGCTGGCCGGGCGTCGCCGAGGCGATGGGGGAGCGGATGGCGCGCCTGACCTGGCCCGCGGATGTCGTGCGAGAGCGGGTGGCGGTGGTGCCGGTCCCGCTGGCCGCCGCCAAGGCGCGGGAGCGCGGGTTCAATCAGGCGGAGCGGCTCGCTGCCGCCGTCGCCGCACGGTGGGGGCTCCCCGTGGTGATGGGGGTCACACGCACCCGTGTTACCACGACGCAGACGCGATTGACTCCGGGGGAGCGCTTGGCGAACGTTCGCCGCGCGTTCGCGGCGGTCCCCGCGGACCTCCCGCGCCTCTCGGGCCAGCACGTGATCCTCGTGGATGACGTGCTGACGACCGGGGCCACGCTCAACGCCTGCGCGGGGGCGCTCTTCGCGGCCGGGGTCCGGACGGTGAGTTACCTCACCTTCGGCCGCGCGCGGACGGTGGCGGACCAGTGACGTCCCATCCCTTTCGTTCTCACGGAGCTTTCAGCAGATGGCCATTCGCGTCGGCATCAACGGATTCGGTCGGATCGGGCGCCAGGTGGTGCGTGCGGCCAAGGAGCGTCAGGCGCCCATCGACATCGTCGCCATCAACGACCTCACCGACACCAAGACCCTCGCCCACCTCTTCACCTACGACTCGGTGCACGGGAAGTACGAGGGGAAGGTCTCCTATGACGCCGATTCAATCACCATCGATGGCGACGTCATCAAGGTCCTGAAGGAGAAGGATCCCGCCCTCCTCCCGTGGAAGGACCTCAAGGTGGATATCGTCCTCGAGGCCACCGGGCGGTTCACCAAGGCCGACGAGGCGCGCAAGCATATCGCCGGTGGCGCGAAGAAGGTGATCATCTCCGCGCCCGCGACCGGCGAGGACATCACTATCGTCCTCGGCGTCAATCACGACAGGTACGACGCCACGGCGCACACGATCATCTCCAATGCGAGCTGCACCACCAACTGTCTCGCGCCGATGGTCAAGGTCCTCCGCGACGCCTTCGGCTTCAAGCATGGGGCGATGGTCACGATCCACAGCTACACCAACGACCAGAGCATCCTCGATCTCCCGCACAAGGACCTGCGGCGCGCCCGCGCCGCCGCCGTCTCGATGATCCCGACCACGACCGGCGCCGCGAAGGCGACCGCGCTCGTCATCCCCGAGGTGAAGGGGAAGATCGACGGGATCGCGATCCGCGTCCCGACCCCCGACGTCTCCCTCACCGAGCTCACGGTCGAGGTCGAGCGTCCGACGACGATCGCCGAGGTGAATGCGGCGTTCCAGGCCGCAGCGCAGGGCCCGCTCAAGGGCATCCTCGCGTACACCGAGGAGGAGCTCGTCTCGGTCGACTACATCGGCAACCCGCACTCGACCATCCTCGATGGCCAGAACACCAACGTCATCGACGGCACCCTCGTGAAGGTCTCGGGGTGGTACGACAACGAGTGGGGCTACTCCTCGCGCTGCGTCGATCTGATCGAGCGCATCGGCGCGGCGCTCTGACCTGGGGATCGCGATGACCACCCGGACGGTTCGTGACCTCGCGCCTGCCGAGGTGCAGGGGCGGCGCGTCCTCGTGCGCGTGGACTTCAACGTCCCGCTCGATGGCGCGGGCCAGATCACCGATGACACCCGCATCCGGGCGGCGGTCCCGACGATCCAGCATCTCCGCCGACTCGGCGGTCGCCTCGTCCTCTGCTCGCATCTCGGGCGTCCGAAGGGGAAGCCGGACGCCAGGTACACCCTTGCCCCCGTCGCGCCGCGTCTCGCGGAGTTGCTCGGGGCGTCGGTCCGGTTCGTCCCGCATGTCGTCGGTCCAGCGGCCGAGGCGGCGACGCGGGCCCTCGCCGATGGCGAGGTCTGCCTCCTGGAGAACACCCGCTTCGAGGCGGGCGAGGAGCAGAACGACGACGCGCTCGCCCAGGCCTTCGCTCGACTCGGGGACCTCTACGTGAACGATGCCTTCGGCGCGGCGCATCGGGCGCATAGCTCCACCGCGGGCGTCGCGCAGTACTGCCGTCCGGCCGTCGCCGGGCTCCTCATGCAGACCGAGCTCGAATACCTCGGTGGGGCGCTCGAAAAGCCGAAGCGGCCCTTCATCGCGATCCTCGGCGGGTCCAAGATCTCGGGAAAGATCGATGTCGTGGAGGCCCTTCTTCCCAAGGTCGATGGCATCCTCATCGGCGGCGCGATGGCCTGCACCTTCTTCAAGGCGATGGGGCTCGAGACCGGGACCTCGCTCGTCGAGCCCGATCGCGTCGAGATGGCGACTGACCTGATGGAGCGGGCCGCCTATCGGCTCACCATCCCGCACGATGCGATGGTCGCGCCGGCGATCGCCGAGGGGGACAAGGCGCACGCGGTGCACCGCGAGGCGATCCCGGCGGGCGAGGCGATGCTCGACATCGGTCCGGACACCATCGCGAGCTACCGACGGGCGATCGGGGTCGCGAAGACGATCATCTGGAATGGCCCGATGGGGGTCTTCGAGACCGCGCCCTTCGACGCCGGCACCAAGGCGATCGCCGAGGCGATGGCGGAGGCGACGGCGCGCGGCGCCACGACGATCATCGGCGGTGGGGACTCCGCGGCGGCGGTCGAACAGGCCGGCCTCGCCGCCCAGATGAGTCATGTCTCCACCGGCGGCGGCGCCTCCCTTGAGTTCCTTGAGGGGAAGAGTCTCCCGGGCGTGGCGGTCCTTGACCAGGTCGGGGCATGAAGTCGCTCGTCTTTGCGGCCAATTGGAAGATGAATCATGCGCCGGCCGACGCGGCGCTCTTCATGCGCACCTTCCTCGGCCAGTACACACGGCAGAACGACCGGCGCGTCCTCTTCTTCCCGCCCGCGGTCTCCCTGCATCCGGTCGTCGAGGCGATCCATGATCGTGCGGACCTGCAGGCGGGGGTACAGAACATCCACTGGGAGGACAGCGGCGCCTTCACGGGGGAGATCTCCGCAGGCCTCGCGCGCGGGGCGGGGGCTCGGTATGTGCTCGTCGGGCACTCGGAGCGGCGCCACCTCTTCGGGGAGACCGAGGGGGACACCGCCAAGAAGGTGGCTGCGGCGGTCCGCGCCGGCCTCACCCCGGTGATCTGCGTCGGGGAGACCCTGCCGCAGCGGGAGGCGGGGGAGACCCTCGGCGTGATCCGGCGGCAGCTATGCGCCGCTCTTGAGGGGCAGGACGCGTCGGTCGTCGCCTCGATCCTCGTGGCCTACGAGCCGGTCTGGGCGATCGGGACCGGACGCACCGCGACCCCTCAGGATGCCGCGGAGGCCCATGCCGCCCTCAAGGCGGAGCTGCGTGCGCTCGGCGGGGGGGAGCGGAGTGGGGCGATCCCCGTCCTGTACGGGGGGAGCGTGAATCGCGCCAATGTCGAGGGGCTCCTCGCCGTGGAGGAGGTCGACGGCGTCCTGGTGGGTGGGGCGAGCCTCGACGCCGAGCAGTGGCTCGCCATCGTGCGGAGCTGAGTCGGCGCCGTCGGCGGTTGCCTCGCACGGCATAACCTCGCTATTCTTCAAGGCTTACCACGTTCTTCCACACCCAGTGGTCGGGTCGCCATGTACACGTTCCTCCTTGTTCTCCTGATCCTCGATGCTCTCGTCCTCGCTGCCGCGGTCCTGCTGCAGTCGGGGAAGGGCGGTGGGCTCGCCGCCAGCTTCGGCGGCGCGTCGTCCTCGCCCGCGGTCCTCGGCTCCCGGCAGGCGGGGGACCTCCTGACCAAGACGAGCTGGTGGGCGGGCGGGATCTTCATCTTCCTCGCGTTCGTCCTGCAGCTGATGTCGACGCGCTCGGCAGCGCCGAAGTCGATCCTCGACGATGTCGCGGCTCCCGCACCGGCGGCGGCGACCCCCGCGCCGGCGACGGGCCCGGCCGATCAGGCCCCGGCGGGTCTCCCGCTGCAGGCCGCGCCTGCGACGCCGCCGCAGCAGTGACACGCGATCCGCTCCACGCGGCGCCAGGGTTCCTCCTCCTCGAGGACGGGACCCTTTTTCTCGGCCGGCTGCACGCGCCGCTCGCCGCACCGGCGGTCGCTGAGGTCGTCTTCACGACCTCGATGAGTGGGTATCAGGAGACCTTCACCGATCCCTCGTATCGCGGCCAGATCGTGGTCATGACCGCCTCGATGATCGGGAACTATGGGGTGAACACGCAGGACCTCGAGTCGCCGATCCCGCAGGTCGCCGCGGTCATCGTGCGCGAACTCTCGGCGACGCATTCCAACTGGCGCGCGGAGCAGGGGCTCGGCGCATGGCTGGCCTCGGCGCAGATCCCCGTGCTCTCCGAGGTCGACACGCGCCGCCTCACGCGGCATCTGCGGACCGTCGGGGTGATGCGGGGATTGGTGGGGGCTGGCACCGAACCCTCGGCGGTCGATCGCGAACTCCTCGCGGGATGCCCCTCGATGGCGGGGCTCGATCTCGCCTCGCGCGTCTCGACGACCACGCGCTACGAGTGGGGAGCGGCCGATGCGCCGCACCACATCGTCGCCTACGACTTTGGGATCAAGCGGAACATCCTCCGCATGTTCGAGGCCCGGGGGTGTCGGGTGACCGTGGTCCCCTCGACGACGCCGGCCTCGGCGGTCCTCGCGATGCGACCGGATGGGGTCTTCCTGTCCAATGGGCCTGGCGATCCGGAGGCCGTCACGTATGCGCCGGCGAACATTCGCGCAATCGTCGAGGCGGGGGTCCCCGTGTTCGGGATCTGTCTCGGGCATCAGCTCCTCGGACTCACCTTCGGCGGGCGGACCGTGAAGCTTCCGTACGGCCATCGGGGGGGGAACCACCCCGTGCAGGTGCTCGGGAGCGGGGAGGTGCTCATCACGAGCCAGAACCATGGTTTCGCGGTGGAGGGGACGGCGGAGGGGATCCCGGGCGCGCCCGATCTCGAGGTCACCCACGTGAACCTTAACGACGGGACGGTCGAGGGGCTTCGGCACCGGACTCGCCCCGTCTTCGGGGTCCAGTACCACCCCGAGGCCGCTCCGGGACCGCATGACGCCGTGCCCCATTTCGACGAGTTCCTCTCGAGTCTCAAAAGTGGCGCAACCGCTTGACACACAACAGGTAAGCTCCTAGACTCGACCATCGAACCGCTTTGCCCCCCTCAGTATGTCGATGACCAAAGCCGATCTCGTTGAGCAGGTGACCGATGCCATCGCCCGGACCTCCGGACCGATGATCTCCAAGAAGGATTGCGCCCGGGTCGTGGACGCGTTCTTGGATGCCATCAAGGACGCGCTCAAGGAGCAGCGGAACATCGAGGTTCGCGGGTTCGGGACCTTCAAGATCCGGAACCGAAAGACCCGGATGGCCAGGAATCCCCGCACGGGTGAGCCGGTGGAGGTCTCCGCCCGTCCCGTCCCGGTCTTCAAGCCGTCCAAGGAGTTGCGAGCCCTGGTGGCCGACCTCGAGGTCGAGGCAGAGGCTGGGGCGTGAGGCCGTGGCGGGGGGATGCCCCGCCATCCCGTGGGCGCCTGCGGACGCTCGGCCACCGCGAGTGGCGATGACCATCTCCGTCCTGCTCTTCGCGTCCTGGGCTGACGCCTTCGGTGCCCGGCTCGCCGTGGAGCTGCCGCCGGGGGCGCGTGTCGCCGACCTCCTGCACGAGCTCCAGGGGAGGGCCGCCTCGCGCACCCTGCCGGCGCCGATGGTCGCCGTGAATCAGCGGTATGCGACCCTCGATCAGGTGATCCAGTTGGGTGATGAGGTGGCGATCGTCCCCCCGGTCGCCGGGGGCTGAGCGGTGCGCGTCGCGCTCGTGACCCAGCCGATCGACCTCGCGGCGCTCGTGGCCGAGGTCGTGCACCCTGGGACGGGAGCGACGACGCTCTTCGTCGGGACGGTGCGCGATCAGCACGAGGGGCGCGCGGTCACCGGGATCGACTATGAGGCGTACGAGCCGATGGCGATCCGGGAATGCGAGACGATCTGCGCCGAGGCCGCCGAGCGGTTCGGGACTGATCGGATCGTGATCGCGCATCGTCTGGGGACGTTGGGGGTTACCGAGGCGAGCATCGCGATCGCGGTCGCCGCGCCGCGGCGGGTGGCGGCCCTCGATGCCCAGCGGTACGTGATCGAGGCGATCAAAGCCCGCGTCCCGATCTTCAAACGCGAGCACTATGTGGACGGGACGCGCGCCTGGGTCGACAACCGAGGGGGCTCCGTCGCGGCCGCGGCGTCGGCGTCGGTGGGAGGCTCGGCATGACCGTGACGGGGATGCCGGCGCCGCTCCGTGATCAGCATGGCCGCTCGATCGAGTATCTGCGGATCTCGGTCACCGATCGCTGCAACTTCCGCTGCGTCTATTGCATGCCGGAGCGCGGGCTCGACTGGCTCCCCAAGCAGGAGATCCTCTCGTATGAGGAGATCGTGGCGGTGGTCGCCGAGCTGGCCCCGCTCGGACTGCGGCGGCTGCGGATCACCGGCGGCGAACCCACCATCCGCCCGGGGTTGTCCACCCTGATCCGGCAGCTCCGAGGGATCGAGGGGATCGAGGACATCGCGCTCTCCACGAACGGCGTGAAGCTCCCCGTCATGGGGAGGGAGCTCCGGGCCGCGGGGTTGGATCGGGTGAACCTCTCCGTCGACTCCCTGCGCCCCGACCGCATCGCCGCGATCGCCCGGCGCGACCTGGGGTTCGATCCCATCGTCGCCATCGACGCGGCGCTCGCGGCGGGGCTCGATCCCGTCAAAGTCAACATGGTGGTGATGCGTGGGGTGAACGACGACGAGGTGGTGGAGGTCGCCCGACTCACCCTCGATCGACCGGTCCATGTGCGGTTCATCGAGTTGATGCCCGTCGGGGAGATGGCGCACCTCACGGACGAGCACATCGTGCCGAGCGCCGAGGTGCTGGCGCGGGTCGCCACGCTCGGGGCCCTCGTCGGCGCCGACGGTCCCGCGCGTGGCAACGGGCCGGCGGTCTATCACCGGATCGCGGGGGCAGCCGGGACCGTCGGGGTGATCACCCCGATGACACACACCTACTGCGGCAGCTGCAATCGCGTCCGCCTCACCGCTGATGGTCGCCTGCGGACCTGCTTGTATGGCGACCACGAGGTGAACCTGCGGGACCCGCTCCGGCGCGGGGAGCCATTGGCCCCCCACTTCCGTCAGGCCCTCGCGGAGAAGCCGCTCGAACATCTCCTCCTGCAGCGGCGGGTCGGCGGCCTGCAGGCGCTGTCGCAGGTGGGCGGGTGATGCCGTTCACCTTCGCGGTCACCCCCGCTAATTTTCCCCCGTAGGTCATGACCTTCCCCCCGAACCGATTCAGACTCTCATGGTGAACAAGATCACCGTCGTAGGCGCCGGCAATGTCGGCGCGACCGCCGCCCAACGCATCGCCGAGAAGGAGCTCGCCCGCACCGTCGTCATGGTCGACGTCGCCGAGGGGATCCCGCAGGGGAAGGGGCTCGACCAGTGGCAGTCCGCCCCGATCGAGGGGTTCGACGCTCGTGTGATCGGCACCAACGGCTACGAGGAGACCGCTGGGTCGGACATCGTGGTGATCACCGCCGGCATCGCCCGCAAGCCGGGGATGTCGCGCGACGACCTCCTGAACACCAATGCCGGGATCGTGAAGTCGGTCAGCGAGCAGGTCAAGCAGACCTCGTCGAACGCCATCGTCATCGTCGTCTCCAATCCCCTCGACGTGATGTGCTGGGTGGCGAAGGAGGTCACCGGCTTCCCGCGCGAGCGGGTGATCGGGATGGCGGGCGTCCTGGACACGGCGCGCTACCGTGCCTTCCTCGCGACCGCCCTCGACGTCAGCGTGCGCGATATCCAGGCGATGGTCCTCGGCGGCCATGGCGACACCATGGTCCCGCTCATCTCCTACACCTCGGTCAGCGGGATCCCGATCACGCAGCTGATGGAGCGGGCTACCCTCGACGCGATCGTCGACCGCACACGGAACGGCGGCGCCGAGATCGTGAAGCACCTCAAGACCGGCTCCGCCTACTACGCCCCCTCGGCGGGCGCGGTGCAGATGGTCGAGGCGATCGTGAACGACCAGAAGCGGATCCTCCCCTGCTCGGCGTGGCTCGACGGGGAGTACGGGATGCAGGGTCTCTACCTCGGTGTCCCGGTGAAGCTCGGGCGGAACGGGATGGAGCGGATCGTCGAAGTCACGCTGACCGACGACGAGCGCGCCGCCCTCGCCAAGAGCGCGGAGGCGGTCCGCGAGCCGATGTCGGTGGTGAAGCTCTAACGGTCGCGGCGGGTCCCGGGTATTCCGCTCGGGACCCGCGTCGTCTTTCCCCTTTCAGCGCACACGAGGACGTCGATGAGTTGGTTGCGCACGTTCTGGGCCTCCACGGTCGGCAAGAAGACCGTGATGGCCATCACCGGGATCATGCTCGTGGGCTTCGTGATCGCCCACATGCTCGGTAACCTCCAGATGTTCATCGGGGCCGAGGCCATGAACAAGTACGCCGCATTGCTCAAGAGCACAGGTGAGCTCCTTTGGGTGGCCCGCGCCGGATTGCTCGTGGCGGCGGTGTTGCACATCACGGCGGCGTATCAGCTCACGATGATCAACCGCGCGGCGCGCCCCGAGGGATACGCCAAGCAGGAGCCGCAAGCGAGCACCCTCGCCTCGCGCACCATGCGCCTCGGTGGGGTGATCCTCGCGGCGTTCATCATCTTCCACCTCGGGCATCTGACCACGGGGGCGTTCCACCCTGCCTTCAGTCACACCGGGGTGTATGGCAACGTGATCCTCGGCCTCCGGTCGCCGCTGGTGGCGGGGTTCTACGTGCTCGCGATGGCGGCGCTCGGCCTGCACCTCTTCCACGGCGCCTGGGCGGGGGTGCGGACCCTCGGACTCCGGAAGCGCTCAGCGGACCCGATGTATCGCCGCCTCTCGATGGGCCTCGCGATCGTCGTCTGGGCCGGTTTCACGGCGATCCCCGTGGCCGTCCTCCTCGGCATCCTCAACTAGGCGACGGGAGACACCACCATGGCACGCAACCTCGACGCCAAGATCCCCTCCGGCCCCCTGGCGGAGAAGTGGGACACGCATCGTTTCGAGATGAAGCTCGTGAACCCGGTGAACAAGCGGAAGTTCTCCGTCATCGTCGTGGGATCAGGACTCGCCGGCGCGTCGGCGGCCGCGTCGCTCAGCGAGCTTGGTTATCAGGTCAGCTGCTTCTGCTTCCAGGATTCCCCACGCCGGGCGCACTCGATCGCCGCGCAGGGAGGGATCAACGCCGCGAAGAACTACCGCAACGACGGCGATTCGGTGCAGCGGTTGTTCTACGACACCATCAAGGGGGGCGACTTCCGCGCCCGTGAGGCGAACGTCTACCGTCTCGCGCAGGTCTCGGTCGACATCATCGATCAGTGCGTCGCGCAGGGGGTGCCGTTCGCGCGTGAGTACGGTGGGCTCCTCGCCAACCGGTCGTTCGGTGGGGCGCAGGTCTCTCGCACCTTCTACGCCCGCGGCCAGACGGGGCAGCAGCTCCTCCTCGGGGCCTATCAGGCGCTCGAAAAGGAGATCGCCCGCGGGGGCGTGACGATGTATGCGCGGCACGAGATGCTCGAACTCGTGGTCATCGACGGCAAGGCGCGCGGGATCATCGTGCGGGACATGCTGACCGGCGAGCTCGAGTCCCATGCCGCCGATGCGGTGATCCTCGCGACCGGTGGCTACGGGAACGTCTTCTACCTCTCGACCAACGCCAAGGGGTGCAACGTCACCGCGACCTGGCGCGCGCATAAGAAGGGCGCGGCCTTCGCCAACCCCTGCTTCACGCAGATCCATCCGACCTGCATCCCGGTGGCGGGGGACCATCAGTCCAAGCTCACCCTGATGTCGGAGTCGCTGCGCAACGATGGACGGGTCTGGGTGCCCAAGCGCCGCGAGGACTGCGGGAAGGACCCGTCGCAGATCCCCGAGGCCGATCGCGACTACTACCTCGAGCGGAAGTATCCGAGCTTCGGCAACCTCTCCCCCCGTGACATCGCCTCGCGCGCGGCCAAGGAGGCCTGTGACGATGGGCGCGGCGTCGGCCCGGGGGGGCGCGGCGTCTACCTTGACTTCGCCGACGCCATCAAGCGGCTCGGGAAGAAGGCGATCGAGGAGCGCTATGGCAACCTGTTCGAGATGTATCAGCGTATCACCGACGAGGATCCCTATACGCGGCCGATGCGCATCTACCCGGCGGTCCATTACACGATGGGTGGCCTCTGGGTGGACTACAACCTGATGAGCACCATCCCGGGGCTCCATGTGCTCGGCGAGGCGAACTTCTCCGACCACGGGGCCAACCGTCTTGGCGCGAGCGCGCTCATGCAGGGGCTCGCCGATGGGTACTTCGTGATCCCGTACACCTTGGGTGACTATCTCGCGACCAATACGCTCGAGAGGGTCACCACCGACCATCCCGAGTTCCGGGCGGCCAAGGAGGCCGTCGAGGCCCGCACGAAGCGCCTCCTCTCGATCAACGGGACGCGCACGGTGGATTCCTTCCACCGCGAGCTGGGGAAGATCATGTGGGAGAAGTGCGGGATGGCCCGCGATGCCAAGGGGCTCCAGGAGGCCCTCAGGGAGATCCCGGCCCTGCGCGAGCAGTTCTGGCGCGATGTGAAGGTCTTGGGCTCCGCCGAAGGGCTGAACCAGTCGCTCGAGAAGGCGGGGCGCGTCGCGGACTTCCTCGAGTTCGCCGAGCTGATGTGCCTCGATGCGCTGCAGCGCGAGGAGAGCTGCGGGGGGCACTTCCGTACGGAGTATCAGACCGAGGATGGCGAGGCCAAGCGCGATGACGAGCGCTTCGCCTACGTGGCGGCATGGGAGTATGCGGGGGAGGGCAAGGCCCCGATCCTCAACAAGGAGCCGCTCGCCTTCGAGAACGTCCACCTGAGCACCCGGAGCTACAAGTGAGCGCGAGCCGACACGCCACCGGCAAGGGGATGACCCTCACGCTGCACGTCTGGCGGCAGACCGGCCCGAACGCCGCCGGCCGCATCGTCGACTATCCCGCCCCCGACATCAGCCCCGACATGAGCTTCCTCGAGATGCTCGATGTCGTGAACGAGCGGCTCATCGCGAAGGGGGAGGAGCCGATCGCCTTCGACCACGACTGTCGCGAGGGGATCTGCGGTTCCTGTGGCCTCATGATCAATGGCTCGGCGCACGGGCCGATGAAGCTCACCACCGCCTGCCAGCTGCATATGCGGAGCTTTAAGGACGGCGATGACATCTGGATCGAGCCCTGGCGCGCCAAGGCCTTCCCGGTCATCAAAGACCTGGTGGTCGACCGCGGCGCCTTCGACCGCATCATCCAGGCGGGCGGGTACATCTCCGCGCCGACGGGAACCCCGCAGGATGCCAACGCCCTGTCGATCCCGAAGGCCGATGCCGACCTCGCGATGGACAATGCCGCCTGTATCGGGTGCGGCGCCTGCGTCGCGGCCTGCCCGAACGCCTCAGCGTCACTCTTCACCGCGGCGAAGATCACGCATCTGGGGTCACTGCCCCAGGGCCAGCCGGAGCGGGATCGCCGCGCCCTGGCGATGGTCGCCCAGATGGACGAGGAGGGGTTCGGCGGGTGCACCCTGCACGGTGAGTGCCAGGAGGCCTGTCCGAAGGGGATCTCGATCGACGCGATCATGCAGATGAACCGCGATTTCGTGCGTGCCAGCGCGACAGCGGTCCAGGCCAAGGAGTGGTCCGGGGCCGCCTGACCTCTGTCGTTACACGACCGTGACAGAACGGTCGTCGAGTGGTGACGGTGGTGGGGGATCATCAGGGCGTGCATCCGGAACCGGATGCGCGCCCTTCTCTCATCCCGTCCTCGATCATGACGCGTTCGCGCCTGTTCGTCGCCCTCGCCGCCTGCGTTCTCTCCGCCTCCGCGCTCACCGCGCAAGGGACCATCGTCGGCACCATCCTGAATGACGAGACCGGTCTCGCCCTCACCGGCGTCTCGGTGCGGATCCCCGCGCTGCAGCGCGAGGTCCTCACCGATCGGACCGGTCGGTTCCTCCTCACGGGTGTACCGGCGGGCACGCAGGTGCTGACCACGCGGTACCTCGGCTACGTCGCGCAGTCGCGCTCCCTGACCATCGTCGATGGCCGCACGGTCACGGCCGATTTCCGCCTCAAGCCCACCGAGGTCGTCCTCGGAGCCGTTGTCGTGACGATGCCGCGCACGGGCCAGGCCGCCGCGCTTAGCCAGCAGCAGTTCGCCGGGAACCTCACAAACGTGGTCGCCGCCGACCAGATCGGGCGCTTCCCGGACGCGAACATCGGTGACGCGCTCAAGCGCATCCCCGGCATCACGATCGGGTTGGACCAGGGTGAGGCCCGCTTCGGCTCGATCCGCGGCACCGAGCCTCGCTTCAATGCGGTCACGGTCAACGGGGAGCGCATCCCCTCGGCCGAGGCCGAGGTGCGCAATGTCCAGCTCGACCTCGTCCCGGCCGATATGGTGCAGGCGATCGAGGTGAACAAGAGCCTGACCCCGGAGATGGACGCCGACGCGATCGGCGGGTCGGTGAACCTGGTGACGCGCGCCGCGCCAGCGCAGCCGCGTTTCTCGGCGACCGTCGGGACGGGGCACAATGTGATCCGGCAGAAGCCGGCCTACGTCGGCAACCTCATCGCCGCACGGCGCTTCTTTGACAGCTCGCTCGGCGTGATCCTCAGCGCCTCCTACAACGACCAGCAGTACGGTTCGGACAACGCCGAGGGGGTCTGGGCCAAGACCGACGGTGGGCAGGCGTACATGCAGGAGTTCGACCTGCGTCGCTATGACATCCAGCGTACCCGTCGGTCGGTCTCGGGCTCCTTCGATTGGCGTCTCTCCGAGACGAGCACCATCATGCTGCGTTCCCTCTACAACTCACGTGATGACTGGGAGAACCGGTTCCGGGCGCGCTACATCCTGTCCGCGCCGGATGCGCAAGGGCGTCAGACCGCCGAGATCCGTCGGCAGACCAAGGGCGGCGTGAGCGACGCGCGGAGCCGTGGTGCGCGTCTCGAGGATCAGCGCACGCAGAGCCACCAGCTCTCGGGTGAGCACCTCTTCGGCCGCGTCGGCCTGACCTGGTCGGGCAGCATCGCGCGGGCGTCGGAGACCCGTCCCGACGAGCGGTACATCGACTGGCGCCGGACCGGGGTCGTCGTGACGCCGGAGTATCGCGGCGCCACCGGCACCCCGCTCTTTCCTGCCCTCGACCCCACGCGCATCGCGCCGTCCGCCTTCACCTTCCGGCGCATGGAGCAGCTCGACAGCTACACCAAGGACGAGGATCAGAATGGCCGGATCGATTTCACGATCCCGATCGGCACGGGGCTCTCGGAGACCAAGGTCAAGGTCGGGGCGCGCTACCGGGGGAAGGAGAAGCTCCGGAACAACGTCTTCTACCGACTGACGCCGCGCGTGTCCGCCGATTTCGCGAACCTGACGCTTCGCGGCAGCGGCGACTACACGGTGGATGGGATGTACGCTGGCCCGTATGACTACGGGACCTTCTCGACCCCCGGGTACCTCGGGCGGCTCGCGATGTTCGACACGACGGTCTTTCGCCGGGATGATCGTCCCGAGGAGTTCGCGGCGGGCAACTTCGACGCGACCGAAGCGATCACGGCAGGCTACGCGCAGATCGAGCGTCGCTTCGGTCCCTCGGTGAACCTGATCGCCGGGGTGCGCTACGAAGGGACGCGCGTGGAGTACCAGGGGTACGAGTACAATGAGGTCACGGACCAGGTGGGGCGGACCCCGGCCGCGGCGAGCAGCTACGGCAACGTGCTCCCCAGCCTCAATCTCCGGTGGGACCTCGATGCGCGGACCGTTGTGCGGTGGGTGGCGACCACCTCGTTGGCGCGACCGAACTATTTCGACCTCGTCCCCTACCGGTCGATCAATCCCGATGACAGCACCCTCGCGACCGGGAACCCGAACCTGAAGGCGACCCGTGCCACGAACATCGATCTCTCCGTGGAGCGGTACTACGAGTCGGTCGGGCTCCTCTCACTCGGCGTCTTCCATAAGCAGATCTCGGACTTCATCTACCGCTTTACGCGGTTCAACGCGCTCGACGAGGTCAGTGGTCAGACCTTCCGCCAGATCAGCGCACCGCAGAACGGGCCCTCGGCGACCCTGACCGGGTTCGAGGTCGCCGCGCAGCGCCAGCTCGACTTCCTTCCCGGGCGTCTGCGGAACCTCGGTCTCTACGCGAACTACACCTTCAACGAGTCCCGCGTGACGGGCCTCGGGATCGCGAGCCGTGAGGATGAGTCCCTCCCGCTCCTCGGGACGGCGAAGCACAGCGGCAACTTCTCGCTCTCCTATGACACCAAGACGACCTCGGTGCGTCTCGCGGTGAACTACCAGTCGAACTCGCTCGACGCTGGGGAGGGTGGGTATAACGAGGAGGCGTTCTTCGATCGCTGGTCGACGGCGCGGACCGATGTCGACATGAACGGCTCATTCACCCTGACCCCGAAGGCGCGCTTCTTCTTCGAGGCGAATAACCTGACCAATCGGCCCCTTCGCTTCTATCAGGGTGCGCCGTCCCGTATCATGCAGGACGAGTACTACGGCTTCCGCCTGCAGACGGGCTTCAAGTTCGACATGTGAGGATGGCGATGGACACGAGAGGGCTTCGCCGGGCGCTGCGTGCCGCGGCCACCCTTGGTGTCCTGATGCTCTCAACGGCCACCTGTCGCTCCGATCGGGCGGCGGTGGTCGTCGAGCGTTGGGTGACCGAGGGATTCGCCGAGGACAACATCGATTCGCCGACGATCTGGCGGGGACCCAACGGCGAGATCTGGGCGATCGTCACCGCCAAGGCCACCGATCGCCTGGTGGTTCTCGACGCCGCGTCGGGGACGTTCCTCCGCTGCGTGGGAGGGGCTGGGGACTCCAGCGTCCGGTTCAGCCGGCCGAACGGGATCGCTGCCGTCGACTCGCTCCTCTTCGTCGTGGAGCGGGACCATCGGCGCGTGCAGGTCCTCGCGCTGCCCTCCTTTCGGTCCGTCGGCTCGTTCGGTGCGGAGGCGCTGAGGGAGCCGTACGGGCTCTGGGTGCGGCCCCAGGGTGACGGGCGGTACCAGGTGTACGTGACCGATACCTACGGCGACACGGATGATCCCGCCGACGCCGATGAGCGCACGATGCAGGGGACCCCGGAGGCGCTCGGCCGACGGGTCCATCGGTTCTGGATTGGCACCGACGATGGAGGGCTCCAGGTCGACTCGGCGGGTGCCTTCGGGGCCACGAGCGGGGAGGGGGTTCTCCACATCGTCGAGAGCCTCTGGGGTGACACGGTGACGGGGCATCTCCTCATCGCGGACGAGGACCGGACGGTCGGCCAGGCGCTTCGCCTGTACGATGTCGACGGCGCCTTTCGGTCGCGGTCGATCGGCGCGGGGATCTTCCGGCATCAGGCGGAGGGGATCGCCCTCGATGCGCGCCCTGACGGTTCCGGCTATTGGATCGCCACCGATCAGGACCCCCGCGCGAACCGGTTCCATCTCTTCGACCGGGTGACATTGGCCCATCTGGGGACCTTTGCGGGACGGACCACCCAGAACACCGATGGGATCTGGTTCGACCCCACCCCGGTGACGGGCCGTCCCCGGGGCACCCTCTACGCCATCCACGACGATAGAGGGCTCGCGGCCTTCGACTGGGGGGAGGTCCTGACCGCCCTCGGCCTGCCCTGATCGCAGGGGAGGGAAGGGAAAGGGCGCCCCGACCGCGGTCAGGGCGCCCTTTGCGTCGTCCGTGGTCCTCGGCTCAGATCTTCGGGAGGGTGACCCCGACCTGGCCCTGGTACTTCCCCTTCTTGTCCTTGTAGCTGACCAGCGGCCCCTCGTCACCCTCGAAGAAGAGGACCTGGGCGATCCCCTCATTGGAATAGATCTTGGCGGGGAGCGGGGTCGTATTGCTGATCTCGAGGGTCACATACCCCTCCCACTCCGGTTCGAAGGGGGTGACGTTCGTGATGATCCCGCACCGCGCGTAGGTCGACTTGCCCACGGTGATTGTCATGACGTTCCGCGGGATCCGGAAGTACTCGACGCTCCGGGCGAGGGCGAACGAGTTGGGGGGGACGATGCAGACATCCCCTTCGAACTCGACGAACGACTTGGGATCGAAGCGCTTCGGGTCGACGATCGAGCTCAGCGCATTCGTGAAGATCTTGTACTCCGGCGCGACCCGCATGTCATAGCCGTACGCGGAGACGCCGTAGGAGACGACGCCATCACGTCGCTGCGAGCTCTCGAACGGCTCGATCATCCCGTGGGAGGTGGCCATCTCGGTGATCCAACGGTCGTTCTTGATCGACATGAGCGGGGTCGGTGGGGGAGGCGGGAACGCGGCGGTCCCGATCCCTGAAAACTGGGCGCCGCGGACCGTGGTGCAAGGTGCGGTGGGGCAGTTGCTTGTCTGGTGGGCGCGCGCTAGCTTCCCCACCCGAAAGTATGGGCTCGTGAAATTTTTCACGAACCCTTCCCCGATCACGATCCGCTCTCCCCCCCAATGGAACGGACGTATCTCCCGATCCTGTTGTTGCTCGGCTTCGCCGCGGTGAACGCGGTGGCCATCCTTGGCGCGTCGCATCTCATCACGCGCCACCGTCCGACCCCCGTCAAGCAGCAGCCGTACGAGTCGGGGATGCCCGTCCTCAGCGACGCGCGGGAGCGGTTCTCGGTCAAGTTCTACATGGTCGCGATGCTGTTCATCGTCTTCGATATCGAGACGGTGTTCATGATCCCGTGGAGCGCGTACTACACGCAGCTCTCGTGCGCCGTCCCCCTCGTCGCCGGCGCCTGCCCGGCCGGTCAGGCCTCGTTCTTCGGCCTCGGGGAGATGCTGGTCTTCATGGGGATCCTGCTCGCCGGCTACCTCTACATCTGGAAGAAGGGGGCCCTGCAATGGGATTGATGGCGCAGCCCGACCGCAGCGGTGCGGTCTCGTACAATCCAGTCTCGCAGGAGGGGTGGATCACCACCCGGCTCGACTTCCTGGTCAACTGGGGCCGGGCGAACTCCCTCTGGCCGATGCCGTTCGGCACCGCCTGCTGCGCGATCGAGTTCATGGCGAGTGCCGCCTCGCACTTCGACCTCGCGCGCTTCGGGATGGAGCGGATGGCCTTCTCTCCGCGCCAGAGTGACGTGCTCATCTGCGCGGGGCGTGTCCCCTTCAAGCTCGCCCCGGTCCTGCGTCGCATCTACCAGCAGATGCATCAGCCCAAGTGGGTGATCTCCATGGGGGCCTGCGCCTCATCGGGTGGGATGTTCGACTCCTATGCCGTGGTGCAGGGGATCGACACGATCATCCCGGTCGACGTGTACGTTCCCGGCTGCCCGCCGCGTCCCGAGGGGTTGATCCACGGGATCATGATGCTGCAGAAGAAGATCATGGAGGAGCGGATGTCGAATGAGACGCTCCGCGACGAGATGGTGCCCGATCCGACCTCGCAGCTCTACATCCCGCCGAGCCGGATCGATGAGCTCTCGGAACCGTTCGGCAACTCGGTGCATCAGACCCGGTCGGCGCCGTGAGCCAGTCCGCTTCGAAGGATCCCGGGGCCCCCGCCTTCGCCGTGGTGCAGACGGGGCAGCCGGGTGCGCCGGCCCCGAAGACCCCGCGGAGCCTCCCGCACCGCGGAGGCGAGGCGAACCCATCGGTCGAGGCGCTCCGGACCCGGTTCGGTTCGGCGATCGCGCGGCACGAGGTGGTCTGGGGTGACACGACGGTGTACGTGGCGCGCGAGCGCGTCGCGGAGATCGCGCAGTGGCTCCACGACGACCCGACCCAGCGGTACGACTACCTCGTGGACGTGACGGCGGTGGAGTATCGCGACGGGGTGCGGCCCCTCGAGGTGGTTTGGCATCTCCGTTCGCTTGCCTATCGTCGGTTCCTGCGCCTGAAGGTGGAGCTCCCCACGGACGGCGTGACGCCGCTCGAGGTCCCCAGTGTCTGGGGGATCTGGAAGGGAGCGGATTGGCTCGAGCGCGAGTGCTTCGACATGTTCGGGATCCGCTTCACCGGGCACCCGGACCTGCGCCGCATCCTCCTCTGGGAGGATTACAAGGAGGGCCATCCCCTCCGGAAGGACTTCCCGCTGCGCGGTCGGTTCTCGCGCGCCGAGCAGCTGAGCAACGCCCTCGCTGCCGATCCCGAGGCGCGCTACTCCATGGAGGAGCTCTCGGTGGCTGATGCCTTCGCCGCCCTCCCCGAGGATATGCGCAAGCGCCTCGGGGGCGGCGAGCGGGTGGGAGAATAGCCGATGGCCGTGACCAAGACGATCGAAGTCGCCCTCTCGACGACCGGACTCGGCCCTGATGGCCGTCCGATCCGGATCCCGCTCGGCGCCGAGGGCCTGACCAGTGCGCCCCCGGCGCTCGAGCCGGAGTTCGAAGGGGAGCACATGCTCATCAACATCGGGCCGCAGCACCCGGCGACGCACGGCGTGTTGCGCCTCGTGCTCGAGCTCGATGGGGAGACGGTGGTCCGCTGCATCCCGCACGTCGGGTATCTGCACTGCGGGTTCGAGAAGATCGGCGAGTATCGCCAGTACAATCAGATCATCCCGTGGACCGATCGCGAGGACTACCTGAACTCGATGGGGAACAACGTCGCCTTCGCGCTCGGCGCGGAGCGGCTGTTCGGGATCGAGATCACCGAGCGGTGCACCGTGTTGCGCGTGATCGCGATGGAGCTCTCGCGCATCATCTCGCACCTCGTCTGGCTCGGCACCACCTGCATCGACATCGGCGCCTTCACCCCCTTCCTCTGGTGTTTCCAGGAGCGTGAGAACGTCTACAAGCTCCTCGAGGGGTGGACGGGGGCGCGGCTCACGACGAGCGGCTCGCGTGTCGGTGGGATGATCGCTGATGTGCCGGCGGGGTGGACCGATGGCCTCCGCGCCTTCCTGCGCCAATTCCCGAAGACCCTCGACGAGGTCGATCGGATGCTCACCCGGAACGCAATCTGGGTGGGGCGCACCGTGGGGATCGGGGTGATGACGCCGGAGGAGGCGATCAACTACGGGCTGTCAGGTCCGATGCTTCGCGCCTCCGGTGTGGCCTACGACGTGCGCAAGGACGTCCCGTATCTCGACTACGAGACCTACGACTTCGACGTCCCGGTCGGGACGAACGGCGACGTGTACGATCGCTTCCTCGTGCGCTTCGAGGAGCTCCGGCAGTCGGTGCGTATCCTCGAGCAGGCGCTCGCGCGTCTGCCGGAGGGCCCGGTGAACGTCGATGACCCGCGCGTCATCCTTCCGCCGAAGCACAAGGCGACGAGCGAGATGGAATCGATGATCCATCACTTCAAGCTCGTGATGGAGGGGCCGCGGCCGCCGATCGGCGAGGCCTATGTGCCGGTCGAGAGCCCGAAGGGGGAGAAGGGGTATTACTTCGTCTCCGACGGGACCGCGAAGCCGGTGCGCTGGCGCATCCGGCCCCCGAGCTACGTCAACCTGTCGGCCATCCCCCGGATGGTGGAGGGGCATCTCCTCTCCGACGTGATCGCGATCAACGCGTCCATCGACATCGTCATGGGAGAGATCGATCGATGAGCCATGGCCCTTCGGCCCCCTCGCATGGTGGTGGCCACGCCGCGCACGATCACGGCCCCTACGTTCCCGTCTTCACGCCGGGCTCGGCGCGGGCGACCGAGCTCGCAGAGCTGATGCGCCGATACCCGGAGAAGCGGGCGGCGCTCCTCCCGGCGCTCTGGATGGTGCAGCAGGACCGTGGGTGGATCAGTGAGGCGGCGATGCAGGAGGTCGCCGAACAGCTCGGATGCACCGCGGCCTACGTGAAGGGGGTCGTGACCTTCTACACCATGTACCACCAGCATCCGGTCGGGCAGCACTTCATCCAGGTCTGCACGACCTCGCCCTGCCTCTGCGCCGGGGCCGATCAGGTCGTCGCGGCCTTCCTCGAGCATACCGGGTGCAAGGAGCTCGGACTCACTTCGCCGGATGGCAAGTACACGGTGATCGAGGTCGAGTGCCTCGGGGCGTGCGGGTTCGCGACCCCGGTGCAGATCAATGAGGACTACGTGGAGAACGTGACCCCCGAGAAGGTCCCGGCGATCCTCGCTGGGCTCAAGGACTGATCATGGGCTATCCGCACCAATCCCATCCGCGCGAGACGCCGGTGCTCTCGAAGTACTTCGGCGATCCCGAGGCGAAGACGTTGGAGGGGTGGAAGGCGCGCGGGGGCTATAAGGCGCTCGCACAGGCGCTCCACTCGACCCCCACGGCGATCCAGGAGGTCGTGAAGGCGTCCGGACTCCGTGGGCGTGGCGGGGCCGGCTTCCCGACCGGTCTCAAGTGGTCGTTCATGAAGCTCGACGATGGCAAGCCGCACTACCTCTGCTGCAACGCCGACGAGTCGGAGCCGGGGACGTTCAAGGATCGTGAGATCATGCGCTGGACCCCGCACGCCCTCATCGAAGGGGTGGCGATCGGCGCGTATGCCATCGGGGCCGAGACGGCCTACATCTACATCCGTGGTGAGTTCACCGAGCCGATCCGCGTGATGGAGGCGGCGCTCGCCGAGGCACGGGCCGCCGGGGTCATCGGCAAGAACGCGATGGGCTCCGGCAAAGACATCGACATCTGGGTGCACAAAGGGGCGGGGGCGTACATCTGCGGCGAGGAGACCGCCCTCATGAACTCGATCGAGGGGAAGCGTGGCAACCCGCGCATAAAGCCCCCCTTCCCGGCGGTCGCCGGCCTCTTCGGGCAGCCGACCACGATCAACAACGTCGAGACCCTGACCGCCGTCCCGCACATCCTGAACAACGGGGCGGAGTGGTACAAGGCGATGTCGCTGTCGAGCCCCAAGAGCACGGGGAGCAAGCTCTTCTCGGTCTGCGGCAACGTCGCGCGGCCAGGGAACTACGAGGTCGTGATGGGATTCCCGTTCAAGGAGTTCCTCTATGACCTCTGCGGGGGCCCACTGCCGGGTCGGCGCTTCAAGGCGCTGATTCCGGGCGGCTCCTCGGTCCCGGTCATCACGATCGAGGAGGCGGAGGAGGTCCTCATGGACTACGAGGGCTTTATCACGCAGGGGACGATGCTCGGCTCCGGTGGCGTCATCATCTTCGACGACGCGCAGTCGATGCCGCGCCAACTCGCGCGCCTCGCCCGCTTCTATGCGCACGAGAGCTGCGCCCAGTGCACGCAGTGTCGCGAGGGCACCGCGTGGATGACCAAGATCCTCGAGCGGATCGTCGCGGGCCAGGGGACGTTCGAGGACCTCGATACGATCTTCGAGCTCGCCGAGTCGATGACGGGGAAGACCATCTGCGTGCTGAGCGATTCGTGCGCGGCCCCGGTCACGAGCGGGATCAAGAAGTTCCGCGGGGAGTTCGAGGCGCTGATCACCGGCAAGCGCACCGCGACCGTCGCGGTGGGGGGATAAGTGGCCGACGTGAAGATGGTCAACCTGACGATCGAGGGGCGCACGGTGAGCGTGCCCGAGGGCACCTCGATCCTTGAGGCGGCGAAGGCAGCGGGCGTGCTCGTCCCGCACTACTGCTACCACCCGGGGCTCCCGGTGGCCGGCGTCTGCCGGATGTGTCTGGTGGAGGTCGAGAAGATGCCGAAGCTCGCGCCCTCATGCGCGACGGCGGCGGCGGAAGGGCAGGTGGTGCATGTCTCCTCTGATAAGGCGCTCGAGGCCCGCAAGGGCGTGCTCGAGCTCTTGCTGATCAATCATCCGCTCGACTGTCCGATCTGCGATCAGGCCGGGGAGTGCGAGCTGCAGGACTACACCTTCCAGGAGGGGCGCGCCGACTCGCGGTATCGCGAGCCGAAGCGCTTCAATCCGGTCGAGGACTTCGGCGGCGATGTGCTCTTCGTCGCAAATCGCTGCATCCTCTGCACCCGCTGTGTCCGCTTCATGGACGATGTGCATGAGGCCCCGGTGCTCTGCGTCTCGGAGCGCGGCGACCGCGCGATGATCGCCCGGACCGGGGACGAGGGGCTCACGCAGCCCTGGGCGGCGAATGTGATCGACCTCTGTCCGGTCGGGGCGCTCGTCTCCAAGGACTTCCTGAACAAGGCCCGCGCCTGGGAGCTGGACCGGACGGCCTCGGTCTGCACCGGCTGCTCGCAGGGGTGCAACACCGTCCTCGAGACGCGCGACAACGTCGTGGTGCGGCAGAAGCCGCGTGCCAATGACGCGGTCAACCAGTTCTATATATGCGATGTGGGCCGGCTCGATTACCGGTGGATGAATCGGCCGGATCGGGTCGAATCCCCGGCGATCACGCTGCACGATGTGCTCTCGCCAGTCGATTGGTCGATCGCGGTCCGCGAGGCGGCGCGCGTGGCCGCGGGGAAGCGCGCCTTCGTGGTCGCGAGTCCCCGGCTCTCCAACGAGGCGCTCTTCCTCCTCAAGCGGATCGTCACCAAGAGCGGTGGCGAGGGGGTGTTCCGCTGCGCCACGGGCCCGGAGGCTCCGCTCCCGGGTGTGACCGACCTCTCGCTGCGTGCCGACCGCGCGCCGAATGTCGCGGGTGCCGAGCGGCTCGGATTCGTCCGTCGCGACGAAGGACTGCTCGCTGGGCTCCGCGATGGCGACCTCCTGATCGTGGCCGACGATGCGCTTGAGGGGGTCGACCTGGCGGCGGTGCGACGCGCCGGTGCGGTCATCGTCGTTGGAACGACGCTCCCGGCTGGGTTCGCCCCGGATGTCATCCTCCCGATCGCGAATGTCGCGGAGGAGGAGGGGACCTTCACCAACCTGCGCGGGCGCGTCCAGCGCTTCCTGCAGGCCAAGGCCGCGCCCGGGCTCGCCCGTCCGAGCTGGTACGCCCTCGCCGATCTGGCGACCGCGCTCGGCGCCCCGAGCGACGATTGCCATCTGCCGAGCGCGGCCTTCGCGGCGCTTGCGGCGGCGGAGCCCGCCTTCCGTGGGCTGTCGTACGAGACCCTCGGTCTGCGCGGCGCGCTGCTCGCGGATGCCACGGTGGGGGCCGCCTGATGCCACTCGATCCGATGCAACTCGAGCCGGGCTTCTGGCCCTTCCTGATCGCGACGGTGGTGAAGATGCTCGTCGTCTTCACCCTGTACATGGTGGTCGTCGCCTACTCGACCCTGGCGGAGCGCAAGGTCTCGGCGTGGATCCAGGATCGGCATGGCCCGAACCGGGTGGGGCCGTGGGGGCTCTTCCAGGTCCTGGCGGACGGCGTGAAGAACTTCGTGAAAGAAGAGTCGATGCCGGGCGATGTGAATAAGCCGACCTTCCTCCTCGCGCCGGCGATCGCCTTCACCATGGCGCTGACCGCCTGGGCGGTGATCCCCTTCGGCGCCCCGCTCCCGACGCCGTGGGGGACGATCGATCTCATCGTCGCCGACGCCCCGATCGGCGTGCTCTATCCGCTCGCGATCACCTCGCTGGGCGTCTACGGGATCGTCCTCGCCGGATGGTCCTCGAACAACAAGTATTCCTTGCTCGGGGGGCTGCGCGCCTCGGCTCAGATGGTGAGCTATGAGGTCGCCATGGGGCTCGCTGTCGTCGCGGTCCTATTGCTGATGGGGAACGTCTCCCTCCCGCAGGTCGTGGCGCTGCAGGCGGCGGGCGGATGGAACGTGGTGCTGCTGTCGGTCGGAGCCTTCGTCTTCATGGTCGCAGCCTTCGCGGAGACCAACCGCGTCCCCTTCGACATGCCGGAGGCGGAGTCGGAGCTCATCGCCGGCTATCACAGCGAGTATAGCGCGATGAAGTTCTCGATGTTCTTCATCGCCGAGTACGCGAACATGCTCACGGCGAGCGCGATGTTCGTCACGCTCTTCCTCGGCGGCTGGGATATCCCGTTCACCGATTGGGATACGACGGGGCCGGCCACGGTCGCCAAGTCGCTCGCGACCTTTGCGATCTTCGCGGCGAAGATCGGGGCCTTCATGTTCTTCTTCATCTGGATCCGGTGGACGCTGCCGCGGTTCCGGTATGACCAGCTTATGTCGCTCGGGTGGAAGTTCATGCTCCCGGTGGCGTTGGGGTACATCGTGATCGTCTCGACGGGGATGTTGATGCTCGACATCGCCGGCGTGGCGCGCGGGAGTGGGGGCTATCTCCTCGCGTTCCTCGGATTGAACGTGGTCCTCATGGGCCTGCTCTTCGTCATCCTCGATCGGGGGCGGCTCATCAGCCCGGCCTCGTCGCGCCTCGAGCGCGCGCGCGTCGAGCGCCTGCGCGCCGTCGCCGCCGCCCGGTCGTCCATCGCTGCAGGGGAGGTTCGCTAATGGCCATCAACGTGAAGGTGATGGAGCGGCCCGTCGGCGAGGTGAGCTATGTGCGCGCCACGCTGAAGGGGCTTGCCCTCACGCTCAAACATCTCGTCGATTCGCACCGCGTCACCATTCAGTATCCCGAGGAGAAGTGGGATCTCTCCCCGCGGTGGCGTGGGACGCATCGCATGCTGACCACCGAGGACGGCAAGGCCAAGTGCGTGGCCTGCGGTCTCTGTCCGACGGTCTGCCCCGCGAACTGCATCAAGCTCGTGCCGGGCGAGGACGAGGTGGGGAATCGGTATCCCCTGGTCTTCGAGATCGACGAGTTCCGCTGCATCTTCTGCGGCTACTGTCAGGAGGTCTGCCCGGAGGAGGCGATCCATCTCGGGCGCCACTACGAGAACGCCGAGTTCAACCGGGCGCGCTTCGTCTATGACCTGGAGCGGCTGACGGCCCAGACCCATCCTGTGAGCACCCTGTGGGATCCCGCTGACCCGCGAGGGGAGTGAGATGGACAATACGTTCCACCCGCTGTTCTACTCGTTCCATTTCTACCTCTTCGGGCTGATCGCGATCGCCTCAGCGCTCCTCTTCGTGACGCGGAAGAGCCCCGTGGCGGCGGCGCTCTGGCTCGTGAACGTCATGTTCTGTCTCGCGGCACTCTACCTGATGCTCGATGCGCAGTTCATCGGGGCCATCCAGGTGTTGGTGTACGCGGGGGCGATCATGGTGGTCTTCCTCTTTGTGGTGATGCTGCTCAACCTTGGGCATCCGAGTGAGCTGGCGGATATCCGGGGGCAGGGGGGGCGCCTCGCGGCGGGGGCGGTGGGGGTCGCGCTCTTGGCCGAGGTCGCGGTCTTGGTGCGGGCGCGCTTCCCAGCGCAGCTCACCCCGACGGCCGCCGCGGCGCTCGAGCAGGTCGAGCAGCCCGGTGGGGTGATCGCTCAGATCGCGGAGTCGCTCTTCCGCGAGCATCTCCTCGCCTTCGAGCTGACCTCCATCCTGCTGCTCACGGCGATCGCCGGGGCGGTGGTGCTCGGGCGGAAGCGGGGGGCGGCCGATGCTCGCTGAGTCCCTCCTCCTCTCGGCGGTCCTCTTCACGATCGGCGTCGTCGGGGTCCTCACCCGGCGGAATGCGATCATCCTCTTTATGTGCGTCGAGCTCATGCTCAACGCCGTCAACCTGACCTTCGTGGCGCTCTCCACGCTCTACGGGGCCACGGGGCAGGTCTTCGTGATCATGGTCATGACCGTCGCCGCGGCGGAAGCCGCGGTGGGGCTCGCGATCATCATCTCGATCTTCCGGCATCGCCAGACGGTGCACCTCGACGACATCAACCTGCTCAAAGGCTGATGCATACCGATCTTCCCCCCACGGGGCATCCCCTCGCCGATACGGTCGCGCGCTTCGCGTGGCTGATCCCGGTGCTCCCGCTCTTGGGTTTCCTCGCGAACGGGTGGCTCTCGTTGCGTGCGGCGGCCACCCCCGGACCTGCGGATCCCTCCGCCGGCGGGCATCATCATGGCGATCATGGCGCGCGCGATGATGCGCATCATGATCATCGGCATGACGACGGGCATCACCCCCCGCGGCATCCGGCGGCCGGCCTCGTCTCCCTCATCGGGCCGGGGGTGCTGCTGGCGGCCTTCGGGTTGACCCTCGCCCTCTTCCTCGCGATGCGCGGGGTGGGGGAGGGGATGCATGCCCCCTATGTGATGACGCTCTTCCAGTGGATGCCGACCGGGGCCCTCTCGCTCGACGTCGCCTTCCAGCTCGACCAGCTCTCCATGGTGATGATGCTGATCATCACCGGGATCGGGACGCTGATTCATCTCTTCAGCGTCGGTTACATGCAGGACGATCCGGGGTACCCGCGCTACTTCGCGTACCTCAATCTGTTCGTCTTCTTCATGCTGATCCTCGTGATGGGGGCTAGCTACCCGCTGATGTTCGTGGGGTGGGAAGGGGTCGGGCTCTGCTCCTACCTGCTGATCGGGTTCTGGTTCAGCGAGCAGGCCAACGCGGACGCGGGGAAGAAGGCGTTCATCGTGAACCGCATCGGCGACTTCGGCATGCTCGTCGCGATGTTCCTCCTCTTTGCCAACCTCGGCACCCTGAGCTACGAGGGGGTCCGGGCCGGGGCGTCGGAGCTCGTCTTCGGCGGGGCGCTCGTCACCGCGATCTGCCTCTTCCTCTTCCTCGGGGCCACCGGCAAGTCGGCACAGATCCCGCTCTTCGTCTGGCTCCCAGACGCGATGGCGGGTCCGACCCCGGTCTCGGCGCTCATCCACGCGGCGACGATGGTCACGGCGGGCGTCTACATGATCGCGCGGAGCGCGACGCTCTTCTCGCTGGCTCCGGTGGCGCAGCTCACGGTCGCCGTCGTCGGGGTGCTCACCGCGGTCTTCGCCGCGACGATCGGCCTCAAGCAGTGGGACATCAAGAAGGTCCTCGCCTACTCCACCGTCTCCCAGCTCGGCTACATGTTCGTCGGTGTCGGGGTCGGGGCGTACACGGCGGGCGTCTTCCATCTCATGACCCACGCCTTCTTCAAGGCGCTGCTCTTCCTTGGATCGGGCTCGGTGATCTACGCCATGCACCGCGCCTACCATGCGACGCACAACCATGCCGATGCGCAGGACATGCGGAACATGGGCGGGCTCAAGGCCTTCATGCCGGTGACGGCGACCCTCATGTGGATCGCGACCTTGGCGATTGCCGGCATCCCACCGCTCTCGGGCTTCGTCTCAAAGGACGAGATCCTCGCAGCGGTCTTCGCGCGGACCGATCACTCGACACTCGCCGAGGCGACTTGGCTTGGGATCCCCGGAAGCGTGGTGCTCCACGGCATCTATGCCCTCGGGCTCGCGGCGGCGCTCATGACCGCGGTCTACATGACGCGCATGATGCTCTACACCTTCCATGGTCCGAACCGCACCGGTGAGGCGGAGCGTCCGCACCTCGCCGAGGCCCCCTGGATCATGACCGGGCCGCTCGTCGTGCTCGGCGTCCTCTCGGCGGTCGGTGGCTTTGTGAACCTGCCCAAGCTCTTCGGGGGCGGGATGGCGGAGATCCTGCATCACTGGCTCGAGCCGGTGGTGGGCGAGGCGACGCTGCAGGTGACGCTGGGCGAGACCCCGCACCTCTCGCATGCTACGGAATACGCCCTGATCGGGACGGCGGTCGCGATCGCGGTGATCGGCATCGCGCTCGCGTGGGCCCGCTGCAAGCCAGTGTCGCTCGTGCCGGCGGCCGAGGCTCCAGCCGAGGTCGGCCTTGAGAAGACCCTCGCGAACAAGTGGTATGTGGACGAGGCGTACGACCGCGCGGTCGTCCAGCCAACCCTCGGGGTGTCGCGCACCGTCCTGTGGAAGGGGCTCGATACCGGTGTGATCGATGGCGTGCTCGTGAATGGCAGTGCGTATCTGATGCGTGGCTTGGGCTGGGTCGGGTCCCAGCTGCAGACCGGGCGCGTGGGGACCTATGCCTGGGTGCTCGTCCTCGGCGCGGTCGCCATCCTCTCTGCCTTCTCCTTCCGCTGAGGCCCGGCCGATGAACGCATTGCTCCAAGGGATGGGCTACAACGGGTGGGTGCTCCCCGTGTTGTTGGCGTTGCCGCTGCTCGGGGCGGTCACCGTGGCGGTGCAGGGGATCGGGGCGCGTGGGCAGGATGCGCTCGTGCAGATGCAGCAGGCGCGGCGGACCGCGTTGCTCTTCTTCGCGGCCGAGGCGGTGCTCTCGCTCGGGCTCTGGTGGAGCGTGGACGTGAACAACCTCGCGTGGCAGGGGCTCGTCGACCTGCCGTGGATCCCGCAGTGGGGGATCCGTTTCACCGTCGGGTTGGATGGCATCGCGTTGATGCTCGTGCTGCTGACGACCCTCCTGATGCCGCTCGCGGTCCTCGGGAGCTGGACCAGCATCCGTGAACGGACTCACAGCTACTACGCCCTCCTCCTGATCCTCACGACGGGGATGCTCGGCGTCTTCATGGCGCTCGACCTCGTGCTCTTCTATGTGATGTGGGAGGTCATGCTCGTCCCGATGTATCTGATCATCGGGGTCTGGGGGGGACAGCGGCGTCTCTATGCGAGCCTGAAGTTCTTCCTGTACACGATGGTCGGGTCGCTGCTGATGTTGGTGGCGATCGTCTGGCTCGGACTCCTCGCCGGGGAGTCGACGGGGGCGCCGACCTTCTCGTATGACGCGATCCACCAGATGTCGCGCACGACGCAGGTGACGGGGGCCTTCTGGCTCTTCGGGGCGTTCGCTCTGGCGTTCGCGGTGAAGGTGCCGATGTGGCCCTTCCATACCTGGCTCCCTGATGCGCACGTCGAGGCGCCGACCGCCGGGTCGGTGATCCTCGCGGCGATCATGCTCAAGATGGGGACCTTCGGGTTCGTCCGGTTCGCGGTGCCGCTCTTCCCAGAGGTCGCCATGCACCCCACGGTGCGTGCGGTGATCCTCGCGCTCGCGGTGATCGGGATCGTCTACGGGGCACTCGTGGCGCTCGTGCAGCCCGATGTGAAGAAGCTCGTCGCCTACTCCTCCGTCTCGCATCTGGGCTTCGTGATGCTCGGGATCTTCGCGATGACCGTCGAGGCGATGCAGGGGGCCCTCATGGTGACGATCAGCCATGGCATCTCGACGGGGGCGCTCTTCCTCCTGATCGGGATGCTCTACGAGCGGCGGCACACGCGACAACTCGCCGATTTCGGCGGGATCGCCAAGGTGATGCCGGTCTTCGCGGTGATGCTGACCATTGTGGCGCTGAGCTCGATCGGTGTCCCAGGGACCAATGGCTTCGTCGGCGAGTTCCTCGTGTTGCTCGGGTCATTCACCACCAAGCCGGTCCATGCGGTCATCGCCGCGACGAGCGTGATCTTCGCGGCGGCGTACTTGCTCTGGGCGGTGCAGCGGGTGATCTACAACCCGCTCACGAAGCCGGAGAATCAGGCCCTCAAAGGATTCGATCTCAACTGGCGTGAGATCGGCCTCATCACACCGCTCCTCATCGGGATCCTCTGGCTGGGGGTCTATCCCAAGCCGGTGTTGCAAAAGACCGAGGCGGCGGCCGCGCGGTTGGTGCGGGCGGTCGATGTCGCCGTGTCGAATGCGCGTCGGGTCGGAGGCATGCCATGACGTACGATCTTGCCGTGCCGTCACAGCTCATGGCGGCCCTCCTCCCGGACCTCACCCTGATGGGCGGGGCGATCCTGCTCCTCCTCGCCGCGGCGTGGCAGCCGGAGTCGGATGCGCATCAGCGGCTCATCGGCCGTGGCGCGATGGCGCTCGTCGTCCTGACGATGGGGTCGGTCATCGCGACCGCCCTGCGTGGCGGGACCGTCACTGATGGCCCGATCGCGATGGACGGGTTCCGGTGGACGATGGATCTCGTGATCCTCCTCGGTGCGCTGGGCACCATCGCGATCTCCACCGAGCAGCATGCGCGTGATGGGATCACGCATCCCGAGTCGCATGTGCTGGTCCTCTTCGCGGCGGCCGGGATGATGATCCTCGCGGCGGCGCGCGACCTGATGGTGATCTTCCTCGGGATCGAGATCATGTCGGTCGCGGTCTACGTGCTCGCCGGTCTGAATCGCCGGAGCGTCCGCGCCGCCGAGGGGGCCCTCAAGTACTTCCTCCTCGGGGCCTTCGCGACCGGGTTCCTCCTCTACGGGATGGCGCTGATCTATGGCGCGACCGGGGAGACTCGGCTCCCGGAGATCGCCGCGGCCCTGATCCGACATTCGCTCGCGCTCGACCCGATGTTCCTCGTCGGGATGGGGCTGTTGTTGATCGGCCTGGCGTTCAAGGTGGCCGCCGTGCCGTTCCACATGTGGGCGCCGGATGTCTATGACGGCGCGCCGGCCCCGATCGCCGGGTTCATGGCGGCCTCGGTGAAGGCCGCTGCCTTCGCGACGTTCCTCCGCATCTGGTACGAGGCCTTCTATAGCGTCTACGGGCTCTGGGCCAATGCCGTCGCCTGGGTCGCGATCCTCACCATGATCGCAGGGAACGTCGTCGCGCTCTCCCAGACGAATATCAAACGGGTGCTCGCCTACTCGAGCATCGTGCACTCGGGCTACCTCCTGGTCGCCGTGACGGCAGGAACCTCCGTCGCGAGCGGGGCGGTGACCTTCTACCTGATGGCGTACACGCTGGCGACGCTCGGCGCCTTCGCCGTCGTCGGGGCGATGCAGCCCGTTGGTGAGACCGATGCCCCGATCGCCTCGTACGAGGGCCTCTGGACGGTGCGGCCCTGGCTCGCCGTCGGGATGGCGATCTATCTCCTCGCCTTCCTCGGCTTCCCGGTCTTCGGTGGGATGGGGTTCTTCGCCAAGTGGTATCTCGTCTCGGCGGCGATCGCCTCGCCGGGTCGCTTGGTGCTCCTCTCCGTCATCGTCGTGCTGACCTCGGTGATCTCCGCGGGATACTACCTCTCCATCATCCGCGCGATGTTCATGAAGCCTCGGGCCGCGGAGGCGCCCGAGATCCCGGCCGCTGGGCCGATGACGCGTACGGTGCTCGTGGTGGCCGCGGTGCTCATCGTCGCGCTCGGGATCCTCCCGGGGCAGATCACCCCGCTCTCCGCGCGGTCAGGGTTTGCGCCGCATCCGGTCGATCCCACGATCCTGTCGATTCCCGCTCGGCCATGATCGCGCCCGGCATCTTCCGCCAGTACGACATCCGCGGCATCTACGGGACGGACCTCACCGTGGAGGCCGCGGAGGCCATCGGCCGCGCCTATCCGCTGATCATGGCGGAGCGCGGTGTGCAGGGTGCCGTCGCCGTTGGTCGCGACAATCGGCCCAGTGGTCGCGCGCTTCGCGATGCGCTGGTGAAGGGGCTCACGGCGAGTGGCGTCGATATGATCGATGTCGGTGAGGTCCCGACGCCGCTCCTCTACTGGAGCCTGCATCACCTCCCGGTGGCGGCGGGGATCCAGATCACCGGGTCGCACAATCCGCCGGAGTACAACGGGTTCAAGTGCTGCATCGGGACGGGCTCGCTGCACGGGGAGGGGATCACCCGGCTGCGTGACCTCATCACCGCCGGGGCCTTCCCGTCCGGACAGGGGACGGTGCGGCACGAGGCGATCGTCGATCGCTATGTGACGGACATCGTCGAGCGCATCGGGCCGCTCCCCCGTGACCTCAAGGTCGTGATCGACTGCGGCAATGGGGCCGGTGCGATCGTCGCGCCACAGCTCTTCGCCGCGCTCGGCGTGCAGGCGACGATGCTCTTCGCCGAGAGCGATGGGACCTTCCCCAATCATCATCCCGATCCGACGGTCGAGGCGAATCTGCAGGACCTGATCGCGGCCGTGCGGTCGACCGGGAGCCAGCTCGGCATCGGCTTCGACGGCGACGCCGATCGCATCGGGCTCGTCGATCAGGACGGGACGATCGTCTGGGGCGATTATCTCCTGTTGCTCTACGCGCGCGATGTGCTGGCGCGGACCGGGACGGGCCAGTCAATCATCTTCGACGTGAAGTGCTCGCAGGCACTCGCCGATGGGATCGCCCAGGCGGGTGGTACGCCGGTCATGTGGAAGACGGGGCACTCCCTCATCAAGGACAAGATGAAGGCGCTCCATGCCCCGATCGCCGGGGAGATGTCGGGCCATATGTTCTTCACCGAGGGGTTCTACGGGCACGACGACGCGCTCTATGCGGCGGCTCGGCTCCTCCGCCTCATCGCCGGTGCGGGAAAGTCGGTGAAGGCGCTCTTGGCCGACGTCCCGCGCCTCGTCTCGACGCCGGAGCTGCGCATCGACTGCGCCGACGATCGCAAGGAGGGGGTCGTCCGCGACGCGCTCGCCCATTTCGCCGCGCGCTATAAGGTCTCCGACGTGGACGGCGTCCGTTTCCTCTTCGACGGGGGGTGGGGGCTCATCCGGAGCTCGAACACGCAACCGATCCTCGTGATGCGGTTCGAGGCCGATTCGGCAGAGCGTCTCGCGGCGATCCGAGGCGAGGTCGAGTCGTGGCTCACCGCGCAGGGGATCGACGTCACGCCTGGCGTCGGACACTGAGATGACCCAGCGGCGCGGCCGCTGGCGGTGGATTGTGGGGCTCCTCGTCGCCCTCGCGGTGGGACGGGGGATGGCCGGCTTGGTCGCGGGGGCGGCACAGGCGGCGGCCCTCGGTGTGCGGCCGAGTTGGCGACTCTTCGCTGCGATGGACCTGTCGCTCCGCACGATGGTCGCGGCGATCGCCGCGCTCGTGCTCTTCGCGAACTTGTTGGCGGTGCGCCACTCCATCGTCTCCGTGGTGCTCCCGCGGCAGATCGGGAACCTCCGGATCGGGGAGGCGATCCCGATGCGGCTCCTCACACTCGGGGCGGCGGCCATCGCGGTCGCGATCGGGGCCCTCTTCGCGGCCATCGATCTCGATGGGCAGCGGATCCTACTCGCGCTGCATGGGGTGCGCTTCGGCGAGACCGATTTCTTCCTGGAGCGGGACATCGCCTGGTATCTGATCGGGATGCCGGTGGAACGAGCCCTCTGGGAGACGGTCGTGCGCATCGTCGCGCTCGCGAGCCTGCTGACCGTCGTGCTCTATGCGGGGACGCCGAGCCTGCGCGTCCGCGACGGACGGCTCGTCGTCACGGGATGGGTCCGACGCCATCTGGGGGTGCTCGGTGGTGCCACGCTGCTCCTCGTGGCCTGGCACTGGCGGTTGGCGCGATATGAGTTGCTCGTGACGGGGAGCGGTGCGACCGAGGGCTTCGGTGTGGTCGACCACCGGTTGCTCCTCCCCTATCTGCTGACGCTCTCGATCGTGACGGCGGGGGTGGCGGGGGTGTTCATCGCCGCGGTCTGGCAGGGCGCGCATCGCGTGGCGATCGGTCTGGCGATGAGTGTGCTCGTGATCGCGCCCATGGGACGGCTGGCCCTTGTGACCTTCGCACCGAGTCTCGGCGCGACGACGCGAGGGATCCGTGATCGCGAGCTGGCCTATACCGCGACGCGCACGCGCTTCACCACCCGAGCCCATGGGGAGAGCCCGGGAGGGGGCGACCGAGGACCGCTCGCGCTCGACTCCCTGCGACGGCTCCTCCCAGACGGCGCGGTGATCCTCCCCGACGGTGGGCGCTATCGCGTGGTCCGTGACACGACGGGGCGGATCGCCGCTGCGCCGCTCGAGACCTGGGGCGAGCGCCTCACCCAGGCGTGGGCGTTGCAGAACCCACGGCTCGCGATGGTAGGGGGCGAGGCCGGGGATGGCCTCGTGCTCGGCGCGAACCCATGGAGTCGCGTCGCTCGTGTCGCGCCGTTCGTGCGTCCGGCCCCGATGCCTCGACTCGTCGCGCATCAGGGGGGCGCGCTCTGGGTCCTCGATCTCGAGGTCGAGGGGGAGTGGTATCCGTTGGCCGCTCCGCTTCGCGATCGAGGCACGGTGGTCCGGTATCGCCGGTCGGCCGGGGTCGCCCTCGTCGATGCGATGACCGGCGGGGTGCGCCTCGTGCCTCCGGAGGATCCCGATCCGATCCTGCGTGCGTGGATGACGCTCGTGCCTGACGTCTTCGCCACCGGGGCATCCGTCGGAATCGGTCTCGAGCTCGATCGTGCGCGCGCCGTGCCTCCCGTCGCGGACCTGTCGACCGCTCCGACAAGCGTGAGCGCCCGCTCCACGCCGCCCGCCATCACCGGACCACCAGGGGAGCTGCGCACCGAGGCGGCGGCGCTCTATGACGCGATGGAGGCGGCGCGGCAGGTGGGGGACTGGGCGGCGTACGGGGCCGCCTGGCGCAAGCTGGGGGTCCTCCTCGGTCGCCCCACCCCCTGAAGTCACTGCACCGATCCCGCACGTTCGACTATCTTCCCATGCTGTCCCAATTCCCCTCTCTGGAGTCCGTGTGAACCTCCACGAATACCAAGCCAAGGAGATCCTCCGCGCGCATGGCGTGAACATCCCGCCGGGCCGCGTCGCGACCACCCCCGCCGAGGCGGAGGCCATCGCACAGGAGTACGGCGTCCCCGTGATGGTGAAGGCGCAGGTGCATGCCGGCGGTCGAGGGAAGGCCGGCGGCGTCAAGTTCTGCAAGACCCCGGCGGAGGCCAAGGAGAAGGCCACCGCGATCCTCGGGATGAAGATTAAGGAGCTGACGGTCGAGCGGGTGCTCGTCACCGTGGCGGCGGACATCGGGAGCGAGGCCTACGTCGGGATCATCGTCGACCGCGCCACCAAGAAGCCGGTCTTCATGGTCTCGGCGGCCGGCGGCATCGACATCGAAGAGGTCGCCGCGTCCACGCCCGAGAAGATCCTCTACGTCCCGGTCGACCCACGCTACGGCCTGCCCACCTACGACGCGATGCGGATGGGCTTCTTCCTCTACGCCGATGTGAAGCTCGCGCGTGGTGCGGCGAAGATCATGCAGCAGCTCTACGCCGCCTTCATGGCGAGTGGGTGCTCGCTAGCGGAGATCAACCCGCTGGTCGTCACGCCGGCCGGTGAGCTCGTGGCGGTCGACGGGAAGATGGTGATCGACGACAACGAGCTCGATCGGCGTCCGGAGATCGCGGCGCTGCGCGACGAGCGGAGCGAGGAGCCCTCCGAGGTCGACGCGCGCAACGCCAACCTCACCTTCATCAAGCTCGATGGGAACGTCGGTTGCGTGGTGAACGGGGCGGGGCTCGCGATGGCGACGATGGATCTCGTGAAGTACTACGGTGGGGAGCCGGCGAACTTCTTGGACATCGGGGGGTCGTCGAACCCCGAGAAGGTCGTGAATGCGCTTCGCATCATCACCGCCGACCCGAACGTGAAGGCGATCCTCTTCAACATCTTCGGCGGGATCACGCGCACCGATGACGTCGCCAATGGCATCGTGACGGCGACCAAGGCGAATCCGCTGAAGGTCCCGATCGTCATCCGGCTCACCGGCACCAACGAGGAGATCGCGATGCAGATCCTCAAGGACAATGGCTTCTCGGCGTCCAGCGATATGGACACCGCGGTGCAGCAGGCCGTGGCGCTCGCCAAGGGAGGGAAGTGAGATGAGCGTCTTCATCGACAAGCACACCAAGCTCGTCATCCAGGGCATCACGGGTCGTGATGGCTCGTTCCATGCCAAGCAGATGATGGAGTACGGCACGCAGGTCGTCGCCGGCGTCACCCCCGGGAAGGGGGGGCAGCTGTTCGAGGGAACGGTGCCGATCTTCAACACCGTGGCTGACGCCGTGCAGGCGACCGGAGCGAACACGAGCGTGATCTACGTGCCGCCGCCGTTCGCCGCCGATGCGATCATGGAGGCCGCGGCTGCCGGCGTCTCCCTCGTTGTCTGCATCACCGAGGGGGTCCCCGTCCTCGACATGACGAAGGTCTACCCCTTCGTGAAGGAGCGGGGCGTCCGCCTCATCGGGCCGAACTGCCCGGGGCTCATCACGCCGGGCGAGTCGAAGGTCGGGATCATCCCGGGACGGATCTGCACCCCGGGCCCCGTCGGCGTGGTCTCGCGCTCGGGCACGCTCACGTATGAGGTGGTCTACCAGCTCACGCGCGCCGGGATCGGTCAGACGACCTGCGTCGGCATCGGCGGCGACCCGATCAACGGGACCAACTTCATCGATTGCCTCGCGGCGTTCGAGAAGGACCCCGCCACCAAGGCGATCGCGATGATGGGGGAGATCGGCGGGACCGATGAGCAGGAGGCCGCCGAGTTCATCCGCACGCAGATGAAGAAGCCGGTGGTCGGCTTCATCGCCGGGCAGACCGCCCCGCCGGGCCGCCGGATGGGCCACGCCGGTGCGATCATATCCGGCTCGTCAGGGACGGCGCAGGAGAAGCTCGAGGCCTTCGCTGCCGCCGGGATGGGGATCGCGAAGCGGCCGATCGATTTCGTGGAACTCATCAAGGCGCGTCTCTAGTTCGTCTGGCATGATCCTCGTTCACTCACCTCTCACCACGACCCTCCGATGGCTCTCGACTATACGTTCTCGATCATCAAGCCCGACGCCTTCAACTCCGGGAAGGCGGGGAAGATCCTCGCCCACCTCGAGGGGCAGGGCTTCACCCTGAAGGCGTGCCGGGTGATCCACATGACCAAGCGGCAGGCCGAGGAGTTCTACGCCGTGCACCGCGGGCGTCCCTTCTTCGGGGAGCTCGTCGAGTTCATGAGCTCGGCCCCCTGCATGCCGTTCATCCTGTCGAAGGCCGGCGCGGTGCACGCGCTCCGTGACGCGATCGGTGCGACCGATCCGGCGGAGGCGGCGGCCGGCACGGTCCGGAAGCTCTACGCCGAGTCCAAGGGGCGGAACGCGATCCATGCGTCGGACTCCGATGAGAACGCGGTGCGGGAAAGCCGTTTCTTCTTCACCGAGGCCGAGGTCGTCTGATCTCGTCGGGTCCCCTCGGGCGCCTGCGAGGGCTCCCGAGGGGAATCGGGTGCGGGGCGGCGGTGCTAAGTGCCTGTCAGACCGTAGGTTGGGCCCTTGCTTCGGCGGGGGCCTTTTCGTTATGATTCAAAGCTATGCTGTCGTTTCCCATCCGCGTGTTGTCGCAGGGGGCGGTCCAGGTCGAGAGCGACCTCGCTGCCGATGACCCGGTCTGGTTGGAGGGCGACAGTCGTCCCGTGCGGGGCGTCCATGTGACCGGGCGTCTGAGCGGGGCGGGCAGCGGCCGGTATTACTTCAGTGGGGCCCTCTCGGGGGTCGCGACGGGGGAGTGCCGGCGGTGTCTCGCGCCGGTGGAGATCGCCGTGCAGTCGGAGCTGCACGCCCTCTTCGCCGATGCGAGCGACGAGAATGCGGACGAACCCGATGTGCTCCCGTTGGGCGAGGGAGGGCTGACGGTCGATCTGCGTCCCGCGGTCCGCGAACAGTGGGTGCTCGAGACGGCGGTCCTCCCGTTGTGCCGGCCCGACTGTCGCGGGCTCTGTCCGACGTGTGGGGTCGACCGGAACACGAGTCCCTGCGCCTGCAGTCTGTCCTGATCCTTGTCCCTTAGCCGATAGGTTCCTCCGATGGCCGTCCCGAAGCGTCGCACCTCGAAGCGCAAGAAGCGCGCCCGCAACACCCACAAGGTCGCCCCGGCGATCAACATCCAGGCGTGCCCGAAGTGCGGCGCGATGAAGCGGCCGCACCATGTGTGCGAGGATTGCGGCTTCTACGCCGGCACGCAGCGCGTCGCAGCTCGCGACGCGTAAGTCATGGCGCGGATCGCGCTGGACGTCATGGGGGGCGATCATGCCCCCGAAGCGCCCGTCGCCGCCGCGCTCCTCGCCGCCCAGGAGCTCGCGCCGTCGCATGAGCTCCAGCTCGTCGGCCGCGAGGCGGTCACCCGCGAGGAGCTGAGGCGCCAGCTCGCCGGCGCCTCGCCCCTCCTCCGCGAGGCCGTCTCCCAGTTCGCCATCGTCGACGCCCCCGAGGTGATCGAGATGACGGACAAGCCCTCGGTCGCCATCCGCGGCAAGCCCAACTCCTCCATGGCCGTCGGCCTCCGGCTCCAGGCCGAGGGGCAGTCCGATGCCTTCGTCTCGGCGGGGAACACCGGGGCCCAGATGGCGGCCTCGACCTTCATCCTGCGGCTCCATGCGGGGCTCTCGCGCCCCGCGATCGCGACGGTCCTCCCGACCGCGCGGCAGCCCGTCGTGATGCTCGACGCCGGGGCCAACGTCGATTGCGCCGCTGCCGAGCTCGTGCAGTTCGCGCGCCTCGGGCAGGTCTTCGCGAAGGACATCCTCGGTCGCCCGACGCCGGCTGTCGGCCTCCTCTCGATCGGCGAGGAAGCGGAGAAGGGGAATGCCGCCGTGAAGGAGGCGCATCAGCTGCTCCTTGGCGCTGGGCTCAACTTCATCGGCAACGTCGAGGGGCGTGACATCCCGATGGGGGCCTGTGATCGGGGCGCGATCGACGTCGTCGTCTGTGACGGATTCACCGGCAACGTCCTCCTCAAGTTCTACGAATCGGTCGCCCCGCTGATGTACGGGCTCCTCAAACAGGTCGGCGTCACGAAGGAGCAGTTCGGGATGGCGATGCAATCGCTCGACTACGCCACGTACGGCGGCGCGCCGCTCCTCGGCGTGAAGGGCGTGAGCATCATCTGCCACGGGAAGTCGAGCCCTGAGGCGATCAAGAACGGGATCATGGCCGGCGTGCGGGCCTTTGAGTCCGAGATGAGCCGCCACGTCGGCGAGCAGCTCGGCGCATGAAGCGCCCCGTCGCGATGCTCGCGGCGACCGCGCATGCGGTGCCGAAGCGGGTCTTCACCAACGACGACTTCGCGTCGATCGGGGTGGAGACCTCGGACGAGTGGATCCGGGAGCGGACCGGGATCCGGCAGCGCTTCATCGCCGGCGAGGGAGAGACCCTCACCTCACTCTGCACCGAGGCCGCGCGCACGGCGATGGCGATGGCCGGCGTCACGGCCGCCGAGCTCGACCTGATCATCCTCGGCACGGCGAGTCCTGATCGGCTCCTTCCCGCGACCGCCGTCGAGGTCCAGGCCGCCCTCGGAGCGTCTCGGGCCGCCGCCTTCGATCTCGATGCCGCCTGCTCGGGGTGGCTCTATAGCTGCCAGGTCGCGGAAGGGTTGATCGCCACCGGCGCCTACGAGACGATCCTCGTGATCGGGGGCGAGGTGCTCTCGCGCATCATCAACTGGAAGGATCGCAACACCTGCGTCCTCTTCGGTGATGGCGCAGGCGCGACGATCATCAAGCGCAGCACGAAGCACCGCGGGATCCTCTCGGCGTACATGCGCTCGGACGGGACCTTGGCGGATCTCCTGCAGCGGCCCAAGGGCGCCGGCGCCTGCCCGATGACGAACGAGATCCTCGCCGAGGGGTCGCACTTCATCACGATGGCGGGACGCGAGGTCTTCAAGAACGCGGTGCGGTCGATGGCGGACGCCGCCGACCGGGCGCTCGACGGCGCGAAGCTCTCCGCGACCGACATCGACCTCCTGATCCCGCATCAGGCGAACATCCGCATCATCGAGGCGACCGCGAAGCACGCGAACCTTCCGATGGAGAAGGTGTTCGTGAATGTGGATCGCTACGGGAACACCTCGGCGGCATCGATCCCGATCGCGCTCAGCGAGGCGCAGGCGCAGGGGCGGGTGAAGGAGGGGTCGACGGTGATGTTCGTCGCCTTCGGCGCCGGCTTCACCTGGGGCTCGATGATCGTCCGGTTCTAGGCGATGTTCTTCCTCCTCTTTCCCGGTCAGGGCTCACAGAAGCCCGGGATGGCCAAGGATCTCGTCGAGGCCTTGCCGGCGGCCCGTGCGACCTTCGCAACGGTCGACGCCGCCCTCGGGACCCCACTCAGCACTCTCTGCTTCGACGGGCCGGCCGACGAACTGACGCTCACGCATAACGCGCAGCCGGCGCTGCTGGCGCATGGCGCGGCCGTCTGGGCGGCAGTGCAGTCCCACCTGGCGGGGCGCGTCGTGGGGGCGGCGGGACATTCGCTCGGGGAGTTCACGGCCTATGCGGCTGCCGGCGCGTTGGGGCTCGAGGACGGGGTGCGGTTGGTGCGCCGTCGTGGCGAGCTCATGTATCAGACCGGGGTCGAGCGCCCGGGGGCGATGGCGGCGATCCTGGGGACCCTCACGATGCCGATCGAGGCGATCTGCCGCGCCGCGTCCGCCCGTGGGATCTGCGTCCCGGCGAACTTCAACGCGGACGAGCAGATCGTGATCTCGGGCGAGGTCGCGGCGGTCGAGGCGGCGATGGAGGGGGCGAAGGCGGCCGGAGCCAAGCGGGCGCTGCGCCTGCCTGTGAGCGGCGCCTTCCACAGCCCGCTCATGCAGCCCGCCGAGGCGGGGCTCGCGGCGGCGATCGACGCGGCAGCCTGGCACGCGCCGTCGTTCCCGGTCTGGAGCAACGTGACCACGGAGCCGGTCACGGAGGTGACCCTCGCGCGCCAGCTTCTCGTCCGGCAGCTCACCTCCCCGGTCCGGTGGGTGGAGCAGGTCCGCGCCATCGCGGCCGCGCATCCTGGGGTCACGTTCGTGGAGATGGGCCCTGGGGCGGTGCTCACGGGGTTGGTCAAGCGCCTCGCCCCGGGGTGTCAATATCTGACCTGCGGTACCGCGGCCGAGGTCGAGGCGCTCCTGCAGCTCTGATCCCTCCTGGGGTGCGCCGCACCCCATCGTGCTCACCCTCCACCGGACGGCCTATGGCACTCTCCATCGATCTCACTGGGAAGGTCGCACTCGTCACCGGATCCACACGGGGAATCGGGCGGACGGTCGCCAAGACGCTGGTCGACGCCGGGGCGAAGGTCGCCGTGGTCGGGCGCGACCTGGCGAAGGCGGAGCAGGTCGCGGAGGAATTGGGGGAGGCCCGCGGGTTCGCCTGCGACGTGGCCGACCCGGCCTCGGTGACGATGCTGGTGCAGACCGTCGAGGAGGCCTTCGGCTCGATGGACATCCTCGTGAACAACGCCGGGATCACGCGTGACAACCTGATGCTCCGCATGAAGGACGAGGACTGGGATGCGGTGCTCGACACGAACCTGCGATCGGCGTTCGTTGCGATCCGGGCGGCGCAGCGCGGGATGATGAAGCGCCGGTGGGGGCGGATCATCAACATCGCCTCCGTGGTGGGGATCTTCGGGAACAAGGGGCAGGCGAACTACGCGGCGAGCAAGGCGGGGATGATCGGGTTGAGCAAGTCGGTCGCCAAGGAGCTGGCAAGCCGCAACATCCTCTGCAACGTGGTCGCGCCGGGGTTCATCACCAGCGATATGACCGACGCGATGACCCCACAGGCGGTCGAGGCGCTCGCCGCACAGCTCCCGCTGGAGCGGTTCGGGGCGGCCCAGGACGTGGCGGGGTTGGTGGCCTTCCTAGCCTCGGAGCATGCGGCCTACATCACCGGGCAGGTCCTCGCCGTGGACGGTGGCCTGGCGATGTGAACTGGGCGCGCTTTCTGTGCCGTTGCCCCCTGTCAAATCGTTATATTTGAGAGCCGTCGGAGCGACCTCCGGCGGCCCTCGTGGTTCCACCCTCTTGGAGTTCTCGACGCATGGCTGACCATACTGCGAAGGTGAAGGACATCATCGAGAAGGAGCTCGGGGTCGAGCGTGAGAAGCTCACCGACGGCGCCAGCTTCATCGACGACCTTGGTGCCGACTCGCTCGACATCGTCGAGCTCGTGATGGAGCTCGAGAAGGAGTTCAACATCGACATCCCCGATGAGGATGCCGAGAAGTTGAAGACGGTCGGTGACGCCATCGGCTACCTCAACAGCAAGCTTGGCTGAGATGGCAGGGCTGCGGCGCCGGGTGGTCCTCACGGGGGCAGGGTGCCTGACCTCCGTCGGGAATGATGTGCCCTCGACCTGGGCGGCGTTGCTGGATGGCCGCTCCGGTGGTGGGCCGATCACCCGGTTCGACGCCTCGGGCTTCAAGGTCCGGTTCGCCCACGAGGTCAAGGGGTTCGACATCGGCGCGTACATGGACCGGAAGGAGGCGAAGCGTGCCGATCGGTACACGCAGTACGCGATGGCGGCCGCGGTGCAGGCCATGCGGGATGCGGGGCTCGGCGAGGGGACGGGGACGGGGTACGATCCGGACCGCCTTGGCGTGATCATCGGCTCGGGGATCGGCGGGATCGAGACCTTCGAGGCCCAGCACACCGTGCTGATGCAGGACGGGCCGGGGCGGATCTCCCCCTTCTTCGTCCCGATGTTCATCGGCGACATCGCGGCCGGCGTGGTCTCGATGCGCTTCCAGGCCAAGGGACCCAATTACGCGACCCAGTCGGCGTGCGCGTCGAGCGCCCATGCGATCGGGGATGCCTTTCGGTTGATCGCCTATGGCGACGCCGACCTGATGATCGCCGGGGGCTCCGAGGCCGCGGTCTCGCCGATGGCGATCGGGGGATTCGCGAACATGCAGGCGCTCTCGACGCGCAATGAGTCGCCGGAGACGGCGTCGCGCCCCTTCGACCAGACCCGGGACGGCTTCGTGCTCGGCGAGGGCTCCGGGGTCGTGATTCTCGAGGAGCTGGCGCATGCGCGGGCGCGTGGGGCGCAGATCTATTGCGAGGTCGTCGGCTATGGTGCCACGGGGGATGCCTACCATCTCACGGGGCAGCCTGAGGATCATGCCGGCCTGCAGCGCGCCATGCGGCGCGCCCTCGAGGATGCCGGGCTCGCCCCGTCTGACGTCCAGTACGTGAACGCGCACGGGACCTCGACCCCGCTCAACGACTCGAACGAGATCCGCGCCATCAAGGCGGTCTTCGGGCCGCACGCCACCGGGCTGAACGTCAGCTCGACCAAGTCGAGCACCGGTCACATGCTCGGGGCGGCAGGGGCGGTCGAGGCGATCGTCTCGGCGCTCACGATCCGCCACGGGATCATCCCGCCGACGATCAATCTCCACACCCCGGACCCCGAGTGCGACCTCGATTGCACCGCGAACACGCCGGTGCGGCGCGAGGTGCAGGCGGCCCTCTCCAACTCCTCCGGCTTCGGCGGGCACAACGCCAGCATCGCGTTGCGTCGCCTGATCGGGTGACGCGGTGAGCCCCGCGGTGGCAGGACTCGAGCTCCCCTCGCTCGATCGCCTCTCGGATCCGGTCGTGCGCCGGGTCGCCGAACGGATCGCGGCCGGCGAGCGGCTGTCGACCGCCGATGGATTAGCCCTCTTCCGCTCCGCGGACCTCACCGGGATCGGCCTCCTCGCTGATGCGGTGAATCGGGCCAAGCATGGGGATGTGGTGCCCTTCGCCGCGAACCAGCACATCAACCCGACCAACATCTGCACGCTGCGCACGACCTGCGTCTTCTGTGGCTATGCCCGGCTGCCGAAGGAGGAGGGGGCCTACCGCTACACCCTCGATCAGGTGCTCCAGGAGGCGCGGACGGGGAACGGGGGGATGACGCGCGAGTTCCACATCGTCGGTGGGCTCGACATGCAGGCGGGGCTCGCCTACTACCAAGAGATCTTCCGCGCGTTGAAGGCCGAGATGCCGCAGGTGCATATCAAGGCGCTCACGGCGGTCGAGATCGCGCATATCGCGCGGATCGAGAAGATGAGCTGGGCCGAGGTGTTGACCGCGCTCAAGGAGGCGGGACTCGACACCCTCCCGGGGGGCGGCGCTGAGACCTTCAGCGCCGCGGTCCGCGAGGAGATCGCCAATAAGAAGCTCGGGGCGGCCGACTACATCGGCGTCCATCGCACGGCGCATCAGCTAAGGATCCGGTCGAACTGCACGCTCCTCTACGGCCATATCGAGACGTACGAGGATCGGATCGAGCACATGGCGATGCTCCGGTCGCTGCAGGACGAGACCGGCGGCTTCCTCGCCTTCATCCCGCTCGCCTATCACCCCGACGACAACGTGCTGGGCGAGCGGCTCGGGCGGCGGGGGACCGCCAGTTCCGGCGTCGAGGATCTCAAGATGCTCGCGATCGGGCGCCTCTTCCTCGACAACTTCGACCATGTGAAGAGCCACTGGATCATGGTGACGCCGGCGCTCTCGCAGGTGGGACTGCACTATGGGGTGAACGATCTCGAGGGCACGGTGGTCCGCGAGAAGATCTACCATGCCGTCGGTGCCCAGACGACGCAAGCGATGTCGCTGGACGAGATCCTGGCGCTGATCCGCGGGGCGGGGAAGATCCCGGCGGAGCGCGACAGCTTCTACCGGATCATCCGGCGGTTCGACCAGCCGGCGGATCAGGCCGCGTGATGCGCGTCGGTCGCATCCCCTACATCAACACCTACCCCGTCTACGGGGCGATCGACCGTGGGCTCGTCCCCTTGGAGGCGACCCTGGTCGATGGGGTCCCGACCGCGCTGAATCGGCGGATGGCCGAGGGGACGCTCGACGTCTCGGTGGTCTCGGCGGTCGAATATGCCCGCGATTCGGAGCGGTACCTCCTGCTCCCCGATCTCGCGATCTCCTGCGATGGACCGGTGCGGAGCGTGCTCCTCTTCTCGAGCGTGCCGGCCGAGACGCTGACCGGGCAGCGCGTCCTCGTGAGCCGCAGCTCGATGACCTCGGTGCATCTGCTCGAGCTCCTCTTCACGCATGTGTGGAGGGCGGAGCCCGTCTTCGTCCCGGGTGACGCGGAGGCCGATGCGATCGCCCGCGATGGAGGCGACCCCTGCGTGGCGCGCCTCGTCATCGGAGATGCCGCGCTCATGTTGCAGAGCCCGGGCCATCCGCTCGCCGAGGCGCACGGCCGTGCCTATCCGCACGTCTACGACCTCGGCGCGGTGTGGCGGGAGTGGACCGGCCTCCCCTTCGTGTTCGCCGTCTGGGTGGCACAGCGGACTACGCCGGTGGAGCAGGCGCTGGCGGTCCACGCCTCACTCATCCGGTCGCGCGAGTGGGGCGTCCAGCACCTCGATCTCCTGTCGCGCCAGGCTGCTGAGGTGACCGGGGTCCCGGTGGCCGAGTGCCGTCGGTACTTCGATGGGCTCGATTGGCGGCTCTCCCTGCGCGACCTCGAGGGGCTCACCGAGTTCTTCCGACGGCTCGAGCTCGCGGGGAAGGTCCCCCAGGGCCGACTGGCGTTCCTGCCCGCCGCGCGGCGCGCGGGGTAGTATTCGACAGCCATCGCATCGAGACCGAACTCTTTACGCGATCCCACGTATGTCCTACGAATCCGACCTTCTCGACTACTACACGAAGGCCTCGCTCCTCGAGCTCGGGGCCGACGCCGATGCGGTGCGTCGCCGTCTTCATCCTGAGCCGGTCGTCACCTACATCGTCGACCGGAACATCAACTACACCAACGTCTGCGTCGCCGACTGCGGCTTCTGCGCCTTCTACCGTCGCCCGAAGGATGGGGAGGGGTGGACCCTCAGCTACGAGGAGATTGGCGCGAAGATCGATGAGGTCAAGGCGCTCGGCGGGGTGCAGATCCTAATCCAGGGCGGCCACAACCCATACATCCCCTTCGAGTGGTATCTCGAGCTGCTCAAGTACATCAAGCGGCACCATCCGATCCACGTGCATGGCTTCTCGCCGAGTGAGGTGGACTTCTGGGCGACGCTCTACCGCCTGGATGCGCGGACCGTGATCCAGGAGCTGGTGAAGGCAGGGCTCGACTCCATCCCGGGTGGGGGCGGCGAGATCCTCGTGCAGCGCGTGCGTGACACCGTCGCCAAGAAGAAGGCGAGTGCGGATCGCTGGCTCGAGGTGATGGAGATCGCGCATGGCGAGGGGCTCAAGACCTCGTGCACGATGATGTACGGGATCGGCGAGACGAGGGCGGAGCGGGTCGAACATCTGCTTCGGCTCAAGGCGGTGCAGGACCGTACCAAGGGATTCACCGCCTTCATCTGCTGGCCGCTGCAGCCGGAGAACACGCCGGAGATGAGTCATATGCCGAAGACCGATGCGGTCGAGTACCTCCGCACGACGGCCTTCGCACGCACCGTCCTCGACTCGATCCCCAACATCCAGGCGAGCTGGGTCACGATGGGGATGAAGGTCGGACAGACGGCGCTGCACTACGGGTGCAACGACTTCGGCTCGCTCATGCTCGAGGAGAATGTGGTCTCGGCGGCGAACACCACCTATCGCACGACGACCGAGGAGATGGAGCGGTTGATCCGCGAGGCGGGATTCACCCCTCGCCGGCGGTATCAGGATTACTCGCTGATCCCGGTGACGCCGGAACCGGTGGCCGCCTGAGCGCCCCGATGTCGGCTCCCATCCGTGTCGGGATCGGCTACGACTCACACCGCTTCGTGGCGGGGCATGGCGTACTCCTCGGCGGGATCCTGATCCCGGCGACGGTACGGTGTACCGGGCATAGCGATGCCGACGCCGCCTGCCATGCGCTCACCGATGCCCTACTCGGCGCGGCGGGGCTCGGCGATATCGGGGAGATGTTCCCCGATACCGCCGCCGAGAACAAGGATCGCGACAGCATCGAGATGCTCCGGCTGGCTGTGGCGCGGGTGCGCGCCGCCGGCTGGGCGCCGGTGCAGGCGGACCTCACCGTGATCGCGGAGACGCCGAAGGTGGGAGCGCACCGGCCGGCGATCCGGGAGCGGCTCGGGGAGGCGCTCGGGATCCCCGCCGCCGACGTGATGATCAAGGGAAAGACCAACGAGGGGATGGGGTTCATCGGCCGCGGCGAGGGGATCGCCTGCATCGCCGTCGCGACGCTCGCGCGCATCACCCCGTAGGCGCATGGAACAGTTCCTCGGGTATTTCGACGGGATCCCTCCCGTCGTGCTCTACGCGTTGATCTTCGCCGCGTCATACCTCGAGGGACTCCTGCCGGTCGTGCCGGGCGATCTCGCCACGGCATTCTTCGCTTTTTTGGCGGCGCGGGCGGGGGGGCACTTCTCACCGACGATGGTCGCGGTGGTGACGGGGAGTGTCTCCGGTGCCCTGACGCTCTGGTATCTCGGGCTCCGGCTCGGGGCGGACTGGCTCGCGCGCAGCACCGATCGCCTCGGCTTCCACCGGGCGGGCGAGGGGATGGAGAGCGCGGAGGGGAAGGTAGAGGAGGCGTATCGACGGTACGGGTGGATCGCCTTGCTCGTCGCCCGCATGGTCCCTGGCGTGCGGGCCGTGGTCCCCGCAGCGGCCGGGGCGCTCCGGATCCCATTCTGGGAGGTCGCGGCGATCCTCACCGCCGTCTCCTGCGTCTGGTACGGGACCATCACCTGGCTCGCCTTCCGGATGGGCACCGACTGGGCCGTGGTGCAGGCCACGGTGACGCGCGTCCTCCGCGAGATGGGGCTCGGCGCCTCGGTCGTCGCGTTGGGGCTCGTCGCGGTCGGCGTGGTGGTCTGGCGGCGTCGCCGGCGGCGGTGAGCCCGATGCGCGACGAGTCGATCGCGCGCGCGTTCCTCTTGGAGCGCTTCGACGAGTTCCTCACCCTCGAACAGGGCAGCAGCGCGCGGACCAACGAGGCCTACGGGCGGGACGTCGCGCGACTCGCCGTCTGGGCCTCCACGCAGGGGGTGGTGGGCCCCGGCGCCCTCACGGCCCCACATCTTCGCGAGTTCGTCTATCACCTGAAGGACCTGGGGCTCGCGCCGAGCAGCATGCGGCGCGCCGTCTCGGCGATCCGGACCTGGTATCGGTTCCTCCTGGCGGAGGGGGTGGTCGCGGTCGATCCGAGTGACCGCCTCGAGACGCCGCGGAAGTGGCGGACGCTGCCGGAGGTCCTCACGGTGGAGGAGGTGGAGCGCCTGATCGGGGCGGTCTCGCTCGACGACCCGTTGGCCCTGCGCGACCGGGCGATGCTGGAGCTGGCCTATGGGGCGGGGCTCCGCGTCAGCGAGTGGATCGGGATCGGGACGGCCGACCTTGCGCTGGAGGAACTGGTGGTGCGGGTCTTCGGGAAGGGGGGGAAGGAGCGGTTGGTCCCGATTGGGCGGCAGGCGGTCGGGGCACTCGCGATGTACCTCCGGGAGCTCCGTCCCCGCCTCGAGCGAGGCGTGGGGCAGGGGCGGCTCTTCCTGAATGCCCGGGGTCGGCCGCTGAGCCGGATGGGGGCCTGGGGGATCCTTCAGAAGCATGTGGAGGCCTCGGGGATCACGAAGGCGGTCACCCCCCACACCCTCCGGCACAGCTTCGCGACCCACCTGCTGGAGGGGGGGGCGGACCTTCGGGCGGTCCAGGAGATGCTGGGGCATGCCGATATCTCGACCACCCAGATCTACACCCATGTGGACCGGGAGCATCTGCGGCAGGTCCACCGTCAGTTCCACCCCCGCGGCTGACCGCGCTCCCGTCGTGCCTTCGCTCTTGTAAGTCCCAGTCGGGCACATAGATTGCTCTGGCGTGGATTTTGCGTCCGCGCGGCCTATCCCGGTGGGGCTCCCATGAAGGTGCTCGCCGTCATCCCAGCTCGACTGGGCGCGACTCGCCTCCCCCGAAAACCCCTCCGCCCCTTAGGGGGCGCCCCGCTCGTCGTCCGCGTCCTCGAGCGCGTCCGTTCGCTCGGACTCGCTGACGCGGTCGTCGTGGCGACCGAGGCGGAGGAGGTGGCCGCCGTGGTGCGTGCGGCCGGCGGCGAGGCGGTCATCACGTCGGATCAGCACCTCTCCGGCACCGATCGGGTGGCCGAGGTGGCGACCCTCCCCGCGTACGCGGGGTACGAGATCGTGGTCAATGTCCAGGGCGATGAACCCTTCATGCGCGGCGACGCGATGGCGGGCGCGATTGCGATGGTCCGCGACGGGGGGTTCGACCTCGGGACCGCGGCCGGACGCCGAGGACCCGAGATCCTCGGCGATCCCAACTGCGTGAAGGTCGTGCGGGCGGAGGACGGCCGGGCCCTCTACTTCTCGCGCGCGGCGATCCCGTATCTGCGCGACGGGGAGGACGCGGCGCTGCGTGACACCTTGGTCTTCCAGCACATGGGGATCTATGCCGCGCGTCGGGAGGCGCTGATGCGGTGGGTCGGGTTCCCGCCACATCCCCTGGAGCTGGTGGAGAAGCTCGAGCAGCTACGCGCCCTGGCCGGGGGATTGGCGATGGGCGTCGCGATCGTGGAGGCCCCGTCGTGGGGCGAAGTGAACACCGAAGAGGATCTGATGCGGGCCAACACCCATTGGGCTGCCCTGGCAGCCGGAGCCGCCGTATGACGCCAAACCCGACCCAGCACGCGCCGAAGTACATCTTCGTCACCGGCGGGGTGGTCTCCTCGCTCGGGAAGGGGATCGCGGCGGCGTCGCTCGCCCGCCTCCTGGTGGAACGGGGGCTCACGGTCACGATGATGAAGCTCGACCCGTACCTCAACGTGGATCCGGGGACGATGTCGCCGTTCCAGCACGGGGAGGTCTTCGTGACTGACGACGGCGCGGAGACTGACCTCGACCTCGGCCACTACGAGCGCTTCATCGATCGCCCGCTCACCCAGGCGAACAACATCACGACGGGACGGATCTACTCCAACGTCATCACGAAGGAGCGTCGGGGTGAGTACCTCGGCTCCACGGTCCAGGTGATCCCGCACATCACCGACGAGATCAAGAGCGCGGTGCGTCGCGTCGCGCCCGGGAACGATGTCGTGGTGGTCGAGGTGGGCGGCACGGTGGGCGACATCGAGTCGCTCCCCTTCCTCGAGGCGATCCGCCAGTTCCGCCATGACGTGGGACGCGAGAACACGATCTTCATCCACCTCACCCTCGTGCCGTGGATCGCGGCGGCTGGGGAGGTCAAGACGAAGCCGACGCAGCACTCGGTGCGCGACCTGATGGAGATCGGGATCCAGCCCGACATCCTGATCTGCCGGACCGAGCGTCCGCTCGCCGAGGACGTGAAACGCAAGATCGCGCTCTTCTGCAACGTCGAGTTCGGGGCGGTGATCGAGAGTCCGGATGTCTCGACGATCTATCAGATCCCCCTCGTCTTCCACGAGCAGGGGTTCGACGAGCTTGTCTGCCGTCGGCTCGGGCTCGAGGGCAGGGCGCTCGACCTCACCGCCTGGCAGGAGATGGTGCGCCGCATCACGCACCCGGCGCGTAAGGTCAGGATCGCGGTGGTCGGCAAGTACACCGATTACGCGGACTCGTACAAGAGTGTACAGGAGGCGCTCATCCACGGGGGGATCGCCAACGAGGTGGGGGTCGAGATCGCGTGGACGTCGAGCGACCTCTTCACCGATGCCGCGACGAGTCGCGCGCTCCTCGCCGGTGTGGACGGGATCCTCGTCCCTGGGGGCTTCGGGGTGCGCGGGGTCGAAGGGATGGTGCAGGCGATCCGCGCGGCGCGCGAGGGGAACATCCCCTTCTTCGGGATCTGCCTCGGGATGCAGGTCGCGATCATCGAGTTCGCGCGACACGTGGCGGGGCTCGACGATTCCAACTCCAGCGAGTTCGCACCGGAGTGCGGGCACCCGGTGATCTCCCTCCTCGAATCGCAGCAGGGGGTGCAGGATCTCGGGGGGACGATGCGACTCGGCACCTATCCCTGCCGACTCCGCCCGGGCTCCAAGGCGGCCGAGATCTACGGTCAGCCGGAGATCAGTGAGCGGCATCGCCATCGGTACGAGGTCTCGAACCAGTACCGGGAGCGTTTCCAGCAGCAGGGGATGCGCCTCTCGGGGCTCTCCCCCGACGGATCGCTCGTCGAGATGATCGAGCTCCCCGATCATCCGTACTTCGTGGCCTGCCAGTTCCATCCGGAGCTCACGTCGCGTCCGACCCGTCCGCATCCGCTCTTCTCGGCGTTCCTCGCCGCCGCCGCGCAGCGGGCGACGACGCGCACCGGCCCCTCGACCGCCGGCGCCTCGCGCTCGCTCGCCGAGGCCTCGTGAGCGCGATCACGTTCCCGACGGGGAAGCTCTTCCTGATCGCAGGGCCCTGCGTTGTCGAGCATGATGAGCTCATGTTCCGCGTCGGGGATCATCTCGCACGGCTCGCCGAGCAGGTCCCCGGTGGGATCATCTTCAAGGCGAGCTTCGACAAGGCCAATCGGTCGACTGTCGGCGCGGCGCGCGGGCCTGGGTTGCAGGAGGGCCTCGCCGCGCTCGATCGCGTGCGGGTGCGCACCGGACTCCCCGTCCTCACCGATGTGCATCTCCCGGAGCAGTGTGCGGCGGCCGCGCAGGTCGCCGATGTGCTGCAGATCCCGGCGTTCCTCTGTCGCCAGACCGACCTCCTCGAGGCGGCGGGCGCGACGGGGAAGCCGGTGAATGTGAAGAAGGGGCAGTGGATGCATCCCGAGGGGATGATCGGTGCGGTCGCGAAGGTGCGGGCCGCCGCCCCCGCCGGGACGCCCGTCGCGGTGACCGAGCGCGGGACCTTCTTCGGCTACGGCGATCTCGTGGTCGACATGCGGAGCTTCGCGCGGATGCGCGAGGCCTGCGCGGCCCCGGTGATCTTCGACGCCACGCATTCGGTCCAGCGGCCGGGGCAGGGCGTGGGCGGGGCATCTGGGGGCGCGCGGGAGTGCATCCCCCCGCTCGCCCTCGCCGCCTGTGTCGCGGGGGCGGATGGCCTGTTCATGGAGACGCATCCCGATCCGGCCAACGCGCCGAGCGACGGCCCGAACATGATCCCGTTGCCCGAGCTCGACGCCCTGATCACGCGCTGTGTCCGAGCCTGGGAGATCGGCCGCGCATGAGGATCCTTGCTCGCGAACCGCAGACCACCCCGTCGATCGATCCGGCGCGCGCGCGCGCGATCCGGCTCGTCTGCTTCGACGTGGATGGGGTGCTCACCGACGGTGGGATCATCCTCGGCGATACCGCCGGCTCCCGGGTGGAGCTGAAGCGCTATGACATCCAGGATGGCCTGGGGGTCGTGCTGCTACGGCAGGCCGGACTCCGCACCGCGATCATCACCGGGCGCGAGTCGCAGAGCGTCGCGCTCCGCGCCGAGGAGCTCCAGGTGGACGAGGTGATCCAGGATCGGCACGCGCGGAAGGTGCCGGCGCTCGCCGCGTTGATCGAGCGACTGGGACTCACCTGGGATCAGGTCGCCTTCGTCGGGGACGATCTCCCCGACCTCGGGGTCCTGCGGCGCGTCGGGCTCCCCGTCTGCGTGGGGAATGCCACATCCGAGGTGCGGGCGGTGGCGACGCTGCAGCTGACGCGCCATGGCGGTGCAGGGGCGGTGCGCGAGTTCGTGGAGCTGCTCCTGCGCGCGCGCGGCGAGTGGGACACGCAGGTCGAGGCCTATGTGGCGAGCCGGGAGCGTACGGCATGAAGGCGGAGCAGATGATCGCGCGTGGACGGCAGGTGCTGGAGCTCGAGCGCGAGACGATCGCGGCCGCTGCCGATCGGCTCGGCCCCTCGTTTGCGACCGCCGTGCAGCTCCTGCACGCCTGCGCGGGGCGCGTCATCGTCTCCGGGGTCGGGAAGTCGGGGCTGATCGGTCGGAAGATCGCCGCGACCCTCACGAGCACCGGCACCCCGGCGACCTTCCTGCACCCGACGGAGAGCGTGCACGGTGACCTGGGGATCGTCGGGTCGCAGGACGTGGCGATCCTGCTCTCCAAGAGCGGGGAGACCGTGGAGCTCCTCCCGCTGATGGAGCAGCTGGCGCGGCTCGGCGTCCCCACCATCGCGATCACCGGTCAGGTGGACTCGACGCTGGGGCGGCATGCGCGGGTGGTGCTCGATGCCGCCGTGCGCGAGGAGGCCTGTCCGCATGACCTCGCGCCGACGACCAGCACGACCCTCGCTCTCGCCCTTGGGGATGCGTTGGCGGTGGTGCTCCTGGAGGCCAAGGGATTCCGCCGCGAGGATTTCGCGCGCTTCCATCCGGGCGGCGCCCTCGGACGCAAGCTGCTGCTCCGGGTACGCGACGTCATGGTGGTGGACGATCTCCCGATCCTCCCGCGCTCGGCGACGATGCGCGAGGCGGTGGTCGAGCTCGCGAAGCGCCGGGGGATCTGCTTGATCGCCGATGCGTCGCGCGAGCTCCTCGGCGTGATCACCACCGGCGACCTCTCTCGCTTGATGGAATCCGGACGGGAGATCTTCACGATCCCGGTCACCGACGTGATGCACCGTGCCCCGAAGGTCATCGCCGCGGATGCCCTCGCGAGCGCAGCGGTGCATCTGATGGAGACCAAGGGCGTGGTCGCGGTCCCCGTGCTCGATGGGGCGCAGCGGATCAGCGGTGTGGTGCATCTGCACGATCTCCTGCGCGCCGGAGCGGCCTGATGCGTCGACCGCTCCCGGTGCTCATGCTGATCGTCGCCGTGGTCGGGGCCGCCTGCGGTCGAGGTGAGCCACGGCCCTCGGCGGCGTTGTCGGGGGGATTGCTGGATACCGCGGATCAGGTGGCGTTCGGGTTCCGTACCCTCGTCACGGACGGCGGGTTGCTGCGCGCGGAGATCTTCGCCGACACGGCCCTCTTCCAGAATCAGAACACCAAGATCGTGTTGCTGCAGGTCACGGGGGATTTCTTCGGTGCGACCGGGGCCAAGGCGGCGACGGCGACCTCGGGGCGCGGGACCTTCGACACCCGGACGAGCACCCTCGAGGCGTTCGGCGACGTGGTGATCACCTCCGTCGATGGGCGCGTGCTCCGCACCCCCTACATCCGCTACGACCGTTCGTCGAATCAGGTCTATTCAGACTCGGCCTTCGTGCTCACCGAGCCCGGGGAGCGAGAGATGCGCGGGATCGGATTCCGCACGGACCCGAGTCTCAGTGCGATCGAGGTGCAGCGGATCCGGAGCGGGAAGGGGGGGACCTTCACCCTCCCGGACGAGTCGTGAGACGGCTCGGTCCCGTGCTACTGGGGCTCTGCGTGGCACTCGGCGCCACGGCAGCCGGGGCACAGGGGGGGACGAAGCGTCCCTGTGTGTTGGAGTTCACCGGCGTGATCCGTCGCGGGGTACTGACGACCTCGATGCGGGTCACGACGATGGCGGATGGGGCGAAGCACACCTTCATCAGCGGTGGGGTGGACGCGACCTGCCGCGGTCAGGGCAATCGCCTGCTGGCGGACAGTGCCGAGCACTATGACGACCGACAGGAGCTGGTCCTCATCTCCAAGGTCCGCTATGCCGACGAGAAGATGCGACTCGAAGCGGATCGGATGGTCTACCTCCTGGAGACGGAGCGCCTCGTCGCGACCGGCTCGGTCCGAGGCACCTCGACCGGTGGGGCGCGGTTCACAGGACCGGAGCTGACCTATCTGCGCGCCCGTCCGGGGATCCGCGTGGTCTCCTCCTGGCGCGCCCCCGGCCGACCGACGGTCCGATTGGCGACTGCTCGCACCGACGAGGTCCGTGCCAAGCGGCTTGCCGCCAGCCCGGCGGATTCCATGGACGTCACCGCCGACGTGGTCTGGTCGGAGAACGATTCGTTGGTCTGGGCGCGTGGATCGGTCGTGATGGATCGACATGACCTGCAGGCGACCGCCGATTCCGCCTTCCTCGATCAAGGGACGGAGCATGTCCGCCTTCGGCGCTCCCCGCGGATCGTGGGCACCGGCGAGCGCGCCTTCACCATGGTCGGCCGCGAGATCGATCTCTGGTCACGCACGCAGGCGCTGGAGCGCGTGCTCGCCACCGGGGAGGCTCGCGTCGATGGGGATTCCGTCGTGCTGCGAAGCGACACCGTCGATGTGCGCATCGTCGAGGAGCAGATGGATCGCGTGCTGGCGTGGGGCACGCGGGCCTACGCTGAGGCGCAGCGTCAACAGATGGAAGCGGATTCGATCGAGATGCGCCTCCCCGGACAGGTCCTGCAGGAGGTGCAGGCCTTCGGTCGCGCGCTGACGCGCGCGGAGGTCGATACCGCGCGCATCACCTCACCCGACCCCGACTGGATCGCCGGGGACACGGTGATCGCGCGATTCGAGACCGTCCCCCGCAGCCCGACCGACACCACATCCGCCACGCGGCTCACCGAGGTGCAGGCGATCGGCTCCGCTCGGGCGTTCCAGCAGATGGCCTCGGCGGATGGGGGCAAGGAGCGCCCCACCCTGAGTTACAACCGTGGGCGCATCATCATCGTCCGCTTCGAAGGGGGTGAGGTTGCGCGCGTCGAGGTGCAGGAACGGGCCTCCGGGCTCTATCTCGAACCATCTCCCGATCCGACCGATCCTGCGACCTCTACCCCCCCGGCCACCGGGCGACGGACGCCATGACCGATCTTCCTCTTTCGAACGCGCCTGCCGAGATGGCTACGATCCTCCGGCAACTCACCGGCGGCGACCGTTCCTGTCTGCTCTGTCTGCTCGCGACGAGCGAATTCGCATCGCCGGACGGCACCGCGCCCTTCTCGGAGGTCGCGACCGCCTTCCGGATGGAATACATCGCCGCCCTCGCGGCAGAGGGGCGGCGCGCCGAGTCGGAGGCAGAGACGGGGCGTCTCTCGCTCGATGAGGTCCGCCGCCACCTCGCGCAGACGGTGGTCCCACGCCTCATCGCCGCTGGGGCCCTCCTCCCGGTGCCCCATGGGTCAGACCCGCTGGGTGCACCCGCGACGGTCCGGCTTGCCGAGCCGCTGGTGCGGTTCCACCGTGAAGCGAGCGCCGCCCTTCGTGAGACGCTGCGTCAGCTCGCCGCGGCGCCGTCGGGGCCAGCGGGGCGCCTCGCCTCGCCCCCTGCCACCTCGGTGGGGACGGGGAGCGTCCTGCAAGCCTCTGGCCTGATGAAGACCTACCGTGAGCGGCATGTCGTGAACCAGGTGGCGCTCGAGCTCCGCCAGGGCGAGATCGTCGGGCTCCTCGGCCCGAACGGGGCGGGGAAGACGACGACCTTCTACACGATCGTCGGGTTGATCCCGCCGGATGCGGGGACGATCCGTATCGACGGGGAAGAGGTCACGGAGATGCCGATGTTCCAGCGGGCCCGGCGCGGGATCGGGTATCTCTCCCAGGAGCCCTCGATCTTCCGGAAGCTCACGGTCGAGGAGAACATCCTCGCGATTCTGGAGACCCTGCCGATCCCCCGCGAGGAGCAAGAGGCACGCCTCGAACAGCTCCTCGACGAGCTGAGCATCAAGCATCTCAGGACGAACAAGGCCTTTGCGCTCTCAGGTGGGGAACGACGGCGCCTGGAGATCACGCGCGCGCTGGTGACGAACCCGAAGTTCATGATGCTCGACGAACCCTTCGCCGGGGTCGACCCGATCGCGGTCCACGACATCCAGCAGATCGTCGCCTCGCTGAAGGACCGAGGGATCGGGGTGCTGATCTCGGACCACAACGTCGAGCAGACGCTCGACATCGTGGACCGGGCCTACATCATGTTCGACGGCGCGGTGAAGGTCTCGGGAACGGTCGAGGAGCTCGTCTTCGACGATACCGTCTCCCAGGTGTACTTCGGTCCTACCCTGACCGCCCGACTGCGTGAGCGGTTCCGTGCCGAGCATCCGGACCGGGTCGCGGCCATCGCTGAGATGGCCGCTCCCCCAGCCGCTGAGCCCCCGGCGTGAAGACCGGGCTGCAGCAGTCGGCACGGCTCGGACAGGAGCTGCGAGCGAATCCACGTCTGTATCAGGCGATGGATATGCTCTACATGCCGCTGATCGATCTGCAGCAGCATCTCAAGCAGGAGTTGCTGGAGAACCCCTTCCTCGAGTTGATCGAGGAGGGGGAGCACGGGGAGAATGGCGAGCCAGAGGAGCCCAGCGAGGAGCTCGCGGAGATCGCGGAGGCTCCGTCCGCGGAGGGACCCGCCGAATCGCCCACGGACGATGAGGCGCCCTGGGAGGACCTCCTCCTCGATGGGATCGATCAGGATGGGGTGCGCGCCCCGACGGAGGTGCGCGAGTATGTCGAGCCCATCTCAGTAGAGTCGCGGGACCTCGCCGATCATCTGCGGGATCAGATCCGACTGCTCGACCTCAGTCCCCGGGATCAGCTCCTCGCGGACGAGTTCATCGGGAACATCAACGACGAGGGGTATCTCTCCGCGACGCTGGAGCAGATCCTCGCTGGGATCAACGCGGTCATCGCCGACGCCGAGGAGGCGTCCGACGACGCGCGTGAGGCTCCACGGTTCACGCCACCGGAGGTCGAGCGGATGCTCCGGATCATCCAGTCCTTGGAGCCGGCCGGGGTCGGGGCGCGTTCCCTCCAGGAGTGCCTGACCCTCCAGCTCCCGGAGGCCGGCCTCCTCGATACGGTGGCCGAGCGACTCATCCGGGAGTACTTCGACGACCTATTGGCCCATCGCTGGGTGGAGATCGGGCGGCGGATCGGGGTGGCCCCGAGCGAGGTCCAAGCGGCGGCGGACGCCGTCGCACGCCTCACACCGAAGCCGGGCCTCGCCTTCGCCAACCGGGCGGCGGACTATGTGATCCCGGACCTCATCGTGGAGAAGATCGACGACGAGTATCTGGTCTTCGTGAACGATGGGAACCTCCCGCGCCTCCGGTTGAGTCGCGCCTACGAGGAGGTCGTCCGGGACAAACGGAAGTTCGATGCCGAGAGCAAGGAGTTCATCACCTCGCGCCTGAGTGCGGCGCAGTGGCTCATCCAGGCGATCGAGCAGCGCCGCCAGACGATGCTGAAGGTCATGCACTTCATCGTGGCGCGGCAGCGGGAGTTCTTCGAGAAGGGAATCCAGGGACTCCGGCCGCTCACGCTGCGCGAGGTCGCCGATGGGATCGGGATGCATGAGTCGACGGTCTCGCGGGTCACGAACGAGAAGTTCGTCCAGACCCCGCGTGGCGTCCTCCCGCTGAAGTTCTTCTTCTCTTCGGGGCTCCGCAGCAGCGAAGGGGACGATGTCTCCGCCCGGGGGATCCGCGCCGCGATCGAGAAGATGATCGCCGAGGAGGATCCCCATGCCCCGCTCACCGACCAGGCCATCGTGGAGCGATTGGAGCACGACGGGGTGCAGATCGCCCGCCGCACCGTCGCCAAGTACCGCGACCAGCTTGGCGTCCTCTCCGCGCGACTCCGCAAGCGACTCTGACCACGAGATGAGCCTCCCATGACGCTCGCCCCCATGGCGCCCCCCTCCCATGCCGTGACACGCCCCGTGCGCGTCTCCGTGCTCGTCCCCGCAAAGGATGAGGCTGAGAACCTGCCGCGGTTCCTTTCGCTCTGCGCGGAGATGATTGCCGGCCAATCGGCGACCTACGAGGTGGTGGTGATCGACGACGGATCACGCGATGCGACGCCGACCGTCCTCGCCGAGGCGGTGCGCCACCATCCCTTTCTCCGGGTGGTCACACATCGGACGCAGCGCGGGATCGCCGACGCGCTCCGCTCGGGCTACCTCGCCGCGCAAGGGGACATCCTCGTCTTCTATCCGGCGGACCTCCAGTTCCTCCCGGAGGACATCCCGCGCCTCTGCGCCCCAATCCTCGCCGATGAGGCAGACATGGTCACGGGCTACAAGCAGGGGAAGTACGAGAAGGCCTTCGTCTCGGGGATCTACAACCGACTCTCCCGCGCCCTCTTCGACATCCCGGTGCGCGACCTCAATAATGTGAAGGCCTACCGCCGCGTCATCATGGCGGACCAGCCGGTGCGCCCCGATTGGCATCGCTACATGATCGTCCTCGCGCATGCGCAGGGGTACAGCGTCCGGGAGATCCCGGTGGCGCTCTACCCGCGGACCGCGGGACGCTCCAAGTTCGGGCTCTCACGGATCCCGGTCGGCGTGCTCGATATGCTCGCCGTCTGGTTCGAGCTGCGCTTCGGACAGAAGCCGCTCCTCGCCTTCGGGATGCTCGGCGTCGGGCTCTTCGCCTTGGGCGTGCTCGCTGGCGTGGTGGCGCTTGGGATCCTCTTCATCTCGGGGATCGGTGTGCGGTGGGTCTGGACCATCATCCAGACCTCGTTGATCCTCGGCTCGATCTTCTTCGCGGCGGGGCTCCTCGGGGAGCAGGTCGCCGTCCTGCGCGCCGAGCAGCGTGAGCTGCGGCGGCGGCTCGACGAGACCGGTGATCGTCGCGGCGCGGCGTGACCCTCCCTCGCGTCCTCTTCCTCACACACGCCTACCCGCGATCCGTCGGGGATGCGCCGGGCTCCTTCGTGCATCGCCTCGTGCGCGGGGTCCAGGCGCTCGGTGCGGAGGTGCGCGTGCTCGCGCCGCATGCGGCGCGGCTGGCCGAGCGTGAGGTCCTCGAGGGGGTCCCGGTTCACAGGTATCGCTATGCCCCCGAGGCGATGGAGACGTTGGCCTACACGGGGACGATGGCCGAGCAGGTGCTGGGGAGCTGGCGCGGCAAGGTGGCGTTCGGTGGGATGCTGCTCGCGGGCTCGCGCGCGCTCCGCCGGGAGATCGGCACCTTCCGTCCCACGGTCGTCCATGCGCATTGGTGGTTCCCGAGCGGGCTGCTGGCCGCGATGGGCGCGGGCACGACGCCGGTGGTGATCACCATGCACGGCTCGGATGTGCGACTGGCTCTCTCACGGTCGATCGCGCACCCGGTGGCCCGTCGCGTCCTGGATCGCGCGGCGGCCGTGACCGCGGTCTCTGGGTGGCTTGCGCGGCAGGCGACGTCGCTTGGGACGCGGCACACCATTCGCGTCGCGCCGATGGCGGTGGACACGCAACGCTTCCAGCCCGCGGCGATGTCGGGCCAGGTAGCGGTCGGGACGGAGCGCCCGCTGGTCTTTGCCGGTCGACTGAATGCGCAGAAGGGGCTCGTCGACCTGCTCGAGGCCATGGCGCTCCTCCATCGTCCGGCGACGCTGCAGGTGATCGGGGAGGGGGAGGACCGATCGGCGCTCGAGGCACGGGCGGAACGGCTCGGGATCGCACGGCGCATCCAGTGGCTCGGGCGCGGGACGCCGGAGCGGCTCGCCGACGCGTTTCGTGGGGCGTCGGCGGTCGTGATCCCGTCACGCGACGAGGGCCTCGGCCTCGTCGCGGTGGAGGCGCAGCTCTGTGGGGCTCCGGTGATCGGATACCGGTCCGGCGGGCTCCCCGATGTGATCGATCCCTCCTGGGGTGGGGTGCTCGTCGAGCCGGGAGATATCGCGCAGCTCGCGGCCGCGATGGATTCGGCGCTCGCCGCTCCTGCCGATCCGATGGGGGGGGCCACCGCCATCCAGGTGATGCGCGAGCGATTCGCTCCGCAGGCGGTGGCTGAGCGCTACCTCACGCTCTACCGAGCGGTGGGCGCACATGACTGACCCACGTGAGGCGGTCGCCCCTGATGCGGTCCCAGCAGCGATGGCCGATGCCGCGCCGGCTCCGCGGTCCCTGCGTACCCTCCTGACGGGGGTCTTCCTCCTCGCGGTCGTCTGGTTCGGCGGGCGCTCGCTGTTCGGGCAGTGGGACGCGGTGCAGGCCCTGCGCGCCGAGCTCTCGACGCGCTGGTCACTCGTTGTGCTCTCCTCGGTGCTGGTGGGGGTGAGCTATCTCGTCCTGATCCAGACCTGGCGCCTCACGGTCGGCGCGTGGGGGGAGCGGCTCAGATTCCGCGAGGCGGCCCGCATCTGGTTCATCTCCAACCTCGGGCGGTATCTCCCGGGGAAGGTCTGGCAGATCGGGGCGATGGGGGTGATGGCGCAGGAGGCCGGGGTCTCCTCGGTCGCCGCGGTGGGGAGTGCGCTCGTGGTCTCGCTGGTCCACGTGATCATCGGGTTCGCCGTGGTGGGGCTCACTGGCAGCGATCTCTTGGTCTCGCTCGTACCACCGGGGACCTCGCTCACACCGACCCTCACCATGGGGGTGGTGCTTCTCCTCATCGCGCCGGGGCTCCTCCCGATGGCCGCGACCGGCGCGTCGCGCGTCCTCGGCCGACCGTTCACGATGCCGCGGCTCCCGACGCGTGCCATCTGGGTGGCGGCGCTCGGATCGGGTGCCGCCTGGGTCCTCTTCGGTCTCGCGTTCCATCTGCTCGGGATCGGTCTGCTCCGGCACGCGACTGGAGATGCCGCCGATTCGGTCGCAGTTTTCACCTTGTCGTACCTCGCGGGATTCCTGGCCCTGATCGCGCCGGGGGGCATCGGGGTACGGGAAGGGGTGATGGCGCTCCTGCTCACCCGGGCTGGGATCGCCACGCCCTCTGAGGCGACTTGGCTGGTGGTCGCCTCGAGACTCTGGCTCACCGTGCTCGAGATCCTCCCGGGGGCGCTCTGGCTCGCCCTCTCGGTTCGTCGGCGCCCCTCCGCTCCCTCTCGCCCATCGGCATGACCGCTTCCGTTCGCCCCTCGCTCGAGACTCCGGCCTCCCCGCCATACGCGACCGCGTGGGCCGCGCTGGCCTGCGCGCTCGCCGCCCTGACGCTCGCCTATCCCGCGCTGACGGGGGGATTCCTCGTCTCCCCGGTGAGCGATCAGTACATCGCCGGGTATCCCTTCCGTGAGTTCGCGGCCGCCTCGCTGCGGGCCGGCGAGGGCTTCCCCCTCTGGAACCCCTATCTCTTCGGCGGGATGCCGTACGTCGCCGCGATGCACGGCGACATCTTCTACCCGACCTTCTTGCTGCGACTCATCCTGCCGACCGATGTGGCGATGACCTGGGGGATGATCACCCACCTTATGTTGGCCGGGGTCGCCGGATATGGATTCCTTCGCGTGATCGGCGTGGGATTCCATGCGGCGTTGCTGGGAGGGATCGCCTACATGATGGGGGGGCAGGTCGCTTCGCTCGTCTCCCCTGGGCATGACGGCAAGCTCTTCGTCTCGGCGTTGCTGCCCGTCACGCTGATCGTGCTGACGTACGGCATCCGTGACGGGAAGCGATGGGCGTGGGGGCTCCTCGCCATCGTGGTGGGGCTCGGCGTCCTCTCTCCACATCCGCAACTCCTCCAGTATCTCCTCCTCACTGCCGGCGCCTGGTCCCTGTTGCTCGCCTTCGTCGGCGATGGTCGGACGGGTGCCTCGGCGCGTGGGGTCGCCCTTCGTCGCCTGGCCCTCGCGCTCGGCGCGGTCGTCCTCGGCGGGGCGATCGGCGCGATTCAGTACATCCCGGTCCAGGAGTATGTGGACTGGTCACCGCGCACCGGTGGTCGCGACTACGAGTATGCGACGAGCTTCTCGATGCCGATCGAGGAGCTGATCAACACCTACCTCCCGCAGTTCAGTGGGATCCTCGATCGCTACTGGGGACGTAACGGGATCCATCTGCACTCCGAGTACATCGGGGCAGGGGTCCTCTTCCTCATGGTGCTCGGTCTGGCGGCACGGAAGCGTCCGGAGCGCCGGGCCCTCACCTGGTTCTGGGTCGGGACGGGTATCATCTCGCTCCTCTGGGC
>Ga0172372_10000030_pt1 | contig 183557 bp, 171 predicted proteins | sample LakKiv5m_2_FD_114544 | JGI IMG/M metagenome (GOLD analysis project Ga0172372, IMG submission 114544) | Freshwater microbial communities from Kabuno Bay, South-Kivu, Congo - kab_092012_9.5m | ecosystem: Environmental > Aquatic > Freshwater > Lake | place: Democratic Republic of the Congo...
TCACCCATACCGGCCGTCTGGGTTTCGGCACGCTGGAATCCAGCCTGATGCACAACACGACCGAAACCATTGGCCGCACCATTCCGGGCACAATCGGCACCCCGACCGCAGTACCGGGTGCCATCGGCGGTGCGCCACGCGAACTGGAGACGACCAATCTGGTACTGGACACCAAACTGGTCGCGCCGGTGGGCGAATCGCACATCGCCACGGTTGGCGGCCAGTGGTGGAAAGCCGAGATGGACGACGGCATCGCTCAGACCACGTTCGAGCAGAAAACCTGGGCCGTCTTCGCCGAAGACGAGTGGCGCCTGCGCGAAGATCTGGCGTTGACACTGGGTGCCCGCTACGACGATCACGAAGCCTTCGGCGGTCATGTCAGCCCACGCGCCTACCTGGTCTGGAATACCTCCGAGAATTGGACCATGAAGGGTGGTGTGAGCCGCGGCTACCGCACGCCGGACCTGAACGATCTCCACTCCGGCGTGAATGGCGCCACACGTCAGGGCCAGGTCATCACCATCGGCAACCCTGATCTCGAGCCGGAAACCACGACGAGCACCGAATTCGGCGTGTATTTCGACAGCCTGGCTGGCTTCAATGCCAATGCCACGCTGTTCCACAACAAGTTCAAGGACAAGATCGCCAGCGGCGACCCCATCCAGATCACCGGACGCCCGGGAATTCCCGACGGCAGCTATGCGCAGCAGATCAACATCGACGAGGCCGTCACCCAGGGCCTGGAACTTGCCGCAAGCTGGGCATTCGCCCCAGCCTGGACGCTGAGCGCCAATTACACCTACACCGACAGCGAGCAGAAGAGCGGTGACAACAAGGGCGAACCCCTGACCAACACGCCGGAGCACCTCGCCAATGCGAAGCTGAACTGGCAGACCACCGACCGCCTGAATCTCTGGTTGAAGAGTGAGTACCGCGGCGAGCGCGCCCGCTTCACGTCCAAGTACGAGAACCTTGCCGATAACGGCCGTTACTCCACCAATCAGTCCATCTACGACACACTGGGCAAGAACACCAAAGCCTACACGCTGTTCCATCTGGGCGGCTCGTACCGCACCTCGGAAAACCTGACGCTCAACGCCGCCATCTACAATCTGCTGGACAAGGACTTCGTCGATGGCAAGGCTTACAGCACTTACAGCTATGCCGGCAATGGAACTCTTACGACCGGCACCGCCTATGGCACCGACTTCTCCCACTCCACTGCCGGCACTACCGGGGTGATGGAAGAAGGCCGCCGTCTGTGGCTATCCGCCAACTTCACCTTCTGACCGCCGAGAAGACGACGAGCCGGGTTGGACCCGGCTTCGTTGTTTCCGGTACAGCCTGACAGCAAGACGCGAATGTATGCTGTTTGTAAATCTTTAGCATCTCTGTGAGCAGGCACCCTAGAATTCGCACCACTCTTCTCCAAGGTAAGGATCACCATGCGTCTGTGGCTCGGCACGTTGCGCCAATGGCACTGGATCAGCTCCGCGCTGTGCCTGGTTGGCATGCTGCTCTTCTCGGTCACGGGCATCACCCTCAACCACGCCGGCCAGATCGAAAGCAAACCGCAGGTGCAAAGCCGCGCTGCGCAGCTTCCCGAATCGCTGCTCACCAAACTGCAAACCGAAACGCCCGAGTCGGGTCTGCCCGTCGAACTGCGCGCTTGGCTGGAGCAGACACTGGACATTCGCCTGGCCGGGCGTGAGGCCGAATGGAGCGATGGCGAACTCTATGTCGCCCTGCCGCGCCCCGGCGGCGATGCCTGGCTGAGCCTGAGTAGCGAAACCGGCGAACTGGAATACGAGTCGACCGACCGCGGCTGGATCGCCTACTTCAACGACCTGCACAAGGGCCGCCACACCGGTGAGGCCTGGAGCTGGTTCATCGACTTCTTCGCCGTTGCCTGTGTGGTGTTCAGCCTCCGGCCTGCTGCTCCTGCAACGTCACGCCGGCAACCGGCCCAGCACCTGGCCGCTGGTAGGCCTGGGGCTGGTGATACCGCTGCTGCTGGCGCTGCTCTTCATTCATTAAGGACTGCCCATGCGTAAACGCCTGTTGTTGCCCCTCGCCCTGCTCAGCGCCCCGCTGCACGCGGCGGACCTGCAGCTGGACGTGGAAATCCCGCGTCTGGATGTCGCCGAGTACCACCGGCCCTATGTCGCCATCTGGCTCGAGCGACCGGACCAGAGCCATGTCGCCAATCTGGCGGTGTGGTACGACACCAAGCTCAAGGACAAGGAGGGTGAGAAGTGGCTCAAGGACCTGCGCCAGTGGTGGAGACGCAGTGGCCGCAGCCTGGAGATGCCGGTCGATGGCGTCAGCGGTGCGACCCGTGCCGTGGGCAGCCACGACCTGCAGTTCTCCGACCAGCAGGCACCGTTCAAGACGCTGGAGGCCGGCGAGTACCGCGTGGTGGTCGAAGCCGCTCGAGAGGTCGGCGGCCGTGAGCTGCTGCGCGTGCCGTTCAGCTGGCCACCCCAGCAGAACGCCGAACACCAAGCCCAGGGCAAGAGCGAGCTGGGCGCCATCACCCTCAAGCTGACCCCATGAACAGGACCCACGCCATGAAACCCATCATCAAATGGACCACCCTGGCGCTCGCCGTCTGTCTGCCGCTGTCGGCCCAGGCCCACCGCGCCTGGATGCTGCCCTCGGCCACCGTACTCTCCGGCGAAGAGCCGTGGATCACCGTCGACGCTGCCGTTTCCAACGATCTGTTCTACTTCGAACACGTACCGATGCGCCTCAAGGGCATCGGCGAGGCAGCCCAGGCCCCGGCAGGCGGCCCGCCGGGCATGCGCGGGCGACCGGTGCCGGAACTGCAGATCATTGCGCCGGATGGTTCCAAGGTCGCGGCACAGAACGGCGCCATCGGCCGCTACCGCAGCACCTTCGATGTGCAGCTGAGCCAGAAAGGCACGTACAAGCTGGCCGTGGCCAACAATGGCCTGTTCGCCAGCTGGAAGGAAAACGGTCAGCTGCGCCGCTGGATGGGCACCGCGGAAAGCTTCGCCAAGGACGTCCCGGCGAAGGCCGAAGGGCTCAAGGTCAGCCAGACCAGCAACCGCATGGAAGTGTTCGTCACCTCCGGTGCGCCTTCCACCGACGCGCTCTCCCCGACCGGCCAGGGCCTGGAGCTCAAGCCCGTCACCCACCCCAACGACCTGTTCGCCGGCGAGGCGGCCGAGTTCGTCTTCCTGCTCGATGGCAAGCCGGCCGCCGATGTCGAGATCAGCGTGATTCCGGGAGGTAACCGCTACCGCGACGAGCTGGGCGCGATCAGGACCCGTACCGATGCCGGGGGCAAGGCCAGCATCACCTGGCCGGAAGCCGGGATGTACTGGCTGCAAGCCGAACTCACAACCGACCAGGGCGTGAGCAAGCCGGCCACCGAGCGCCGCGCCAGCTACAGCGCGACCCTCGAAGTGCTGGCGCAGTGAGGAGCGGGCAGCGCTGAACCGAACCGGCAGGCGCCCTGCCGGTTCCTCGTCAGGCCTGCGCCCGGAAACCGGCCGGGCCTTCTTGCCTTCGCTGGAGCCCCACCTTGCCATCGCCTCTGGCCACGCGTCCGCACCTTTACCTGTTCCTGTTCGCCTGCCTGGCGCTCGCCGCGGCGCTGCTGCATTGGCAGCCGCCTCGTGAAGTCTCGGCGGCCGCGGTCGTGCTCGGCTATCTCGCGCTCTGCCTGCTGGTCTGGCGACCTGGCCGCGCCCGATCTGCCGAGACGACGGAGCCGCCCGCCCTGCTGATCGCCTACGCCAGCCAGGGCGGCCAGGCCGGCGAACTGGCCGAGCGCAGCGCCAGGCAACTGGCCGAAGCCGGCATGAGCTGCGCCACGCGCCCCCTCAACGAACTGGACCCGGCGACACTGGCCGACGCGGGACGACTGCTGTTTGTCGCCAGCACCTACGGCGCAGGGGAGGCGCCGGACAACGCGGCGCGCTTCGAAAGGCACCTGCTGGCGTCAGATGCCGACTTGCGCGGGCTGCAGTACGCCATGCTGGCGCTGGGCGACAGCCAGTACCCGCACTATTGCGCCTTCGGCCGGCGCCTGGACCAGGCGCTGCGCAGCCGCGGCGCCGAGCCGCTGTTCGATCGCCTGGACGCGGACCGGCTGGACGCCGGCACCCTGCGCCACTGGCAACAGCAGCTCGGCCAACTGAGCGGCCACAACGCGTTCAGCGATTGGCAACCGGCTCCCTATCAGGCCTGGCGACTCGCCGGGCGAACCGTGCTCAACCCCGGCAGCAGCGGCGCGCCGGTCTGCCACCTCAGGCTCGAACCGCTGGACGAGGCGCCACACTGGCGCGCCGGCGATATCGCCGAGGTCGGCCCTCGGCATCCGCGCGGCCTTGTCGAAGGGCTGTTGCGCCGGCTCGGCCACGACCCGCAGCAGCGGATCGCCGGCGAAAGCCTGCTGGACATCCTCTGCACACGTCGCCTGCCGGTCGAAGAAGTCCTGCGCGGCCTGGATATCGATGCGCTGCTCGCCCTGCCCCGGCTGGCGCACCGCGAATACTCCATCGCCTCGGTTGCCGCCGACGGCGCACTCGAACTGCTGGTACGCGAGGCCCGTCACCCGGACGGCGGCCTGGGTCTCGGCTCCGGCTGGCTGTGCCGCCACGCGCCAGTTGGTGCGCCGATCGCGCTGCGCATCCGCAGCAACCCGGGCTTCCACGGCCCGACCGCCGCGACGCCGCTGGTGCTGATCGGCAACGGCACCGGCCTGGCCGGGCTGCGCGCCCACCTACGTGAACGCGCAATGACTCCCGGCTCGCGCAACTGGCTGCTGTTCGGCGAACGCCACGTCGCGCACGACCTGTTCTTCGCCGACGAACTGCAGCAGTGGCTCGCCTGCGGCCACCTGCAACGCCTGGACCTGGCCTTCTCGCGCGACCAGGCCGAGAAACGCTACGTGCAGCACGCACTGCGCGATGCTGGCGACGACCTGCGCAGATGGGTCTCCGAGGGCGCAGCCATCCATGTCTGCGGCAGCCTGAACGGCATGGGCCAGGAGGTGCAGCAGATCCTCGCGGGACTGCTGGGCGAGGCGCAGCTGAACGAACTGGCGGCGCAAGGGCGCTATCGACGGGATCTGTACTAGCGGAAAGCTTTTACACGGCAGCAAGCGGCGCTTGTCGGTTTCGTAGGGCGGGCTTCAGCCCACCGGCACCGGTCGGTCGCGCAAATGATGGGCTGAAGCCAAGCCTGCGCCTCTTGGCCCTGCCGATGTGGCCAAGTGCGGCATCGAGCCACCCTTGAGAGCCGATATTAATTCGATATCGTAATTGAAATAATTCTCAATAGGTTTCTAAAATAGCGTCATGCCTCCTCCCTCCGTTTGTGAGGCGCAAGGAAAAACAACCGAAGCTCAGGACAGAATGATGAAGCCATTTGCTCGAACCAGCTCCCATACTCTAGCCGTTGCTATCGCAACAGCGCTGATCCCGGTAGCAGCGACTGCCCAGACCAGCGGCCCGCTGGAGATGCCGTCCATGCAGGTGGTGGGCTCCGCGGACGACGCCGTTTCTCGCCAGACTGGCGCAGTGGTGATTGTCACCAAGGAAGAGATCGAGCGTAGTCAACCCTCCTCTACTCAGGACGTGCTGCGTCGCGTGCCTGGTATTAACGCGATTGCAGAGGAAGAGACGGGCGTAGTCAGCAATATCGGCATCCGCGGTCTCTCGGCAAGCGAGGCCAAATCTTTGATCCTCGAAGACGGCGTTCCGGTCGCCCCCGGCCTGTTCATTGGCAATGATCGCTACTTCAATCCCCGCATTCAGCGGATGCAGGGGGTCGAGGTTTTGAAAGGCTCTTCTTCCCTGCGCTACGGCCCGTCCACCATCGGCGGCGTCATCAACTACATCACCAAGACGCCTGATGACGGTGTCTCGGTCTCCACCCGTGTCGGCTCTTTCAACACTCGCGAAGCGATGGTGGAAGCAGGCGGTCGCAGTGAGTCGGGCGATGCCTTCGCAGGCCTGGTCGCCACCCATGCGCGCAGCGACGGTTTCATGGACCGCGACTACGAAATGACTGACGTGATGTTCAAGACCGGCATTGCGCTCAACCCTGACCACAGCCTGGGCCTGAAACTGTCCTGGCATGAGAATGATGCGAACATCTCCTATCGTGGCATGTTTCTGAACGACTACCGGGCCGGCAAGACCTACAACCCGGCACCGGACGACTACTTCCTGACCGACCGCAAGGCTATCGACCTCAACCACGAATGGCATCTGAACGACCGCGCCACCCTCCGGACTCTCGCCTACTGGAGCGAGGTCACCCGCGACTACTGGCGCTACGACGTAAACACTGGAGCTTCCAATACAGCCGGCCGCTGGGTCTATCGGGATACCCTTACCGGCAGCAACCGCACCTTCGATCGCATGGGCCTCGAGACGCGCTTGACGCTCGACCATGACCTGTTCGGCTGGGTCAACGAGGCCGAGTTCGGCCTTCGCATGATGAAGGAAGAAGCAGACGACCGCCGCGTCCGTGCCACTCGCGCGCGGGACCGTAGCGGCGTCACCGATCGCCATATCATCGATACCGCCGAGAGCCTAGCCGGCTATGTGCAGAACCGATTCGTCATCACCGACCGGCTGGCCGTCACTCCTGGCCTGCGCATCGAATCCTACGAGCAGGAGCGTCGCGTCAAAACCCAGAATGATGCGTCGGCTACAACTCGAAACACCGAAGTTCTGCCGGGCATCGGCGCGACTTACCAACTCCTGCCCGAAGCTCAACTGTATGGCGGCGTATATCGCGCCTTCTCTCCCGCTTCGAACGGTGTCGCCCTCGATGGCCTGACCGATCAGAAGCTCGATGGCGAGCGCTCGATAAACTACGAGTTCGGGGTTCGTGGCGACAGCGGCCCGGTGTCGTACGACGTCACCGCGTTCTACATGGACTTCGACAATCAGGTCGTCACGGGCAACAGCAATCCCCTGCTCTCGCAATCGAATACAGGGAAGACCAAGCACTACGGCCTGGAAGGCTCGCTTGGACTGGAACTCGGCGGCGGCTTCAGCCTGGATTCCAACCTGACCTGGGTACCGGTCTCCGAGTTCACCACCGGCCAGTACAATGGCAACCGTCTGCCCTACGCGCCGAAATACCTCGCCAACGCCGCACTCAACTACGAGCAGGGCAAGTTGAGCTCTTCGCTCATGGCCCACTACCGTGGCGAGCAGTACGGCGATCCGGCCAACACCAGGGACATCCCGACCGGAGCTGGCGGCGGAATCTGGGGCGGCAAGATGTCCTCCTATACCGTCTACGATCTGACCTCGCGTTATCAGGTCAGCGAGCAACTCGGCCTGCAGGCCGCAGTGAAGAACCTGACAGACAAGCGCTATATCGCCGGCTTGCGCCAGGGCATCTACGTGGGGCCTGAGCGTTCCTTCGAAGTAGCCATGAACTACAAGTTCTGACCTTGAAGCGAGACACCTCCGCCGGTTCGACAAGGACCGGCGGAACTCCCCTCTCGATGGGCCGAGCGCCCGAAAGCCTCAACGGTATCAGACCGCCCCTTTCATCAAGCAGCGCTTCGGTCGCCATCTCTCCTGCTCGATCATCCCTCACTTGACTTCTAACGTGCAGAAACCCCGCGCAAGCTGCCAACAGGACGCAACGGGCGACTTGAGGCAGTTCTGCAGGGCGGATGAAACCCGCGCGGTCCCCTCATCCGATGCAGCTCAACGTAACCCTGCCCTTGCGGCGGGGTTTCGTATTTTTCTCGGCCTTGCCTCGCTCGGCAAGAATCGCGCGGCGTGCCTCGTTCGGCGGGTTTCACCCGCCCTTGTCCGGCATTCGATGCAACACATGATTGGCCACAGCCAAAAAGAAACGCCCCGCGAAGGCGGGGCGCTTTGATGCAGCCGTGACGCTTAGATGTAGTAGGCCTTCAGCGGCGGGAAGCCGTTGAATTCCACCGCGCTGTAGCTGGTGGTGTAGGCGCCGGTGGATAGCCAGTACAGGCGGTCACCGATGGCCAGGTTCAAAGGCAGGCCGTACTTGTAGTTCTCGTACATGATGTCGGCGCTGTCGCAGGTCGGCCCGGCGATCACCACTTCCTCCACTTCGCCCTTCTTCTCGGCGTAGATCGGGAACTTGATGGACTCGTCCATGGTTTCGATCAGACCGCTGAACTTGCCCACATCGACGTACACCCAGCGCTCCACGGCGGTGCGCGACTTGCGTGCCACCAGCACCACTTCGCTCACCAGGATGCCGGCATTGGCGATCAGCGAGCGGCCCGGCTCCAGGATGATTTCCGGCAGGTCGTCGCCGAAGTCTTCATTGAGGAAGCGGGTGATTTCTTCGGCGTAGGTTTCCAGGTCATTGGTGCGCTGGATGTAGTTGGCCGGGAAGCCGCCACCCATGTTGATCATCTTCAGCTCGATGCCGTCTTCTTCCTTCAGGCGCTCGAAGATCACCTTGACCTTGGCGATGGCGGCGTCCCAGACGGAGATGTCGCGCTGCTGCGAGCCGACGTGGAAGGAAATGCCGTACGGTTCCAGGCCCAGCTGGCGGGCAAGAATCAGCAGATCCATGGCCATGTCGGTCTGGCAGCCGAACTTGCGCGACAGCGGCCAGTCGGCCGTAGTCGATCCTTCGGTAAGGATGCGTACATAGACCTTCGCGCCCGGCGCGGCCTTGGCAATGTTGCGCAGGTCGGCTTCGGAGTCGGTGGCGAACATGCGCACGCCCTTCTCGAAGAAGTAGCGGATGTCCCGGGATTTCTTGATGGTGTTGCCGTAGCTGATGCGCTCCGGACCGACGCCGCGGGACATGACCTTGTCCAGCTCGTAGATCGAGGCGATATCGAAGCTCGAGCCCTTGTCACGCAGCAGGTCGATGATTTCCACCGCTGGGTTGGCCTTGACGGCGTAGTACACCTTGGCGAATTCGAAACCGGCGCGCAGGTCGTCGTAGGCCTTGCTGATGGTTTCGGTGTCGATCACCACGAACGGGGTTTCGTGCTGGTCGGCGAAAGCCTTCATCTTCTGGAAGGTGGCGCGAGGGAAATAGTCTTCGATCTTGACCGTCATGCGGGGGACTCCAAATACGGGAAACAAAAGTCGGATGAGGGGTGGAGGGCATCAGCCCTGACAAGAACGCCTGATCAGTTTCCCCACTTTGGTTCGCCTACTTCCCAAGGCATGTCGCCGAGTATCACGTGGATCTCTCGTCGTCAGTACTTGAGCCGGATGGATCGTTGCCAGCATGGACGTTCGGGCGCGAACTTTAGGACCAAGGGGGGCATAGATCAATCAAAAAAACGTCCCGATTGCGCATCCGTTTCGAGTTGTTGTCGATTCAAAACAAAGCGTCATGGAAACTGCACAAAACGGCCGATTTCCGCTGCCGTGCGGGCCGCAGGGAAATCCATTTGCCGCTATAATCGCCGCCTTTTTTGACAGACCGACTACTCGTCGACGGGTTCCTTAATTCCGATGACCACTCAGGCCGCCGAAGTCGCGAAGCGCCGTACCTTCGCCATCATCTCGCACCCCGATGCGGGCAAGACCACCATCACCGAAAAGCTGCTGCTGATGGGCAAGGCGATTGCCGTCGCCGGTACGGTGAAATCGCGCAAGTCCGACCGCCACGCCACCTCCGACTGGATGGAGATGGAAAAGCAGCGCGGCATCTCCATCACCACCTCTGTGATGCAGTTCCCCTACCGCGAGCACATGATCAACCTGCTCGACACCCCCGGCCACGAGGACTTCTCTGAAGACACCTACCGCACCCTGACCGCGGTGGACTCGGCACTGATGGTGCTCGATGGTGGTAAAGGCGTCGAGCCGCGCACCATCGCCCTGATGGACGTGTGCCGCCTGCGGGATACGCCAATCGTGAGCTTTATCAACAAGCTCGACCGCGACATCCGCGACCCCATCGAACTGCTCGACGAGATCGAAGCGGTACTGAAGATCAAGGCCGCGCCGATCACCTGGCCGATCGGTTGCTACCGCGACTTCAAGGGCGTCTACCACCTGGCCGAGGACCGCATCATCGTCTTCGTGCCCGGCCATGGCCACGAACGCATCGAGACGCGGGTCATCGACAAGCTCGATTCCGACGAGGCCCGCGCGCACCTGGGCGACATGTACGACGATTTCGTCGAGCAGCTGGAGCTGGTCCAGGGCGCCTGCCACGAATTCGACAAGGACGCCTTCCTGCGTGGCGAGATGACCCCGGTCTTCTTCGGCACCGCGCTCGGCAACTTCGGCGTCGACCATGTGCTGGACGCCGTCGTCGACTGGGCTCCGAAGCCGCTGGCGCGCGTCGCCAACGAGCGCACCGTGGAGCCGGTCGAGGAAAAATTCACAGGCTTCGTGTTCAAGATCCAGGCGAACATGGACCCCAAGCACCGCGACCGCATCGCCTTCATGCGCATCTGCTCGGGCAAGTACGAGAAAGGCATGAAGATGCGCCACGTGCGCATCAAGAAGGACCTGAAGATCGCCGACGCGCTGACCTTCTTCTCCAGCGAGCGGGAGATGCTGGAGGAAGCCTGGGCCGGCGACATCATCGGCCTGCACAACCACGGCACCATCCAGATCGGCGATACCTTCACTGAAGGCGAAGTGCTGGGCTTCACCGGCATCCCGCACTTCGCCCCGGAACTGTTCCGCCGCGTGCGCCTGAAGGATCCGCTCAAATCCAAGCAGCTGCGCCAGGGCCTGCAGGAGCTGGCCGAGGAAGGCGCCACCCAGGTGTTCTTCCCCGAGCGCAACAACGACATCATCCTCGGCGCGGTGGGCGTGCTGCAGTTCGACGTGGTCGCCAGCCGCCTGAAGGAGGAATACAAGGTCGAGTGCGCCTACGAGGCAATCAACGTCTGGTCGGCGCGCTGGATCGAGTGCAGCGACGAGAAGAAGCTCAAGGAATTCAAGGACAAGGCCTACGAGAACCTCGCTGTCGACGGCGGCGGCCACCTCACCTACCTGGCCCCGACCCGCGTCAACCTCAGCCTGATGGAAGAGCGCTGGCCGGAGGTGAAGTTCCGGGCGACGCGCGAGCATCATTGAGATCTAACATACGTCGTGCTTTTACCTACCGGAGCAACATCATGCGGAATCTTCTGCTCGCTCTCGCGCTTTTCACCTCTGCCGCTCAGGCAGGGGTGCTGATCAACAGCCCGTACTGGGTTGTTGCACTAACATGCGCCAACAATCAGCAATGCTATGCCGCTAGCAACGGCAGCTATACCGGGTCGCTGAATGGTGCACGACGCTTCGATGATCAGACCCAGGCAGCAAAGTTCTTGAACAGCCTGACGTCCAGGCTGCGGGACAAATCTCCACGTCTGGAGCAGCACACGGAGCCGCAATGCGTGGAGCCCAGCGGAAATCGCGCGTACCAAGGGCGACCCTGCTGAGCCTTTGACTCGCCTATTTCACAGGGATTGTGAAATGCCCAATGAACGAGCCTCCATCGAACAACGCCAGTTCGCCAGATATCTCCGACAACAACTGACCGATTGCGAGCGCCTGCTGTGGCGGCGGCTGCGCAATCGTGGCTTAGCGGGATTCAAGTTCCGGCGGCAGCACCCGTGGCCGCCTTATGTGCTGGACTTCTACTGTTCCGAGCTGCGGCTGGTGATCGAGCTCGATGGCGGCCAGCACTATGACGATGCCGGGTTGGCGAAGGACCGCTTGCGCACCGATTACTTGAGGCGGCAGGGACTGGAGGTGCTGCGCTTCAGCAACCTGGATGTGCTGCAGAACCTCGACGATGTACTGACCGAGCTGTTGCGCCGGGTCGAAGCGCGATCCCCTCACCCCACCCCTCTCCCCGGCGGGGAGAGGGTGCTGGACTGAGCGCGCTTGGAGAGCACGGCAATCTAAACTGAAAAAGACGGTGCCTTAGCCTTCGATTAGCCAAACAGCCTGCAACCTTAGAGTTGAAGTCGATTACCAATCGTTCGGCTCGCGCAAAAACAGTCCCCTCGCCCCTCCGGGGAGAGGGCTAGGGTGAGGGGGCGGAGCGCCGGCGGATGAAGTCGCCGAGTCCACCACCGGACTCGTCGAATGCAGCCATTCTTCACTCACCCTCCCCCTCAAGCGTAAAAGCCACCAACGAATCACCCAGCTTGGTGCCGAACGAGCCATGCCCGCCGGCCATCTGCACCACGTACTGCTTGCCGGTCTTCTCGGACACATAGGTCATCGGCGTCGCCTGGCCACCGGCGGGCAGGCGGCCTTTCCACAGTTCCTTGCCGTTTTGCAGGTCGTAGGCGCGCAGGTAGTAGTCCAGGGTCCCGCTCATGAAGGCCACGCCACCGGCAGTGACGATCGGCCCACCCAGCGCTGGCGTACCCACCGGCAGAGGGATGCCCAAGGGCGCGCTGTCGCGGCTGGTGCCGTTCTTGTGCATCCAGACCTTCTTCATGCTGCGTAGGTCCAGCGCGGTGACGTAACCCCAGGGTGGCGTCTGGCAAGGCAGGCCGAGCACCGACAGGAAGGGCTCCAGCCGCACCATGTACGGCGCGCCGAGGTTCGGCTGCAGACCGGTCTCGCCGCCACCGGAGCGCTCGTTCGGGTCGACGTCGCTGCGCTTGACCATGGTCGAGACGAAGGCCAGGTAGTTCGGTGCGCCGAACAGCAGCTGGCGGCTCGGATCGACGGCCACGGACGGCCAGTTAAAGGTTCCCACGTTGCCCGGGTAGATCAGCGAGCCCTGCTCCGACGGCGGCGTGAAATCGCCCTCGTAGCGCAGCTGGCGGAACTGGATGCGGCACATCATCTGGTCCAGCGGCGTGCCACCCCACATGTCGCGCTCGCGCAGCGGCTCGTCCGGCGCGTAGCTCACGGCCGAATAGGGCTGCGTGGGCGCGGTGAACTCGCCGTAGTCGGTACCTTGCGGCACGGGCATTTCGTCGACCGGCACGATGGGCTCGCCGGTGCGCCGGTCGAGGATGTACAGGTCGCCGCGTTTGGTAGGCTGGATGATGGCCGGGACCTTGCCCTGCGGCCCGTCGATATCCACCAGCGTGGGCTGCGAAGGCAGGTCGCGGTCCCAGAGATCGTGGTGCACCGTCTGGAATTCCCAGCGCACCTGACCGCTCGCCAGGTCCAGCGCCACCAGGGTGTCGGTGAAGCGCTCGGATTCCGGCGTGCGCGGTTGCGCCCACTGGTCCGGCGTCTGGTTGCCGGTGGGGATGTAGACCAGCCCCAGCGACTCGTCGGCGGTGGCGATGGTCCAGGAGTTCGGCGTGCTGCGCACGTAGGTTTCGCCGGGGGCCAGGGGCTCGGTGGCGTCCGGATTGCCCGGGTCGAAATTCCATACCAGCTCGCCGCTGCGCACGTCATAGGCGCGGATCACCCCGCCGGGGGAATCCACCGCGCCGTTGTCGGTGATCGAGCCACCGACGATGACCAGCGTCTCCGTCACCACGGGCGGCGAGGTCGGCAGGTAGACGCCCAGCGCGCCCTCGCCCAGCCCGGCCTTGAGGTCCACCGTGCCGGCATCACCGAAGTCCTCGCAGGGCTTGCCGTCGGCAACGTCCAGGGCGATCAGCGTGCCGTCATTGGTCGGCAGGAACAATCGGCGCTCGCAACGCGCAGCCGGCTCGGCCGCAGAGGCCGGCGCCTGGCTGTAGGCCGTGGCGTCGTGGTAGGCCAGACCGCGGCAGGTCATGTGCTGGTAGTACTCGGCATCGCGATTGATGCTCGGATCGAAGCGCCAGCGCTCCTCGCCGGTGTCGGCATCCACCGCGATGGCGATGCTATGCGGGGTGCAGATGAACAGGTTGTCGCCGACCTTCAGCGGTGTGACCTGGTAGGTGATCTCGCCAGGGTCGCCCTCGCCCGGCAGATCGCCGGTGTGGAACTCCCAGGCCTTCTTCAGCTTGCCGACATTGGCCGGTGTGATCAGGTCCGCCGGTGCGTAGCGGTCGCCCCGGTCGGAGCCGCCATAGGCCGTCCACTCGCTGGCCCGGCGTCCAGCCTGACCTTCCGGGGCCAGACCCTGCATCTGCGCGTCGCTGAACTCACCGGTGATCGAGTGGTAGTCCTGCGTCAATGAATAGCCCGCCATCAGCGCACCGGCCAGCAGGCCGATCCCGAGCAGACCGCTAGCACCGTCGCGCCAGGTCAGCCGATCGCTGACATGGCGATTGACGAAGGGCAGGATCAGCCAGAGCCCGAGGATGCACCAGAGGTCGATCCGCGGCGCCAGCTGCCACCAGTCGAAGCGCACCTCGTAGAACGTCCAGGCCAGCGTGCCCAGCAGCAACGTCGCGTACAGCCAGATCGCCGCGCGCCGCCGGGTGAACAGCAGGCCGGCCACCACCAGCAGACCGACACCGGCGACCAGGTAGTACCAGGAACCGCCCAACGTCGCGAGGTAGCCGCCGCCGATGGTCATGAGCGCGCCCAGCACCAGAATCACCAGGGCGGTCAGGGTGATACGCAGGGGCCGCGCCCCGTAATCGATACTCATCGCAGTCTCCAGCCAGATCGATGCAAAGCAAAAAGCCGGCGAAACCTTCTGACACAAAGTCTTCGCCAGCTTGTAGTGGATGCGGCACGGAGCCCTTTAGTTCAGCCCTTTTGGCCTGCTGGTCAGGCGGCAGCACCGACCGCAAGCGGCTGAGTCTCGGGCCGCTTGATCAGCGCGTAGACCACCCCGGTCAGCAGGCTCCCGGCCAGGATCGCGACCAGGTAGAGCAATGCATGGTTGATCGCGTTGGGGATCAGCAGCACGAAGAGGCCGCCATGGGGCGCCAGCAGCTTGGCACCGAACGCCATGGACAGCGCACCGGTCAGTGCACCACCGGCGATGCTGGCCGGAATCACCCGCAGCGGGTCCTTGGCAGCGAAGGGAATCGCGCCCTCGGAGATGAAGCAGCAACCCAGCACCAGCGCGGCCTTGCCGGCTTCGCGATCGGTCTGGGCGAACTTGCGCCGGGCGATCAGCGTGGCGATGCCCATGCCGATCGGCGGCACCATGCCGGCAGCCATGGTCGCGGCCATCGGCGCGTAGCTTTGCGAGGCAAGCAGCCCTACGGAGAAGGCATAGGCCGCCTTGTTCACCGGCCCGCCGAGATCGACGCACATCATGGTGCCCAGCAGCAGCCCGAGCAGGATGGCGTTGGAGGTGCCCATGGTGTCGAGGAATTCGGTGAGCCCAGCGAGCAGCTTCGCCACCGGCGTGCCGACGATGTAGATCATCACCAGCCCCGTCACCAGGCTGGCCAGCAGCGGAATGATCAGGATCGGTTTGAGCGACTCGATGCTGGCCGGCAGCGGAATCCAGCGGCTGACCGCCTTGGCCGCATAGCCGGCGACGAAACCGGCGATGATGCCGCCGATGAAGCCTGCGCCAAGCGTGCCGGCCAGCAAGCCGCCAATCATGCCGGGCGCCAGGCCCGGGCGGTCGGCGATGGAATAGGCGATGTAGCCGGCCAACAGCGGCACCATCAGCTGGAAGGCGGTTTCGCCGCCGATCTTCATCAAGGCAGCGGCTAGCGTGCCCTCCTCCTTGAACGCCTCGATGCCGAAGACGAACGACAGGGCGATCAACAGACCGCCCGCCACCACCATCGGCAGCATGTAGGACACCCCGGTCAGCAGGTGCTTGTAGACACCGGTCTTCTCCGCTTTCTGCTCTCCCGTAGCGGCACTTGCCGTGACGCCACCGCCGAGCACGGCCGCTTCCTGCAGCGCACGATCCAGCGTCGCCTCCGGTTGCTTCAGTGCGACACCGGTGCCGCAGCGGAACACGCGCTTGCCGGCGAAACGGGTGACATCCACCTCGATATCGGTCGCCAGCAGCACCGCGTCGGCTTCCTCGATGGCCTGGGGGTCGAGCACGTTGCGCGCGCCCACCGAGCCGCGCGTCTCCACCTGCAGGTCGTAGCCCTTGCGCGCGGCGGCCTGCTGCAGCGCCTCGGCGGCCATGAAGGTGTGCGCCACGCCGGTCGGGCATGCGGTGATGGCCACCAGCTTGGGTTTGCCGGCGGAAGGCGCGGCGTCGGCTTCGTCGACCGGCTGCAACTCGGTCGCGGTATCGGCGGCGCTGCGCAGGAAGCCTTCCGGGTCGAGCAGGGCCTCGGACGGGGTCGACTGCACGACACGCTTGCCGACGAAACGTGCAAGCGACAGCGGCCCGGTCTTGACCACCACAACCAGGTCGGCCTCGGCGATCTGTTCGGCCGTGAGCGGTGAGCCGATGGCCTTGGGGTCGTGGACTTCCACGGCGGTCGACCAGCCCAGGCGATGAGCCGCGGCTTCGAGCAGGCGCGAGGTCAGCACGCTGGTGACCATTCCGTTGGGGCAGGCCGTGATGATGAGCAGATTCATTCCTTCACCTCTTGTAATTATTGGCTGAGCGGCTGCAACCGCACGGCCGCTTCAAGCTCGGCCAGTTGCGCCCGATCAGTGATGCCGAAGCCGATTTGGCCGACGGCCTGAGCGGCAATCGCCGTGGCATGCGCCAGCGTTCGCTCGGCCGGCCAACCCGCCAGCAAACCGTGGAGCATGCCGGCCAGCAGCGAATCCCCGGCGCCCACGGTGCTGACCACCCGCACCTTTGGCGGCTGGGCATGCCAGGCGGCTGCCGGCGAAAACCAGCTGACCCCCGCGGCGCCCTGGGACATCACGACATGTTCGATGCGGGCATTCAGGCGGCGCGCCTCGTCGGCCAGGGCCTGCGCGTCGGCCGGATCGAGGTCGCGGGCCTGGGCCAGCTCCTCTTCGTTGGGCTTGATCAGCCAGGGTGACAGGGCCAGCCCTTCGCGCAGCGCAGCGCCGCTGGTGTCCAGCGCAACACGCGCACCGAGCCGCGCGAGCCGCTGCAGCAGCTCGACGAACCACGGAGCCTCGACGCCGCGCGGCAGGCTGCCGGCCACCACGACCAGCTCATGGCCAGGCACCAGGCGTTCGAGGCGGGCTAGCAGCTCGTCGCGCTGGGCGGCACCGACCTCCAGCCCCGGGCCATTGATATCGGTGATCCGCCCATCCGCCTCGGCCAGCTTGATGTTGCTGCGGGTCTCGCCCGCCACGCGGACGAATTCGTCGGCAAAGCCCCGCGCGGCGAACAGCTGCTCGAAAGGCTGCGCATTGGCTTCGCCGAGAAAGCCGGTCACGGTCAGCTGATGGCCGAGATCGGCCAGGACCTGGGCGACGTTGAGCCCCTTACCCGCAGCGTGCGCCTGCAGGTTGTCGCTGCGATTGACTTCGCCCAGGCGCAGCGCGGGCAGCTGCACGGTGAGATCCAGCGCGGGATTGAGGGTGACCGTCAGTACGCGCGCCATCAGCAGTGCTCCCCGACGAAGGCGCGCACTTCATGGGCGCCGGGCAACATCAGGGCCTGCTGAGCCAGCCTCTGGCAGGCGGCGAAGTCCAGCTCGCGCACCCGCGCCTTGACCAGCGCGATGCTGCGCGCCGACACGCTCAACTCATCAACGCCAAGCCCCACCAGCATCGGTATCGCCAGCGCATCGGCGGCCAGCTCGCCGCAGACGCCCACCCATTTGCCCTGCGCGTGGGCGGCTTCCACCGTCATGCCGACCAGGCGCAACACGGCCGGGTGCAAGCCGTCAGCCTGCCCTGAAAGAGTCGGGTGGCCGCGGTCGATGGCCAGCGTGTACTGGGTCAGATCGTTGGTACCGATGCTGAAAAAATCGACTTCCTGCGCCAGCACCGGCGCGATCAGCGCGGCGGACGGGATCTCGATCATGATGCCCACCTGCAGGTCGGCCACCGGCAATTCGACGCGCAGGCGATCGACCAGCGCCTTGGCGGTGCGCCATTCCTCGATATTGCCGACCATGGGAAACATGATCCGCAGCGGCCGGCCGTCGGCGGAGGCGAGCAAGGCACGCAGCTGGGTTTCGAGGATGTCCGGGCGCTGCAGGCTCAGGCGAATGCCGCGCACACCGAGGAAGGGGTTTTCCTCGGCCGGCATCGGCCAGTACGGCAGCGGCTTGTCGCCGCCTACATCGAGCGTGCGCACCACCAGGGGCCGGCCTTCGAGGGCTTCCAGCACACGGCGGTATTCGGCTTCCTGGGTCGCCTGATCCGGCGCCTGAGCGTGGTTCATGAACACCAGCTCGGTGCGCAGCAGGCCGATGCCCTCGGCACCGAGCGCCACCGCCTCGGGCGTCTCGCCGGCGGCGCCGATGTTGGCAGCGATCTCCACCGGATGGCCGTCACGGGTGATCGCCGGCTCCAGACGTCGCTCATGGGCCAGGCGCTTGCGTTCCTCCCGCGCGGCGCGCTCGCCCCGGGCCTGTTCGAGCTGCGTATCGCTCGGCGCCACCAGCAGCTCGCCACGCTCGCCATCGAGTAGCAGCAGGGTGTTGGGCGCCAGGCCGAGCACACCGGGCCCGGCGCCGACGATGGCCGGAATACCCAGCGCCCGGGCAATGATGGCGCTGTGCGAGGTGGCGCCGCCGCCGGCGGTGAGAATGCCGGCGACGCGCTGGGCATTGAGGTTGGCGACGTCCGATGGCGCCACCTCGTCCATCACCAGAATGTAGGGCTCATCCGGGGCCTGCTCGGCTTCGACACCGGCCAGGCAGGCCAGCACGCGGCGGCCCACGTCGCGCAGGTCGGCCGCACGCTCGGCGAGCAGCTGGTCATGCAGCGCCTCCTGCTGCTGCGCCGCGCTTTCAATTTCCTCCATCCAGGCCGCTTCGGCGCTGAGGCCTTTGTGCAGGCGCACCTGCACCTCTTCGCGCAGGGCAGGATCCCTGAGCATGGCCTGGTGAGTGGTGAAGATGTCGCGGATGCTGGCGACCTGGCTCTGCGCAATCAGCGTGCCGATTTCGGCGAACACCTTGTCCAGCGCCGCGTCGAGCCGCTGCAGCTCGACGGCGGGCGATTCGCCGCGCCGCGGATAGACGATCGCCTGCGGCTTGCGCACCAGCACCGGGCCGATGGCGATGCCGGGCGAGGCGGCGATGCCGATCACCTGCTCGCCGGCCCGCAAGGCGGGCACGTCCTGGGCGGCTTCGTTCAGTTGCACGGTGGCAGCTGGCGGCTCCGCCGGTTCCCCGCCGACTGGCAGCGGCTCGATTTCCTCACCGAGCCCTTCTTCCACCGCGCGCACCAACGCCGGCAAGGCATCGTCGGCGATCGAGGGCTCGGCGATGAACTCCAGCACCTGCCCACGATGCGAGCCCAGCGCCAGCAGCTTGCTCAGGCTCTTGGCCGACACCCCCGCGCTCTGACTGCCAGCCAGGCGCACCCGGATCTCGCCGGCAAAGGCCTGTGCGACCTCGGTCAGCACCTTGGCGGGCCGTGCGTGCAGGCCGTGGGCATTGGCCAGCGGCACGCGGGCGCTCGGCCAGTCCGCCGGCACGTCGCCGCCCAGGGCTTCGAGCACTGTGCGACTGGAAGTCGCCTGGCTCAGCTCCGCGCCGCGCCCCTCGATCAGCAGGTTGCACAGGCGTTCGAGCATCGCCCGGTGCGCTTCACCGAGACTGGCCAGCACGAACAGGCCGTTGAGCGGCTGGCCGTGATGATCCAGCGACGCGGCGGGTGTGACGAACGCCAGCCCCGGTCGCTGCACCGACTGCTCGCTGCTCAGCCACCAGAGGCCCTCACCCAGCGGCAAGGCCTGGTCGAGCGCGAGCCCGGCATTGAAGCCAGAGACCACGCATTCGGCGCGCTTGAGCAGCTTGACGCCCTGCCAGGCCAGCTCATCGAAGTCCTCGGCGGCGACGCCCAGCCCCACCAGCTCGCCATCGAGCGCCAGTTCCTGCGGCGCCCCCTGCAGCAGCGCGATGATCGCCTCGGGGCTTTCGGCCTTCTGCAGCGCCTCACTGAGGTCGCCCTCGCCGAGGGCGCGGGTCAGCAGCTGCAGCAGACGCAGATGCTCGTCGGAACGCGCGGCGATGCCGATGGCGAGGTGGACCTGCTGGCCGTTGCCCCAATCGACGCCCTCCGGAAAATGCAGCAGCCGCACGCCCGTGGTGAACACCTGATCGCGGGTTTCCGGGGTGCCATGGGGGATCGCGATGCCCTGGCCGAGAAAGGTCGAGCCCTGGGCTTCGCGTGCGCGCAAGCCGTCCAGGTAGCCGGGCGCCACTAGCCCGTCGGCAACCAGCACCTCGCCGAGCAGGGCCAGCGCGGCCGGTTTGTCCGCCGCGACCTGATGCATGTGGATGTGCTGCGCATTCAACTCAAGCATGGAGAACTCCTGCGGGGCTCGCGATTGTTGTGGCCGACGATGCGCCGGCATTGCCCGAATCTGGGCTGGCGCTTCAGACCTGAGAGCTGCTGAAACGTTTCAGCCAAGGCTGGCACATTACGCAATATTGGGTAATTCTAGAAGCCCGAGTCCATACCACCCGTCTTAGGCCCCCAGTTGAAACTGACCGACATCGCCCGCCTCGCCAACGTTTCGGTAACCACCGCCAGCTACGTGCTCAACGGCAAGGCCGCGCAGCGACGGATCAGTCCAGCCACGGTCGAGCGCGTGCTGGCGGTCGCCGAGCAGCAGGGTTTTCAGCTCGACCAGCAGGCCGCCGGGCTGCGCCGCGGCCAGTCCCGGACCCTCGGTTTCATCGTGCCGGACCTGGAAAACCCCAGCTATGCACGCCTGGCCAAGCTGCTCGAGCAGCGTGCGCGACAGCGCGGTTACCAGTTGCTGATCGCCGGGACCGACGACGAGCCGGACACCGAGCGCCAGGTCATCCAGGTGCTGCGCTCGCGACGCTGCGATGCGCTGATCGTCGCCAGCTGCCTGCCGGCGGACGATGCCGGGTACCGCAAGGTCCAGGCGACCGGCACGCCGGTGATCGCGCTGGACCGTGCGCTGGATGCCGAACACTTCTGCTCGGTGGTCAGCGACGACCGCGAAGCCGGCGCGCAGCTGACCCGCTCGCTGGACGTGCCGCCCGAGGCGCATGTCGCCCTGATCAGCGCGCGCCCGGCGCTGCGCATCAGCCAGCAGCGCGAGGAAGGTTTCCAGCAGGCACTGGCGCAGCACCGCGGGCCGGTCAGCATCCTGCGTGCCGAGCAGTTCAGCCGCGCCTGCGGCCGCGCGCAGATGCTCGCCCTGCTCGACCGCGGCCCGCTGCCCGATGCGCTGATCACCACCGCTTACGTGCTGCTGGAAGGCGTGTTCGACGCGCTGCGCGAGCGCGACCTGCTCTGGCCCGAACAGCTGCGGCTGGGCACCTTCGGTGATGCACAGTTGCTGGATTTCCTGCCGATCCGGGTCAACGCGATTTCCCAGCAGCACGCGCAGATCGCCGAGCAGGTGCTGGAGCAGGCCATTCGCGCCATCGAACAGGGCGACTACCGCCCCGGCGTGATCGCCATCGAGCGCGAGCTGAAGGTCCGCCGCGGCTGACGCCCTCTTGCGGGCGCCGACGCACTGGCGGAAGCTTGTCGTCTTTCGAACAGCCCGCCTCCCCTGATGAACATCGAACAGATCACCCAGCGCCTGCATGCGATCCGCGATCGCAACGACTGGCAGCGCTTTCACAGCCCGAAGAACCTCGCCATGGCCGCCAGTGTGGAAATGGCCGAGCTGGTGGAAATCTTCCAGTGGCAGACCGAGGACGAGTCGCGCCAGCTATCGGCCGACAAGCTCGAGCACGCTGGCCAGGAGGTCGGCGACATCCTCATGTACCTGCTGCTGATGTGCAGCGAGCTGGGGATCGACATGGAACAGGCGCTGCTGGACAAGCTGGCCGACAATGAGCGGCGCTTCGTCCGATGAGCGACCGCCATTTCGACGAGCTGGCGACGCGTTTCGCCGAGAAGATCTACGGCGGCGCCAAGGGTGCGATCCGCCTGGCCGTGCTGCAGGCCGACCTGGCCGAGATCCTGCCGCCACGCCCTCTGCGGGTGCTGGACATCGGCGCCGGGCTCGGCCATATGAGCCTCTGGCTGGCGCAGCAGGGCCACGCGGTCACCCTCGCCGAGCCCGCCGAACCGATGCTGCAAGGCGCCCGCCAGCAGTTCGCCGACGCCGGTCAGCAGGCCACCTTCATCCAGGCGCCCTGGCAGGAGGTGGAAGCGCATGTCGACGGCCGCTTCGACCTGGTCATCTGCCACGCCGTGCTGGAGTGGCTCGCCGAGCCACAGGCGATCCTGCCGGTGCTGCACCGCCTGACCGCGGCCGATGGCTGGCTGTCGCTGGCCTTCTACAACCGCGATGCGCTGATCTACCGCAACCTGCTCAAGGGCCACTTCAAGAAGCTGCGCAGCCAGACCTATGCCGGCGAACGGCAGAGCCTGACCCCGCAGCAACCGCTGGACCCACGCGAACTGGCCGCGCAACTCGCGCCGCGCTGGCAGGTCGAATCCAGCAGTGGCGTGCGCGTTTTCCATGACTACATGCCCGCCGATTTCCAGGCCCGCACCGAGCCGGCCGACCTCATCGAGATGGAGCTGGCCTACCGCCGCCATCCCACCTTCGCCGGCCTCGGGCGCTATCTGCACTGGTTGTGCCGGCCACGCTGAGCCGGCCGGGAGGTATCCATGTCGACCCGCGCGCTTATGCCCTTGCTCTGCCTGACCCTCGCGGCCTGCCAGAGCCAGAACCCCTATACCGATGAATCGGCGCCAATCCCGCCCGCCCCTCCGGTGGAACAGATCCAGGCGCCCACCTACCCGGCCGCGCCCCGGGACTTCTCCAGCTACCAGCACTGGAGCTGGCGCAGCCCGCCAGCGGGTACGGCTTCGATCAGCGGTGAAGAACTGCAGGAAATGGTCGCCGGCGCCCTCGATCAACATGGACTGCGGCCGGCACCGGGCAATGCTCCGGGCGATGTACGGATCAGCGCCAGCGCCAGCAAGGAAACCCGAGTCCGCCAGACCTACGACAACTACGGCTACGGCCCGCATGTCGGCGTAGGCCGTTATGGCGGTGGCTACGGCACCGGGTATGGCGTCGGCACCAGCGTGCCCATCGTGCGCAACTACGAGGAGGAAGTCGTCTCGGTGCGCATCGAGATGTTCGATGCGGCCTCCGGGCAATCGGTCTGGAGCAATCGTGCCGAAGCGCGCCTGAGCGGCAGCAGGGCCAAGCAGCAAGATGCGGTGCGCCAGGCCGTCGAGCGGGCGCTGGCCGATTATCCGCCGCGCTGAGTGCGGCAAGTGGCTACGCGCCGAACGAAGGCGCCGGGCCTAGACTGAGCAGACCCTTCCCTGGAGAACGATCATGTTCCGCCGCCTGTTGCTGATTCCCCTACTCCTCGCCCTCGTCGCCTGCCAGGGCCCGCAGGTGCAGCGCGATTTCGATCCGACACGGGATTTCTCCGCCTATCGCGCCTGGAGCTGGAAGGAGCCGGCGCTGCAGTACCGGCCGGATGACCCGCGCATACAGAGCGACCTCACCGAGCAGCGCATCCGCGACGCCATTGCCGAGCAACTGGACCAGCGCGGCCTGCGGCCCGCCACGGCGAGTGCCGCAGCCGGCGTGCAGGTGCAGGCCTGGTACATCGTCGACCAGCGCACCCAACAATACACGACCACTTCCGGCGCCTGGGGCAACCCTTGGTATGGCTACTGGGGCGGACCGATGTTCACCGATACCCGCACCATCGACTATCAGGTCGGCACCTTGCAGATCGATCTGTATGACGCCGCCGACGGCAAGCTGGTCTGGCGTGGCAGTGCCGAGCAGGTACTGCGCAGCCGCCAGGGCACGCCCGACGAGCGCGCTGGCAGCATGCGCGAGCTGGTGGCGCGGGTGCTGTCGCAGTACCCACCGCACTGAGCCAAGCGCCTGAACCTGCCGCGGTGCTGGCGAGTGACTGCCGCGCTCGCCATACTGTCGCGCCGCTGATCTTGGAGACCTGAAATGCCTGCTGTTGCCTGGTGGTTGCTCACCCTGCCGTTCATTGCCGGAGCCATGCTGCCTTTGCAGGCCGGAATCAACGGTCAGGTGGCTCGCCAGCTCGGCAACGTCATGGGCGCGGCGTTGCTTTCCTTCGCTGTCGGCACTCTGGCCCTGTTCGTCATCGTGCTGACCCAGCGCGACCTGCCGGCGCTGCAGTCCCTCAAGGCACTGAGCTGGTGGCAATGGACCGGCGGCCTGCTGGGCGCCTTCTTTATCGCCACCGCCGCCTTCGCCGCACCGCGTACCGGCGCACTGCTGTTCATGGCGTTGCTACTGGCCGGGCAGCTGTTCGTCGCCCTGCTGCTGGACCACTTCGGCTGGGCCGGTTTCCGCCAGTCGCCCATCAGCCTCGGCAAGGTGGCCGGCCTGTTGCTGATCTTCGGCGGTGTCTGGCTGATCCAGCGTGGCTAGGTTTGCACAGCCAGGTCATTCTCACTGATGCTCGAAGGCGTAGAACAGGTTGGGCTCGCTGACCAGATAGAGATTGCCCTGAGCGTCGAAAGTCATGCCCTCGGCCTGCGGCACGCTGCGCTCGAGCCCGGCGAAACCGCGCCATAGCGAGCGGAAGCTGACCAGCTCGCCCTCGGCATCCAGCTCCAGCATCATCTTCGCCTCGTCGCTGAGCAACACGAGGTGACCGGTCTGCTCGTCGAAATGCACCGACGACAGGTCGCTGGCCATGTCCAGCTTGTCGATCCAGGCCTGGCGGTCGATGATCTTGATGTCCATGTCGCCGGCCAGGCTGCGCTTGATGCCGTGGATTTCATAGAGCTTGCGCGGCGAATGCTCCTTGACCACGAACAGACGATCGCCCGCTCGGTCGTAGCCGACGCCTTCGAAACCGGTGTTGTCCGCCTCGTTCAGCGCCAGCGTGATGGAGCGTGCATCGGCGCGGCGCAGCGGGCCGGCCAGGTTCGGCACCTGCACCACCACCAGCGCCTGCTGGCGTTCCTCGGTCAGCACCAGCAGGTCGTCACCCAGATAGGTCACGCCCTCGACGTCTTCGAAGCCCTGCAGCGGGTAGCGCGCGATGAACGTCCCATCACGGCCCAGCGCCAGTAGCTCCTCGGGGTTGTTGACCACGGCCCACAGGTGACCACGACGCTCGTCGTAGGTCAGCCCGGACAGGTTGTCCTTCACCGTTGCCACGGGCAACGCATCGATTCTCGCCCGGTATTCCGGCAGCCACAGGCTGCGACGCTCCCAGCTGTTCTCATGCCAGGTGGTTTTCAGCGTATAGAACAGGCGCTCGTCCAGATGCAGCGTCAGGGCGGCATACAGCAAGCCGAACAGAACGCCGCCATATATCCAGGCCGGGCGCAGCGTCGCGATTCGTCCCAGTTGCGCTCGGGCAAGGGCTCGCATCATCAGGTTTCTCTCTCAGGGAATACCGGACAGGCTGCCCGGGAGTTGTTGCAATGGAATGAAGGCAGGGGCACAGGGGGCTCGCCAGAGACTACGCAGCCTCATACCGACCGCCCCATTGCGGCTTTGTTCCGGCTTGACCAATTGAACTCTCGGTCCCGGCCTGCAGCCAAATACCCAGGGCTGCGCTTGCGCGCCGCAATCGAACGTTCAGGAGAGTGATACATGCGGGTAGAAGGATTCTTCGAATGGCTGGGACAGGCGCTGGGCGCAGTCATACGTTTCATTGTCGAGGGACTGGGCGACTTCTTCGGCCTTTTTGCCAGAGCCGGACACAATTTCCTCGAGGGGCTTTCCCGCACGCTGGGAATGGACCGCTCGCTGCTGAGCCTGGTCGCGCTGGTTATCGGCCTGCTGTTGCTGGTCGCGGCCGTTCGCTCATTCTTCCGCGGCTCGATCATCGGCGGGCTGGTCTGGCTGTTCCTCGGCTTGTGGCTGCTGAGCTGGCTGATTCACTGATCGCGCCGACACATCGCCCGGTGCGCCCCGGGCACTGCGGTTTTTCCTCTTTTCCCACAGGCCACGTATAGTGCCGGGCCGTCCCGGAGGCCCGTAATGTCCCGCATGCTTGCCGCCTGGCGCCACGCGCCCACGCACCAGAAGGTATGGGCGCTGGCGGCGCCGATGATCCTGTCGAACCTGTCCGTGCCGCTGGTCGCGCTGGTGGACAGCAGCGTGATCGGCCATCTGCCGCACGCTCACCAGCTGGGCGCGGTGGCGGTTGGCGGCAGCCTGTACACGCTGCTGGTGTGGGTGATGGGCTTCCTGCGCATGGGCACGACCGGTTTCGCCGCCCAGGCCGCTGGCCGCAACGATGGCGGCGCGCTGCGCCAGATATTGTTGCAGGGGCTGTTGCTGGCCCTCGGCTTCGCCCTGCTGCTGGGCACGCTCGGCGTGCCGCTCAAGGGCGCCGCGCTGCAGCTGATGCAGCCCTCCGCGGAACTGGACGACCTGACCCGTGACTATTTCCACACGCGCCTGTTCGGCCTGCCCGCCGCGCTGGCCAGCTATGCACTGATCGGCTGGTTTCTCGGCACGCAGAACGCCCGCGCGCCGCTGGCCATTCTGTTGACGACAAACCTCATCAATGTCGCGCTGGACCTGTGGTTCGTGCTCGGCCTCGACTGGGGCGTGGCCGGCGCCGCGCGCGCCTCGGTGATCGCCGAATGGAGCGGTGCACTGCTTGGCCTGGGCCTTACTCGCAAGGCGCTGACGCGTTATCCCGGCCGACTCGACACCCGTGCGCTGCGGCACTGGACAAGCTGGCGCCCGCTGATGGCGGTCAACCGCGACATTTTCCTGCGCTCGCTGGCACTGCAGCTGGTGTTCTTCCTGGTCACGGTGCAGGGCACCCGCCTGGGCGATGCCACAGTCGCCGCCAACGCCCTGCTGCTCAACGGCCTGCTGCTGACCGCGCATGCCCTCGACGGACTGGCCCATGCGGTGGAAGCCTTGAGCGGGCATGCCATCGGTGCAGGCGACCGCAACGCACTGCAACGGGTGATGGTGGTTGCCGGGGGTTGGTCTTTGCTGGCCAGCATCGCCTTCGGCCTGTTCTTTCTGTTCGGCGGCCAGCTGTTCATCCAGTTGCAGACCGACATACCCGAGGTGCGCCAGACCGCGCTGACCTACTTGCCCTATCTGGCGGCATTGCCGCTGATCGCGGTCTGGAGCTATCTGCTCGATGGTCTGTTCATCGGTGCCACCCGCGCCCGGGAGATGCGCAACAGCATGCTGCTGGCGGTGGCGCTGACGTTACCGCTGGGCTGGCTGCTGCAGGGGCTGGGCAATCACGGCTTGTGGCTGGCGTTTCTCACCTTCATGCTGACGCGCGGCATCTGCCTGGGCGTACTCGCCTTGCGTCTGCAGCGCCGCGGCGCCTGGTTTACCATGAGCACGCCTGGCACCACCCATTCCGAAGGACGCTGAACATGGCCTATGCCATTGCCGCCTACTTGCACTTTCTGGCGATCTTCCTGCTCTTTTCCCTGTTGCTGCTGGAGCATCAGCTGTTCCGCCAGCCGCTGACGCTGGAGCGCGCGCGCAGCCTGTTCCGCATCGACATAGCCTTTGGCATCACGGCCGCGGCCGTGCTGGCGAGCGGCATCGCCCGGGCGGTCTTCTACGGCAAGGGACTGGACTACTACCTGAAGAACAGCTTCTTTCACGCCAAGGTCGGTTTGTTCGTGGTCGTCGCCGTCCTGTCCATCTACCCGACGCTGACCTTTCTGCGCTGGCGCCCCGCTCTCGCGGCAGGCCAGGCACCGACCATCTCGAGCGGCAGCGCCAGATGGGTCAAGCTGACCATCCGCCTGGAGCTGCTGCTGCTCGCGCTGATTCCCCTGCTGGCGGCGCTGATGGCACGGGGCTTCGGCGTCATGCCCGGCTGACGCCGGGCACCCATCAGGGCGTCAGGTAGGACGAACGCGTCAGTCCCAGGCGCAGCGCGTCGATGTACTGCGTGCGTTCCTTGGCGCTCAACTTGGCCCCGGCCACCTTGTCGCGGTAGTAGGTCATCAGCTCCTCGGGCGACAGATGCACATAGCGCAGCATGTCCTCGATGGTGTCATGGGTCTCGATGCCGGCGTGGTAGTAGCTACCGTCCTCGCGCTGATAGACGTTCACCGAATCGGTATCGCCGAACAGGTTGTGCATGTCGCCGAGAATTTCCTGATAGGCACCCACCAGGAACACCCCGAGGAAATACTCCTCGCCAGGCGCGACCTCGTGCACCGGCATGCTGCTCTCGATGCTCTGCTCGTCGACGTAGTGCTTGATCTTGCCGTCCGAGTCGCAGGTCAGGTCCTGCAGCACGGCGCGCCGCACCGGCTCCTCGGTCAGCCGCTGCAGCGGCACGATCGGCAGGATCTGGTCGATCGCCCAGGTATCGGGCAGACTCTGGAACACCGAGAAATTGCAGATGTACTTGTCCGCCAGCTTGTCATTGAGCTCGTCGAGCACCGCCCGATGGGAGCGCTGACGGGCCTTGAGCTGGTTGTACAGGCGGCGGCAGATGGCGAAATAGCTCTGCTCGGCCAGCGCCTTCTGTGCCAGGGTCAGCTTGCCGGACGCGTACTGCGCGCTGGACTCGCTCATGTAGTGGGTAGCACGCCAGTAGGTCTCGGTGACCATTTCCGGGTCGGTCGGCCCGAGCAGATCGGCCAGCGACTGGACGATGTCCGGCAGCTCGTCGTAGTTGTCGATCTGCGGTAGTTCGTCGTTGTGCCGCTCGACGTCAGTGACCTGCATGACCAGCACCGCATGGTGCGCCGTCATCGCCCGACCGCTCTCGGAGAAGATGTTCGGATGCGGCAGGCCCTGCGCCTCGCAGAACTCCTTGAGCATGCCGACCACGGTACCGGCATATTCGTCGATGTCGTAGTTGATCGAACTGGCATTGCGCGAGTGGGTGCCGTCGTAGTCGACGCCCAGTCCGCCGCCGACATCGATGTAATCCACCGGCAGCCCGAGGGCGCGCAATTCGGCGTAATAACGGATCGCTTCCCGGAAGCCCTGACGGTAGTCGGCGAGGTTGGCGATCTGCGATCCCATGTGGAAGTGCAACAGGCGGATGCCTTGATCCATTTCCACCGCGCGGAAACGTTCGATCACCGAGAGCAGCTGCGCCGCGGACAGGCCGAACTTGGAACGCTCGCCACCGGTATCGGCCCACTTGGACGATGCCAGCGACGACAGGCGTACTCGCAGGCCGACCTGCGGGGTCAGCTTGAGCTCGTTGGCCTCCTCGATCACCAGGCCAACCTCGGACTCCTTCTCGATGACGATGAACACATTGTGGCCGAGCTTCTGCCCCATCAGCGCCAGGCGGATGAACTCGCGGTCCTTGTAGCCGTTGCAGACAATGGTGCCGCCCTTCGGCGCCAGCGCCAGCACCGCCATCAGCTCTGGCTTGGAGCCCGCCTCCAGGCCGATGGAAACGTTCTGCGTGGCGATGATGTTCTCCACCACCGCTTCCTGCTGATTGACCTTGATCGGGTACAACGCGGTGTACTTGCCGGCGTACTCCATGCGCTCGATGTTGGCGTCGAAGGCTCCGGTCAGGCGCCGCACGCGGTCCTGCAGGATGCCGGGAAAGCGCACCAGCAACGGCAGCGACAGCCCCGCCTCGCGCAGCTGTTCGATCAGCCCATTGAACTCGATCGGCTCGCCGCTGGGGCCCTGCGGGCGAACCTCGACGTTGCCCTGATCATTGATGGCGAAGTAACCGGCACCCCAGTGGCGAATGCCATAGATGCTGCGGCTATCGGCAGCGGTCCACTGGCTACCGTCGTCTTTACGTGTGCGTCGTACAGGCATCGAAGCCTCCCGGAAAGAATTGAACGTTTCGCCGCAAGCAGATGCGCCCGGCGAAGGCTATGCGGCTTCGACAGCCGATATGCGCAAAAAGGTGAAAATTGGTGAGGCTGTCACAGCGGCACTCAGCCGCCGGACTTCTTGGCCTTGAAGCCGCGTTTGCCGAGTTCGTCGAGCAGCAGCTGGACATGATCGCCCTGGATCTCGATGACGCCGTCCTTCAGCGCCCCGCCGGTACCGCAGCGGCGCTTCAGCGCGCTGGCCAGTTCCTTGAGTTCGCTTTCCGGCAGGGGTACGCCGCTGATGGTGGTCACCGTCTTGCCGCCTCGCCCCTTGCTCTCGCGGCGCACCCGTGCAATGCCGTCGCCTTCGGGCACAACGCTTTGCTTGCAGATGCAACTGCCCAGCGGTTGACTGCACTCGGGACAATGCCGGCCGGCATCGGTGGAATAGACCAGCCCGCTCAGGCCGGCCAGGGAAGTGGTTTTCTTCGCCACACAAACCTCACTTGCCAATCTGGCTCTGCCTGGCAGAGCCGAAGTGCCGGCTAATTTACCAGCAATGCGGCCCAGCTAGCAGACCGCCGCCCGGACAACGACCAGTGCCGGCCGGACGACCTGCGAGAAAAGTTCGAGCCTGCGCGACTCAGACGATACGTCCGGTTGGCGCATAAGGTGCCGGGTCCACGATCGGTTCGCGACCGAGCATCAGATCCGCCAGAAGCTGGCAGGACGCAGGTGCCAGCACCAGCCCGTTGCGGAAGTGCCCGCAGTTCAGCCACAGCCCGTCGAAACCGCTGACCTGCCCTATATAAGGGACACCGTCCGGCGAACCAGGACGCAGACCCGCCCAGTGCTTGACCACTTGCGCGTCGGCCAGCGCGGGCAGCAATTCGATTGCGGTCGCTCGCAGGCTTTCCAGCGCATCCTCGGTGGGCGTCTTGTCGAAACCGACATCTTCCAGCGTGCTGCCGACCAGGATATGGCCGTCGCGACGGGGAATCGCATAGCGCCGCTTGGCCAGCACCATGCTCGGCAGGAAGTCCTCCGCGCATTTGAAGAGAATCATCTGTCCCTTCATCGGCTTGACCGGGATCTGCAGTCCCAGAGTCGCCAGCAACTGAGCGCTCCAGGCACCCGCCGCCACCACGACTTGCTCGGCACGCATATCGCCCTGCGCCGTCCTCACGCCCACGACCCGCGAGCCATCTTGCAGAAAGCTCTCGACCGGGCAATGCTCGACGACCGTCACGTTGGGCAATCTTGCCAGCGCCGCGCGCAACGCCTGCAGCAGTCGCGGATTGCGAATGTTGGCCACGCCCTCCATGTAGACGGCCCGTTCGTAACCCTCACCCAGCGAAGGCACGGCCTTGCGAACCGCCTCCATCGGTACCGCGTGCAACGGACGGCCATAACGCTCGGCCCAACTCAGCGCCTCGGCCTCGTCGTGCAGGTCGAGCCAGTAGAGGCCTGTCACATGCACCTCGGGGTCCACCCCCGTCTCGCTCAGCAGCCGTTCAGCCAGCTGCGGGTAGAAGTCCTGCGACCAATGCGCCAGAGCAGTCACCGCCGGGCTGTAACGCCACGGATACAGCGGCGAAACGATCCCGCCGCCGGCCCAGGAGGCTTCGCTGCCGACATCGCCAGACTCCAGCAGTAACACCGACTTCCCCGCTTCCGCCATTCGATAGGCCGATAGCAGACCAATCACGCCTCCGCCGACAACGATCACTTCTTGATTCACAAGCCTCTCCCACAATCTGGTTCACATTTCCGCCCGAGCTGACTTGGACGGCCGGGCACGCTGCTTTAAAAGAGAACGCTCGCGCATCTCTTCATGACATGCGCGAACAGCAGCCAGGACGGCCGAACATCATACGTGCAAAGGAACCGCACTATGTCGAACCGAAATCAAGGCTTCACGCTTATCGAACTGATCGTCACGCTGACAATACTGGGCATCGCTGTCGCGATAGCCGTCGCGGCATTTGGAGAGGTGATTGAACGGAATCGACAGGAGGCACTGAAAGACGAGATCGAGAACGCGCTGTACACCGCCCGCACGCAAGCGATTCTGCAGCGCCGGACCATCGAGATATGCGGGAGCGGAAACGGAAAGAGCTGCTCATCCAGCTGGACGGATGGTTGGCTCATTCGTGCACCGAGCGGCCAGATACTGAAGCACACCCAGCTTCCGGCCCATACGCTGCGCTGGAGGGGGTTCAGCCCTTCCGTGCGCTTCCGTGACAACGGCACCAGCCCCACAAGCAATGGACGCTTCTTCCAATGCTACAAACAGCAAATTGCCTGGCAGCTCATTCTCAATCGACAAGGTCGGGTACGAGCCGGGTCGCCCGCAGAAAACGCCAGCAACGCGAATCTGTGTCGATGACTGAATTGCTTGAGCGGGAACACGAACATCGACGCCGTCACAACTTGATTTGACGCAGATCGAAGGGCCGACCGCCCATCCACGTATATGTGCCAACCATCTTCCGCAGAAGGACAGACACACTGGTGCATTTGCATTATTCGCTCACGATTCTCTTGGAGCACACCATGTCACGCCGAACCGACATGCACGGATTCACCCTGATCGAATTGATGATCACCCTGGTGTTACTTGGCATATTCGCCGCGATTGCCGTTCCCAGTTTCAACGCGCTGATCCGCGGCAACCAGGTGCAAAGCAAGGCGGAGGAGCTGGTCACTTTCCTGCAGTTCGCTCGCGGCCAGGCTGCGCTCAATCGGCAACCATATGAAGTGCAGATCAAAAGCAACGCGCCATGGGAAATCCGCAAAAGCGGCAGCAACGAAGCCGAGCGAGTTCTCGAACACAATCCGGAGCACGCTGAAATACTCAGTTCGGCCCTGAGCGACAACAAGCTCGTGTATCGCCCCAACGGGACCGCGACAGCCGCCAAGTTCACCATCTGCCGCGAAGCAGACCCCACCACCGGCTACTTGCTCGAAGTACAACCCAGCGGCGGTCTCGTTCTTTACCCACGAGGCCAGAAAGATGGAGCCGCCTTGGACAGCTGCACCCCATGAGGAAAGCGATGAAAACCAATAAAGGCTTCAGCCTGATCGAAGTGCTCGTAGCGCTACTGCTGACCACCATCGGAGTACTTGGAATGGTGGCGCTGCAAGGCCGCAGCATCCAATACACCCAGGACTCCGTACAACGCAACACGGCCATTCTTCTGTCCGGAGACCTTATCGAAATCATACGGGCACACCCGAAAGAGCTCTTCAACACCTCCCCTCCAAAGTTCCCCATGAACAGCGGATTAAAAGGCAGCTCCCTGTTCTACAAGGAGGCCGGAAGCGATTTCATTGATCGTGAAAGCTGCGTCGCTAGCCCGACCCGAATAGCGCAGACAGCAAAAGAGCTGCGTGACTGCTGGGCGGACAAAGTGGAAGCGCTGCTACCTGGCGGAGCCGAGCTGTTCGACAGCGATACCTACATCTGCCGAAGCTCCACGCCGGGCAATTGCGACGGCCAAGGCTCGATGCTCGAGATTCATATGGCCTGGCAAGTTCGAGAAGGCGCCTGTCTCGACTCGAGCAATACCGACGACACCGTCTGCACCTATACCGTTCGGGTAGAACCATGAAACTCATGAAACATGAAGTCGGCCTGTCCATGGTCGAGCTGTTGATCGCGTTGGTTATCAGCAGCTTCCTCATCCTCGGGATCACCCAGGTTTATATCGACAACAAGCGCAACTACGTTTACCAGCAGAATCAGGCGGGAAACGTGGAAAACAGCCGTTTCGCCGCTCTTGTAATCAACGACTATCTGGGCAAGGCCGGGTATCGTCGCTCGCCCTCGGCATTGCTAGATATCGTATTTCCTGCCCGTGGAGCTACCGGCGGATGTCAGGCATTCAGCGCAGGCCACGCAGCCACTGGCCTCGACCCCGACGAAGGGATCGGTTTCTGCATCCGATACCAGCCACAGGTGAGCAACGAACTTGACTGTCAGGGCGTTGCCAGCCCGGTCGTACACATCGAGGCATTCCCTTCGTCGCCACCAGATGCGAGTGAACTCACCGTTCTGGCTTTCAAGTATGAGCCAAGTAGCGACGGGGAATTGCAGAGCGGCGCGCTGCTTTGCAAGAGCCTGAACGCCCCCAGCCCACAGTACGGTGAGGTGCTTCGCGGCATTGCCGATTTCCGGCTCGATTTTGGGGTTGGCAAAGCAGACATGCTGGAAAAGGAAGTCACGACATTCATCTCGCAAGCCGACTGGACGCCGGCCAGCGGCGCCATTCGCAGCGTGCGCTATTCGCTGCTGCTCACCAGCCGTGCCAGACAGCGTGACAGCGACGATTCGAAGGTGCTTGCCGATTGGCTCGTCGAGGCACCCGCGGATGAACAAACCCGTCTGCAGGACGCAGACAGCGGACGTATCTATCAAGTTGCAGGAGCAACTCAGACCCTAAGGAACCTCATGCCATGAGCCTTAACACTCGCAAGTCTCAGGGCGGCGCGGTGCTGCTCGTATCACTCGTCATGCTCCTGGTCCTAACGGTGCTTGCGGTCAGCAGCATGCGTGGCGTGACGCTTGAATCACGTATAACGGCAAACCGTGCCCAAGACATGAAAACGCAAAATATTGCGGACGCGGCATTGCGGGAAGCTGAGTTTCGTTTTTACGGTCCTGGCAACTTGGCCGACAAGCTTGAAGCTAACGCGGCCAACTGCGAGACCTCGAACACGATAAAGCTCAACGGCATCAATAAGCCATGTCTGCTTGAAGTAGAACCCGATCGCCGCCTGGCCTTCGTAGACCAGCCGCAACTCATCAGCGCGGACGACCTGTCGATCACGTCGAAAGTCTGGATGCCTTACCGTGGCACAGACCCCGCCGCCGAAACAGAAGCAGATGCGTCCTACAACAGCATTCTGGCGGAGGAGACCGGCAACGCAGCCCTGAACGCGGAGTATGGCGGCCGTGGCGAAGGGAACGGCACCTACTTCTACCTCAACAATGGCAAGACTGGCGATGCTCTTTATCTGCAGTCGACGCACGCCAACATCTACCTTGGCCTTAACAATTGAGAGCCGACATCATGTTTCGTTTTCGAACTTATTCTCATGCCAAGACGCTGTCGTCTGCGTTGTTCGGCGTGGCAGTGCTGAGCGCAGTCAACAGCTTTGCTGCTGTATCACAGAGCCCATTAAGTCTTACTGTTGGCGTCCCGCCAAACATGTTGCTGACACTGGACGACTCGGGCAGTATGCGCTGGGCTTTCGCGCCTGATAGCATGGGAGCTACTCATACAACGCGCAGGGCCAAATCGAGCGATTACAACCCGATTTACTACAACCCTAATGTGATTTATAAAGCACCCATCGTTTTCACAACGGCGGGCGTCGAGCAACAGCTATCAACGAGTTTCACTGCTGCTTGGCATAACGGTTTTAATACCACCGTTGGCTCAGTCGACCTTAGCAAGGCCAACTACCGCGTATCTTGGGACGTACCGATCACCAATGCACCTTCGAGCTATACGTACGCGAACTCCACAAACTACGGCGGAAGCACTGGAACCTTATTCCGCTTAGCGCAAAATCCCGCAGCAGACTTCAGCGCTAGCGCTAGCCGCACAACTAACGGTACCACCCCGGTTACCGTGGGCGACATCACCTTCGCTATCACCCGAACTGGCACAAACAGCTGTACAGCGACCGCAACGATGGCAGGCGTGACTGCAACTGCGGCCTGCACCGGCTCTAACAATAACTTCACAGCTAGCTTAACCCAAGTCAGCGTCCCCCCTTACTATTACAAATATGACGCTTCTATCGCCCCGACATGCACCACTGTCAATGACAGTTGCTATCGTCTAAATTTCATCAGCACGGACGAACGTCAGAATTTCGCCAACTGGTATTCCTTTTACCGTAACCGCGCTCTTTCCACAGTGACTGCGGCTGCACTGGCGTTCTATGACTTGTCGCCCTCGGTGCGCCTAAGCTGGCAGAGCCTAGGTAACTGCACTACCTTCAGCAGTACCGACCCCAATAGCCAATGTAAAAACAACGCTTTCAAAGAATATTCCCCAACTCATAAAGGGCAACTCTACGCGTGGCTACGAACTATTGCCTTTGACCAAAGCACGCCCTTGCCAGCTGCTCTCAAAAGAGCTGGTGAGTTCTATACCACAAGCACGCCGTGGCAGAAGAACCCTAACGGCACGGGCAACACTACGCAAAACACATATGCCTGCCGGGCCAGTTACCACATCCTCATGACCGACGGACAGTGGAACGCCACGACCACGATGCCAAGTAATTTCCGTCATGACGCGGCGAACTTTACATTGCCCGACGGACGAGCCTACAGCCAACGCAAGCCCTACTACGACAGCACGAACAACACCCTGGCTGACCTTGCGATGCACTACTGGGCTACAGACCTCAATCCAAATCTCGACAATGATCTGCCCGCTTATATGCCTTTCAAAAGCGGGGACAACACCACAGATTACTGGGATCCGCGTAATGACCCAGCGACCTGGCAGCATATGACGAACTTCGTCATGGGTCTGGGGCTGACCGAGTCCTTGAACAATGCCAGCATTCCCTGGGCTGGCAGCACATTCGCAGGTCAAGGCTATTCCAACCTACTCGCAGGCACAGCCAACTGGCCAGCTGCCTCCAGCGGCAGCGCTAACAACGTCTACGACCTCTGGCACGCTGCCATCAACTCTCGCGGCGAGTTCTTCAGCGTCGACAGCCCGGAGGCGATGGTTCAGGCATTTGATGACATCCTGTCCCGCATCGCTGATCGCAAATCCACTGCGGCGAGGCCCGCAATCAACTCTGGCCAAGTCAGCACCGACGAGAACAACAACGGTACGGTCAAGACAGTCTCCTATCAGACATCCTATGCCAGCGACGACAACTGGTCGGGCGACGTCAAGCGTTTCGAAAAAGCGTGGAGCGCTCAAAACAACGCATTCGAGACTTCCGAGATATGGAGTGCCAAGAATCAGGTGCCTGGATGGCAAAGCCGCAACATCAAGATGGCTGGCGATACGAACAGCGGCCTGGTGGACTTCAATTGGGACAACGCCGGCGCAGCAAATACCGCTGGTACGCTGGCCAACCTACTCAGCCGTGATCCGGAAAACAGCAATCTACCCGACACCCTGGGACAGCGCCGACTGGAGTATTTGCGCGGCAAGCGCAGTGATGAGGGCTCACCGTTCCGCCAGCGCAGTGGCGTGTTAGGCGACTTCTACTCGTCGAGTCCGGCCGTGGTCTCAGGGCCACGTTACCTCGTCAACTACAGCAACCGGCTGGAAGGGAACACTGCTTACTCGACCTTCGCGACCAGCATCGCCAACCGCACGCCGCGCGTTTACGTGGGCGGGAATGACGGCATGCTGCATGGCTTCAATGCACTGACCGGCGTCGAAGAGTTCGCCTTCGTCCCCAGCGCGGTTTTTCACAAGTTGAACAAACTGACCGGAAACAATTACAGCCATGAGTTCTATGTCGACGGCAGCCCAGTCGTAGCCGATGTCTATAACGGCACCGAGTGGCGCACCATCCTGGTCGGTACTTTGAAGGCAGGCGGCAGATCCATTTTCGCACTGGATATCACGACCCCCGGAAGCGAAGAGCTGCTATGGGAATTCGATGACAGCAGCCTGCCGGCTGACGCAGCTGTGAAGATGGGCTATAGCTTCTCCCAGCCTACGATTGCGCGCCTGCACACCGGAACCTGGGCCGTCGTATTTGGTAACGGCTACGAAAGCGCCAACAACACCAACGGCAAGGCGGCTCTGTTCATCGTCGATGCAATGGAAGGCACCCTCCTCAAAAGCCTTGAGGTTGAAGGCGTAAACGGCATTGCCAACGGCCTTTCGACGCCGAAGCTTGCCGATTACAACGCTGACGGCGTGGCTGACTACGCCTACGCCGGAGACCTTCAGGGCAACGTCTGGCGTTTCGACCTTCTGCGCAATGGCCGCAGCGATTCGGCGCCATTCACCACGGAAGACGATGGCGAGAACGCGATATCCGATTTCGAAGTCGCCTATGGGGGCGCGCCACTGTTCAGCGCAGTTGCGAACACCGGTACCAATGCACGCCAACCTATCACTTCCGCTCCGAGCCTGGTGCTCCACCCTACCGGCTTCGGCTATCTGGTGGTGTTCGGTACGGGTAAGTTCTTTGAGACTGGTGACAAGGAAGGCGACAAGAGCATTGCCCAGACGGTTTACGGCATCTGGGACAAGCAGACACTGGGTGAGGAAGCCAGCGACCCCAACATCAGCAGCAGCCGCAGCAGCTTGCAGCAGCAAACCATCGAAACCCAGACAACTGTCGAGGCAAATGGCGCAACCCGCCAAGGCTTGGTATTGAGTGCTAATAATGTTCGCTGGCAAGCGAGCGACAGCGCGCCAGCCCAGGATGGCTGGTACCTGAATCTTCGCCAGAGCCAAGGCGAGATGGTCGTGGAGAACATGTCGCAACTGGGCCGCACGATCTTCTTCCAGACGCTGATCCCTAACGATGATCCATGTGGTGACGGCGCGAACAACTGGACCTATGCCATCAACCCCTTCACAGGCGGCAGAACGTCCCACAACGCCTTCGACTACCGGCCGACAACGGACATAGGCACAACCAACGTCTCAGCCATCCGCCAGGACGGTGAAGGGGGCGGCACGCTATCGCAGGATTCCGATGGGACCTACCAGTATTGCACAGGCCAGGAATGCGTTAACGTCTACCCAGATCCGGCCAGCCTGGGCCGCCAGAGCTGGCGCCGGGTCGAGCAGGAGTAGCAACCGGATGAACATAGTATTAATGGAGCAGTACATGAAGCGCGCTCAGAGCGGTTTCACCCTGATCGAGGTCATGATTGTCGTCGCAATCATCGGGATCCTGGCGGCGATCGCCTATCCCAGTTACGACGAGTACGTCAAACGCGGTAACCGTACCGAAGGCCAGGCGCTGCTGAACGATGCAGCCGCTCGACAGGAGCGCTATTTCGGCCAGAACAACGCCTACGTAACCGCCGACGCAAATATCGCCAAGCTGGGTCTGAAGAACGGCAACACTTCGGAAACAGGCAAGTACACGCTTTCCGTGGGCTCTACCAATGGCGATGGCGGGTATACGCTGACAGCAGAACAGGAGTTCGGCGACGCTAAATGCGGCAACCTGACTTTGAATGCCCTTGGCATCAAAGGTAACACTGGCAGCAAGAGCGCAGCGGAATGCTGGCGTTGAACTAAAGGCGCTCCGCTAGACAATAAAAAAAGGAGTCTCTAAAGACCCCTTTTTTGACGAGAAAGCATCACAGTGCCTTAACCCGCAACTCCTTCGGCATGGAGAACGTCACGTTCTCCGGCCGTCCTTCCAGCTCGGCCATGCCGCTGGCACCCCACTCTTTCAGCCGCTCGATCACCCCACGCACCAGCACCTCAGGCGCCGATGCGCCGGCGGTGATGCCGATACGCTCGACGCTCTCGAACCATTCTCGCTTGAGGTCCTCGGCGCCGTCGATCAGATAGGCCGGGGTGTTCATGCGCTCTGCCAGCTCACGCAGACGGTTTGAGTTTGAGCTGTTGGGGCTGCCGACCACCAGTACCACGTCGCATTCATCGGCCAATTGCTTTACCGCATCCTGGCGATTCTGCGTGGCGTAGCAGATGTCGTCCTTGCGTGGACCGCCGATGCTCGGGTACTTGCAGCGCAGCGCGTCGATGACGCGACTGGTGTCATCCATGGACAACGTGGTCTGGGTGACGAATGCCAGGGTCTCGGGGTTGCGCACCTGCAGCTGAGCGACATCCTCTTCATCCTCGACCAGATAGATCGCACCGCCATTCCGCGAGTCGTACTGCCCCATGGTGCCTTCGACTTCAGGGTGGCCCTGGTGGCCAATGAGGATGCACTCGCGCCCTTCACGACTGTACTTGGCCACTTCCAGATGCACCTTGGTCACCAGTGGACAGGTGGCGTCGAACACCTTCAGGCCGCGTTTCTCGGCTTCCTGTCGAACGGCCTGTGAAACGCCATGGGCGCTGAAGATGACGATGACGTTGTCCGGCACCTGATCCAGCTCCTCGACGAAGACCGCACCGCGGGCACGCAGGTCTTCCACGACGAACTTGTTGTGCACGACCTCATGTCGCACATAGATCGGAGGACCGAAGACTTCCAAGGCGCGGTTGACGATTTCGATGGCGCGATCTACACCCGCGCAGAAGCCGCGAGGGTTGGCGAGTTTGATTTGCATGATGGGTCTCGGCACGCGAAGGCTTGATGACGGGGGAGTGTAACGCGATACGTGCGGGCTTTCTCGGGTGCCCTTCGTCAGCCAGCGGACGCGAACGCCTCCGCCGACTGCGAGCCGGTTACACCGGTTTGACGTCGATGATTTCGACTTCGAACGTCAGGGTCTTGCCAGCCAGAGGATGGTTGAAGTCGACAGTGACCTGCTTGTCATCGAAGGCCTTCACCACCCCTGGCAGCTCGGTGCGGGCCGCGTCCTGAAAGCTCACCATCAAGCCTTCGGAGAGCTCCATTCCGGCGAACTGGCTGCGCGGCATGACCTGGACGTTCTGCAGGTTGACCTGGCCGAAGCCCTGCTCCGGAGCAATCTGCAGAGTGCGCTTGTCACCAGCCTTCAGCCCATAGAGCTGCTGCTCGAAACCCGGCAGCAAGTTGCCATCGCCCACCTTGAAAGTGGCCGGTTTCTTGTCGAACGTGCTGTCGACCAGCTCGCCCGTCTCCAGGCCGAGCGCAAAATGCAGGGTGACTTCCTTGTCCGGCCCAATGCGCTGTTCAGTCATGTGCGGATTCTCCGGTCTTGTTGCCCTTGAACATATCCAGCGCCAGCATCACGGCGCCTACGGTAATGGCGCTATCGGCGATGTTGAACGCCGGGAAGTACCAGCGGTTCTGCCAATGCACCAAGATGAAGTCGACCACGTGACCAAGCACCACGCGGTCATAGAGGTTGCCCAAAGCGCCGCCCAATACCAACGCCAACGCAACGGCGAGCCAGGTTTCGCTGGCCTTCAGGCGCTTGAGCCAGACCACCAGCACGACGCTCACGCCAATGGCGATCGCCGCGAACAGCCAGCGCTGCCAACCGCTGTGGTCGGCCAGAAAGCTGAACGCCGCACCGGTGTTGTAAGCGAGGGTCCAGGCGAAGTAGTCGGGGATGACCTCGACCTTCTGGTACAGGCTGAAATTGGCCTCGAACCAGTGCTTGGTGGCCTGATCGAGGGCGATGACCAATACGCTCAGCCAAAGCCAGGCAAGCTTGCCGAAACGCGCCGTCATGCAGCGGCCTCCGCTGAAACACGGCGCGGCACAGAGCGCGCCATTCCAGCAGCAGTGAAGGCCGCATCGTGATGGCGAGCTGAAGCCCAGCCTACGATCGGATGCAGGGACTCACGCATAGTGACGGACCTCACCGGCGCCTTCGATGTTTTCCACGCAGCGTCCACAGATTTCCGGGTGTTCGGCATGGCTGCCCACGTCGGGCAAATGGTGCCAGCAGCGGCCGCACTTGCTGTGCTCGGTCTTGCGGACCAGCAATTTGAGACCGGCCAATTCGCTGTCCACGGCCTCGGCGGGCGCCTGCGCCAATGGTGCGATGTCTACCGCCGAAGTGATCAGAACGAAGCGCAGTTCACTACCAAGACGAGCCAGCTCGCCGGCCAGCGACTCCTCGGCATACAGGGTGACTTCGGCCTGCAGGTTACCGCCGATGGCCTTGGCGTTGCGCTGGTTCTCCAGCTCCTTGTTTACCGCCGCCTTGACCTCCATGACCTTGTCCCAGAACGGGCGACCCAGCTCGAAGCCTTCCGGCAGCTCGGCAAGCCCTTCGTACCAGGTATTGAGCATCACCGACTCGTTACGCTCGCCCGGCAGGTACTGCCAGATCTCTTCGGCGGTGAACGCCAGGATCGGTGCGATCCAGCGCACCAGCGCCTCGGCAATGTGGTACAGCGCAGTCTGGCAGGAACGCCGCGGCAGACTGTCGGCGCCGGTGGTGTACTGGCGGTCCTTGATGATGTCCAGATAGAAGCCGCCCAGCTCCTGCACGCAGAAGTTGTGCACTTTCTGGTAAACGTTCCAGAACCGGTAGGTGGTGTAAGCCTCCTCGATCTCGCGCTGCAGCAGCAGTGCACGGTCGATGGCCCAGCGATCCAGCGCAATCAGCTGATCATTCGGCACCATGTGCTGCGCCGGGTCGAAACCGTCGAGATTCGAGAGCAGGAAGCGCGCGGTGTTGCGGATGCGTCGATAGGCATCGGCGCTGCGCTGCAGGATCTGCTTGGAAACCGCCATCTCGCCGGAATAGTCGGTGGCCGACACCCACAGACGCAGGATATCGGCGCCCATGCTGTCGGTGATTTCCTGCGGCGCGATGACGTTGCCGAGGGACTTGGACATCTTGCGGCCATTCTCGTCCACGGTGAAACCGTGGGTGAGCAGCCCCTTGTATGGCGCGTGCCCGTCGATGGCCGCGCCGGTCAGCAGCGAGGAATGGAACCAGCCGCGATGCTGATCGGAGCCTTCCAGATATAGATCGGCACGCGGCCCCTGCTCGTGGCCCATGGGGTGCGAGCCGCGCATCACGTGCCAGTGGGTGGTGCCGGAATCGAACCAGACGTCTAGGGTATCGGTGATCTTCTCGTACTGCGCCGCTTCGTCGCCGAGCAGCTCGGCCGCGTCCAGCTTCGACCAGGCCTCGATACCGCCCTGCTCTACGCGCTGCGCCACCTGCTCCATCAGCTCGACGGTGCGCGGGTGCAGCTCGCCGCTTTCCTTGTGCAGGAAGAACGGGATCGGCACGCCCCAGGTGCGCTGGCGCGAGATGCACCAGTCCGGGCGTCCGGCGATCATGCCGTGCAGGCGCGCCTGCCCCCAGGCCGGGACGAACTCGGTCTGCTCGATGGCGTCCAGTGCACGACGACGCAGCGAACTGCCGTCATGGGCAACCTTGTCCATGCCGACGAACCACTGCGCCGTGGCGCGGTAGATCAGCGGCGTCTTGTGCCGCCAGCAGTGCATGTAGCTGTGCTGGATCGACTCGTGCTTGAGCAGCGCACCCACCTCGGCGAGCTTTTCGACGATCGCCGGATTGGCCTTCCAGATGGACTGGCCGCCAAAGAACGGCAGATCCGAGACATAGACGCCGTTGCTCTGCACCGGGCCGAGAATGTCGTCATTCTCCATACCGTAGTGCTTGCAGGAGCGGAAGTCGTCCTCACCGTATGCGGGCGCCGAATGGACGATACCGGTACCGGCACCGGTTTCCACGTAGTCGGCCAGATAGACCGGAGCGAAGCGCTCGTAGAACGGATGACGGAAGCGGATCAGCTCCAGCGCCTTGCCCTCGCAACGGGCGATGATTTCACCGGCCAGGCCATAGCGCTGCAGACAGGACTCGACCAGTTCCTCGGCCAGCACCAGCAGGCGCTCGCCGGTGTCGACCAGCGCATAGACGAACTCGGGATGCACGTTCAGCGCCTGGTTGGCCGGAATGGTCCAGGGCGTGGTGGTCCAGATGACGATGCTGGCGCGCTTGGCCAGACTGGCCAGGCCGAATGCGGCGGCCAGCTTGTCGGCGTCCTCGACATCAAAGGCGACGTCGATGGCATCGGATTTCTTGTCCTGATACTCCACCTCGGCCTCTGCCAGCGCCGAACCGCAGTCGAAGCACCAGTTGACCGGCTTCAGCCCCTTGAAGACAAAGCCACCCTCAACCATCTTGGCCAGTGCACGAATTTCCCCGGCCTCGTTGGCGAAGTCCATGGTCTTGTAGGGGTTGTCCCAGTCGCCCAGAACGCCGAGACGAATGAAGTCGGCCTTCTGCCCTTCGATCTGCTCGGCGGCGTAGGCGCGGCAACGCTCGCGGGTCAGATCCGCTGGCTGGTTCTTGCCGAAGGTGGTCTCGACCTTGTGCTCGATGGGCAAGCCATGGCAGTCCCAACCCGGTACGTAAGGTGCGTCGAACCCGGCGAGGGTACGCGAACGCACGATCATATCCTTGATGACCTTGTTCACCGCATGGCCGATGTGGATGTTGCCGTTGGCGTACGGCGGGCCATCGTGCAGGATGAACTTCGGGCGTCCCTCGCCGATCTGCCGCAGCTTCCGGTACAGGTCGATGCTGTTCCAGCGCTGCAGAATCTCCGGCTCGCGCTGTGGCAGACCGGCCTTCATCGGAAATGCCGTGGACGGCAGATTGAGGGTCGCTTTGTAATCGGTCATTTCAGTCCTGACTCGTCATAAGGGATGAAGCCCGCCAGTATTCACGGGCAGCGGCGATGTCCGCATCGATCGCCGTCTTGAGCGCCTCAAGCGAGGCAAAGCGCTGCTCGTCGCGCAGCTTGCGATGAAAGGTCACCTGCACCAGACGGCCATACAGGTCACCCTGGTAATCGAGCAGATGGACCTCCAGATGGGGCTGGCCGTCGCTTTCGACCGTAGGCCGCATGCCGATGTTGGCCACGCCGGCGAACACATTGCCCTCTACCTCGAGGGTCACGACGAACACGCCGCTGAGCGGCGTGTTGCGACGCTTGAGCTGGACATTGGCAGTCGGCGCGCCCAGCTGGCGACCGAGTTTCTGCCCATGCATGACCCGCCCGGTGATCGCGAAGGGCCTGCCGAGCAATGCCTCGGCACAGCCCAGATCACCGTCGGCCAGTACCTGGCGCAGCCGCGTGCTGCTGACACGCTCGCCATCCACCTCGATGGTGGTGGCCGCCTCGACACTGAAGCCTTCGGCGGCGCCAGCCTTGAGCAGGAAGTCGAAGTCGCCGGCGCGGTCACAGCCGAAACGGAAATCGTCGCCCACTTCCAGGTGGCGCACGCCAAGGCCTTCAACCAGTGTGGCGTGGGCGAACTCGGCCGCGCTGAGCTCGCGCAGCCGACGATTGAAGGCCAGGCACAGCACCAGATCAACTCCCTGCTCGCTCAGCAGCTGCAGTTTCTCGCGCAGCCGGGTCAGCCGTGCGGGCGCCCGATCCGGCGAAAAGTATTCACGTGGTTGCGGCTAGAAGATCACCACGCAGCTCGGCAGCCCCAACTCGGCCGCACGTTCGCGCAAGCGCGCCAGGATGGCCTGATGCCCCCGGTGCACGCCGTCGAAATTGCCGATGGTGGCGACGCAGCCCCGATGTCGGGGGCGCAGGTTGTGAAGACCTCGAACCAGCTGCATACCGCACTTCTTGCTTGAAAAGTGGCCGATTATACGCATGTGACATGGCGAGCGGACAGGTTTGCATCGGCCGGACAGTGGCGATCAATGCCGCAAATGTCGCGGCCGCAACCCCGTCAGCAAGAGCCCGCCGGCAAATGCCGCCAGGCCGGCACAGACCAGCAAGCCCAGTTGCAGCGCGCGCTGCTGCCAACCCCACTGGAACCAGTCCTGGGCCGGCACGTTCAGCCACCAGACCACCGCCACCATCGCCGCACAGGCCGCCGCCAGGCGCAGGCCGAACAGCCACCAGCCGGGTGCCGGCCGATAGACGCCGATCTTGTACAGCCCCCAGAAAAGCAGCACGGCATTGAGCATGGATGACAGCGAAGTCGCCAGCGCCAGGCCGACGTGCTGCAGCGGCCAGATCAGAATCAGGTTCATCACCATGTTCGCCACCATACAGATCACGGCGACACGCACCGGCGTCTTCAGGTCCTGACGCGCGAAGAAGCCCGGCGCCAGCACCTTGATCAACATGAACGCCAGCACGCCCAGCGAGTACGCCTGCAGCGCCCGAGCCGACTGCACTACCGCCTCCTCGCTCATGGCGCCGTAGTAGAACAGGCTGGCGATCATCGGTTCGGCGAGAATGCCCAGTGCCAGTGCCGCCGGTACGCCCACCAGCAGCACCATGCGCAGCGCCCAGTCCAGAGTCGCCGAGAACGCCTTGGGATCCTCTCCAGCATGCTGGCGCGACAGGCTCGGTAGAATTACCGTGCCGATGGCGATGCCGAACGCACCCAGCGGCAATTCGGACAGCCGGTCGGCGTAATAGAGCCAGGAGACGCTGCCGGTTTGCAGGAAGGACGCCAGCACGGTATCCAGCAGTAGATTGATCTGGCTCACCGAAACCCCGAACAGCGCCGGCACCATCAACAGCATGATGCGCCGCACCCCCTCGTCACCCCGCTTGACTCGTGGCCTGGGCAGCAGCCCCAGCTTGGCGACATACGGCAGCTGGAAAGCCAGCTGGGCGAACCCGGCGATGAACACGCCCCAGGCCAGCGCCATGATCGGCTGATCGAAATAGGGGGTCAGGAACAACGCCGACATGATCATGCAGACGTTGAGCAGCACAGGCGTGAAGCCGGGCACCGCGAAATAGCCGTAGCTGTTCAGCACCCCCGAGGTGAAGGCCGTCAGCGAGATCAGCATCAGATAGGGAAAGGTGATGCGCAGCAGCTCGCCGGCCAGCTGCATTTTCGCGGGATCATCATGAAAGCCCGGCGCGAAGACCATCACCACATAGGGCGCGAACAGCACGCCCAATGCAGTCAGCCCTGCCAAAATGAGCCCCAGCATGCCAGCCGTACGATCCACCAGCTGTTTGACGTCCGCCAGCGTGCGCTTGGTGCGGTACTCCGACAGCACCGGCACGAAGGCCTGGGCGAAGGCCCCCTCGGCGAACAACCGGCGGAGGAAGTTGGGGATCTTGAACGCGATGAAGAACGCATCCGCCGCCGCACCGGAGCCGAAGTAGCTGGCGACCACCATATCGCGTACCATGCCCAGCACGCGCGACAGCAGGGTCATGACACTGACCACGGCGCTGGAGCGCAACAATCCGCCCTTGCCGATTTTTTCGGACATTTGTCTTCCTAGAGTTGCAGCGAGAGTGATCGACCGGGCGCCCTGCGCCGGCCTGATCGATGGCCAGTTACGACACGAAATGAGGCGGCGAGTTTAGCCTCAGCCCATCTGTCCGGCCAGCTTCTCAAGCCATTCGACCAGGCTTGACAAGCACCCTTCGCATCGGCATGATTCGCGGCCTTATTTGCTTTGCAACCCCCACGTTTTCGAGGAGTTCGACGGTGGCCAACAGCCCTTCCGCCAAAAAACGCGCAATTCAGGCTGAGAAGCGTCGCAGCCACAACGCCAGCTTGCGCTCCATGGTTCGCACCTACATCAAGAATGTGGTCAAGGCCATCGACGCCAAGGACCTGGACAAGGCCCGCACAGCCTACACCGCCGCTGTGCCGGTCATCGACCGCATGGCCGACAAAGGCATCATCCACAAGAACAAAGCCGCTCGTCACAAGAGCCGCCTGAACGGCCACATCAAGGCCCTCGGCGAAGCTGCTGCAGCCTAACTGCAGGTTCTTGTAAAAAAACCGGCCTAGCGCCGGTTTTTTTGTGTCTGCTTTTTCTGCCTCACCCCGACGGATCGAGACGACTGCAATTATTGCGTCACCGGCCAGGGCAGAATCGGAATCGCCGTCACAGCATTCTGCGGACTACCCTCGATGACCCGGTCGCTGTACACGAGATAGACCAGCGCATTACGCGACTCGTCGAAGAAACGCACCACCTGCATGGTCTTGAACACCAGCGACGTGCGCTCCTTGAACACCACATCGCCATTCTTGAGCTTGCCCTTGATGCGAATCGGGCCGACCTGACGACAGGCGATGGAGGCCTCCGCGCGATCCTCCGCCAGCCCCAGGCCACCTTTGATTCCACCAGTCTTGGCCCGCGACAGATAGCAGGTCACGCCATCGACCATGGGATCATCGAATGCCTCGACGACGATCTTGTGATTCGGCCCGAGCCACTTGAACACCGTGTCGACCGCGCCGATCTCCTCGGCAGCCGCCAGGCCCGGCAGGGCCAATCCCACCATCAGTGCCGCAATCGCCAAGCGCATGGAACACCTCAGACCAGAATCATGTTGTCGCGATGGATCAACTCGGGCTCATCGACATAGCCCAGCAGCTTTTCGATCTCGTCGGATGACCGCCCGAGAATGCGCTGCGCCTCAGCCGCACTGTAATTCACCAGCCCACGCGCCACCTCGGCGCCCTGCGGTCCGACGCAGACCACCATCTCGCCACGGCGGAACGCACCCTGCACCGCACGCACGCCGACCGGCAGCAGGCTGCGGTTGCCCTGACGCAAGGCCAGCACCGCCCCTTCATCCAGGGTCAGCGTGCCACGCGTCTGCAGATGCCCGGCCAGCCATTGCTTGCGCGCCGCATGCCGATTGCATTCAGGCGCCAGCAGGGTACCCAGCCGCTCGCCCGCCTTGAGGCGCGACAGCACCTGCTCGATGCGCCCACCGACGATCACCGTGTGCGCACCGGAACGCGCAGCGAGGCGCGCCGCCCGGAGCTTCGTCTGCATGCCGCCGCGCCCCAGGGCGCCACCGGTACCGCCTGCGACCGCGTCCAGCGCCGGGTCGTCGGCACGCGCCTCGCTGATCAGATTGGCTTCGGGGTTATGACGCGGATCGGCATCGAACATGCCATCGCGATCGGTGAGGATTACCAGCAGGTCGGCCTCGACCAGGTTGGCAACCAGTGCGGCCAGGGTATCGTTGTCACCGAAGCGGATCTCGTCGGTGACAACCGTGTCGTTCTCGTTGATGACCGGCACCACGCCGAGATCGATGAGCGTGCGCAACGTGCTGCGCGCATTGAGGTAGCGCTTGCGATCGGACAGATCGTCATGGGTGACCAGAATCTGCGCGGTCTGCTGATCGCAGCGCGCAAAGCTCGACTCCCAGGCACGAATCAACCCCATCTGGCCCACCGCAGCGGCAGCCTGAAGTTCATGCACCGCCTTGGGGCGCGAAGCCCAGCCGAGACGACTCATGCCGGCAGCCACCGCACCGGACGAGACCAGCACCAGCTCGACGCCCGCCGCTCGCAGCGCCACCATCTGGCCGACCCAGACAGCCATCGCCGCCTGATCGAGCCCTCGACCGTCTGCGGTCAGCAGCGCACTGCCAATCTTCACCACCCAGCGCCGCGCGCCGCTCACCTTGTCCCGCATCGTTCCCGCCTTCCATTCGGCCAAAACACTTCCGGATCGGGCTGCGCACGAGCCAGCCCGCCGACCACCCGCCTGAACCAGACCTCACAGCGGCCCGACGCCCGCCTCAGCGAACGTAGATGATCTCGGCGCCGCCCTCGTCATCATCATCGTCGTCGAAGTCGTCATCATCCGCCTCTTCGACCGACTTGACGCCAGCACGACGCAGCGCCCGCTGATCATCGAGCTCCTGCAGCCGAGCTCGCGCCTCGTCCTCAATCTGCCGATCCAGCTCGGCAAGCGCCTCGGCATACTCCGGCTCCTCGGCGATACGCACGGCGCGCTCGTCCAGGTAACGCATGATCGCCTGACTGAGCGCCTCGGTACCCTCGCTCTCCAGCGCGGAGATGACGAACACCGGTCCTTTCCAGTCCAGCCGCTCGACCACCTGCCGGACGCGCTCTTCGCGCTCCTCTTCAAGCAGCTGATCGGCCTTGTTCAGCACCAGCCAGCGATCACGCTGCGTCAGCGCCGGACTGAACTTCTCCAGCTCGTGCAGGATCACCTCAGCAGCATCGGCAGGGTCACTGCCGTCCAGCGGCGCCATATCGACCAGATGCAGCAGCAGACGGGTACGCGCCAAGTGCTTGAGGAAGCGAATGCCGAGCCCGGCACCTTCCGAGGCACCCTCGATCAGCCCCGGAATATCGGCAATCACGAAGCTCTTGTAGCGACCCACGCTGACCACGCCGAGGTTCGGCACCAGCGTGGTGAACGGATAGTCAGCCACCTTCGGCTTGGCCGCCGACACCGAGCGAATGAAGGTACTCTTGCCGGCATTCGGCAATCCGAGCAGACCGACGTCTGCCAGCACCTTCAGCTCCAGCTTGAGGTCGCGCGCATCGCCCGGCTTGCCTGGCGTTGTCTGCCGCGGCGCGCGGTTGGTGCTGGACTTGAAACGCGTATTGCCGAGCCCGTGCCAGCCACCCTGCGCCACCAGCAGTCGCTGACCGGCCTTGGTCAGGTCGCCCATGATTTCCTGGGTCGCTGCATCGATGACCGTGGTACCTACCGGCACCGGCAGGATAAGGTCTTCGCCTTTGGCGCCAGTGCAATCGGTGCTGCCACCCTTCTGCCCGTTCTGCGCTTGGAAGCGCCGGGTATAGCGATAGTCCACCAGCGTATTGAGGTTCTCGTCAGCCTCGAGATACACCGAGCCGCCGTCACCACCATCACCGCCGTTGGGGCCACCCTTTTCAATGAACTTCTCGCGACGGAAGCTCATCATGCCGTTACCGCCGTCGCCGGCCTTTACAAAAATCGATACTTCATCGACGAATTTCATGGGAACGCCTCCCGTCGCAGGACGGGCTTAAGAAACAAGAACGTAAGGATCTTGCGAAAAACCGGACGATCGCCAAGCGGTTCTCGGCAAGAGCCTCACAGGATACAGAAACAAAAAAGCCCCGTCGCATGACAGGGCTTTTCCAGCAACGCCGCAGTTAGGCTGCGACGACGCTCACGTAGCGACGGCCAAAAGCGCCCTTCACTTCGAACTTGACCACGCCTTCGACCTTGGCGAAGAGGGTGTGGTCCTTGCCCATGCCAACGCCATAACCGGCGTGGAACTGGGTGCCGCGCTGACGCACGATGATGTTGCCGGCCTTGATGGCCTGGCCGCCGTACATCTTCACGCCAAGTCGTTTGGCTTCTGAGTCGCGACCGTTGCGGGTAGAACCGCCAGCTTTTTTGTGTGCCATGAGTTCAATACTCCTATATGGGGATTCAGGCCCGATTAGCCCTGAATACCGGTGATTTTGACCTCAGTGAACCACTGACGGTGGCCCTGACGCTTCATGTGGTGCTTACGACGGCGGAACTTGATGATGGTCACTTTGTCGTGGCGGCCCTGGGCAACCACTTCAGCGGTGACTTTGGCACCATCGACCACCGGAGCGCCGATCTTCACATCGTCGCCGTTGCCGATCAGCAGAACGCGGTCAAAGGTGACAGCTTCGCCAGTCGGAACTTCGAGTTTTTCAATCTTGAGGTATTCACCTTCGGCAACCTTGTATTGCTTGCCGCCGGTTACGATAACTGCGTACATCTTGTATCTCCGTTGATCCTGCTCACCCAGCGCTTTGAAAGAATGATTGGTGGCTGGCATGGCTGCATGGGGCCGGAAGTTGACGCCCGTGCAATTGCGTAAGGCAGGGAAATGCCCAGGGGGAAGTTCAGGGTCCGCGATTGTACGCATGCGCCACACCCCGCGCAATAGCCAAAGGGCGTTGCCTTGACAGTGCCAGACCCGCCCCCTAGCATGCCGCGCAATCTGCGAGGAGTCCCCGATGCAACCCCAGCCTTTCTATCAAGTTGTGGCGGACGATTTTGCCGCTGTCGACGGCATCATCCGCAAGCAGCTGACTTCGCGCGTTCCTCTGGTGGAAAAGATCGGGGATTACATCACTTCGGCCGGCGGCAAACGCCTGCGCCCGCTGCTGGTGCTGCTGAGCGGCAGCGCGCTGGGCCATCAGGGCGAGCAATTGCGCCTGCTCGCCGCCATCATCGAATTCCTCCACACCTCCACACTGCTGCATGACGACGTCGTCGATATGTCCGGCATGCGTCGTGGCCGCTCCACTGCCAATGCGTTATGGGGCAACGCGCCCAGCGTGCTGGTTGGCGACTTTCTATATGCGCGCTCGTTCGAGATGATGGTCGAGCTGGACTCGATGCCCGTCATGCGCATCATTTCCCAGGCGACTCGGGTCATCGCCGAAGGCGAAGTGCTGCAGTTGTCGAAGGTTCGCGACGCCAGCACCACCGAAGAGATCTACATGGAAGTCATCCGCGGCAAGACCGCGATGCTCTTCGAGGCCTCGACGCACAGTGCCGCCACGCTGGCCGGCGCCAGCGAGCAGCAGCGCGAGGCGCTGCGTACCTTCGGCGACCACCTCGGCATCGCGTTCCAGCTGGTGGATGATCTGCTCGACTACCAGGGCGATGCCGAAACCCTCGGCAAGAACGTTGGCGATGACCTCGCCGAAGGCAAACCCACGCTACCGCTGATCTACACGATGCGCGAAGGCTCCGCCGAACAGGCTGCCCTGGTGCGCAAGGCCATCCAGAAAGGCGGACTGGAAGATCTGGAGAGCATCCGCAGCGCAGTCGAGGCGTCCGGCGCCCTGGACTACACCGCCAAGCTCGCCCGCGACTATGCCGAACGCGCCATCGCCTGCCTCGAAGTCATCCCGGCCAATCAGTATCGCGACGCACTGGTCCAGCTTTGCCGCTTCGCGGTAGCCCGCACGCACTGATCACCCTTCTTGACGCTGCGCCAAGCGCGCAGCTCGCCCCTCCTATCAAGCCCCCCTCTCCGTTCGCATGAGCGGTGAATAATTGCGCTTGCATATTTGCAAATAACAATTATTCTCATTAACAAACTGAATGGGAGGTGCCGCATGACCTATCTGATCGATGCCTGGCTGGACCGGCCGCAACCCTACCTGCGGATACTCGACCGCAACACCGGCGCGGTGTGCGTTTCACTGGAAGGAGAGGCGCTGGAGGAGCTGCGCGAGCAGGGCGATCTCGACCTGCAGGAGCTCAGCACGAACGAGCCCTGCGTGCTCAAGGAGCAGATCCGCAATCTGTTTCTGTTCAGCTATGCCCGGGCATTGCGCCCCTGAGCCGATCAAAGCCTGAACGCGCGCACCGCAGTTGGAAACACGCGCGTCCCGTGGTCAGCGCCGCCGCGCATTGCGCGACAGCTGCCGAGAGACCGTCGAGCGCAACCGCGTCAGAGCACGTCCAGCAGTTCGACGTCGAACACCAGCGTACTGTGCGGCGGGATGCTACCGACGCCCTGCGCACCATAGGCCAGTTCGCTCGGCACATAGAGGCGCCATTTGCTACCGGCATTCATCAGCTGCAGCGCCTCGGTCCAGCCGGCGATGACGCCTCCGACCGGGAACTCGGCCGGCTGGCCGCGCTGGTAGGAGCTGTCAAACACGCTACCGTCGATCAGGGTGCCGTGGTAGTGGGTCCGCACGCTGTCTTCGCGGGTCGGCTTGGCCCCGTCGCCTGCGGACAGCACTTCATACTGCAGACCGGATTCCAGCACCACCACGCCGTCGCGCTTGGCGTTCTCGGCGAGGAAGGCACGGCCTTCGGCAGCGGCGGCCTCGGCCTTCTGCTGAGCTTCGACCTGCATGCGCTGGCGGATCACCGCGAAACTGGCATTCAGCGCCTCGGGGCTGACCTGGCTGGCAGCACCGGCGAACGCGTCGCGAATACCGGCGATCACCGCGTCGAGGCTGACACCCGGCGGTGGGTTGTCACGCAGCTGATCACCCAGCTGACGGCCGATGCCGTAGCTGACGCGGGTTTCGTCGGTGGAGAGATTGAGTTCGGTCATGCCGGGCTCCGGTCAGGTAAAAAGGTCGGCCAGACTAGCACAGCCGAACAGCCGGAGTCGTCGCAGCGTGGCTCACCTGCCCCGGCAGCGCTGCGAGCAGTAACGCACTTCATCCCAGCAGCGCGCCCACTTCCTGCGCCAGGTGAACGGCAGGCCGCAGCGGGCACAAACCTTCGATGGCAGGTCGGCCTTCCTTCTCACAAGGAATCCCCAGCATCCAGCCGTGCCAGCAGCGCCTCGCCACGCTGCCAGAGCGCTTGCTGCCTGGCCTCGTCCATGCGGGTCAAGTTGCGATAGACCATGGTCATTCGTGGATTGCCCTGCAGCCGCTCACGGTGGCGCATCAGGAAATGCCAGTACAGCGCGTTGAACGGACAGGCATTCCCCGTCGTGCTCTCGGCCACGCTGTATGAGCAACCCTGGCAGTAATCGGACATCCGCTTGATGTACTGGCCGCTCGCGCAGTAAGGCTTGGACCCCAGGTAACCACCGTCGGCGTGCAGCACCATGCCCAGCACGTTGGGCAGCTCCACCCACTCGAAGGCATCCATGTACACGGCCAGGTACCAGTCGCACAGCGCTGGCGGCGCGATACCCGCGAGCAGGGCGAAGTTGCCCGTCACCATCAGCCGCTGAATATGATGCGCATAAGCGAGTTCGAGCGTCTGCCCGATTACCTGGCGCATGCAGTTCATCCGCGTGCGGCCGGTCCAGTAGAACTCCGGCAGTGGCCGGTCGTTGCCGAAAGCGTTGCGCCGCGCATAGTCGGGCATCTGCAGCCAGTAGATGCCGCGCACGTACTCGCGCCAGCCGATCAGCTGACGAATGAAGCCCTCGGCCGCGTTCAGCGCCACGCGCCCCTTTCGATAGGCCGCCTCGACATCGGCGCACAGTCGCCGCAGGTCGAGCAGTCCGACGTTGAGCGCCGCGCCGATGCGGGCATGAAAGAGGAAAGGCTCTCCGCTGGCCATGGCGTCCTGATAGTCGCCGAAGGCCGCCAGCCCGAAATCGAGGAAGTTCAACCAGAGCCGCTCGGCCTCGGCGTGAGTCACCGGGTAATCGAAGCCATCCAGGCCGCCGTAGTGATGGGCGAAGCGTGAGCTCACCAGTGTCAGCACTTCACGGGTAATGGCATCGGCCGTAAAGGACAGCCTGATCGGGCCATGTAACCCGCGCGGCAGCGCCTTGCGATTGTCGGCGTCGAGATTCCAGACACCACCCTCCGGCGAGCCATCCGGATTCAGCAGCAAGCCGGTTCGACGCCGCATCTCGCGGTAGAAGAACTCCATGCGCAACTGCGGCTTGCCCTGTGCCCAACGCGCGAACTCGCTGCGCGAGCAGATGAAACGCCGATCGGCATGCCAGGTGATTGGCAGGCCGCAACCGTTGAGCGTCTGCTCGACGCGCCAGTCGCCGGCCTCGGTGACATGAATCGATTGTGGCCGATGCAGCGTTGCGAAACGGAGCAGCTCGCCGGCCAGCGAGCCACTGTTGGCCGGATCGTCGAGCCGTACATAGTCCACCGCCACGCCGCGCAGGCGCAGTGCCTCGGCAAAGTGGCGCATGGCGCTGAATATGAAGGCGATCTTCTGCGGATGATGCGGAACGTGACCTGCCTCCTCCGCCACTTCCGCGAGCAGCACCCGGTCACGCGCCACATCAAGACCTTCGAGGGCGGACAGCTCGAAGCTCAGCTGGTCCCCCAGCACCAGCCGCAGCGCCGCTACGCTCACAGCGAAGCGCCTTCAGCACACGCCCTGGCGAGCCTCACCACTGCGAACGCATGCCGATGGGTACGCGCAGCGGCTCGCGAACGCCATCCGCCAGGCCGCACATCTCGTCATAAGGGGACTGCTGCACCAGATGGAACGGCAGCTCGGGAAGGTCGCGCAGCAGGTCGCGCGCGTGCTCGACCGAACGCAGATGGTAAACGCTGCCGCGCTCGTCGACCAGCGCGTGTCGCTGGCCCTGCAGATAGATGTCGAGAATATAGATGCCGCCCTCAAGGGAAATCAGCTCGAGGGCATCGATACGCCCCGCATTGGCATGCCAGGCGAGGTCGCTCAGGTTCATGGCAAGTACTCAGGAAATAACGATACAAAATATTGAACAAAACAATAACTCTGTACAGCTTTTCCGATGACTGCCGCAGGCGAGGTGTCAGTGCTTGGTGATCTTGTCCATGTAACCCATGGCAAAGGCCGACACCACGAAGGTGAGGTGGATGATCACGTACCACATCAGCTTTTCGCTATCGATCTGCTGTACGTCCATGAACATACGCAGCAGGTGGATAGAGGAAATCGCCACGATGGAGGCGGCGACCTTGAGCTTCAGCGAACTGGAATCCATCTTGCCGAGCCAGTCGAGCTTTTCCTTGCCCTCGTCCACGTCCAATTGCGAAACGAAATTCTCGTAGCCGGAGATCATCACCATCACCAGCAGCCCGCCGACCAGCGCCATGTCGATCAGCGACAGCAGGGTCAGCACCAGATCCGCCTCGCTGATGGAGAGGATCATCGGCAGGATATGGAATATCTCCTGAAAGAACTTGATCGCCAGGGCCAGCAGCGCAAATGCCAGACCGAAATAGATGGGCGCCAGCAGCCAGCGAGCGGCATACATGGCGTTCTCGAGAATGCGTTCCATGAGGTCTCACAGCGGTAATTGAACGAGGCGCGAGTATACGCAGCAGGGTCGAGCGGACCAAGGCGGGCAAAGGGTCATCGTGGCGCCAGGACAGAACCGGGCCGTCACCGGCAGGTCAGCGCCAGAAGGCCGCACATCGATGACGCTGTGACGATCATTCCCAGCCGCTGAGGAAGCGCCCCTGGTTGGCGTTGACCCGCCGCAGCTCGGCCTGCATGTGCAGCTGCCAGATGGAGGGATCGTCCGATTCGCGGTAGCCCTGCCCGACGAGATTGTCGGCGATGGCCTGCAGCACCGACTCAGCCATGGCCGGCCCGTGGAAGGGCCCCTGAACCTTGATCGCGGAGGGCTGACCATCGGCCAGCCCAGCGGCGCAGAGCAGCGTCCATAGGCCATTGCCGCCAGCGAGGGGGCGGATGGCACATTCGATACGGGTAACCAGGCCCAGGCACTGGCGGTTGAGACAAAGGTTGTGCGGCATGACGGCAATCCTCGCGTCGGGCTGACGCGGAACATCCTGCACGGATGTAGCGCGAGAGCCTGTTTATCCCCTGAAGCTGTGGATAATCCTGTGAATGAAGGGTGCATGCCCTTCTCCACTGCAGACCCGCCGCGCGCCCTATCGTTCCGTTCAAAAACCGCACAATGGCGACGTTCAGCTGCTCCCTTCGGATTTGGCAGCCTCTTGCTCCGGCGCCACCGCCGTCTCGCCCTTGCCTTCCTCTTCCAGTTCGATCTCGGCGATGTCGCGCAGCCGTTCGACTACCCTGGCGTTCACGCTGCCCTTGGGAAAGTGGCCCTGCTCATTGGCCGCGCCCACATCCTCGCCCACCAGCAGCGACAACGCCTCATCCACCTGTCTTACAGCATAGACGTGGAAGCGCTGCTGGCGTACGGCCTCCAGCACGCGCTCATCGAGCATGAGGGTGGTGACGTTGGCGAACGGGATGATCACCCCCTGCTCGCCGGTCAGGCCGCGCGCCTCGCAGAGGCGGAAGAAGCCCTCGATCTTCTCGTTGACCCCGCCGACCGCCTGCACTTCACCGAACTGGTTGATCGAGCCGGTGATGGCGAAGCACTGCTTGAGCGGTGTGCGCGACAGCGCCGAGATCAGCGCACAGCACTCGCCCAGCGAGGCGCTGTCGCCATCGACGTAACCGTAGGACTGTTCCAGCGCGATGCTCGCGGAAATCTCCAGGGGAAACTCCTGGGCGTAGCGGCTGCCCAGGTAGCCAGTGAGGATCATCACCCCCTTGGAGTGGATCGGCTGGCCCAGGTTGACCTCACGTTCGATGTCGACGATGCCTGAACCACCCGGATAGACGGTGGCGGAGATGCGTGCCGGCATACCGAATGCCGAATCACCGACTTCCAGCACGGTCAGGCCGTTGCACTTGCCGATCGCCGCACCCTCACTGTCGATCAGGATCACGCCGGCGAGGATGTCCTCGAGAATCCGCGCCGAAACGCGGCCGGTGCGCGTGGCCTTGGCCTTCAGTGCACGCTCGATATGGCCGACGTCCGTCACCTCGTCCTTGGCCAGCTGGCGAATGAAGTCGGCCTCGCTGACCAGCTGGAACAGGTCGCCAATGCGCGCCGACAACCGGCCCTGATGCTCGGCCAGACGTGCACTGTAGGTTGCCAGGCGCGCCACCGCTGCGGAGGTGAGAGGGGCCATGCCCTCTTCCGATGTACGGGTTTTCATCAGCTGGGCGAACTGCTCGAGGCTGTCCTCGGCCAGCGGGATGTCCTCGTCGAAGTCCACCAGCACGCGGAACATCTCCTGGAAGTCCGGATCCAGGTCCTGCAGCGTGTAATAGAGCTGGCGCGAGCCGATGATGATCACCTTGACGTTCAGCGGGATGACCTGCGGCGTCAGCGTCACCGTGGCCAGGCGACCCAGCTCGGCCAACGGCGACTCCATCTTCAGCTTGCGCGATTGCAGGGCGCGCTTGAGCGCCTCCCAGACGAAGGGCTCGCTGAGCAGCTTCTCGGCCTCCAGCATGAGGAAGCCGCCATTGGCGCGATGCAGGGCGCCGGGGCGCAGCTGGCGGTAGCTGGTATAAAGCGCGCCCTGGTCGGTGCCGTATTCGATACGGCCGAACAGGTTGTCGAAGGTCGGGTGCGGCTCGAACACCACCGGCGCGCCGCCATCGACCGGGTGGCCGACCACCAGGCTCGGGCTGTACTGCTCCTCGAGCAGCACGCGGTTCTGTGCCTCCGGGCGGTTCTCGTCGACCAGCTGCTCGACCACGGTCTTCAGCAGGTTGACCTGCACCGCCTGCAGATAAGCCTCGATGCCGGCGTTCTCGGCATACTTTTCCGAAAGGGGCGCCAGCAGCGGCTGCAGTGCCTGACTGATGGTCTCGTCATTGAGCTGGCGCAACTGGTTGGTGGACTCGCGCTTCCACTGCGGGAGGCTGGCCAGCTCTTCGTTCAGCCGCACTTCCAGCGCGGAAATATCTTCGTGGTAACGCTCGCGCTCGGCTTCCGGCAGCTGAGCGAATTCGGTCTCGTCCAGCGCCTTGCCGTCCTTCATCGGGGTGAAGGCGATATTGGTGCTGTCGCGGTAGAGGGCGATTTCCTTCTCGAGCGCAAGCTTCTCGATGACGTCCAACGCCTTGTCGTAGCGCTGGTTGAAGGCGCGGTCGATGGCGCTCTTCTTCTGCTGGAAACTCGGATGCTCGAACACCGCCGGAAAGGTCGCCAGCAGATTGTCGATCAGCTGGTTGATGTCGGCGATAAACCCCGCCGCGCCACCATGGGGCAACTCGAGCACCCGCGGCTCACGGGGTTCGTTGAAGTTGTTGACGTAGACCCAGTCCGACGGCGTCTGCAGTCGCTTGCCTTCGGCCTTCAGGTAACGCCGTACGAAAGAGAAACGCCCGGTGCCCGGCTCGCCCATCACATAGACGTTGTAACCGGGTCGCGGCATGGCAACGCCGAATTGCAGCGCCTCGACGGCGCGCTCTTGACCGAGCACGCCGAGAAAGGGCTCAAGCTCGGCGGTGGTCTTGAAGTTGAATTGGCTGGGCTCGAAGGGACGGGTCAGCGCATCGGGTGCCAGGCGCAAGCCGGCAGCGACAGTTTCAGGCATCGGGAATCCTTGCTGGAGTGGCACATGCGGCCACGATTGATGGCGTCATTCTGGCGTTGCCTCGGGCGCGCCGCAAGGCTGGCAGCCGGCCCGGGCATCCAGCGGGCGACGGTCCGGTTTCGGCGATAAAACCCGAGCGGCGGCTGTAATGACACAAGTGGATACATTTGGCCGCAGCGGACACCGCCCCGGGGCTTGATTCAGATCAAACGGTCGCTTGACGGAAAAGCGCCTCCTAAAGCCAGCCAACACAAAAAGGAGCTTCCGTGATGCGCCCTTCTCTTCCCCTATTGCTTAGCAGCCTATTGGTCACCGGCGCCGCGAGCGCTGACGATCTTCGCGAACGCGCCAATGCCATCTTCGAGCCGATTCCGGACAAAGTCACCGAGGTGCGTGGCCAGAAGGTCAGCGAGGATCAGGCCATGCTCGGGCACAAGCTGTGGTTCGACCCGCGCCTGTCCAGCAGCCACGTGATCAGCTGCAACACCTGCCACAACCTGAGCATCGGCGGTAGCGACAACGTGCCGACGTCCATCGGCCATGGCTGGCAGAAAGGCCCGCGCAACTGCCCACTGTGCTGAATGCCGTGTTCAACGCCGCCCAGTTCTGGGATGGCCGCGCCAAGGATCTCCAGGAACAGGCCAAGGGCCCGGTCCAGGCGAGCGTGGAAATGAACAGCACGCCCGAACGCGTCGTCGCCACGCTCAAGAGCATTCCGGAGTACGCCGCCGAGTTCAAGAAGGCCTTCCCGAAAGACAAGGACCCGGTCAGCTTCGACAACATGGCCTATGCGCTGGAAGCCTTCGAAGTCAGCCTGACCACGCCGAACTCACCGTTCGACCGCTTCCTCAAGGGCGAGGACAAGGCACTGGATGACAAGCAGAAGCAAGGCCTCGCGCTGTTCATGGACGCGGGCTGTTCCGCCTGCCACAACGGCGTGAATCTCGGCGGCCAGGGCTACTTCCCGTTCGGCGTCGTCAAGAAGCCGGGTGCCGAAGTGCTGCCGGCCGGTGACAAGGGCCGCTTCACGGTGACCAACACCGCCAGCGACGAATACGTCTTCCGCGCCGCGCCGCTGCGCAACGTCGCCCTGACGCCGCCGTACTTCCACAGCGGCGAGGTCTGGGAACTGGAGCAGGCGGTGGCCATCATGGGCGACAGCCAGCTGGGCCGTCAGCTCAATCAGGACGAGGTCGGCGCCATCACCGCCTTCCTGCGCAGCGTGACCGGCGATCAGCCTCAGGTAGCCTACCCGGTTCTTCCGGCGAGCACCGCCGACACGCCGAAACCGCAGTAACCGAAAACCGCTCCCGACGCATGCGCCGGGAGCGGACCTCGGCGGCGCTCAACCGCGCCGCTGCTCCTTGAGAAGGTCCCGAATCTCGCTCAGCAAGAGTTCTTCCTTGCTGGGAGCCGGCGGTGCGGATGGCGCTTCGGCCTCCTTGCGCTTCAGGTGATTGATGGCCTTGATCGCCATGAAGATGGCAAAGGCGATGATCAGAAAATCCACCACCGTCTGAATGAACGCGCCGTAGCGCAGCAGCACGGCCGGTGCATCCCCTGCCGCCTCCTTGAGCACGATCGCCAGATCGGAGAAATCCACACCTCCGATCAGCAACCCCAGCGGCGGCATCACGACGCCATCCACGAACGACGACACGATCTTGCCGAACGCGGCGCCGATGATGATCCCCACCGCCATGTCGACGACGTTACCGCGCACGGCGAACGCTTTGAATTCGCTGATCAGACTCATAATTCGCTTCATCCTTCTGGTAGTGGCGGGCTGGCCTGCAACGGTGCGCTACCTCGCGGAGCACCGTCGTAGAGCATAGACGGGCCGGCCACGACTGACCACGCCGATGCGCCTTTCATCGACCGACGATTGCCAGTGAGGTTCGCTTGATCGCCGTCAACCGGTTCTGCCGGGCGGGCGAATAAGGTAGAGCCCTTCCTGACACCCGGAGCGATTTCCATGCACGTCGAACACCATCCCCTGATCAAGGATTTCCCTGAAAAGCGCGAACAACTGCAGCGCCTGCGCCAGGAAGACCCTCTCTTCGCCCGCAAGGCCGAGGAGTACGAAGCGCTGGACAAGCGCATCTGCCGCATCGAGGACGGCGTCGAAACCCTCGACGACGCCGCGCTCACCGCCCTCAAGCAGGAACGCGTGACCCTCAAGGACGACATCGCCCGCGATCTCCGGCGCGCCTCCGGCAGCTGCTGCGGCGGTTGCTGCGGCTAGGAGCCAGCGAAACGGAAAGAGCCCGCCATTCGGCGGGCTTTCTATTTTCACCTTCGGCTAGAACAGGCCGCCGAAACGAAAGCCCGAGCCGACCCAGACGAACGCCACCGCGGTCAGCGTGATCAGCACGATGTGCAGGCCCAGCTGCGGCAGGCGTTGCCCGTCCAGCTTCGGAATCAGCGCCAGCCGCGCATGGGCGCCGAGCAGTGCGGTCAAGCCGAGCAGCACCAGCTTGGCCTGCACCAGCCGAGCGATCGGTGTGGTATCGAACCACTGCCCGTGGGGTAGCCAGAGGCTCGCCAGCCAGAAGCCGGCGATGATCTGAATCAGCAGCGCCGGAATGCCGATGCGTTCGTAAAGCTGCTCGAACTGGCGTACCGGCTGCGGATCGCGCTGGCGCAGGGCTCTGGGCAGCACGCCCAGCAATAGCACCAGATGGCCGCCAACCCAGACGGTCGCACCCAGCAGATGCAGAAACAACAGATGTCGCATGGCACGCACTCCTGCTCGATTTGTTTACAGTCTGGCCGCTCCGCTTCCGCTTGTGGCTGATGCCAATCAAGTCAGCCGTTATCATGCGACACCCCTTTTCCGACCCGGAGTTTCCCATGGCCAAGGCCAAGCGCATGTATGGCTGCACCGAATGCGGCTCGACCTTCCCCAAGTGGGCCGGCCAGTGCGGCGATTGCGGCGCGTGGAATACGCTGGTGGAAACCGTCGTCGAGGCCACCCCAGCCGCCTCGGGACGCGCCGGCTGGGCCGGTGACCAGGCCAACATCAAGACCCTGGCCGAAGTCAGCGTCGAGGAAGTGCCGCGCTTCTCCACCGCCTCCGGCGAGCTGGACCGCGTGCTCGGCGGTGGCCTGGTGGACGGCTCGGTGGTGCTTATCGGCGGCGACCCGGGCATCGGCAAGTCCACGATCCTCCTGCAGACGCTCTGCGCCATCGCTCAGCGCTTCCCGGCGCTGTATGTCACCGGCGAGGAATCGCAGCAACAGGTCGCCATGCGCGCCCGCCGCCTGGACCTGCCGCAGGACCGGCTCAAGGTGATGACCGAGACCTGCATCGAGTCGATCATCGCCACCGCCCGCGCCGAGAAGCCCAAGGTCATGGTCATCGACTCGATCCAGACCATCTTTACCGAGCAGCTGCAGTCGGCACCTGGCGGCGTGGCCCAGGTCCGCGAGAGCGCGGCGCTGCTGGTGCGCTTTGCCAAGCAGAGCGGCACGGCGATCTTCCTCGTCGGCCACGTCACCAAGGAAGGCGCCCTGGCCGGGCCGCGCGTGCTCGAGCATATGGTCGACACGGTGCTCTATTTCGAGGGCGAGTCCGATGGCCGTCTGCGCCTGCTGCGGGCGGTGAAGAACCGCTTCGGCGCGGTCAACGAGCTGGGCGTGTTCGGCATGACCGACAAGGGCCTCAAGGAGGTCACCAACCCCTCGGCGATCTTTCTTACCCGTGCTCAGGAGGCGGTGCCCGGTAGCGTGGTGATGGCCACCTGGGAAGGCACCCGGCCGATGCTGGTGGAAGTGCAGGCGCTGGTCGATACCAGCCACCTGGCCAACCCGCGGCGCGTCACACTGGGACTGGACCAGAACCGCCTGGCCATGCTGCTGGCCGTGCTGCATCGCCATGGCAGCATCCCGACCTATGACCAGGACGTGTTCATCAACGTGGTAGGCGGCGTGAAAGTGCTGGAAACCGCGGCGGATCTGGCGCTGATGGCTGCGGTGATCTCCAGCCTGCGCAACCGGCCGCTGGATACCGACCTCCTGGTGTTCGGTGAAGTGGGACTGTCCGGAGAGATCCGCCCGGTACCGAGCGGTCAGGAGCGGCTGAAGGAGGCCGCCAAGCATGGCTTCAAGCGCGCCATCGTGCCCAAGGGCAACGCGCCGAAAGAGGCGCCGGCGGGCCTGCAGATCATCGCGGTGACGCGCTTGGAACAGGCGCTCGACGCGCTCTTCGAATAGCCGTCAGGCCTCGCCGAGCGCGGCCAGCTCGCGCTCCAGCAGCGCTTCGTCGCCGAGATTGAGCTCCACCAGACGGCGCAGGTGGGCAATGGAGTCGAGGTCGATGTGCTGGCAGGCGAAACCGATCAGCTCGCCCTCCTCGTGGCTCATCGTCACCTCCATGCGCACCTCGGCATCGTCGGACAGCCGAACCCGCGCCTCGAACGGCTGCCCGGCGTCGGCGCTCCAGCCCGCCGGACGGCGGACCAGCAGACCTTTGAGCGACAGGTCATGCAGTTCGACCGGCCAGCGGCGCTCGCCCTGAACCAGCTCGGTGGCAGCGTCGAACTCGATGCGCTGAAAGCGCCGGCGCTCACTGGACGAATCACTCATGGCATTACTCCGCTAGGTCTGGGTTCACTATAGGACAGCGCCAGCTGAAGTCGTCGTCACAACCAGCGGCGGACGCGCGTGCAGTAGGCCCGATAGTCATCGCCGAACAGCTGCCCTAGCAATCGCTCTTCGTGCACGATCACCCCGCGCTGCATGGTCAGGATCACCAGGGGCAGCAGCAGCCATGGCCACAGCGAGCCCCAGAGCAAGGCGATGCCGCCGTAGATCAGGCTGTCGGCCAGGTAGATGGGATTGCGCGAAAAGCGGAACGGCCCCTCCTCCAGCAATTTCGCGGGCTTGCCGTAGGGATTGACCGTGGTCTTGCGCCAGAGCATCAACAACCCGGCCCAGAGCATCAACAGCACGCCGGCATCGATCAATCCCCAACCGATGTAGCGCGTCCAGAGCGTCTGCGGCAGCGCGATGGGCAGCATCGCGTCGAACAACCAGGCGGCAGCTAGGAACAACAGGTAGATAAGCGGTGGCGGGAGGATCACGCCAGTGGCGTTTTTGAACATGCCAGAACTCCGATGAGCGGTAAGCGGAGTCTAGCGCGGCACAAGCCCGCAGCGACGACCGGGATCAAGCCATCAGCAGTTGCTGGCGCCAGAAAGCAGAAAGCCCGCTTGCGCGGGCTTTCCGTTTGCATCTGGACGCGCTTAGTTGCCGTACACCGGGAACTTGGCGCAGACCGCCTCGACCTTGCCGCGGACCGCTTCGATCACCGACTCGTCGCCCATGTTATCGAGGATGTCGCAGATCCAGCCGGCCAGCTCGCGGCACTCGGTCTCGCCGAAACCGCGGGTGGTGACGGCCGGCGTACCGATACGCAGACCGGAAGTGACGAACGGCGAACGCGGATCGTTCGGCACGCTGTTCTTGTTCACGGTGATGTGGGCGCGACCCAGGGCGGCGTCCGCGTCCTTGCCAGTGATGTCCTGCTTGATCAGCGAGAGCAGGAACAGGTGGTTCTGGGTGCCGCCGGAAACCACGTCGAAACCGCGCTGGATGAATACTTCGGCCATGGCCTGGGCGTTTTTCACTACCTGCTGCTGGTAAGCCTTGAACTCGGGCTGCAGGGCTTCCTTGAAGCACACCGCCTTGGCCGCGATCACGTGCTCCAGCGGGCCGCCCTGGGCGCCCGGGAAGACTGCGGAGTTGAGTTTCTTCTCGATCTCCTCGTTCTTCTTGGCCAGGATCAGGCCGCCGCGCGGGCCGCGCAGGGTCTTGTGGGTAGTGGTGGTGACCACGTCGGCGAAGGGCACCGGGTTCGGGTAGACGCCGGCGGCGACCAGACCGGCCACGTGAGCCATGTCGACGAAGAGATAGGCACCGACCTTGTCGGCGATCTCGCGGAAGCGGGCAAAGTCCAGCTTCTGGGAATAGGCCGAGAAACCGGCGACGATCATCTTCGGCTTGTGCTCGACGGCCAGGCGCTCGACTTCGTCGTAGTCGATCAGGCCTTGATCGTTGATGCCGTACTGCACGGCGTTGTACAGCTTGCCGGAGGAGGACACGCTGGCACCGTGGGTCAGGTGACCACCGTGGGCCAGGCTCATGCCGAGGATGGTGTCGCCCGCACTGAGCAGGGCCAGGTAGACCGCGGCATTGGCCTGGGAGCCGGCGTGCGGCTGGACGTTGGCGTAGTCGGCGCCGAACAGCTGCTTGGCGCGATCGATGGCCAGCTGCTCGACCACGTCGACGTACTCGCAACCGCCGTAGTAGCGCTTACCCGGGTAGCCTTCGGCGTACTTGTTGGTCAGCACCGAACCCTGGGCTTCCATCACCGCCGGGCTGGTGTAGTTCTCCGAGGCGATCAGCTCGATGTGGTCTTCCTGACGCTTGGCTTCCTGCTGCATGGCAGCGAAGAGATCGGCGTCGAAACGGGCGAGGGTCAAATCACGGCTGAACATGGCAGTCCTCTGAGATCAGCTGGCGGTATAAAAAGAGAGGCGCGGATTCTACCTCATCCGGCCGGCGGCGGGTATGAGCGATAGTCATGTACAAGATGAGCAGCAGGCGCCCCGGAGCCGCCGCCGCGGCGCTGCGGCGGTTTGCCCTGACCGGTGCATTCGGGTAGCTTTGCGCCCTTTACATGCCTCCCTTTTTCCTGGCCCTCGCGGGCTCCGGGGCGGCATCCATCACCACTGTCACGGGCATCTGTTTCCATGGCTCAATACGTCTACACCATGCACCGGCTGAGCAAGGTCGTTCCGCCGAAGCGTGAGATCCTCAAGAACATTTCCCTGTCGTTCTTCCCTGGCGCCAAGATCGGCGTGCTCGGCCTGAACGGCGCCGGTAAGTCCACCCTGCTGCGCATCATGGCCGGCGTCGACACCGAGTTCGACGGCGAAGCCCGCGCCATGCCGGGGATCAATGTCGGCTACCTGCCACAGGAGCCGCAGCTCGACCCGAACAAGACCGTTCGCGACGTGGTGGAAGAAGCCGTCAGCCAGATCAAGGACGCCCAGGCGCGCCTGGATCAGGTGTACGCCGCCTACGCCGAGCCGGACGCCGATTTCGATGCCCTGGCTGCCGAGCAGGCCAAGCTGGAGGCCATCCTGCAAGCGTCCGACGGTCACAACCTGGAGCGCCAGCTGGAAGTCGCCGCCGACGCCCTGCGCCTGCCGCCGTGGGACGCCAAGGTCGAGCACCTGTCCGGCGGCGAGAAGCGTCGCGTGGCGCTGTGTCGTCTGCTGCTGTCGGCTCCCGACATGCTGCTGCTGGACGAACCGACCAACCACCTGGACGCCGACTCGGTCGCCTGGCTGGAGCGGTTCCTCCATGACTTCCCGGGCACCGTGGTGGCCATCACCCACGACCGCTACTTCCTCGACAACGTCGCCGGCTGGATTCTCGAGCTCGACCGCGGCGCCGGCATCCCGTACGAGGGCAACTACTCCGGCTGGCTGGAAGCCAAGTCCGAGCGTCTGGCCCAGGAGTCCAAGCAGCAGTCGGCCCACGAAAAAGCCATGAAGGAAGAGCTGGAGTGGGTGCGCAAGGGTGCCAAGGCCCGCCAGGCCAAGTCCAAGGCCCGCCTGCAGCGCTTCGAGGAGATGCAGTCGCAGGAATTCCAGAAGCGCGCCGAGACCAACGAAATCTACATCCCGGCCGGCCCGCGCCTGGGCGACAAGGTCATCGAGTTCAAGAACGTGACCAAGGGCTACGGCGACCGCGTGCTGATCGACGACTTGAGCTTCAGCATGCCCAAGGGCGCCATCGTCGGCGTGATCGGTGGTAACGGCGCCGGTAAGTCGACCCTGTTCCGGATGATCATGGGCAAGGAAACCCCGGATTCGGGCAGCATCGAGATCGGCGATACCGTGCAACTGGCCTGCGTGGATCAGAGCCGCGACGACCTGGACGGCAGCAAGACCGTGTGGGAAGCGGTGTCCGACGGACTCGACATGATCAAGATCGGCAACTACGAGGTGCCGTCGCGCGGCTACGTCGGCCGCTTCAACTTCAAGGGCGGCGACCAGCAGAAGTTCGTCAAGGATCTGTCCGGTGGTGAGCGTGGCCGCCTGCACCTGGCCCTGACCCTCAAGCAGGGTGCCAACGTGCTGCTGCTCGACGAACCGTCCAACGACCTCGACGTGGAAACCCTGCGCTCGCTGGAAGAGGCACTGCTGGACTTCCCCGGCGCCGCCATCGTGATCTCCCACGACCGCTGGTTCCTCGATCGGGTTGCCACTCATATCCTCTCCTACGAGGACGATGGCAGCGTGGTGTTCTTCGAGGGCAACTACACCGAGTACGAGGCCGATCGCAAGAAGCGCCTCGGCGATGCCGCGTCCCAGCCCCACCGCGTCAAGTACAAGAAACTGGCGCAGTAAGTCGGTATGCACACAGGAACGGAGCCAATCGGCTCCGTTCCTGCGTCAGAAACACGACAATCGACTAGTAGCAAAACGCCTTATGCCGGATAATTGCCGCCCACTCTGACCCACGGCCGGCAATCGTCTACCGCGCCACGACTTCGTGACAGGAAGGAATTTCGCATGGCAGCCCTGGGATTGCGCGGCAAATCACTGCTGGCCTTGTTGCTTACCTGCCTGCTGGCCTTCGTGTTCGCAGGCTTCATCGGCCGCGAGGCGCTGCTCGGCGTGCAGAACCGCTTCGGCGAAGCCTATGCACGCAACGTGGTGCAACTCAACCGCGAACGCCTGTTCGCGCCGGTGTCTCGCGAGCTCGCACTCGCCCAGCGCCTCGCCGCGTCGCAGTTGACCCTCGCCTGGCTCAACGACGAGCGCAATCCGACCAAGCGCGAGACCTTTTTCAAGGAAGCTGCCGGTTACCAGCAAGCGCTGGGCGATCACGCCTACTTTGCCGCGCCGGCACGCAGCAACAGCTACTATTCCAACGGGCCCGACCAGGCGCCCAGCGAGACGCCGCGCTATGAAATGAGCCCGGACAATCCCCGCGACGAGTGGTTTTTCCAGACGCTCCAGGCCAATGCCCCCTACGCACTCAACGTCGATCGTTCGGTGGTCACCGGCGAACTCAAGGTCTGGTTCAACGTGCAGGTACGAGATGGCGATCGGCGCCTCGGGCTGGTCGGCTCGGGCATCGGTCTGCAGGCTTTCCTCGACGACTTCATCGAGTCCAACAAGGTCGGTGTCGAGTCGATGGTGCTCGACGCCTTCGGCTCCATCCTGGTCCACCCCAACCAGAACCTCGTCACCCTGAATGCCGAGACGGCACGGGGGCGCTCGCTGTCCACCAACATCCTCGGCCTGCTCGACGACCTCAGCGCTGCGTCGGCGGTACGCCAGGCCATGGCCGAAAGCCGCGACAGTCCGGGCAGCGTGGCGACCGTTCGGGTCACGCTGGATGGCGCCCCGCGGTTGCTGGCGCTGAGCTGGATTCCGGAGCTGCAGTGGTTCGTCGCCAGCGCCGTCGACCTGAGCACCGCGCAGGTGGTCGAGGTGCGTCCGCTGCTGCCGGCCATCGGACTGTTCCTCGTGCTGTTCCTGCTGCTGATCGGCGGTGGCGCCTGGCTGGTGGAGAAGCGCGTGCTCAAGCCGCTGCGCCAGCTACGCCGCAGCGCCCAGGCGCTGGCGGCCGGGCAGTACGACGCGCCGCTGCCGCTGCATCGCCAGGATGAGATCGGCGAGCTCAGTGCAGCCTTCGGCGCCATGGCACAGAAGGTGCGCAGCCACACCAGCGAGCTGGAGAACCGCGTACGCGAGCGCACCCGCGACCTGGAACAGGCCAACCGGGACATGGCCGCGGCACACAAGAAGATCGACGACTCCATCGATTACGCCAGCCTCATCCAGCGCTCGATCCTGCCGAACCGGCAGCTGGTCAGCGCCATGGGCGATCGCCATGCGGTGCTGTGGCGGCCGCGCGATGTCGTTGGTGGTGACTTCTATGTCTATCGCGCCGACGACCACGGCTGTCTGTTCGGCGTGGTCGACTGCGCCGGCCATGGCGTACCCGGCGCCCTGATGACCATGCTGGCCCATGCCGCGATCGATCAGGCACTCGGCAGCACCGGCCTGGCCGATCCGGCCGCGGCGCTGGCGCGTACCGACGCCATCGTGCGCAGCATGCTCAAGGAAGAGGATGATGCCCACGCGCTGGCCACCAACATGGACATCGGCCTGGCCTATGTCGATCTCAAGCGGCGCAAGGTGCATTATTCCGGCGCAAAGATCGCGCTGTACTACTGTGATGGCGAGGACGTTCACGAGGTCAAGGCGGCACGCCGGGCGATCGGCGACAAGCGCGTCGGCGAGTACCACAACACCAGTATCGACCTGCGGTCAGGCCGGACCTTCTACATGACCACCGACGGATTCCTCGACCAGGCCGGCGGCGACCAGGGCTACGGCTTCGGCAATAGCCGCTTCGCCAGCATGATCCGCGAGCATGCAAGGCGTCCGCTGGCTGAACAGGGCGAAGCCTTCAGCCTCGCACTGGCGCGCTACCAGGGAGAATTTCCGCAGCGCGACGACATCACGATGTTATGTTTCCGTTTCGATTGAGACAGGGAGTTGGCCATGGCCCCCATTGACATGTTCGCGATGCGCGAATGCTACAACCAGCAACAGATCATGCTGTGCTTCAACGGCCCCATCTCACGCAGCCTGATCGAAGAAATCGGCAACGCGCTGCGCAACTACATGGCCGAAGAGCAGGCACATCCATCTTCGGCGATGGACGTGTTCGCCGTGTACATCGAAATGACGCAGAACATCCGCCACTACACCCGCGAGAAGAACTGGTCCGATCAGCAGGCCGGCGCCACCGTGGTGGTTTCCCGTGATGACCAGGGCCGCTATGTCGTCTCGGCAGGCAATCTCATCGAAACCGCCGACGGTCAGGTATTGCTCAACGCTGTCGCGGAACTGGCGAAGAAAGACAAAGCCGAACTGAAGGCTCTGTACAAGGAGCAACTGCGCAAGCCACGCGACGAACACGTGGCCACCGGCGCAGGGCTGGGCCTGATCGATATCGCCCGCAAGTCCAGCGAACCGCTCAAGGCTTCGCTGCAGCCGGTCTCCGGCGAACTTTCCTTCATCAGCCTGAGCGCCGTCATCTGAATCCCAAGAGCATCCCCATGAACGACTTTTCCATCCCCGGCAGCCAGTCCACTCCCGCTATCCAGTCCGACTGGGAAAAAGGCATCGTCTCGATGCAGGGCGATTCCTATCCGGAAAATTCCTACGAACTGTTCCATCAGGTCTACGAGTGGATCGAACGCTTCCTGGGCCAGGCCAGCCACCCGCTCGGCCTCGAACTGCGCCTGCTGTACCTCAATACCAGCAGCATCAAGGCGATGATGGACATCTTCGACCTGCTCGAGGCCGCGTTCCAGGATGGCCGCCAGGTGGCGGTCAACTGGTACTACGACGTCCGCAACGAGCGCGTGGTCGAGCTGGCCGAAGAGTTCAAGGAGGACTGCACCTTTCCGTTCTCCATCCTGAGTCACGACTGACAGAAGGTCGATATGCGCGGGCCATCACCGTTAGAGCAAGAAGTAGCCAGCCTTCTCGCCGATCCACAGTTCGAAGGGCATCCACTCAAGGAAACCCTGAGCCAGCTGTGGAGCGCCCACCACGATCTGCTCGGGCGCATCGAGCGAATCGCCCGCGTCTCCGACGGCTACCAGAGCATTGCCCGCGAGCGTGAACTGAGCCTGGCGGCACGCTTCGACAAGCAGCTGCGCCAGCTGGAGAAGGTTGCGCGCATCTCCGATCGCTACCAGGCGATGATGCAGGATCTCAACGCCTCGCTACGCGAAGCCTCGATGCTGGACTCGCTGACCGGCATCGCCAACCGCCGCCTGCTCACCGAACGCCTGCGCGAGGAAAGCGAGCGGGCCAAGCGCTACGGACGCCCGCTGGCGCTGGTCATGCTCGACATCGACCGCTTCAAGATCATCAACGATGACTACGGCCACGATGTCGGCGACCGGGTGCTGATCGAGGTGGTACGGGTGATGGAGTCGGAAATCCGCGAGCACGACCTGTGCGGCCGTTGGGGCGGCGAGGAGTTCCTGATCCTGATGCCCGAGTGCACCGCACAGATGGCGCAGACCGTCATGGGCCGCCTGGGCGCCAGCATCGCGGCGCTGGGCGTACGGGTGAACGAGGATCTGCTCGGGGTCACCGCCAGCATGGGCATCGCCGAACTGCGCCCCGAGGAAACCTATTCGAACACCATCAACCGTGCCGATCTCGCCCTGCTGCGGGCCAAGCGCAGCGGTCGCAACCGGTGCGAGCTGGCGGACTGACCGCTTCGCCCGCCACCCGCACAAAAACGATGCATTCGATGCGACATTTCGGCGCAAAGCAGGACAGCGACGGGGAAATCCTTTTCGACTTCCCTTGAAAGGTGCACCAGACAAGCGATACGCGCAAAGCATCACCATCCGCCGGCCGCACGCCGCGCACCACATAAAGGCACCCTCTAGCCACATCGCACTTCCGCGGTGCAAATCAGGTTTGTTACAGTCGCCCGCCAAAAAAATTATCAATGACTGCCAACAAGCGGTCGCCGAGGGCCTACTGATGATCGAAACCGTTGATGCCTTTCTCGCCCGACTGAAGCAACGCGACCCCCACCAACCCGAATTCCACCAGGCGGTGGAAGAAGTGGTTCGCAGCCTCTGGCCATTCCTCGAAGCCCACCCGCACTACATGCAGGCCGGCATCATCGAACGCATGGTGGAGCCGGAGCGCGCCATCATCTTCCGCGTGCCGTGGGTCGACGATCAGGGCCGCGTCCAGGTCAACCGCGGTTTCCGCATCCAAATGAACAGCGCCATCGGCCCATACAAGGGCGGCCTGCGCTTCCACCCGTCGGTAAACATCGGCGTACTCAAGTTTCTCGCCTTCGAGCAGGTCTTCAAGAACTCCCTCACCTCGCTGCCCATGGGCGGCGGCAAGGGCGGCTCGGACTTCAACCCGAAGGGCAAGAGCGACAACGAAGTGATGCGCTTCTGCCAGTCCTTCATGAGCGAGCTGTACCGCCACATCGGCGCCGACCTCGACGTGCCAGCCGGTGACATCGGCGTTGGCGGCCGCGAGATCGGTTTCCTGTTCGGCCAGTACAAGCGCCTGTCCAACCAGTTCACCTCGGTACTGACCGGCAAGGGCCTGCCCTACGGCGGCAGCCTGATCCGCCCGGAAGCCACCGGCTACGGCTGCGTGTATTTCGCCGAGGAAATGCTCAAGAGCACCCACAGCAGCTTCGATGGCAAGCGCGTGGCGATCTCCGGCTCCGGCAACGTCGCGCAGTACGCCGCGCAGAAAGTCATGGAGCTGGGCGGCCGCGTCGTCTCGCTGTCGGACTCCGGCGGCACGCTGCACTTCCCGGACGGCATGACCGACGAGCAGTGGGCCTATCTGATGGATCTGAAGAACGTCCGTCGCGGTCGCCTGGAAGAGATGGGCACGCAGTTCGGCGTGACCTACCTGGCCGACCAGCGTCCCTGGAGCCTGCCGTGCGACATCGCCCTGCCCTGCGCCACGCAGAACGAGCTGGACGGCGAAGACGCCCGCGCGCTGCTGAAGAACGGCTGCATCTGCGTGGCCGAGGGCGCCAACATGCCGTCGACCCTGGAAGCCGTGGACCTGTTCCTCGAGGCCGGCATCCTCTACGCACCGGGCAAGGCCTCCAACGCCGGCGGTGTGGCCTGTAGCGGTCTGGAAATGAGCCAGAACGCCATGCGCCTGCACTGGACCGCTGGTGAGGTGGACACCAAGCTGCACGGCATCATGCAGTCAATCCACCACGCCTGCGTCGCCCACGGCGAGGAAAACGGTCGGATCAACTACGTCAAAGGCGCCAACATCGCCGGCTTCGTCAAGGTCGCCGACGCCATGCTGGCCCAGGGCGTCGTCTAAGGCAGCAACCAGCCTCGAGCTGCAAGCGACAAGAAAGAGCCCCCGCCGGGATTGTCCGGCGGGGGCTTTTCATTTGAGAAAGCCATTCGGACAGCAAACCGGGGGCTGTGAGGCAACTTTCCAAGCGGGCGACATGGACAAGGCCATGTGCAGAACCGCGGCCGCTTGCGCGTGGATGGCTTCGGCCATCCACCCTACTCATTTCCAAGCCGCCGAGTGGGAAACGCCGCAGCGCTTGCCTACCACCGACGACCAGCGTCAGGGCCGCGCTCCGGCTACCAGTAGTTCTCCACTGCCACCTGCCCCGGCCGGCGCGTCATCGCCAGGTTCAGATCGCGGGCTTTCAGTTCCGCACGGGTGTCCTCGATCATCTGCGGGTTGCCGCAGAGCATGATCCGCGAATGCTCAGGCGTCAGCTGCAGATCGGCGGCGCGCTCCAGTTCGCCGTTCTCGATCAGCGTGGTGATGCGCCCATGCAGCGCGCCGGGCACCCGTTCGCGCGTGACTACCGGCAGGTACAGCAGCTTCGCGCCCAGGCCTTCCAGGTAGTCGCGCTGAGGCAGTTCGGCGATCAGCTGCTGATAGGCCAGTTCGCGGGCTTCGCGCACGCTGTAGACGAGAATGATGCGGTCGAAGCGCTGCCAGGCCTCGAAGTCCTGCAGGATCGACAGAAACGGGGCGATCCCGGTGCCGGTGGCCAGCAGCCAGAGGTCACGACCATCGGGAAAGCGATCCAGCGTCAGGAAGCCGAAGGCCTGCTTGTCCACCAGCAACTCGTCACCCACCTCGAGCCGGCTCAGCTCGCTGGTGAATTCGCCGTCCGGCACCACGATGGAGAAGAAATCGAGAAACTCGTCGTGCGGCGCCGATACCATGGAGTAGGCACGCCAGACGATACAGCCGCTGGGCTTGCGCACGCCGAGGCGGGCGAACTGCCCGGCGGTGAAACGAAAGCCGGGGTCGCGGCTGGTGCGCAGGGTGAACAGGTTGGGCGTCAGCGTCTGCACCTCGAGCAGGCGCTGGCGGGTGAACTTCTCTTCGCTGGCGGTCATACTTCGCTCCCTCCGAGCATCAGTGGACACTTACGTGGCGCCCCGTGAACTCTTGATACTCCTTTCCGACGCCCACAAACACCGCCAGTTCTCATGCCTATTCTCGACACCCCGTACGCCAGCCTCGACCTGATCCGCCAGCCGGAGCAGCCCAACGAGCCGTTGCAGGCCTTCGACGCCGCCGACGAATACCTGCTCGCCACGCTGCATGAACAGCGTCTGCCGGCCGCCACGCGGGTGCTGATTCTGAATGACAGCTTCGGTGCGCTGGCCTGCGCGCTGGCCGCGCATGTCGAAGTGACCAGCAGCGGCGATTCGCATATGGCCCTTCTGGCCCTGCAGAAGAACCTGGCACGCAACGACCTGCCGGCCGACCGCGTGCGTTTCGTTCCCGCCAGCGAGGTCGCCGAGGGCCCGTTCGACCGGGTGCTGATTCGCGTACCGAAGACCCTAGCCCTGCTGGAAGAACAGCTGATCCGTCTGCACGGCCAGCTGGCGCCCGGCGCGCAGGTAATCGCGGCGGCGATGATCAAGCACCTGCCGCGTGCCGCCGGCGATCTGCTGGAGCAGTACATCGGCCCGGTGCAGGCTTCGCTGGCGGTAAAGAAGGCTCGCCTGCTCAGCGCCACGCCAAGCGCGAAACCGGCACCGCGGTCGCCCTACCCGACCCGCTATCAGCTCGACCAGCCAAAACTGGAACTGCTAAACCACGCCAACCTGTTCTGTCGCGAAGGGCTGGACATCGGCACGCGTGCCTTTCTGCCGCATCTGCCCAAGGCGCTCGGCGCGCTACGTGTCGCCGACCTCGGCTGCGGCAACGGCGTGCTCGGCATCGTCTATGCGCTGGGTAACCCGCAGGCGGAGCTGACCCTGGTGGACGAGAGCTACATGGCGGTGCAGTCGGCGCGCGAGAACTGGCAGGCGATCCTCGGCGAGCGCCCGGCCGATATCCGCGCCGGCGACGGCCTGGCCGAGCAGCCGCCCGGCTCGCTGGATCTGGTGCTGTGCAATCCGCCGTTCCACCAGCAGCAGGTAGTCGGTGATTTCCTCGCCTGGCGCATGTTCACCCAGGCCAAGGCGGCACTGACCAAGGGCGGTGAGCTGTGGATCGTCGGCAATCGCCACCTTGGCTATCACCTCAAGCTCAAGCGTCTGTTCCGCAATGCCGAGCAGGTCGCCGCCACGCCGAAATTCGTGATAATCAAGGCGACCCGTCGCTAATTCACGAGCGGATCAGGGCCGACGCGCCTCGCTCAGCAATGCCTTGCTGATCGCCTGGCCGACCTGTTCGAACAGGCTGCCGGCTTCCTTGCCTTCGTCCAGGCCTTCGGCGCAGGCCACCACGACGATCGCACGGCGCTCGTCCTGCGGCTCGATCACGCCCACATGGCAGGCGCGTTCCAGCTGCGTGCCGGTCTTCTGGATGAAGGGCACGTCCTCCGGCAGCCCGGCCTCGAGCCGGTAGTTGTCGTAGGAATCGAGCTTCATGAAGCCGTACAGCAGATCGCGGCTCTCGGCCGACAGCAACTCCCCGCGCACCAGTTTTTCCAGCATCGCGCCGTAGGCCACCAGGCTGCTGGAATTGAGCTGGCGGGCGTAGTAGCGCTCGTAGGCCTGCTCCATGCTCGCCGCCTTCAACTCGTCCTGCTGCAGATTGAGTACCCGCGCCAGCGCCTCATAACGCGGCTTGCTGAACGGCGCTGAGGCCAGCTCCACCAGCTGCATGTTGTCCAGCTGGGCGGCATCGGGATGTACCTCGCCGTATACGTCGCGCCGCACCTGGGTAAAGCTGGTGATGGCCTCGAAGTCACCGCCCATGCTCTTGCGGGTGCGCTGGTTGAGCGCATCCTCGCCGACCAGGCGGATCAGCATGTTGGCGGCCGTGTTGTCGCTTTCGATGAGCATTTCCTTGAGCAGATCGCGCAGCGAGTAATCGACGCCGTTGTCCTGCCAGACCAGATCGCCGGAGCCGTCCACCTTGTCCTCCGCCTCCAGCGTCAGCCGCTGATCGAGGCGAAACTCGTCATCGTCGACGCCCTGCAGCACGGCCAGCGCGATCGGCACCTTCACTGCCGAGCCCAGGTACCAGAAGCGCTCGGCGTCGTAGCGCAGCTCGGCGTCCTCGCCCAGATGCTTGATGTACACGCCGAGCTTGCCTGGCGACGCCTCGTCGACGCGGCGCAGCTCCTGCTCCAGCCCATCCTTCCAGGTCGCCTCGGCCTGTTCGGTGCAGGCCGTCAGGCCGGCCAGTGGCAACAGCAGTGCGCCCAACGCGATCAATCTGCTCATCTTCGAATCAACCCCGCTGCGGCGACGGCCTCGCCGGTGCCACGCAATGCCCGCTCAGCCTGGGTGGTGGAGGCCACCCCGCGCACGCAGGCGACAATGATCAGGCGCTGGGACGTCGAGTCCGCCGCGCCTGGCTGGTCCACCAGCCCGGCATCGCAGATGCGCGCGCGCTGGGTGCCGGTCTTGTGCGCGAACCCGGTGCCGGACGGCAGGCCAGCCTTGATTCGCCGCCCGCCGGTCTCGACCCGGCGCATCACGCTCAGCAGGTACTCGGTGCTTGCCGGCCCCAGCGCGGTGCCGGCATCAAGTGCCGAGAGCAGATCGCCATAGGCCTTCAGCGTGCCGGAGTTGAACGGCGTGGCGTAGTAACGCTCGTAGGCCTCGCCGAGGCTGATGGGCACCAGCGCGCTGCGCTCCACGCCGATCAGCCGCGGCAGCAAGGCCAGGCGGCCGGCGTCGTTCGGCTGCCGCTTGAGGGCGAGAAAATCCTTACCGGACAGGTTGCGCGCCGCCGGATGCAGTTCGCCATAGATCAGCCGTCGCACATCGGCCAGGGTGGTAATCGGCCCGAAACCCTCGGGCACCAGCTCGCGGGTGACCGCATTGACCTGGTCGATGCCGACCAGCCTGATCAGCATGTCGCTGGCGGTGTTGTCGCTGTGGATCAGCATCTGGTCCAGCAGATAGCGCACGCTCAGCGCCTTGCCCGGCGCATGGCTGTTGGTCGGGCCGGCACCGTCGACATAGTCGCTGGCAAGCAGGGTCACCGGGCTGTCCAGCGTCAAGTCGTCCTGCTCGACACGGCGCATCACCGCGATGGCAATCGGCACCTTGACCGTCGAGGCCAGGTACCAGGCGTCTTCGCCGTGGTAGGAGACCGAGATGCCGGTCTGCATGTCCTTGACGTAGACGCCCAGTTGCCCCGGTGTCTGCCTGTCCACCTGCGCCATGCGCGCCAGGAACGGGCCGCTCCATTCGATGCTGTCCTGCGCCACGGCGCGCTGGGCGAGCGACAGCGTGATCAGCAGCAGACACAGAGCGGCGAACGGTGAACGAAGCTGGGCGGGCAACAACATGGGCCTCCGGATCGAATGGTGCATTTCCCACCTATCCGACCACCGGCGCTGGCGGGCGTGCGCCGGGTCCCGATTACCGGTGCAGCGCAACCGCTGGCGTCGATGCGAGTCCGATGACTATCAACCGACGCAGGAGTGGAGCAGTGGCGCGCACCGAACATTTCATCGGACTGGAGTGGCTGCGCTTTCTGCTGGCCATCTATGTCGTGCTGTTCCATACCGTGCACGCCTACGTCGAGGACGAGCCGACCTGGCTCTCGGAGCTGGCCGGCGTCGGCTTCTTCGCCACCAGCAGCTTCTTCGTCCTCTCCGGCTTTCTGCTGGCGCACGTCTATTGTCGGCAGGGCGAACTGCGCGAGCCGGCGCGGCATTTTCTCGGCAAACGCCTGGCCAACCTCTACCCGCTGCACCTGTTCTCGCTGCTGCTGACGGCCATCGTGCTGACCATCATCGCCAAGCTAGGCATTCCGCCGGACGACGCCAAGGCGAGCCTGCGCTATGTGGTCTACGACACCAACGAGGAGCTCAGCGGCGAGGCCCGCGACGCCCTCGAGTACTTCATGAACAACCGCGAGCTGGCGTTCAACTTCATTCTGCAGCTGCTGATGCTGCATGCCTGGAATCCGCTGTACCTGACGTTCAACCCGCCGCTGTGGTCGATCTCCACGCTGTTCTTCTTCTACCTGTGCTTCCCGCTGCTGGCACCGCGCCTGATGCGCCTGCGCCACAAGGGCTGGTGGCTGCTGGCAATCGCCGCGCTCTACCTGCTGCCGCCGCTGTGGGCGATCCAGCAGGATGCCTACGGCATTCCCGTCACCGGCATGCTGCACCGCATGCCGCTGCTGCGGCTGCCGGAATTTCTCGCCGGCATTCTGCTCTGCGGGCTGTTCCGCGAATGGCGAGCGGCCGGCGGGCAACTCGGCATCGCAGCACGGCTGGCACTGGGAGCCTTCGTGCTGGCGAGCTTTCTGGCCACGGTGTGGCTGCTCAAGGGCGAACGCTACTGGTATTTCCTGTTGCACAACGGCCTGCTGCTGCCGGCGCAACTGGCGCTGGTCTGGCTCTGCGCGCTGATCGCCACGCCACGCAGTGCCGCAGTGGTCGGCTGGTCACAGCGCCTGGGCGCGGCCTCGTTGCCGCTGTTCGTGCTGCATGTGCCGGTGTTCATCCTCTTCTCGCGCTCGGAGAAGCTGCTCGGGGCGGTGTCGGCCGAATGCCTCGAGGACTGGGCCGAATGCGTGGCTCAGGCGGGGGAACTGGCGCTGACGCCGGCCTTCTATCCGCTGTATCTGGGATTGTGCATCGTGGTGTGCGTGCTGGCGCAGGAGCGAGCGGTGGTGCCGGTGAGGCAGTTCCTGCTGAGGCGGGTATTGAAGGTTTGATGCCGGGGCGCGTGAAGTCGCATGCCCACGCGCGCCAGAAAAAGCGAAGAAAGATCGCGACCGAAAACCTACAGGCACACTCGGACCCCATTCCCCGTCAGGAGGCCGAGCGTAGGCGCTGCGTAGGGGGGCGCGAGGCAGGACGCCGAGCGAGGAGCGAAGGGACAGGGACGTCCCTTCGCGACGGAGCAACGCCGGAGGGAGGGAAGTTTTGCGAAGCAAAACCCGGATGCCGGGTGGCCTTCTTTTTGGTTACTTTTTCTTGGCCAGACAAGAAAAAGTAACTCGCCCAGCAGGGCGAAAACCAAGCAGTCAGGCAACTCGTTATCCGCGTGACGACCCAGCAACCTTTTGCCGCAACGGCGGGCCGAAGCCCACCCAGCGCGCCGGCGACTACAGCAGTTTATCCAGGGTAATCGGCAGGTCCCTTACCCGCCTGCCGGTCGCGTTGTAGATCGCATTGGCCACCGCCGCCGCCACGCCGACGATACCGATCTCCCCTACTCCCTTCGACCCGAGCTCGTTGACCACCTCGTCGTGTTCCTCGACGAAGATCACCTCGACCTCCGGAATGTCCGCGTTCACCGGGATGTGGTACTCGGCGAGGTTGTGGTTCATGTAGCGGCCGAGCCGGTGGTCGATCAGCGTCTCCTCGTGCAGCGCCTGGCCGATGCCCCATACCACGCCGCCGACGATCTGGTTGCCGGCCGTCTTCGGGTTGACGATTCGTCCGGCGGCGATCGCACTGACCACGCGGCTGACCTTGATGGTGCCAAGGTCCTCGTCGACGCGCACCTCGACGAACACCGCCGAATGGGTCGCGGTCGCCCAGGCGTCGCGCTTCTCGTCGGGCTTGACGCTGGCTTCGGCGTCCAGCGCCCCGCTGACCTGGACGATGTCGCGCAGCGCCACGGCATGTTCGCCGGTTTTCAGCCGCAGCTGCCCATCGACGAACTCCACCGCGTCCAGACTCGCCCCGGTGAACGGCGAGGCCGGCGACTGCTGCACGGCGTCCAGCAGCTTCTGCCGCAGGCCGGCGCAGGCCCGCTGCACGGCGCTGCCCACCGATGACACGGTGGCCGAACCGCCTTCCAGCGGCGCCTGCGGCAGGCTGGAGTCGCCGAGACGGAATTCCACCTCGCTCATCGGCAGGCCCATCGCGTCGGCGGCGATCTGGGTCATCGCGGTGTAGGTGCCGGTGCCGATGTCGGCGGTGGCGCTGGTTACCAGCAGCCTTCCGTCCGCGTCGAGACAGGCGCGAGCGGAGGCCGGCATCTGCATCGCCTCCCAGACACCGGTGGCCATGCCCATGCCGACCAGTTGATGGCCGTCGCGCAGACTGCGTGGCTGCGCCGGGCGCCGTGACCAGCCGAAACGCTCGGCACCCTGCTGGTAGCAGGCACGCAGCTCCTTGCTGGAATAGCGCTTGCCCTCGTTGCCGTTGGTCTCGGTGTAGTTGCGCAAGCGCAGCTCCAGCGGATCGATACCGACTTCATACGCCAGCTCGTCCATCGCGCACTCCAGCGCATAGACGCCGATGGTCGCTCCCGGGGCGCGCATGTCCAGCGGGGTATAGACGTCCAGCGGTGCCAGACGGTAGCCGAGGCGCACGTTGTCGCAGGCGTAGAGCATGCCGGACCACTCCACCTCGTGCTCGGTGAAGTCCTCGAAGCGCGAGGTCTGGCCGATGGCCCTGTGCTCGATGGCCTGCAACCGCCCTTCGCCATCGGCGGCGAGCTTGAGCTGCTGGACGGTCCGCGGGCGATAGCCGAAGGTGAACATCTGCTGGCGAGTCAGCTCGACGCGCACCGCGGCCTTGAGCTTGAGCGCGGCCATTACCGCCAGCGGCAGCTGGTACTGCGGGCGCAGGCCGGAGCCGAAGGCACCGCCGACGAAGGGCGACAGCACGCGGATCTTGCCCTCCATGTCGAACACCTGCTCCAGGTAGCGCTGGCAGTTCTGCACGCCCTGGGTCTTGTCGTGGATCAGCAGCTCCCCGCCCGGCTGGTACTGGACGATGGAAGCATGCGGCTCCATGGGGTTGTGGTGTTCCACCGGGGTCTCGTACTCACGGTCGATGCGATTTGCCGCCGCCGCGAACGCCGAGTCGAAATCACCACGCGGCTCGGGGAGCTCGGCAGGCGCATCGTGGGCCTGATCGCGCACGGCGTGCAGATCGGTCTGGTGTGCCTCGACTTCGTATTCGACTCGCACCAGGCTCGCCGCATGGCGCGCCAGGGCCTGGGTCTCGGCCACCACCAGCGCCAGAGGCTGGCCGCTGTAGAGCACTCGGTCGTTGTACAGCGGGCGGAACGGCGAGCCTTCGGCGGCATCGTCGTCCTCGTAGGGCTCGTCGTAGCTGGCCACCGGCGGTCGGTTCTGATGGGTCAGCACCAGGCGCACGCCGGGCAATGCCTCGGCCGCGGCGGCATCGATGCGCGTGACTCGGCCACGGGCGATGCTGCTCGAGACCACCGCGCCGTAGAGCAGCCCCGGCACCTCGGCTTCGGCGGCATAGCAGGCCTTGCCGGTGACCTTGAGCGGGCCGTCGACGCGGTCCAGCGGCTTGCCGAGTGGAGAGTTGGCGCTGTTCATCGGACGGTTCCTCCGGCGGCTTCGGTGAGCGCGCGCACGATGGCGCGATGGGCCAGGTCGATCTTGAAGGCATTGTCGGCAAGCGGTTGCGCACCTTGCAGCAGGCGATCGGCCGCCGCAGCGAACCTCGCCGGCTCGGCGCGCTGACCACTGAGCAGGTCTTCGGCTTCCTCCAGGCGCCAGGGTTTGTGGGCCACGCCGCCCAGGGCGATGCGTGCGCGACGGATGACGTCGCCATCGACCTCCAGCGCGGCGGCAACGGAGACCAGCGCGAAAGCGTAGGACGCGCGGTCACGCACCTTGAGGTAGGCGCAGTGGCTGGCGAAGCCCTCCACCGGCAGTTCGACGGCGGTGATCAGCTCGCCTTCGGTGAGCACGTTGTCCAGCTGCGGCTGGTCGCCGGGCAGGCGGTGAAAGTCCACCAGGTCGACGCGCCGCTGGCCATGCGGCCCTTCGATGTGCACCCGCGCGTCCAGCGCCGCCAGCGCGACGCACATGTCCGAGGGATGCACGGCGACGCACGCCTCGCTGGCACCGAGGATGGCGTGGATGCGGTTGCGCCCGTCGTGTGCGCCGCAGCCGGACCCTGGCTCGCGCTTGTTGCACGGGGTGGCGGTGTCATAGAAGTAGTAGCAGCGGGTGCGCTGCAGCAGATTACCGCCGGTGCTGGCCATGTTGCGCAGCTGGGGCGATGCCCCGGCAAGAATGGCCTTGCTCAGCAGCGGGTAGCGCTGCTCGATCTGCGGGTGCCAGGCCAGGTCGGCGTTGCTCACCAGAGCACCGATGCGCAGGCCACCCTCGGCTGTCTGTTCGATCTCACGCAGCGGCAGGCCGTTGATGTCGATCAGCTGGCCCGGATGCAGCACGTTTTCCTTCATCAGGTCGAGCAGGTTGGTGCCACCGGCGATATAGCGGCTGTCCGGCCCGTGCAGGGCGATGGCCTGGTCGATACGTTCGGGGCGCTGGTAGCTGAACGGCGTCATTGCGCACCCTCCTGGCCACGTAGCACCGGCAGTGCCTCCTCGATGGCGGCGAGGATGTTCGGATAGGCGCCGCAGCGGCAGAGGTTGCCGCTCATGTGTTCGCGGATCTCGTCGCGGCTACTGGCGCGGTGCTCGGCCGCGAGCCCGGCCGCCGAGCAGATCTGCCCAGGCGTGCAATAGCCACACTGGAAGGCATCGTGCTTGACGAAGGCGGCCTGCAGCGGGTGCAGCGCCTCGGAGCTGGCCAGGCCCTCGATGGTGGTCAGACGCGCGCCGTCGTGCATCACCGCCAGGGTCAGGCAACTGTTGATGCGCCGCCCGTCGAGCAGCACCGTGCAGGCGCCGCACTGGCCGTGATCGCAGCCTTTCTTGGTGCCGGTCAGGCCGAGCTGGTCGCGCAGCAGGTCGAGCAAGGTGGTCCAGGGTTGCACCTGGAGCTCACGGCGTTCGCCGTTCAGCTCCAGGCTGATGGTGCAGGTCTGGCCTGCAGCTGAAGAATGTTCGCTCATGGCAGCCTCACGGTTTGGGCATTGGTGTGCGCTGTCCGTGCGTCTTGGGGTACGACTGGCGTGGCGCCGAAATCGTTCAGCTCCCTGAGCGGGGGCCGGAGCATCTCCGTGCAGGCTTATCGGATCAGCACCGCCGGCGATCGTCCGGGTGGTCGATGTCCTGCAACACGCCGGGGTCGTCCACCTCCAGCTGCTGCACGGCATGCCGGGCGAACAGCGCCTGGGCACCGCGATCGCCATCGAGCTGCAGCAACCGTTCGCGATGAGCGCCACCAATCCCGCGCGGATGGCCGGGCCGCCCCTGATGGACAGGCACCACCAGATTGTCGTGGTCGATCGCCGCGACGATGGCGCGCAGGGTCGCTGGCTGGACATAGGGCATGTCGCCCAGCGCCACCAGCCAGCCGCGGGCCACCGGTGCATGGGCGACCGCCTGCGCCAGGCTATGACCGAGGCCACAGGTCTCCACCAGCAGCCGCTCGCAGTCCCCGGCATGGGCGCCAAGCCAGTCGTGCAGCGGACCATTGTCGGCGCGGCTCACCACCAGCAGCCGCTCGGCGACGCCGCGCAGGTTCGCCAGCGTGGCGGCGAGCACCGGCGGCGCCGGCGCATCGCTGAGGCTCGGCGCCAGCAGCTTGTCCGCACCACCGGCCGCGCGGTAACGGCTGCCCTGCCCGGCGGCGAGCACGATGGCGCAGACACCGGCACCAGGCACCCTGTGCTCAGGCACAGCGCTGCTGCGCCGACAGGCTCGGCGCCAGGGCGCCATTCTTCAGCGCCACCACCTCGGCCATCAGCGACAGGGCGATTTCCGCCGGCGTGCGGCTGCCGATGGGCAGCCCGATGGGGCCGTGCAGGCGCTGCACCTGGCGCTCGCCAAGGCCCAGTGAGAGCAGGCGCGCCTTGCGCTTCTCGCTATTGATCCGCGAGCCCAGGGCGCCGACGTAGAAGGCTTCGGACTGCAGCGCGGTGAGCAGCGCCATGTCGTCCAGCCGCGGGTCGTGGGTCAGCGCGACGATGGCGGTGTGCGCATCCGGCTCGATGGCCAGCACGGCGTCGTCCGGCATGCCGGGCACGAAGCGCACGGCGGCCGGATTCCAGTCGTGGGCATAGCCTTCGCGTGGGTCACAAATCAGCACCTCGAAGCCGAGGCCGTGAGCCAGGTCGGCGACATAGCGCGACAGCTGCCCGGCGCCGATCATCAGCAGGCGCCAGGCGGGGCCAAATGGGGCGCGCAGGGTATGCCCGTCGAACTGCAGCACAGCCTCACGCCCGGCGGGCTGCAGGACGACCGCGCCGCTGGCCATGTCCAGCCGGCGCAGCAGCCGCTCGTGTGCGGCACAGCGCGACAGCAGCTCGTCGATCCAGCCGGCATCGCGCAATGGCTCCTGCAGCAGGCGCAGGGTGCCACCGCAGGGCAGGCCGAAACGCGCGGATTCTTCCTTGCTCACGCCATAGGTGATCAGCTGGCAGGTCGACGGTGGCTCATCGGCCATGACCCGGGCGAGCAGGTCGTCCTCGACGCAGCCACCGGACACCGAGCCCTCGACACGGCCGTCGCCGCGCAGCGCCAGCAGCGAGCCCACCGGGCGCGGCGCGCTGCCCCAGGTTTCGATCACCGTGTAGAGCACCACCGCGTGACCGTCACGCAACCAGTCGCGGGCACGCCGCAGCACTGCCAGATCGACACTGTCCATCGTTCTCCTCGAATTCACTGTTTGCACCGGCTGGCCGGCATGCAAGCAGTGACCGATGGGCTGCGTGGTTAGTTCGTCGCCGGCACCAGCATGGCGTCGGCCACCTCGCGCCGCTTGCCCCGTCCGGCCAGGCGCTCCACCAGGGTCAGGGCGAATTCCAGGGCGGTCGCTGGGCCCTGGCTGGTGATGCAGTTGCCGTCCACCACCACCGGCTGGTCGAGGAAATACGTGCCGGTGAGGTTGTCGCTCATGCCTGGGTAGCAGGTCACCTGGCGGCCCTTGAGCACGCCGTAGGGGTGCAGCGCCACCGCCGGCGCGGCGCAGATCGCCGCGTAGTCCAGTCCAGCGCGGGCCTGCTGGCGTACGCGCTCGGCCAGTGGCTCCAGCTCGCCGAGGGTCTTCGCGCCGGGCATGCCGCCGGGCAGGACGATGAGGTCGAAATCCTGCGCCAGCACGTCGAGCAGCATGGTGTCGGCAGTGATCCGGGTGCCGCGCGCACAGGTCAGCATGCGCCGTTCCTCGGCGCTGGCCACCACCACGTCGAACTCGGCGCGGCGCAGCACGTCGATCAGGGTGACGGCCTCCAGGTCTTCGGAACCGTCGGCGATCGGAATCAGGACACGTTTGCTCATGGCGTTCACCTGCTCAATGGAAATTCAACCGCGCTGCCGGCCGGTGTAAGATGCCCGGCTTTTGCGACGACAGGCCAGCCGCCCGCCAGAGGCGACGGCCCCACACTTAACCGGCACAAGAGGATCGACCATGCTGGAAAAGCTGTTTCAACTCAAGGCGCACAACACCACGCTGCGCACCGAGATCCTGGCCGGCATCACCACCTTCCTGACGATGGCCTACATCCTCTTCGTCAACCCGAGCATCCTCGCCGAGACCGGCATGGACCACGGCGCGGTGTTCGTCGCCACCTGCCTGGCAGCAGCCATCGGCTCGGCGATCATGGGCCTGGTCGCCAACTACCCGATCGCGCTGGCACCGGGCATGGGCCTGAACGCCTTCTTCACCTACACCGTGGTGCTGACCATGGGTTACACCTGGCAGACCGCGCTGGGTGCGGTGTTCCTCTCCGGCCTGATCTTCTTCGGGCTGTCGATCTTCAAGATCCGTGAATGGATCATCCACAGCATTCCGCTGGCCCTGCGCGCCGGCATTGCCGCCGGTATCGGCCTGTTTCTGGCGATCATCGCTCTTCAGAAGTCAGGGATCGTTGTTTCCCACCCAGCTACGATGCTAACGCTTGGAGACGTGAGCGCCGGCGGCCCGTTGCTGGCATGCCTTGGCTTTTTCATCATTGTTGCGCTCGCCTATCTCCGGGTGACCGGTGCAGTGATGATTGGAATCATCTTAGTAACCGTGCTATCGATCGCGCTGGGTCTATCGCAGCTCAACGGCGTGGTGTCGATGCCGCCGTCGCTGGCGCCGACCTTCATGCAGCTGGACATCATGGGTGCGCTGGATATCGGCCTGATCAGCGTGATCTTCGCCTTCCTCTTCGTCGACCTGTTCGACACTTCCGGCACCCTGATCGGCGTGGCGCAAAAAGCCGAGCTGCTGGACAAGGACGGCAAGATGCCGCGCCTGGGCCGCGCCCTGCTCGCCGACAGCACCGCCACCATGGCCGGCGCGGCGCTGGGCACCTCGACCACCACCAGCTACATCGAATCCGCCGCCGGTACCGCTGCCGGTGGCCGCACCGGCCTGACCGCCTGCGTGGTCGCCCTGCTGTTCCTGCTCAGCCTGTTCTTCGCCCCGCTGGCCGGCGCCGTGCCGGCCTATGCCACCGCCCCGGCGCTGCTGTTTGTCGCCGTGCTGATGATGAGCAGCCTGGCCGGGATCGACTGGGACGACCTCACCGTCGCCGCGCCGGTGGCCATCGCCGCGCTGGCCATGCCGCTGACCTTCTCCATCGCCAACGGCATTGCCTTCGGCTTCATCGCCTGGACCGCCATCAAGCTGCTGGCCGGCCGCTGGCGCGAGCTGAGCCCGGCGATGTGGGTGCTCTCGGCACTGTTCGTGGTCAAGCTGGGCTGGTTTACCGGCTGATCAGACCGTACACGTTCGCGGCCGCTCCCACTGTCCGCCCGGAAGTGGGCTTGGCCGCGAAGCTCCTGAAACCTCTGCACGAAGCCCTGCCATGCCGCTGCCCCAGCTCGACCCCGCCCAATACGACGCCCAACTCGCCGAAAAAGCCGCCCGGCTGGAGGAGCTGCTGGCACCGTTCGATGCACCGGCAGCGGAAGTCTTCGATTCGCCGCGCGAGCATTACCGCCTGCGTGCCGAGTTCCGCCTGTGGCGCGAAGACGGCCAGCGCCATTACGCGATGTTCGAGCAGGGCGACAAGCACAAGGCGATCCTGATCGACGACTTCCCTATCGCCAGCCGCCGCATCAACGAGCTGATGCCGCAACTGAAGGCCGCCTGGCAGGCCTCGGAAGTGCTCAGCTTCAAACTGTTCCAGGTGGAATTTCTCACCACCCTGAGCGGCGATGCGCTGGTCACCCTCGCCTACCACCGCCCGTTGGACGAGGCCTGGCAGGCCGAAGCCGAGCAGCTCGCCGCAGACCTCGGCGTCAGCCTGGTCGGCCGCTCCAAGGGCAAGCGCATCGTCATCGGGCGCGATTACGTGGAAGAACAGCTGGTGGTCGCCGGCCGCAGCTTCCGCTACCGCCAGCCGGAAGGCGCCTTCACCCAGCCCAACGGCGAGGTCTGCCAGAAGATGCTGAACTGGGCGTACGAGGCGCTCGGCGAACGCGATGACGACCTGCTGGAGCTGTACTGCGGCAACGGCAACTTCACCCTGCCGCTGGCCACCCGCGTGCGCCGCGTACTGGCCACCGAGATCAGCAAGACCTCGGTCAACGCTGCGCTGGCCAACATCGAAGACAACGGCCTCGATAACATCGAGCTGGTGCGCCTCTCCGCCGAAGAACTGACCCAGGCGCTGAACGAGGTGCGCCCGTTCCGCCGCCTGGCCGGGATCGACCTGAAGAGCTACAGCTTCGGCAGCGTCTTCGTCGACCCGCCACGCGCCGGCATGGACCCGGACACCTGCGAACTGACCCGTCGCTTCGAGCGCATTCTCTACATCTCCTGCAATCCGGAGACCCTGGCGCAGAACATCGCCCAGCTCGCCGATACCCATCGCATCGAGCGCTGCGCGCTGTTCGACCAGTTCCCCTACACCCACCACATGGAAGCCGGGGTGCTGCTGGTTCGCCGCTGAGGCAGCAGCGCACTCGCCAGCCCCGGCACACCACTTGCTGCTCGGCGCTTCGCGGGCGCGGCCTGGCCGCGCGGGCGAGCGCTCGGCGCACTTGAGCCCTCAGCCCTCGCGGGGGCCGCGCTGGCCCTTCGGCGCAATCGGTGGTTCACCGTCGGCGGCAGCGCGCGCCAGCGTTTCTCCGGTTGCCGTCTCCTTCCGCTCACGATCGCCCGCGGTGTTGGCCAGCAGGCTGTCGGTGGCAACCTGCAGATAGGCCTGCAGCTGGCGCAGCATCGACGCCGCGTTGTCGGCATCCTCGATCCGCTGGGCGCTGGCATCGGCACCGAGGCGATACCGGTACAGGCGCGGCTCGAGGTCCTTGGGCTGTACCAGGATCTGCTCGCCGCGGATCATCGCCACGGTCTGGTCGCTGCCCGAGGGCTTGATGATGCCGAAGCCCGGGTCACGTTCATCCAGTGCCAGCAGGTCGCGACCCCAGCACTGATGGCGCACCTCGCCCCCGAGGCGGCCCATGATGGTCGGCACCACGTCGACCTGGGTACCCACCACTTCGCGCCGGCTGCCGAACTGCTCGGTAATGCCCGGAGCGATCAGCAGCAGCGGCACGTGGAAGCGGAACAGATCCATCTCGGTGAGCTGTTCCGGCGCGCCGAAGCCATGGTCGCCGACCACCACGAACAGGGTGTCCTTGTACCAGGGCTGGCGCTTGGCCTGCTCGAAGAAGCGGCCCAGCGCCCAGTCGGAATAGCGCATGGCGGTCAGGTGCGCATCCTGCGAGCCATGGCCGGTGACCGCCGGCACCGGCAGCGGGTCCGGCAGCGCATAGGGTGTGTGGTTGGACAGCGTCTGCAGCAGTGCATAGAAGGGCTCGCCCGGTGCCAGCGCGCCGAGCTCCTGCACGGCGCGGTCGAACATGTCCTGGTCGGAGACGCCCCAGGTCGGGTCGGCCACTACCGGGTCGACGTAGTCGTTGCGCCCGACGAAACGGGTCATGCCCTGGTTGCCGAAGAAGCCGGCCTGGTTGTCCCAGGCGAAATCGCCGTTGTAGACGTAGACGTCATTGAACGCCCGGGCGCTGAGCAGCTGCGGTAGCCCGGAGAAGCGGTTGCCGCCCTCCGGTGACTGCATCAGGTACTCGAACCCCGGCAGATTGGGAAAGCACGCCATGCTGGCGAACATGCCCTGGTGGGTGTGGGTGCCGTTGGCGAAGAAGCGCTCGAACAGCAGGCCCTCACCGGCCAGGCGGTCGAAGTGGGGTGTGATGCCGTCGCGGCTGCCCAGCGCGCCGACATAGCGCCCGGCGAAACTCTCCATCAGGATGACCACCACGTTACGCACCGGCAGGCGCCCGGCCTCCGGCGCCCGATAGTCGCGGCGCACAGCGGCCAGCTCCGGGTCGGCCAGCTGGTCGTTGCCGGTCAACAGCAGCTCGCGGGTAACCGCCAGGGCCTCGTCCTCGGGCAGCACGGCTTCCCAGGCGTTGTCGCGATGATCGGAATAGCGGTTCTTCGCCGCCTCGTAGAGGGTCAGCGCCGGGTTCAGGCCGAGCTGGTTGATGAACACCGAGTCGGTGGTGAAGGCATCGCCCCAGCGTAGCGGCGGGCCCTGACGCAGGGTGCCGCGAGCGGCGACCACGCTGATCAGGACCAGCACCAGCAGCGTGGCGCCACGCCAGTGCCAGGCCAGCGGCGGACGAGTTGGCGAGCGGCGCATTTGGCTGACGCCGCGCGGCCGGCAGCGACCGTCGAGCCAGCGGAGCAGCAGCGCCCAGACCAGCGTCAGCCCGCCCCAGACGCTCAACAACGTGACCACCGGAAAGCCGTGCCAGAGCATGCTCAACACCGTGGCCGGGTCCTCGCCGAGGTATTGGAAGACCAGCGCATTCAGCCGCTGATGAAACTCCTGATAGAAGTTCAGCTCGATCACGCCGAGCAGGATCGCCAGACTGGCGCAGGTGGTAAGCCAGATTCGCTGCAGCCCGCGCGCGGCCATTGCGTGTGGGCTAAGCACCGCCAACGACAGCGGCACGAAGATATAGACCAGCACGCGCAGGTCGAAACGCAGGCCGTTGCCGAAGCCTTCGAGCAGGATCGCCAGCGAGGCATCACCAAGCAGCTCGCGGTTGAACAGCAGCAGTGCCAGGCGCAGCAGGGCCAACAGCGTCAGCAGTGCGAGCGCACTGCCAGCCATGAACAGCAGGTGGTGGCGTAGTCCGGGCTGGACAGCCTGCGCGCGGGCGGTTGCGTCGGTCATGGGAAAGTCCTGGGTAAATGGAAGAAATTCAGAGGAGGATCACCGCCCAGATCAGCGCGATCAGCAGCATGGTCAGCATCTGCGCCGCGCTGCCCATGTCCTTGGCGCGCTTGGACAGCGGGTGCAGCTCCAGCGAAATGCGGTCGACGGTGGCCTCGATGGCCGAATTGAGCAGCTCGACGATGGGCGCCAACAGCACCACGGCGATCAGCACGGCGCGCTCGACCCGACTGACCTCGAGCAGGAATGCCAGCGGCATCAGCAGCAGGCAGAGCAGCACCACCTGGCGGAACGCCGCTTCACCGCGGTAGGCGGCCCGCAGGCCGGCCAGCGAATAGCCCCCGGCGAGCCACAGCCGCATCAGGCCGCTGCGCCCCTTGAGCGCCGCGCCATCGGCCACTGTGCTGCCGCTTTCGGATGAGCATTCAGGCGACATCGCAGCGCACCTCGCGATAGCCGGCATGGGCGGTCAGCAGCCGTTGCCAGTCCGGGTCGCTAATGGCCGTGCAATGACGCCTGAGCTGGCGCAGGTCATGCCGGGCGGCGGCGTGACGGCGCAGCCGACGCCGGCTCTTTTCCAGATCGAGCAGGGCCACCTCGACCTGCGCTCCATCGTCTTGGCCATGGACCCTGAGGAAGATGTGCTTGGGGTAACAGCAACCATGCTGCCAACGCGCGTGGTGGAGACGCCCGAGGGTGCGGCCGACCGCATCCAGCATGCGTGCCTGCACGACGCTGCCGTAGTAGCCCGGCATGCCCTCGCCGTACCAGTCCTCCAGGCTGACGAAGCCCTGCAGTTCGGCCGTTACCAGCAGGGCCTGCCACTGCCCTGCCTGCTGCCGCGTACCGCAGTAGATCAGCTCCGGCACGCGCACCCCGAGATCACGCAGGGCCTGCAGCGCGTGGCACTCGCGCAGCACCGTGGGCCGGCCGAACGGATGCAGCGGCGAGCGGTACAGATGGCCGATCTGGCGCTTGCAGTAGAGCAGCGGCTGCTGCAGATCGCGCGGGCGAATCCGCTGCACGCCGCTTTCGCCGGCGCGTCGCCGGTTGGGCTCCTCGACCCACTCGCCACGCATGTCCCACCAACGCTGAAAGGTGCTGGTCCGCGCCTCGCGGGCCGGCAGTACGAGGGCTCGGCTCATGCCCAACCCCGCTTGCGCAGTACGTAGACCCGCCACATAGCGTAGCCCGGGAGGAAATCGCTGCGGTCGAGGATGTCGAAACCGGCCTCGGCGAACTCCGCCTCGATCACCGAACGGGCGACCACGAAGCGGTTCTGGTTGTCCTTGGCCGGCCGCCGACGCTCCAGGCGCCTGCGCTTCCAGGCCTTGTAGTTGCCGTCCACCCACAGCGAGACGATCAGCGTGTCGCGCGTGACGCGGTGGAATTCGCGCAGCATCGCCAGGCGATGCGCCGGGTCGGCGATGTGATGCAGCAGGCGCATGCAGAAGATGCTGTCCACCGCGTTGTCGCCCATGTCGATGGCGAAGGCCGAGGTCTGGAAGGTCTCCACCCGCTTGACCACCTCCAGCGGCTGCGCGGCCTCGGCGATGGCCAGCATGTCGGCGGAATTGTCCGCGGCGAAGATCATCCGGCTCGGGTGCTCGGCCAAAAGGGGCCAGAAGCGCCCGGCCCCACAGGGCAGATCGAGGACCAGATCGGGCTCGCCGGCGATTTTCAGCGCGCGTCGCGCCATCTGCTCGTCACGCCAATGCGACAGCCGTCGGGCGAGGCCGTCCTGGTGCTTGTGCAGGTATTCGTAGGCGTGCTGGCGGTCGTACTTGCGCGAGAACTCAAGTTCGATGGGGCTCGATGTCGGCATGTCGGGCACTCCGGGGGAAGACGGAGCGCCAAACTAACCGGCCGGACATCAACGGGTTGTCAAAGAGATGTGAAAAAAACGTCAAGACGCCAGGCGGACGGCAAAGCAGCTGCCGCAGGGTTCGCGGCCATGCACTTCGACCGCCCAGCCCTGGTGCGCACAGATTCGCCGCACCAGCGACAGCCCCAGGCCGAGCCCTTCGCCGCGCCCCTCGGCACCCCGCACGAAGGGCTGGAACATGCGCTCCTGCTGATCTACCGGAATCCCCACGCCGGTGTCTTCGACGCGGAAGCCGCCGTGCTCGAGCACCAGCCGCACCTGCCCGTGCTCGGTGTAGTGCAAGGCGTTGCGCAGCAGGTTGGACATCACCGTGCCGAGCAGCGTGTGGTTATAGGTCTGCTGGTCATCGCCTTCGCGCACCACCTCGAACGCCAGTCCCTTTTCCCGCATCGGTGGCCCCCAGCGCTCGCTCTGCTCGCGGGCCACGTCAGCCAGGCCGGCGCTACCACCGAAGACCTCCTGCTGATCGGGTCTGGCCCGCGCCAGCAACAGGAAGGTGTCGACCAGCGCCTGCATCTCCTCGGCCGCGCGCTGGATGCGCTCGGCCTGGCGCCGCGAGCGCTCGGGCAGGTCGCCGGCGAGCAGCAGCTCGCAGGCGCCGAGCACCACCATCAGCGGCGTGCGCAGCTCGTGGCTGACGTCGGCGGTGAACAGCCGCTCGCGCTCCAGCGTCTGGCGCAGCTGGCCGAGGGTGCTGTCGAACGCAGCCGCCAGATGGCCCACCTCATCATCCACATACTGCAGCGCCAGCGGCGGTGCCAGCGGATGCAGCTGGTCGCGGTGGCGTACCTGATTGGCCAGCCGGCTGACCGGGGCCATCACCTTGTGCGCCATCAGCCGGCCGAGCAGCCAGGCGCCCAGCACGCTCAGCAGGAAGCCGGCGAGCACTGTCTTGAACAGAGCGTTCTCGCGCTCCTCGAACTCGTTCTGGTCTTCCATCAGCACGTAGCGCTCGCCGTCCAGGTCGCGAACGTAGACGTAGTAGGCCTCGTCGCCGCGGACCACCTCGGTGAAGCCCTCGGGCAGCGTCGCGAAGCCTTCGGGCAGCGGATAGTCCGGCAGCGCGGTGCTGAAGAAGCGTGTCTGGGCGTCGAGGCGCGGTGGGCGTCCGCTGGGCAGGTCCTCGTGCAGCACGATATCCAGCTCGCGACTCAGCTCCCCGGTCACCAGCTGTGACTCGACGAAGTAGACCACCGCGACGATCCCCAGCGAGAACACGCCGCTGACCACCAGGGTCATCAGCGTGAAGGCAATGACGATGCGTCGGGCGAAAGGCTGCTTAGCGAGCATCGCTCTGCTCCGCCAGGCGGAAGCCGACGCCATGCACCGTGTGCAGCAGCGGCCGCTCGAAGGGTTTGTCCAGCGCCTGGCGCAGCTGGTGGATGTGGCTGCGCAGGCTGTCGCTGTCGGGCACGTTGTCGCCCCATAGGGCTTCCTCGAGCGCCTCGCGCCGCACCACCGCCGGGCTGCGCTGCATGAGGATGGCGAGCAGCTTGTGGCCGATGGGGTTGAGCCGGATCGGCACACCGCCGCGGCTCACCGCCAGGGTGTCGAGGTCATAGACGAGGTCGCCGACCTGCAGCTGCCGGCGCCGGGAACCCTGACTGCGGCGCAGCACCGCTTCGATGCGGGCGACCAGCTCGGACAGGGCGAAGGGCTTGATCAGGTAGTCGTCGGCGCCAGCCTCGAGCCCTTTGATGCGATCGGGCAGCGCATCGCGGGCGGTGAGCATGATGATCGGCGTGTCGCGCCGCGCATCGTCGCGCAGGCGCTGGCACACCTGATAGCCGTCGATACCGGGCAGCATGATGTCCAGCACGATCAGGTCGTAGTCCTGGGTGGCCGCCAGGTGCAGGCCGCTCAGGCCGTCCTGGGCGCAATCGACGAGGTAGCCCTTGAGCTCGAGGTAGTCGAGCACGTTGGCGAGGATGTCGCGGTTGTCTTCGATGACGAGGATTCGCATATCGGTTCGCGGCTATGACGATTTTTTCACGGCTTCTTTACGAAGGGCTCACGGACGCACTCGCAGACTTCGCCGCGTTCGTCCTTAGCCGTGGATCATACGATGCCTTTTCCCCGACATGCTCAGCTTCGTTATCTCGCCCTGCTTCTGGGCCTCTGGCTCGGCACCTTCGTGCTGACCCGCTCGGCGTTGCTCGTCGCGCACTGGCAGGAGGCGACCGCCGGCCCGCTCGACATCCTGCGCATCTATGCCGAAGGCGCGATCTACGACCTGGCCTACCTGGCCTTTGCCGCCGTGCCGCTGGCGCTGTATCTCGCGCTCTGCCCGCGAAAGATCTGGGCCAGCCGCTGGCACCGCTTCGGCCTGCGCCTGCTGCTGGTGCTGAGCCTCTACGCGATGCTGTTCACCGCGGTGGCCGAGTGGCTGTTCTGGGACGAGTTCGGCGTGCGCTTCAACTTCATCGCGGTGGATTACCTGGTCTACTCCGACGAGGTCATCCACAACATCATGGAGTCCTACCCGCTCTTCACCCTGCTCGGCCTGCTCGCCGCTCTGGCCCTGGCTCTCGGCCTGGCCCTGCAGCGGCCGGTCAGCCGCGCCCTTGCCGCGCCGAGCCTGCCCTGGCGCGGGAGCCTGTCGACGCTGGCCGGCGTAGCGGGCCTGGCACTGGCCGCGGCACTGGTGGTTGGCCAGGACTTTCCGCGCGGCAGCGGCGGCAACGCCTACCAGCGCGAGCTGGCGAGCAACGGCCCGTTCCAGTTCTTCGCCGCCTTTCGCAACAACGAGCTGGACTATCCGCAGTTCTACGCCACTCTGCCCGACGCCGAGATCGGCAGCCGCCTGCGCCGGGAAGTCGCCGAGCCGAATGCGCGCTTCCTCGGCAAAGACCCGCTGGACATCCGCCGGGCGATCGACAACCCCGGCCAGCCGCGTCATCTGAACGTCGTGCTGGTGACCATCGAGAGCCTCAGCGCCAAGTACCTGGGCAGCTTCGGCGACGCGCGCGGGCTGACCCCCAACCTCGACAAGCTGCGCAAGCACAGCCTGACCTTCACCAACTTCTACGCCACCGGCACGCGCACCGACCGTGGCCTGGAGGCGATCACCCTGTCCGTGCCGCCGACTCCGGGGCGCTCGATCGTCAAGCGCATCGGTCGCGAGAGCGGCTTTGCCAGCCTCGGCCAGCAACTCGGCGCCCAGGGTTACGACAGCGTGTTCCTCTACGGTGGGCGCGGCTATTTCGACAACATGAGCGCCTTCTTCGGCGGCAACGGCTACCGCGTGGTCGACCAGAGCAGCGCCGACGAAGCGGACATCCACTTCAAGAATGCCTGGGGCATGGCCGACGAGGACCTCTATGCCCTGGCCATGCGCGAGGCCGATGCCGACCACGCCGCCGGCAAGCCGTTCCTGCTGCAGTTGATGACCACCTCCAACCACCGCCCCTACACCTACCCGGACGGCCGCATCGACATTCCCTCGGGCGATGGCCGCGAAGGGGCGGTGAAGTACACCGACTATGCCATCGGCCAGTTCCTCGACAAGGCGCGGCGCAAGCCCTGGTTCAAGGACACGCTGTTCGTCTTCGTCGCCGACCATACCGCCGGCAGCGCCGGCTCGCAGGACCTGCCGGTGGCCAACTACCACATTCCGCTGTTCGTCTACGCGCCGGGCCTGGTCGAGCCGCGCGAGTTCACCGGGCTGGCCAGCCAGATCGACCTGGCCCCGACCCTGCTCGGCCTGCTGAACATGGATTACGTGTCGACCTTCTTCGGCCGCAACCTGTTGCGCGAGGATGCCGCGCCGGGACGCGCCCTGATCGGCAACTACCAGCACCTGGGCCTGTTCGACGGCCGCGACCTGGCGATCCTCAGCCCGCGCCTGCAGGTACGCCGGCATGACGAGGCGCTGCGCTCGAGCCGCGAGTCCGAGGCACCGCTGAGCGACCCGCTGGTGCAGCGCGACATCGCCTACTACCAGGGCGCGAGCCACGACTACCGCCAGGGCCTGCTGAGCTGGCGGGCGCCAGCACCGCACGCCGATCAGCTCAGCCAACGCTAGACCGACCCGGCGCCCGACCAGGGCGCCTCTGGAGTTCCGATGCCCCGCCTACCCGACCGCTGCGAAAGCAGCCGCCCGTACAACTTCGTCCTTGGTTTCGGCGTGCCCGCCGCGCTGATGCTGGCACTGCTGATCGGCGACCCCAGCGAACTCGACTTCGCCTTCTCCCGGCTGTTCTACGAGCCGGGCGTCGGTTTCGTCGGCCGGCACAGCTGGCTGCTCGAGGACTTCCTGCACGACCGCGTCAAGCAGGCGGTGATCGTCATCGGCGTGCTGGCCATCGCCGGCTTTCTGGTCAGCCTGCTGCCGACGCGCCTGGCGCGCTGGCGCCGTTCACTGGGTTACCTGGTGCTGGCACTCGGCGTGTCGACCAGCATCGTCACCCCGCTCAAGGCCCTGACCGGCGTGCATTGCCCCTGGAGCCTGACCGACTTTGGTGGCCAGGAGACCTTCACGCCGCTGCTGGCCGAACGCGCACCTACGCTCAAGCCCGGTCGCTGCTGGCCCGGCGGGCACGCCTCGGCGGGCTTCTCACTGCTGGCGCTGTTCTTCGTCTTGCGCGACCGCCGCCCGCGCCTGGCGCGCTACGCGCTGGGGCTGGCACTGGGCCTGGGCACGGTGATGTCGCTGGGCCGGGTCATGCAGGGCGCGCACTTCCTCTCGCACAACCTGTGGACGCTGCTGTTCGACTGGACGATCTGCCTGGCCTGCTACCGCCTGGTGCTCTATCGGCCGGCGCCGGCTCTGCAAGGTGCCGTCGCCGTCGAGCCCGCGCTCTAGTCAGCCGCCGGAAACGACAAAGGCGCAGGGTGCGGTTGCCCCTGCGCCTTTTTTTCGTCTGGACCTCGGCCGCTGGCTCAGCGATGGAAGGCCTCGGCCCGGTCCTGGTCGACCTGATGACGCCACTCGCGGTCACGCTGGCGCTGCCAGGCATCGCCACGCCGCGACGGCAGGCCACCGCTGCCCAGCGGCAGCGCCTCGCACTGGCGATAGCCGTCATCCCAGCCCTGCGCATAGAGCGGCTGGCTCAGGTAGCGCGGCACGTCCTTGCGAAATGCGGCCATGGCGCCGGCGGCCTGGCGGCCGCTGCTGCAACCGGCAGCATAGCCCTCGAGGTAGGCCGGCGGATAGCCGTCGCCGGCGGGCCGAGCGGGGTCACCCTGACAGCCCACCAGCACCAGTGCGGCGAACAACAGCGCCAGCGGCGCAGCGGCAGGCCGCCCCGCGCGAGGCCGGGTCGAGGAGCAATCAGGCAAGCGGCGCATGAACATCGAATCACCCTGCAGGAGGCGACCGCACGCAGGCAGCGCGCGGCATCCGAGGCAGTCTGCGCGGGGCGCCGTCAGGGTTCCGTCAAACCGGCGTGAATGAAACGTGAAGCCGCGGGCGCCGGCCTGCCGCTCGACCAGCGGCGAGGCCGCTGGCTTCAGCCCTCGCGGCGAAAGCTGTAGAACAGGTTCGGTTCGCTGACTACGTATAGCGTGCCGTCATTGTCGATCGTCACGCCTTCGGGCTGCGGTGCCGAGCGTTTCAGATCACTGAACAGGCCGTTGAGGCTGCGGTAGCTGAGCATCCGCCCGTCGCCGCTGAGCTCCATCACCAGATGCGACTCGTCGCTGAGCAGAATCAGGTGGCCGGTGGCGGCATCGAAGTGGATGTCCGAGAGGTCGGTGGCGAACACCTGGCCCGTGATCCAGTCGCTGCGGTCGCGCACCTCCAGCTGCAGCCCCCCGTCGAGGCTTGCCGCCACGCCATCGACCTCGTAGAGCTGGCGCGGGTCGCGCTCCTTGACGATGAACATGCGGTCGCCGGCGGCATCGTAGGTCACCCCTTCGAAACCCTTGTTGCCGTTGAGGTTGATGCCCAGGGAAAAGAACCTGGCCTCGGCGCTGTCGATGGTGCGCGGCACGGCCGGCAACTGGAAGATGCTCACCTGCTGGACCCGTTCGTCGGACACCGCCACGCGCCCACCGCCCATGTAGGTGAGCCCTTCGATGTCGCCAAAACCCTGCAGCGGATAGCGCTCCAGCAGCTCGCCGGTCTTGCTCAGCGCGACGATTTCGGTCGGCCCGCCGTTGACCACGCCCAACAGGCGGTCAAGGTCGGAGTCATAGGTGATAGCCGACAGGTTGCGTGCGATGCCCTCGATCGGCTTGGCGTCGATCTGCACCCGGTAGGCGGGCAGCCAGCGATTGGCGACGCCCTGATCGGTGACGTTCATCTGCCGGGTCAGGTAGAAGTACAGCCGCTCGTCCCAGTGCAACGCCACACCGACGCCCAGGCCGACCAGCAGCGCCAGCAGGCCGAACAGCCGACGCCGGCCGAACCGCAGCTTCAGGCGTTGCCCGGGGTAAAGGGAGATCTGCATCATCGTGGTACTTCCTCGTCCTGGCGCCGCCAGTTCTGTTCGGTAAGGAGCGTCCAGTGCCCGTGCTGTCCCGTTTCATGGCCCGCCTGCAAGGCTGGGCCCGTGCCCTCAAGCGCGACGTCATGGCGCTCTGGTTCTGCGCCCGCCACCCGGCGCTGCCCTGGTGGCTGCGCCTGCTGACCCTGGCCATCGTCGCCTACGCCCTGAGCCCGATCGACCTGATCCCCGACTTCATTCCGCTGCTCGGCTACCTCGACGACCTGCTGCTTCTGCCGCTGGGCATCTGGCTGGTACTGCGCCTGACGCCGCCGCAGGTGATGGCCGAAAGCCAAGAGCAGGCGCTGGCCTGGGAGGCACGGCGTGCGGCCCGTCCGACCAGTCGCGCCGGTGCCATGGCGGTCGTGCTGATCTGGCTGCTCGGCGCCGCGCTGGCCGGCTACTGGCTGCTCGGGCAAGGCCGACCATAACCAGCACCTTGTGAAAAAAACGTAACGGCCGAGCGCCGCCAGAACAGCGCTCGCCGCTTAAGACTGCCTTAAGTTTGCCGCCGCAGACTCCAGCCCAGATTCCTGAACCGAGGTTCCCCGAATGGAACTCCCCTGGGTTGATCACACTGACGTACTGGCACGCATCGGCCGCGAGCGGCCGATGACCCTGCAACTGGCCCAACCCGATCAAGGCGAGCGCCGCATGGCGCTGGAAGCCTTCATCCACCAGCGCTTCGCCGAGCACTACGGGGCGCACGTGAAGCACTTCATGCCCTGCCTGCTTGGCCTGCACGACGAAGACGGCACCGTGCAGGGCGCCGTCGGCCTGCGCAGCGCGCGGCGCCGGCCGCTGTTTCTCGAGCGTTATCTGGACGCGCCGGTCGAAGAGGCGGTCAGCCTGCGCAGCGGCCGGGCGATCCCCGCGAGGAGATCGTCGAGGTCGGCAACCTGGCCGCCTTCGGCAATGCCTCGGCACGCCTGTTGATCGTCGCGCTGACCGACCTGCTGGTCGCCCAGGGCTTCCGCTGGGTGGTGTTCACCGGTACTCCGGCGCTGCTCAACAGCTTCCAGCGTCTGGCGCTGACGCCGCTGCCCCTGGGCCTGGCCGATCCGGCACGAATGGGCGACGAGCTGCCGGACTGGGGCAGCTACTACGCCAGCCGCCCGCAGGTGATGGCCGGCGAGATCCTGCCCGGCCACCAGCATCTGCTGCAGCTCGGCGTGTACGCCAGGCTTGGCTATCAGCCGCTGTTCGATACCGGCGAGGTGCCCCATGCAGCCTGCAGCTGAACGCTTCTGGACGGCCCTTGAACAGCACAGCGGCATTGCCCTGAGCGAGGGCACGCGCCAGCTGAGCTATGCCGAACTGCGCCACGAGGTCGCCGCCCGTGCCAGCCGGCTCGAAGCGCTCGGCGTCGCGCGCGTCGCGCTGGCCCTGGACAACGGCCTGGAATGGGCGCTGTGGGACCTCGCGCTGCTGCGCGCCGGGCTGGTCTGCGTACCGCTGCCGGGCTTTTTTTCGCCGGCGCAGCAGGCGCACGTGCTGGAGCACGCCGGCATCGATTGCCTGATCGGGGCGCCCCCGGCACCGATCGAGCGCTGCGGCTTCACCGCCCTGGAGCCCGGCCTGTACCTGCGTCAGCCGGGCGCCGTCACCGCGGTGCCGCCCGGCACCCTGAAAATCACCTATACCTCCGGCACCACCGGCCAGCCCAAGGGCGTGTGCCTGGATGCGCGCGCACAGCTGGCGGTGGCCGAGAGCCTGTGGCAGGCCAGCCTGCCCTGCGCGGTGGAGCATCACCTGTGCGTGCTGCCGCTGGCGACCCTGCTGGAAAACATCGCCGGGCTCTACGCACCGTTGCTGGCCGGCGCCCGCGTCGAACTGCGCCCGCTGGCCGCGGTCGGCTTCAGCGGTGCGGGGGGCTTCGATCTGCCGCGTTTTCTCGGCACGCTCAACGAGAGCCGCCCGCACAGCCTGATCCTGCTGCCGCAGCTCTTGCTGGCGCTGATCAGCGCTGCCGAGCAGGGCCTGCCGCTGCCGCCGGCGCTGCGCTTCATTGCGGTCGGCGGTGGCCGCGTCGCGCCGCAACTGCTCGAGCGTGCCGAGCGTCTCGGCCTGCCGGTGCTCGAGGGCTACGGCTTGTCCGAATGCGCCTCGGTGGTCTGCCTGAACACTGCCGTGGCACGGCGCATCGGCACGGTCGGCCGGCCGCTGCCGCACGCCGAGCTGCGTCTGGCCGAGGATGGCGAGGTGCTGGTCAAGGGCCCGCACATGCTCGGTTATCTCGGTGAGCCGCCACTGCACGACGACTGGCTGGCCACCGGTGACCTCGGCCATTTCGAGGACGGTTTCCTGGTCCTGCATGGGCGCAAGAAGCACCAGTTCGTCACCGCCTACGGGCGCAACGTCAATCCCGAATGGGTGGAGGCCGAGCTGATCCAGCAGGCGCCGATCGCCCAGGCCTGGCTGCATGGCGAGGCGCTGCCGCAGAACGTCGCGGTGCTGGTGCCCCGCCGCGCCGATTGCAGCGATGCCGAATTGCAGGCGGCGGTGAGCCAGGTCAACGCCGGCCTGCCGGATTACGCCCGGGTGCACCGCTGGCTTCGTGCCAGCGAACCCTTCCGCGCCGACAACGGACTGGCCACGGCCAATGGCCGGCTGCGTCGCCCGGCGCTGCTGAGCCGTTATCGCACCACGCTCGACACCCTTATGCCTTCCCTTCAGTGAGGTCTCTCATGGATTTCTTCGATCAGTTGCAACACCAGACCAGCGCCGAACGCGAGTACCTGCTGGCCTCGCCGATCATTCACGCCGCGCTGGCCGGCACCGCCACCCGCGAGCAGTACATTGCCTTCCTGACCCAGGCCTACCACCACGTCAAGCACACCGTGCCGCTGCTGATGGCCTGCGGTGCGCGCCTGCCCGAGCGGCTCGAGTGGCTGCGCGAGGCGATTGCCGAATACATCGAGGAAGAGCTCGGCCACCAAGAGTGGATCCTCAATGACATCCGCGCCTGCGGCGGCGATGCCGAGGCGGTGCGCAACGGCCAGCCCGCGCTGCCCACCGAACTGATGGTGGCCTACGTCTACGACCGCATCGCCCGGCACAACCCGGCGAGCTTCTTCGGCATGGTCAATGTGCTCGAAGGCACCAGCATCGCCCTGGCGACCCAGGCCGCCGGCGTGCTGCAGGACAAGCTCGGCCTGCCGGCCAAGGCGTTCAGCTACCTGACCTCCCACGGCAGCCTGGACATGGAGCACATCGAGTTCTTCAAGAAGCTAATGAACCGCCTCGACGACGAGGCCGACAAGGTCGCGGTAGTACATACCGCACGCGTGGTGTACCGCCTGTATGGCGACATCTTCCGCAGCCTGACCGCACCGGAGCACGGCCATGCAGCTGCGTGACACGCGCATCCTGCTCACCGGCGCCAGTGGCGGGATCGGCCAGATACTGGTGGAGCGGCTCTGTGCCGCGGGCGCCAAGCTGCTGCTCGCGGGGCGCTCGGGCGAGGCGCTGGAGTACCTCGCGCAGCGTTTCTCCGGCCAGGTCAGCCTGGTCTACGCCGACCTCACGCGCGCCCAGGACCGCCAGCAGGTGGCCGATGCCGTGCGTCGCCAGGGCGGCGTCGATTGCGTGATCAATGCCGCCGGGATTAACCAGTTCAGCCTGCTCGAGCAGCAGAGCGAGGATGCCATCGCGCGGCTGATCGGCGTCAACGTCACCGCCACGCTGCAGCTGACCCACCTGCTGCTGCCGCTGCTGCGCCAGCAGCCGCGGGCACTGCTGGTCAACCTCGGCTCGACCTTCGGTTCGATCGGCTTTCCCGGCTTTACCGCCTACTGCGCCAGCAAGTTCGCCCTGCGCGGCTTCTCCGAAGCGCTGCGCCGTGAACTCGCCGACAGCCGCATCAAGGTGCTCTACATCGCGCCCCGGGCCACGCGCACGGCGATGAACAGTGCCCAGGTGGTGGCGATGAACGACGCGCTGAAAGTTGAGATGGACGACCCGCAGCAGGTCGCCGAGGAAATCCTGCGGGCCATCGTCCGCGAGCGCGAGGAGCTGTACCTGGGCTGGCCGGAAAAGCTCTTCGTGCGCCTCAACGGCATCCTCCCGCGGCTGGTCGACCAGGCGCTGCGCAAGCAGCTGCCGGTGGTCAAGCGCTTCGCCGACGCCGACCGCCCGCGCACCCCGCCGCCCCGTTCAGATACCCTGCCCGGAGATTCCCGATGACCCGCCACCCGTTACTGATCGCCGCATTGCTGCTGACGCTCGGCCAGCCCGCGCTGGCTCTGGAGCCTGCCGGTGCGCAGGCATTGCACACCCTCCAGCAGCGCTGGGCCGAGATCAACTACCAGACCCCCGAGGCAAAGCGCGAGGCGGCCTTCGCCAAACTCGCCGACGAGGCGAAACAGGCCGTGGCCGCCGAGCCGAACGCCGCCGAACTGCACATCTGGCACGGCATCGTGCTGAGCACCTGGGCCGGCGCCAAGGGCGGCCTCGGCGCACTGGGCCTGGTCAAGCAGGCCAAGGCCGAGTTCGAGCAGGCCATCGAGCTCGACCCGAACGCGCTCGATGGCTCGGCCTACACCAGCCTGGCGAGCCTCTACTACCAGGTGCCCGGCTGGCCGATCGGCTTCGGCGATGACGACAAGGCCGAAGCGCTGTTCAAGCAGGCCCTGGCGCTGAACCCGAACGGCATCGACCCGAACTATTTCCACGGCGACTTCCTGCTGCGCCAGAAGCGCTACGGCGAAGCCCGCGTCGCGCTGCGCAAGGCGCTCGCCGCGCCGCCACGGCCCGGCCGCGAGACGGCCGACGCCGGGCGCCGCGAAGAGGCCCAGCGGTTGCTCGACGAGGTCGAGACCAAGCTGCGCTGATCGCCGTCGTGGCGGCTGCCCTGGCGGACCGCCCCCCCTCCCCGGCCGCCCCCGGCCGCTGCCATACTCCGCCAGACAAGGGCGCGCCCGGCGCGCCCGCCTGGCTGTTCACCCTTCAGGAGATCACATGCGCCTATTGCTGGTGGAAGACGACCCGGCGCTCGGCGAAGGTATCCGCACCGCGCTCAAGCCCGAAGGCTATACCGTCGACTGGCTGCAGGATGGCGCCAGCGCCTTGCATGCGCTGACCCACGAGAGCTTCGACCTCGCCGTGCTTGACTTCGGTCTGCCGCGACTCGACGGGCTCGAGGTGCTCCGGCGTCTGCGCGCCGAGGCCAATCCGGTGCCGGTGCTGGTGCTCACCGCGCGCGATGCCACCGCCGACCGCATCGCCGGGCTCGATGCCGGGGCCGATGACTACCTGGTCAAACCCTTCGATGTCGCCGAACTCAAGGCGCGCCTGCGTGCGCTGCTGCGGCGCAGCTTCAACCGGGCAGAGCCGGTGCTGGCCTACCGCGACATCCTGCTCGATCCGGTCAACCAGCAGGTCAGCTACCAGGGCAACCCGGTCAACCTGCCGCGCAAGGAATTCGTCCTGCTCCACGAACTGCTGGCCCAGCCCGGCCGGGTGCTGACTCGCGACAAGCTGCAGCAGGTGCTCTATGGCTGGGACGAGGACGTCGAGAGCAATGCGCTGGAAGTGCACATCCATCACCTGCGCAAGAAATTCTTTCCCGAGCTGATCCGCACCGTGCGCGGCGTCGGTTATCTGGTGGACAAGTGATGCTGCGGCGCTCGATCCGCAGCCGCACCCTGGCGCTGGTGGTCGGCACGCTGGTGCTGTCGCTGTCGCTGATCTCCTGGCAGAGCTACCGCGACGCTCGCCACGAGACCGAGGAGCTGTTCGATGCGCAACTGGCGCACAGCGCGCGGCTGGTTCAGGGCCTGGTGGTACGCGATCTCGACAGCGAAGCGCGCCGCCGCCTGCAGCAGGCGCTCGACGAGGCGGCCAGTGTCGGTCGCGGGCCGCCTGGCCACGCCTACGAAAGCAAGCTGGGCTTCAAGGTGTTCGATCGCCAGGGGCAGCTGTTGCTGCAGTCGGCTGGCGCTCCGGAGGGTGAGTTGCGCCAGCTGCTCGATGCCAGCGGCCAGCCGGCCGACAGCGACCTGAGCGAGCCCTTCGCCGGGCTTGCCGCCGGTTATCACGACGTACGCCTCGGCCCGCATCTCTGGCGGCTGTTCCTGCTGCACGACGCGCAGGACGACCTGTGGATCCTGGTCGGCGAGCGCGGCGACGTGCGCGGCGAACTGGTTGGCAAGATCGCCCGCCGCAGCCTGATGCCCGATCTGCTCGGCCTGCCACTGCTCGCCCTGCTGCTCTGGCTCGCGGTGGGCTGGGGCCTGCGCCCGCTGGCGCGCATGGCCGAGCTGCTGCGCAACCGCGACCCGCAGCACCTCGCGCCGCTGCTGCTGGCGCCGTTGCCACGCGAGCTGGAGCCGGTCGCCGCCTCGCTCAACCGGCTGCTGCAGCAGGTCCACCAGCTGCTTGAGCGCGAGAAGCGCTTTATCGCCGACGCCGCCCACGAGCTGCGCACGCCGCTGGCGGTGCTGCGCATTCATGCGCAGAACGCGCTGCAGGCCGAACAGCAGGAGGACCGCGAACAGGCGCTGCAACAGCTCCTGGCAGGGGTCGACCGCACCACCCGTGTGGTCGCCCAGCTGCTCACGCTGGCCCGCCTGGAACCCAGCGCGCAACGCCTGCGCCTCGAAGCGCTGGACCTGCTCCCGCTGTGCCGCGAAACGCTCGCCGAACTGACCCCCTTGGCGCTGGCGCGCGGCCAGGAACTCACGCTCGAGGCGGACGAAAGCGCCGACTACCAGCTCACCGGCGACGCCGCCGCGCTGAGCACCCTGCTGCAGAATCTGGTCAGCAATGCGCTGCAGTACACGCCGGCCGGCGGGCAGATCCAGGTCGGCCTGCAGGCAACGGACGATGCCATCATGCTGCGGGTGGACGACAGCGGCCCCGGCGTCCCGGTCGAGCAGCGCGACAAGCTGTTCGAACGCTTCTACCGTCAGGGCGACGGCCAGGGCGCCGGGCTCGGGCTGGCCATCGTCGCGCGCATCGTCGAGCTGCACGGCGCCAGCATCCAGTTGACCGAGTCGCCGCTTGGCGGCCTGCAGGCGGGCGTACGGCTACCGCGACAGCTCGCCGCAGTACAGTCGGTCGCTCGCTAAGCTTCGCTTAAGCTGGACGCTCTAGACTGTCGGCATTCCCCTACATGGAGTGCGTGAAATGTCCGCTTCGAACCCCGTGGCGCGCTACGGCCGCCTGAATATCGCCCTGCACTGGCTGATGGTGCTGCTGATCGCCGGCGTCTACGCCACCATCGAGCTCAAGGGCAATTTCCCCAAGGGCAGCGAACCGCGCGAGCTGCTCAAGCAGTGGCATTTCATGCTCGGCCTGACGATCTTCGGACTGGTCTGGCTGCGCCTGATCGCGCGCCTGCTGAACCCGGCACCGGGCGCGGTTGCCGGTGCAGCCGGCTGGGAAACTGCCCTGGCCAAGCTGGTCCACCTGGCGCTGTACGGCCTGATGATCGGTCTGCCGCTGCTCGGCTGGCTGACCCTGAGCGCCGCGGGCAAGCCGATTCCGTTCTTCGGCCTCGAGTTGCCGGCACTGATAGGCGCCGACAAGGCCCTGGCGGGGGAGATCAAGGAAATCCACGAGACCCTGGCGGTCGCCGGCTACTGGCTGATCGGCCTGCACGCGGTGGCAGCACTGTTCCACCATTACGTGCGGCGCGACGATGTGCTCAAGCGCATGCTGCCGCAGCGCCCATAACGCCTGATCGGCGACTGACGAAGACGCCCGGCGACCGCAGTCACCGGGCGTCTTTTCGTTCAGGCCAGCAGTTCGCTGAACGGCAGGTACTCGATCTGCTCACCGGCTTCCAGCGTGCGCTGGCAGTCGACGATGGCCAGGCCTTCGGCCCAGGTGGCCGAGGTCAGCATGGCCGAGCCCTGGCGTGGAAACAGGCGGACCTGCAACTGACCATCCACCGCCTCCAGCCGCGCGCGCAGATACTGCCGGCGCACGTTGGCCTTGCGCCAGGCGAAGCCGGCGGGCAGGCGCAGCGGCTGGACGTCCCCCTGCGTGCAACCTTGCGCTCGCAACAGGAATGGCCGCGCTACCACCAGCGAAGTGACCAGCGCCGCGGCAGGGTTGCCCGGCAGGCCAATCCACGGCGTGCCGTTGACCTCGCCAAAGGCCAGCGGCTTGCCCGGCTGGATCGCCAGACGCCACAGGTGCAGCTCGCCCAATTCGCGAATCGCCTGCTTGAGGTGATCCTCCTCACCCACCGAAACACCGCCCGAGGTGATGATCAGGTCGAAGCGGCTCGCCGCATCGGCCAGCGCGTCGCGGCTGGCGCCCAGATCGTCGATCAGGATCGGGTAGTCGTGCACTTCGCAGCCGAGGCTCTGCAACACGCCGAGCAGGCTGTAGCGGTTGGAGTTGTAGATCTGCCCGGCGTCCAGCGGCTCGCCCGGCTCGCGCAGTTCGTTGCCGCTGGACAGCAGCGCCACGCGCAGACGCCGGTACACCTTCACCCGCGCCACGCCGAAGGTCGCCAGTAGGCCGAGCTCCTGCGGGCGCAGACGCTTGCCGGCGTCGATCAGACGCTCGCCAGCCGCGGTTTCCTCACCCAGGCAGCGCACGTTGTCACCGGCGTTCACCGCCGGCAGCCAGATGCGATCGCCTTCGATACGGCAGTTTTCCTGCGCCACCACGGCGTCCGCGCCCGGCGGCAACGGCGCGCCGGTGAAAATGCGCACCGCATGCCCGGCCGGCAGCTGCTGACTGGCGGCGTCGCCGGCGGCGATGCGTCCGGCCAGTGGCAGCGCACCGCCCTCGGCCGGCAGATCGGCGGCGCGCAGGGCATAGCCGTCCATCGCGCTATTGTCCCAGGGGGGCACCGGAAAGCTGGCATCCAGCGGCTCGGCGAGCACGCGACCGAGGGCATCGCGCAGCGCGACCTCTTCCACCGCGGGCGGCGCCGGCACCCGCGCCAGCAGCTCGGCAATGGCGTCGTCGACCGGCTTCAGCCCGCCGGTATCGCAGCCGCAGCCGCTCATGAGCGTGGCCCGCAGTTGTCCACCGCGGCCGCCTTCAGGTGCGGGACGAAGTTGCAGGGTTTGGTACGGCTGTCCAGCTGCTCGACAAGAATCTTGTTCCAGGCGGTGCGGCAGGCGTTGGTCGAGCCCGGCAGGCAGCAGACCAGCGTGCCGTTGCTCATCCCGGCCAGCGCGCGGGACTGCACGGTGGAGGTGCCGATCTCGCCCAGCGATACATGACGGAACAGTTCGCCGAAGCCATCGACGTCCTTGTCCAGCAGCGGCTGTACGGCCTGCGGGGTGTTGTCACGGGCGGTGAAGCCGGTGCCGCCGGTGATCAGCACCACCTGCACGTTTTCACTGGCGATCCAGCTGCACACCCGGGCGCGGATCTGCCAGATGTCGTCCTTGACGATGGCCCGTTCGGCCAGCGTATGGCCTGCGCTCTGCAGACCGTCGATCAGCGCCTGGCCGGAGGTGTCGGTGTCCAGGTTGCGGGTATCGCTCACCGTGAGCACGGCGATGTTCAGAGGCTGGAATTCGGTGTTGGACAGGTGAGCCATGGCTCGAAACTCCCTTGAAGATGTGTGCGCAGGCTGCACCGGCGCCGCGGACCAGCCCATTCCCCGTTGGAGGTAGGCGCGCGGCAGGCGGTGCCGGCAGGTCGACCAACGCGCATGGCGTTGGTCAGCGAGCGTTGCGACAAGCCCGACTGCAACGCAGCGGGGCATGGGTCAGACCGACAGTGCCGGCCGATGGTAGCGAATAAAACGGTCGGCCCGCAGCCCGTTCGGCGCGGGCAGTCAACCGCCGCTGGCGTTCATGAAGCGCAATACCTGGACCTCGCCGCCGCTGGAGAATTCGTGGCGCAGCGGTTTGCGTTGCAGCGCGGCGTGAATGGCGTCGATCACCGGCTGGTCGCTGGTCGGGTGGCGGCGCAGTAGTGCACGCAGGTCGATGGAATGCTCGTGGCCCAGGCACAGCAGCAGGCGCCCTTCCACGGTCAGCCGCACGCGGTTGCAGGTGGCGCAGAAGTTGTGCGAATGCGGCGAGATGAAGCCGATGCGCGTCTGCGGGTGCTCCGGCAGGCGCACATAGCGCGCCGGCCCGCCGCTCTGCTCGGCCGAATCGATCAGCGCGTGACGCTCGGCGATCAGCGCCTTGACCTCGTCGCTGGAGCAGAAGCTCTCGCCGCGCGAACGGCCGACATCGCCCAGCGGCATTTCCTCGATGAAGCTCAGGTCCAGCCCGCCGGCGATGGCGAAGTCCACCAGGTCGGCGACTTCCTCGGCATTGCGGCCCTTCATCACCACGGCATTGAGCTTGATCCGCTCGAAGCCGGCGGCGCGCGCGGCATTGATGCCGTCGAGCACCTGCTGCAGCTGGCCGGTGCGGGTAATGGCGTGGAATTTCTCGGCGTCCAGGCTATCCAGGCTGATGTTCAGCCGCTTGACCCCGGCCCGTGCCAGCGGTGCGGCGAGCCTGACCAGCTGCGAGCCGTTGGTGGTCATCACCAGTTCACGCAGACCGGGCAAGGCCGCGATGCGCTCGCAGAGACCGACGATGCCCTGGCGTACCAGCGGCTCGCCGCCGGTGAGGCGGATCTTCTTCACGCCCAGCCCGACGAAGATGCGCGCGATGCGCTCCAGCTCTTCCAGACCGAGCACCTGCTGGCGCGGCAGGAAGGTCATGTCCTCGGCCATGCAGTAGACGCAGCGGAAGTCGCAGCGGTCGGTGACCGACATGCGCAGGTAGTCGATCTGGCGGTTGTGGGCATCGCGTAGTTGAGTCATCGATAACACCTCTGAAGCCTCGTAGGGTGGATGACACTTTTTCATCCACCGTGGGCCCCGCGCGGTGGGTGGTGAAGCATCATCCACCCGACGCAGGGCCAAGCCGCCGTCATTGCATCAGTGGCGTTTCCGCGCCCTGCAGGTGGATGCCCTCGATGTTCGCCGCCCCCACCAGGTTCTGCAGGTACTGGCTGACGCCGATCTGCCAGACACGCTGGTTGAGTTCGGCGCGAATCGTTCCGGCGACGATCTCGTAGGGCAATTGCTCGCCCTCGATACGCTGGTCGACGAACACCAGGTGGTAGCCATAGCGGCTTTCCAGCGGCTGCTGGCAGAGGCCGACCGGCAAACGGAACAGCTGGCGCTCGAACTCCGGCACGGTCTGGCCCTTGCTGATCTGCCCAAGCGCCCCGCCCTGCTCCTTGGATGGACAGGCCGAATGCTGCAACGCGAGCTCGGCGAAGCGTTGCGGCGCCGCCTGCAGTTGCTGCAACAGGCCCAGCGCCTGTTCCCGCGCCAGGCTGCGCGCTTCGGCGTCATCCGCCGGACAGGCCAGCAGGATGTGCCGCGCGGCCAGCAGCGGCGCGCTGAAGAAGCGCTGACGGTTGCCGTTGTAGTACTGCTGACAGGCCGCCTCGTCGGCCAGCGGCAGCGGCACTTCCTGTTCGATCAGCGTGCGGGTGGCCGCTTCTTCCTCGCTTTCACCGGATTCAGCACGCACCACCAGGCCGAGTTCGGCGATGCGCTGCTGCAACAGCTCGCGCACCACCAGTGCCTGGGTCGCCAGAAAGACCGCCTCGTCGCGGCTCTCGGCGGGGTGATACTGCAATTCCTGGGCGATGGCCTGGGGCGCGATCGCCACCCCGTTGACCCGCACCCGCGGCCACTCCTGCTCGCTGCTGGCGATCAGCAGCGGCTCGCCGGAGGCCTGCTCCTCGGCGGGCTGGTGTTCTTCTTCATGCGGTAGCTCCTCGAACAGAGGGGCCTCGGCCGGCACTTCGATTTCCGGGCGGGCGCCGCCACCGCAGCCGCCACCACCCGTGCTTCCACCACATCCACAACCCATGATGATTACCTCGATAAGACGCTTGAAGCTTCGATCCGATCGGCCAGACCGGCTGACGCGTGGGGCGTCAGCCGGCAAGGGTCATACCGGGCTCTTGCTCTTTGCCGTGGCAGGCACGGCGGACGGCACGGCGGTTTCGCGTACCGGTGCTTCGTAGGTGCGCGGGCGCTGCGGACGCGGCATGGCCGGCTTGACGCCCTTCTGCCGGACGATCTGGTAGCGCCGGCCCAGGTACCACACCGGCGCGCTGACGATGTGCACCAGACGGGTGAAGGGGAACAGCACGAACAGGGTCATGCCGAGGAACACGTGCAGCTTGTAGATGACGCTGACCGACTCGATGGCGCCTGCGGCCTTGACCGGCTGCAGGGTGACCAGGCTCTGCGCCCAGGTGCCCAGCAGCACCATCACCGAACCGTCCAGGTGGCCGGTGGAGGCGACGATGGTCAGCAGACCCAGCACCAGCTGCGCCAGCAGCACGAACAGGATCATCACGTCGCTGGTGTTGGAGGTGGCCCGCACACGCGCGTCAGTCAGCCGGCGATGAATCAGCATCACCAGGCCGATCAGGCAGAGGATGCCGAAGAAGCCACCGGACACCATCGCCACGATCTGCTTTTGACCGCTGCTGATGAAGTGGTGATACAGCGCCTCGGGCATCAGCAGGCCGACAAAGTGACCGGCCAGGATGAAGATGATGCCGACATGGAACAGGTTGCTCGCCAGGCGCATGCGGTTGTTCGACAGCATCTGGCTCGAGCCGGCCTTCCAGCTGTACTGCGACAGGTCGAAGCGCGCCCAGCTGCCGATCAGGCAGATGGCCAGGGCGATGTAGGGGTAGACCCCGAACAGAAGGAAATTGAAGTTAGACATTGCGCACCTCCTGGGCGAGCGCGGCGGCCTGCCCGTCATGCTTGAAATCGGTCCAGTGCAGCGGCACCGGGCTTTCCTCGCGAGCCTTGCCCGGCCCGCTCGGCATGGATGGGCAGCGATCCTGCTGCTCGGCCTGGAGGAAGTTGACCTGCTCCTCCTCCCAGATCTTGTCCAGGGCCTCCAGCGAGTCGTCGCGCTCTTCGGCGGCAACCTGCTCCTGCAGGCCGGCCAGGGTTTCCTGCACCGGCTCGCCGGCGATCTGCAGCAGTGCGGTGAAGCACGCGGCATGCGGGCTCTCGCGCTCCTGCAGACGGGCCGCCAGCAGGGCCAGCAGATGGGCGACATCGGCCAGCCCCTCGCGGGCCTCGAGGTCTTCGCGGGTGGCGAGGTATTCGAGGTACAGCGGGATGTAGTCCGGCAGCTCGCGCACACCGATGTCGAAACCGGCCTCGGTGTACTGCGCCATCAGGTCGACCATGGCCTGGCCGCGGTCACGGGATTCGCCGTGCACGTGCTCGAACAGGAGCAGCGACAGCGCGCGGCCGCGGTCGAACAGGTCGGTGTAGCGCTCCTGCACGTCCATCAGGTCGCCTTCGCTCAGCTCGTCGAGCAGGCGGCGCAGCGCGATGCGCTGCTCCGGGCTGATCTCGCGGGCCGAGCCGATGGCCTGGGCCAGTTCGGCATGGCCGTCGCGCAGGTGCTGGTCGGGATAGTCCAGCAGCAGGGAAATCACTTTAAGGATGCGCATGGCTCAGTCCTCCCACAGCTGGACGGTCTTGATGATGTCGCGGCGGTTGGCCTTCTTCGCGCCGAACATGTTGGTGTCCGAGGCGCCCGAGCAGCCGCTGCCGAAGCTGAAGCCGCAACCGGAGCGCTCGGCGAAGGCGTCGCTCATGGCCTCTTCGCGGTGCGCGGTCGGGATCACGTAGCGGTCCTCGTAGTTGGCGATGGCCAGGTAGCGGTACATGTCCTCCACCTGAGCCACCGACAGGCCGACGCTCTCCAGCACCTTGAGATCCTGCACGCCGTCGACCTGCTCGGCGCGCTTGTAGGCACGCATGGCGAGCATGCGCTTGAGCGCCAGCTTGACCGGCTCCTCGTCGCCTGCGGTGAGCAGGTTGGCCAGATAGCGCAGCGGGATGCGCAGGCTGTCGACGTCCGGCAGCACGCCGTCCATGCTGACGTGACCGGCGCTGGCAGCGTTCTGGATCGGCGACAGCGGCGGCACGTACCACACCATCGGCAGCGTGCGGTATTCCGGGTGCAGCGGCAGGGCCAGCTTCCAGTCCACCGCCATCTTGTATACCGGCGACTTCTGCGCGGCTTCGATCACCGACATCGGAACGCCGTCGTTGAGCGCCTGCTCGATGACCTTCGGGTCGAACGGATCGAGGAATATCTCCAGCTGCTTGGCGTACAGGTCCTGCTCGTTGACGGTGCTGGCCACTTCATGGATGCGATCGGCGTCGTACAGCAGCACGCCGAGGTAGCGGATGCGGCCCACGCAGGTCTCGGCGCAGACGGTCGGCATGCCGGCCTCGATGCGCGGGAAGCAGAAGATGCACTTCTCGGATTTTCCGCTCTTCCAGTTGAAGTAGATCTTCTTGTACGGGCAGCCGCTGATGCACATGCGCCAGCCGCGGCACTTCTCCTGGTCGATGAGGACGATGCCATCCTCCTCGCGCTTGTAGATCGCACCGCTCGGGCAGGACGCGGCGCAGGCCGGGTTCAGGCAGTGCTCGCACAGGCGTGGCAGGTACATCATGAAGGTGTTTTCGTACTGGCCGTAGATGTCGGCCTGCACCTTGTCGAAGTTCTTGTCCTTGCGCCGCTTGGCGAACTCGGTACCGAGAATCTCCTCCCAGTTCGGGCCCCACTCGATCTTTTCCATGCGCTGACCGGAGATCAGCGAGCGCGGACGCGCCACCGGCTGATGCTCGGAGATCGGCGCGGTGTGCAGGTTCTGGTAGTCGAAGTCGAACGGCTCGTAGTAGTCGTCGATCGTCGGCAGGTCCGGGTTGGCGAAGATGTTCGCCAGCACGCGAAACTTGCCGCCGATCTTCGGGTTGATGGTGCCGTCGCCGTTGCGCACCCAGCCGCCCTTCCACTTGTCCTGGTTTTCCCACTCCTTCGGGTAGCCGATGCCGGGCTTGGTCTCGACGTTGTTGAACCAGGCGTATTCCATGCCTTCGCGGCTGGTCCAGACGTTCTTGCAGGTGATCGAGCAGGTGTGGCAGCCGATGCACTTGTCCAGGTTCAGGACCATGCCTACTTGTGAACGAATTTTCATTGTGCAACCTCCACAACCGGCGCCTTGATCTTCAGAGCGGGCATGGTCCGGGGACCATGCGCTGCCACCTTGGGTGAACGAATCTTCATGGCCTTATTCCTCAGATGTCTTGCGGCAGGGGTTGCGGCAGGTCGTTGCCGTTCGGGCCGTCGAGCCAGTCGACCTTGGCCATCTTGCGCACCACGACGAACTCGTCACGGTTGCAACCCACGGTGCCGTAGTAGTTGAAGCCGTACGCCTGCTGGGCGTAGCCGCCGATCATGTGGGTGGGCTTGAGCACCACACGGGTCACCGAGTTGTGGTGGCCGCCGCGGGTCTTGGTGCTCTCGGCGCCCGGCACGTTCACGATGCGTTCCTGGGCGTGGTACATCATCACCATGCCTTCCATCACGCGCTGGCTGACCACCGCGCGGGCGGTCAGGGCGCCGTTGGCGTTGAAGCACTCGATCCAGTCGTTGTCCTCGATGCCGGCCTTCTTGGCGTCGACTTCGGACATCCACACGATCGGGCCGCCACGGCTGAGGGTGAGCATGATCAGGTTGTCCGAGTAGGTGCTGTGGATGCCCCACTTCTGGTGCGGGGTGATCCAGTTCAGGACGATCTCGGGGTTGCCGTTGCTCTTCTTGCCCTTCACGTAATCGATGGTGCGGGTGTTGATCGGCGGCCGGTAGCTCATCAGCTGCTCGCCGAAGGCCTGCATCCAGGGGTGATCCTGGAAGAACTGCTGGCGACCGGTGATCGTGCGCCACGGGATCAGCTCGTGAACGTTGGTGTAGCCGGCGTTGTAGCTCACGTGCTCGTCTTCCAGGCCTGACCAGGTCGGGCTGGAGATGATTTTGCGCGGCTGCGCCTGGATGTCACGGAAGCGAATCGCCTCGTGCTCTTTGGGCAGCGCCAGGTGGCTGTGATCGCGGCCGGTGAATTCCGACAGCGCAGCCCAGGCCTTCACGGCAACGTGACCGTTGGTTTCCGGCGCCAAGCTGAGGATGACCTCGGCAGCATCGATGGCCGACTCGATCTGCGGCCGACCCTGGCTGACGCCCTCGTCGCGCACCTTGTAGTTCAGCTCGCCGAGGAAATCGACCTCATGCTGGGTGTTCCAGTTGATGCCCTTGCCGCCGTTGCCGAGCTTGTCCAGCAGCGGGCCGAGAGAGGTGAACTTCTTGTAGGTGTTCGGGTAGTCGCGCTCGACCACCGCCATGTTCGGGCAGTTCTTGCCCGGCTGCGGATCGACGCCAGCGGTCTTCCAGTCGGTACCGCCGAACGGCTGCGCCAGTTCGCCGGGGCTGTCGTGCAGGAGCGGCACGGTGACCAGGTCCTTTTCCACGCCCAGCTGACCTTCGGCCATCTTCGAGAACGCCTTGGCGATGCCTTTGTAGATCTCCCAGTCGGAACGGGCTTCCCAGGCCGGATCGATGGCGGCCGACAGCGGATGGATGAAGGGGTGCATGTCCGAGGTGTTCATGTCGTCCTTCTCGTACCAGGTCGCGGTCGGCAGAACGATGTCGGAGTACACGCAGGTCGAGGACATGCGGAAGTCGAGGGTGGTGACCAGGTCGAGCTTGCCGATGGCGCCCTCGTCCTGCCATTCGGCCTCGAGCGGCTTGAAGCCGTCGCGCTTGCCGAGGTCCTCGTTCATCACGCCGTTCTTGGTGCCCAGGAGGTACTTGAGCATGTACTCGTGGCCCTTGCCCGAGCTGCCCAGGAGGTTGGAGCGCCAGACGAACATGTTGCGCGGGAAGTTATCCGGATTGTCCGGCTGTTCGCAGGCGAACTTCAGTGAGCCGTCCTTGAGCGACTGGGTGACGTAGTCCACCGGCGACATGCCGGCCGCTTCGGCGTCACGGCAGATCTGCAGCGGGTTGCGATTGAGCTGCGGTGCGCTCGGCAGCCAGCCGGCACGTTCGGCGCGGATGTTGTAGTCGAGCATGTGCTCGGGGAACTGCGACTTGTCGGCCAGCGGCGAGAGCACCTCGTGGATGCTCATCTTCTCGTGGCGCCACTGCGAGCTGTGGTTGTAGAAGAAGCTGGTGCCATTCATCTGGCGCGGCGGACGGCTCCAGTCGAGGCCGAAGGCCAGCGGCAGCCAGCCACACTGCGGACGCAGCTTTTCCTGACCCACGTAGTGCGCCCAGCCGCCACCGGTCTGACCGACGCAACCGCACAACATCAGCATGTTGATCAGGCCGCGGTAGTTCATGTCCATGTGGTACCAGTGGTTCATCGCCGCACCGACGATGATCATGGACCGACCATGGGTCTTGTCGGCGTTGTCGGCGAATTCACGGGCGATCTGGATGGCCTTCTCGCGGGAGACGCCAGTGATGGCTTCCTGCCAGGCCGGGGTGCCGGGCACGCTGGCGTCGTCGTAGCTGGAAGCGACGTTGGCGCCACCCAGACCACGGTCGATACCCAGGTTGGCGGCCATCAGGTCGAACACGGTGGCGACCTTGGTGGTGCTGCCGTCGGCCAGGGTGATGGTGCGGACCGGCACGCGGCGCAGCTGGATGCTTTCGCCTTCGGCGTGCTGGAAGTGCTCGTGGAGGATGCCGCCGAAGTACGGGAAGGCGACCTCGGCCGTCTCGCCGCCCTCGATCTGGGTCAGGGAGAGGTCGACATCACGACCGTCCTTGCCTTCGCGGGCCTCGATGTTCCACTTGCCCTTCTCGCCCCAGCGGTAGCCGATCGAACCCAGCGGCGAAACCAGCTCGCCGGTGCTGCCGTCGACGGCGATGGTCTTCCACTCGGGATTGTTTTCCTGGCCGAGGTTGTCGGCCAGGTCGGAGGCGCGCAGGAAGCGGTCGGCGATGTAGCTGCCGTCCTTCTCGTTCAGGCGCACCAGCACCGGCAGGTCGGTGTAGCGCTTGGCGTAGTCGCGGAAGTACTCGCTCGGCTTCTCCAGGTGGAATTCCTTGAAGATGACGTGGGCGAAGGCCTGGGCCAGCGCGGCGTCGGTGCCCTGCTTGGGGTTGAGCCAGAGGTCGGTGAGCTTGGCGACTTCGGCGTAGTCCGGGGTGATGGCGACAGTCTTGGTGCCCTTGTAGCGGACCTCGGTGAAGAAGTGAGCGTCCGGCGTACGGGTCTGCGGGACGTTGGAGCCCCAGGCGATGATGTAGTTGGAGTTGTACCAGTCGGCCGATTCCGGCACGTCGGTCTGCTCGCCCCAGATCTGCGGCGAGGCCGGCGGCAGGTCGCAGTACCAGTCGTAGAACGACAGGCACACGCCGCCGATCAGCGACAGGTAACGGCTACCGGCCGCGTAGGAAACCATGGACATGGCCGGGATCGGCGAGAAGCCGATGACGCGGTCCGGACCGTACTGCTTGACGGTGTAGACGTTGGCCGCGGCGATGATCTCGTTGACTTCGTCCCAGCTGGAGCGGATGAAGCCACCCATGCCGCGCTTGCTCTTGTAGGACTCGGCCTTGGCCTTGTCCTCGACGATGCTGGCCCAGGCGTCCACCGGGGTCATGTTGCGCCGCGCTTCACGCCAGAGTTTCAGCAGTGGCTTGCGCACCTTCGGGTACTTCAGGCGGTTGGCGCTGTAGATGTACCAGCTGTAGCTGGCACCGCGCGGGCAGCCGCGCGGCTCGTGGTTGGGCAGGTCGTTGCGGGTGCGCGGGTAATCGGTCTGCTGGGTTTCCCAGGTGATCAGGCCGTTCTTCACGTAGATCTTCCAGGAGCAGGAACCGGTGCAGTTCACGCCGTGGGTCGAGCGCACGATCTTGTCGTACTGCCAGCGCGAGCGGTAGACGTTCTCCCAGTCGCGGGGTTCGATGCGGGTTTCGCCATGACCATCGGCGAACTCGCCTTGCTTCCTGTTGAAGAAGCGCAGTTGATCGAGCAAGTGGCTCATTGGTTTCTCTCCTCACTCCGGTTGCGAACCACTGGCCCGACCGGTCGGCTTATCAATCTCGGCTTGCGCCAGCCGGGGTGGCTGGCGCATTCGTTCGGTGAAATTTCAGGACGCGAGCTTCTGGCGGGCCTCCAGCTCGCGGTCGACGCTGGACACGTAGTACTCGTCGGAGAACGCGCCCTCGGGCTCCTTCAGCCAGAGCAGGCAGAGCCCAAAGCTGACGAAGGCACCGGCGGCGATCACCATGAAGAACTGCGAGGGGGTCACGAAGGTGTAGAGGGTCAGGTAGCAGACGGCGCCGACGTTGCCGTAGGCCCCGGCCATGCCGGATATCTGCCCGGTGACGCGGCGCTTGATCGAGGGGATGATCCCGAAGGTCGCACCCTCGGCGCCCTGGACGAACATCGAGCAGGCCACGGTAATCGCGACAGCGACGATCAGCGGCCAGGCGGCGTTCATCAGCCCCATCAGGAAGAAGCCGACGGCGATGCCGAGCATGTAGGCGAGCATGACGAAGCGGCGGTTGCCGAAGCGGTCGGAGACCAGCCCGCCCATCGGCCGCGCCACCAGGTTCACGAAGGCGAAGGAGGCGGCGATGATGCCGGCGGTGGTCGGCGTCAGCCCCCAGGTCTGCTCGAAGAACATCGGCAGCATCGAGACCACCGCCAGCTCCGCGCCGAAGTTGGCGAAGTAGGTGGAGTTCAGCGCGGCCACGGTGTTGAAGGGGTACTTGTCGTCTTCCGGCACGCCCTTTTTCAGGATCGGCACGTTGACCCGCAGGATCTGCACGATCTGGAAGACCACCACCAGCGCGATCACCGCGTAGCTGATCAGCGCGCCGGTGGAACCCAGGTAGCCCAGCTTCTCGATGCGCCAGACCAGGATGCCGAGCACGCCGACCATGGGAATGGTCCAGATGATCAGCTTGATCATGTCGGCCCAGGTGCTGACTTCCAGCGCGCTGGCCTTGTGTGGCTTGCGGTGCACGGTGCCGGCCGGACCGTCGGTGAGGGCGAACCAGTAGTACACACCGTAGACGGCCATAATGATCGCCGAGCTGGCGATCGCCCAGCGCCAGCCTTCCGGGCCACCGAAGGCATGGATGGCGATGGCCGGCAGGCTCATGGCGGCGGCGGCGGAACCGAAGTTGCCCCAACCGGCGTAGAAGCCTTCGGCGAAACCGATGTCCTTGGGCTTGAACCACATGGCGGTCATGTGGATGCCGACCACGAAGCTGGCGCCGATGGAGCTGAGGATCAGGCGCGAGACCAGCAGCTGGGTGCGGCTGTCACCGAAGGCGAAGAACAGGGCCGGGATCGCCATGACCACCAGCAGCACCGAGAACACCCGACGCGGGCCCCAGTGGTCGAGCGCCATGCCGACCAGGATGCGCGCCGGGATGGTCAGCGCCACGTTGGCGATGGCGAACAGCTTGAGGTCTTCGGGCGTCAGCCAGTTCACGCTTTTCAGCATGCTCGAGGCCAGCGGCGCCATGCCGAACCAGACGAAGAAACAGATGTAGAAGGCGATCCAGGTCAGGTGCAGGGCCCGGATCTCGGGGCGCTTCCATTCGAACAGCGTAGAAACTCTCATGATGAGCTCCTCACTCAGGGGCAGGCTTGAATCAGGACCGGGCAAGGCGCCCGGCGGGCCAGGAAGGCGCTGACGCTGCCGAAGGTCATGTAGTCGAGCTCATCGACCAGCAGATTCAGCGAGCGGGAAATGAAGCCGCCGTCCGGTTCGTTTGAATGTCGCGCGATGACCAGCAGGTCCGGCTTCTTGTGCTCGGCAGCCTTGAGGATCATCTTGCGGGCGTCGCCTTCGGCGAGGATCACGTCGACGTCCAGGCCGAAGGCGCTGACCTTGGCCGCCGCCTCCTGCAGGAAGGCCTGGAATTCGCGACGCTCGCGCTCGTACAGCTCGACCGCCGAATCGCTGGTGTCACGGGTCTCTTCCACCACGCCGATCAGCATGATCAGCGGTTTCAGCGGACCGAACATCTCGAGCGTGGCGTCCAGCGCTTTGCGGGCGTTACGCGAGTTGTCGTAGGCAATCATGATGTTCATGGCAGCTCTCCAGACTCAGGGGTTCTTCACGTAGGCGTTGGGGCGCAGGTAGAACCACCAGTTGAGGATCAGGCACAGCGCGTAGAACACCGCGAAGCCGTACATCGCCACTTCGGGGGTACCGGCCTTGACCTGCTCGCCGATCACGATGGGGGCGACGAAGGAGCCGTAGGCGGCGACGGCGGAGGTCCAGCCGAGGACCGGGCCGGCCTTCTCGCGGTCGTAGATCACGCCGATGGTGCGGAAGGTGGAGCCGTTGCCGATGCCGCTGGCAGCGAACAGCACCAGGAAGAGCACCAGGAAGAGGAAGAAGTACTCCTCGGGCTGGGCCGAGCCGTAGGCCTGGTGCATCACGTAGCCGGCGGCGACCGAGGCGATGACCATCACCACCGAGATCACCTGGGTAACGATGGAGCCGCCGACCTTGTCGGAGATCCAGCCGCCCAGCGGACGGATCAGGGCGCCGATGAAGGGGCCGATCCAGGCGTAGGTCAGTGCGCTCGGTGCGTTGGGGTTGGCGACGCGGGTGATGGTGCCGTCGGCGGCCACTTCGTTCATGAAGCCGAAGATCACCGTGATCGACAGCGGCAGCGCCATGGAGAAGCCGATGAACGAGCCGAAGGTCAGGATGTAGAGGATGCTCATCGACCAGGTGTGCTTGTCGCTGAAGATGGTGAACTGACGCTTGATGTTCGGCTTGATGCTGCCCGGCAGCATGCGCAGCATGCCGAGGGTCAGGCCGATGGTGAGCAGCATCACGCCCCACATGTTCAGCACGCCGAGGCCGGTCGGTGCAGGCAGGTAGAGGTACAGGCCGAGGGCGGCGGCGACGAAGGCCACGGCGTAGAGGCCGAGAATCTTGCCGAAGGCGTTCAGCGGGTAACCCGGTGTTGGCGAGATCACCAGCAGGTTGTTCATGCCGAACCAGCCGGCGAAGGCCAGCGGGACGAGGAACAGCAGCCAGACCCAGCCGGCGTTCTGAATCCAGGTTTCGGTACCGGCAGAGATCTTGCCGATCAGCGTGCCGCTGTCCTTGATCAGCTCCATCGGCGCACCGGCCACCGCGCCGAACACACCGGCGGTCATCACCAGCGGGATGAGGATCTGCATGGTGGTCACGCCGAAGTTACCGAGGCCGGCGTTCAGGCCCAGGGCCAGGCCCTGCTGGTTCTTCGGGAAGAAGGTGCTGATGTTGCTCATCGAGCAGGCGAAGTTGCCGCCACCGATGCCGGAGAGGAAGGCCAGCAGCTGGAACACCCACAGTGGGGTGTCCTGGCTCTGCAGCGCGATGCCGGCGCCGGCGGCCGGGATCATCAGCAGGGCGGTGGTCAGGAAGATGGTGTTGCGCCCGCCGGCGATGCGGATCATGAACGATGCCGGGATACGCAGCGTGGCGCCGGTGAGACCGGCGATGGCGGTCAGGGTGAACAGTTCGGCCGGCTCGAAGGGAAAGCCCAGATTGAGCATCTGCACCGTGACGATGCCCCACATCAGCCAGATGGCGAAGCCCATCAACAGACTCGGGATGGAAATCCAGAGGTTGCGATTGGCGACCCGCTTGCCGGTGGTGTCCCAAAATATCTGGTCCTCCACGTCCCACTTTTCGATATTGCTCATGGTCGATCCTCTTGGCGCCAAGGCCCTGCTGACAAACGCAGCGGGGTCAGGAATGGCTCGCACGCTAAGCGGAGGGGACCGTCCCGAATTTGACTCCGGTCAATACACGACAGGTGGCAATTTGCTTTGGGGTACCTTTCTACCTCTTTCGGGATATTCCGATTTTCACGATAAAAATCATTACTTATCAATAAGTTAAGCAACCATCAAACAACCGGTTGTGGCACCAGGCATAACCCCGAAAGCATTGGGAGTACACCCCTCACCATGGCAAGCGAATGCCGCAAGGCGCAGAATGCGTCATCGCCGCCCGACGAGCCGACCATGCCCCAATCCGAACGAGACCAGCTCTCCACGCGCCACTCGATCGTGTTCAACACGCTGGTGGCGTTCGTGGTGATCATCGGTTTTTCCCTGGTCAGCATGCTGGCCAGCCTGTACCTGGCCGACGCGCTGGAAGGTGATGCCGAAGCCATCAACCAGGCCGGCAGCCTGCGCATGCAGGCCTACCGCCTGGCCTTCACCGCCGAGCATGGTCCGCAGGCGCTGCTCGAAGAGCGCATCGACATTCTGGAGCGCACGCTGCGCTCGGCGTCGCTGCGCTCTGCCCTGCACCGCCATGGCGACACGCCTTTGCCGGGCCTGCATGGCGGCGTGCTGCAGCACTGGCAGGAGCGCATGCGCCCGCTGCTCGACGCCCAGCCGCCGCGGCTGGACGATTACCGTCGCGAGGCCCCGGAATTCGTCAGTGAGCTGGACGTGTTCGTGCGCACCCTGCAGGAAGCCTCGGAAGGCAAGCTCGGGGTGATCCGTGCGCTGCAGGCCGGCACCCTGTTCATCATCGTGCTGATCGCCTTCGTGCTGATCTACGGGCTGCACAACAACCTGGCCACCCCGCTGCGCAGCCTGACCAAGATGGCCCGCGACATCGGCAAGGGGGATTTCAGCGGCCGCGTGGAAATCCCCGGCGACACCGAACTGAGCCTGCTGGCGCGCACGCTCAACCAGATGAGCCAGGAACTCGCCGGCCTCTATGCCGAGATGGAGCAGAAGGTCGACGACAAGACCGCCGCGCTGACCCGCAGCAACGCCACCTTGCAGCTGCTGTTCAACAGTGCCCGGATGCTCTACAGCCAACCGGACGACCCCTCGCTGATGATGGGTTCGCTGCTCACCAAGGTGCAGGAAGTCCTCGATACCGGGCCGATCTCGCTGTGCCTGAACCGCTCCGCGGAGGCCGGCAGCCACACGGCGATGACCTCCAGAGACCTGCAGCCGCCGGATTACTGCAAGCTGCCTCAGTGCGAGGTGTGCCCGGTCAACCAGAGCGGGCGACTGCCCAGCGGAGAGGAACTGGTCACCTTCGAGCTGCGCTCCGGACAGGACGATCTCGGCTCGCTGCGCGTCGCCCATCCCGCCGGCGAGCCGCTGGAGTCCTGGCAGACCCTGCTGCTGACGACATTGGCCGATCTGTTCGCCGCTTCCCTGAGCCTGGCGCAGCTGGGGCAGAAGCAGGCCCGACTGGCGCTGATGGAAGAACGTGCGGTGATCGCCCGCGAGCTGCACGATTCGCTGGCCCAGGCGCTGTCCGCACAGAAGCTGCAACTGGCGCGTCTGAAGCGGCTGATGCAGAAGGAAAGCGGTCAGGCGCAGCTGGATGACAGCGTGCAGCAGATCGACCGCGGACTGAATTCGGCGTACCGCCAGCTGCGCGAGCTGCTCACCACCTTCCGCATCAAGGTCAACGAACCGGGGCTCAAGCCGGCACTGCAGGCCACCATCGAGGAGTTCGGCGCCAACTCCGGGCTGCGCATCGAGAGCGACTTCCAGCTGGACCACTGCCCACTGACGCCCAACGAGGAAGTGCACTGCCTGCAGATCATCCGCGAGGCGCTGAGCAACGTGGTCAAGCACGCCGAGGCCGAGCATTGCTGGCTGCGCCTGACCCAGGACGGCATCGGCACCATCAACGTCGAGATCGAGGACGACGGCATCGGCATCGGCATCAGGCCCGAGGAGCAGCGCACCGGCCACTATGGCCTGATCATCCTGCGCGAGCGCGCCAACAGCCTGAATGGCAGCATCAGCATCGGGCTGCGTCCCGGCGGCGGCACCCGGGTACACCTGCGCTTCCCGCCCGCCTATCGCCACATTCCCCTGATACAGGAGCCTGTCACGCATGAACGAAGGGACAACCACACGAATCCTGCTGGTCGACGACCATCCCATGATGCGTCGGGGTCTGCGTGACCTGCTGGAGCTGGAAGACGACCTGGAGATGGTCGGCGAGGCCGGCAACGGTGAGGACGCCATCCGCCTGGCGCAGCAGATCGAACCCGACCTGATTCTGATGGACCTCAACATGCCGGGCATCGACGGCCTTGAGACCACCCGACGCATGCGCGATGCCGATATCGACGCGCGCATCATCATGTTCACCGTCTCCGACGAACAGAGCCACGTGCTCGAAGCGCTGCGCAACGGCGCCGACGGCTACCTGCTCAAGGACATGGACGCCGAGGAGCTGATCGAGCAGATCCGCATCGCCGCCACCGGACGCATGGCCCTGAGCCCGGAGCTGACCCAGGTGCTCGCCGAAGCCATCCGGGTGCGCCCCAAGCCCACCGGGCAGGTGCAGTTCTCCAGCCTGACCAAGCGCGAGAAGGAAGTGCTGCGGCAGATCGCCAAGGGCCAGAGCAACAAGATGATCGCCCGCAAGCTCGGCATCACCGAGGGCACGGTGAAGGTCCATGTGAAGAACCTGCTGCACAAGCTGGGCCTGCGCTCGCGGGTCGAGGCCGCGGTCTGGGTGCTGGAGAACGAGGCGAAAGGTTGAGCCACCGCCAATCGCTCGCATTCTGTGCGTGAGCGCGCAAGGCGCGATGCCGTGGCCGCCCCCTTGACGATCATCAATGTCATCCACGTGAAGCGCTCTATCGTCTCGTCCTCGTCGAACTGACCGGCTGGTCAGCATCGCGCCCGCCCGGACGTAAGGAGCGCCCATGTTCAAGATCCTGCTACCCACCTCCCTGCTGCTCGGCCTGCTCGCCGGCAGCCTTTCCTGCCAGGCTGCCATCAGCGACGCCGAAGCGGTCAACCGCGCCGGCATGCAGCGCATGCTCAGCCAGCGCATTGCCAAGAATTACCTGATGATCGGCACCGATACCCGCGTCGACCTCGCCGCCAGCCAGCTCGACAGCAGCATCGCCAGCCTCGAGGAAAACGCCCAGCTGCTGGGCGACTATGCGCCCAGCGACGGCATCCGCAAGGCCCTCGACGAGACTACCCAGACCTGGCACCAGTACCGCCAGCTGGCGTTGAGCCGTCCGGACCGCGAGCAGTCGGCCGAGCTGCTGCGCCTGGCCGAGCGCTTCCTCGCTCAGAGCGAGGCTCTGGTTCAGGAAATCGAGCGCCACAGCGGCAACCACGCGGCGCGCCTGGTCAACCGCAGCGGACGCCAGCGCATGCTCAGTCAACGCATCGCCATGCTCTACCTGGCCATGAGCTGGAAACTGCCGGATCAACGTCTGCGGGAGGACTTCGATGCCGCGGTCGCGGAGTTCGAGCGCGGCCTGGATGAGCTGAACAAGGCGCCGCAGAACACCGAGGCAATCAACCGCCAGCTCGAACAGATCGCCGCCCAGTGGCGCTTCGCCCGGGCCGGCTTCAGCCTCGCGGACGACTCCCGCTTCGTCCCTACGGTGATCGTCACCACCAGCGATTCGCTGCTGCGCAAGATCGAGCAGCTGACCCTGGACTACGAGCGCCTCGCCGGCAGCAGCCGCTGAGCGCGACTACCTCCTTTGCCCATAAAGAGGTATGGCTTAGGGGAAATGGGATAGCGGCACCGTGCAACCTAGCATGCCCCCATCAAAAGGAGGGGGATGGCCATGCTGACAGGCTCCGCAGTGCTCAATACGTTGCGCCGTCATCATCTGTTCCGCGGGCTGTCGGAAACGGCCCTGCAGAACATCGCCACGCACACCACGGCCAGGCATCTGCCGGCCGGTTGCACGTTGTTCCATCAGGGGGATGCGCCCGAGCATTTCCATGTGCTGATCAACGGCCAGGTCAAGCTGCACCGCGTCACCTGCGATGGCCAGGAGAAGGTCATCGAGGTGATCCGTCCGGGCGAGGCCTTCGCCGAGGCGATGCTCTTCAACAAGCTCGCCGAACATCCGCTGAGCGCTACCACGCTCAAGGAGAGCCTGGTACTCAACGTGCAGAACAGCCACTACCTGCGTCTGCTGGAGACCCAGCCGCAGCTGTGCATGCAGCTGCTCAGCAGCCTGAGCGCGCGGCTCAACCAGCGCCTGCACCAGATCGACAACCTGACCTCGTCCAACGTCTGCCAGCGCGTCGTGCGCTACCTGTTTCAGGAGCGGCAGACGGCGCGCAGCGACGTCCTCGACCTGGACCTGCCCAAGCGCCTGATCGCCTCGCAACTGGGCATCCAGCCGGAGACGCTGTCACGCATCCTGCACCGGCTGACCGATGCCGGGCTGATCGCCGTGCAGCGACGACGCATCGAGATTCTCGACCAGCACAGCCTTTCCGCCTACCTCGAGGCGGCTGCCTGAAACTCACTCGGATGGATCGCCACGACGAAACGGCTGCGCAGCCGGCTCGGCCGGGGCCGGCTCGAGCGTCGGCGGCACTTCGCCGAGCTGGAAGGGTTTCGGCGGCTCGCTGACGCGCCTGCGCGCAGCCGGCTCGATGCGCTCGGGCTCCGGCTCCGGACGCTCACGAATGACGTACCAGGCGACCGCCGCCAGGGCGGCAGCGAAGATCCGGTAGACCAGCGAGGCCAGATCGAAGCCGACCAGCTCGCCGCCATCCAGCCAGAGCGACACCAGCCGCCCGAGCACCAGTGCCGTCATGGTGATCATCAGCATCATCAGGGCCGGCCGCGCCCGCTCCGGCGCCCGCGCAGCCCAGATCAGGAACAGCGCCAGGCCCAGCTGCAGGCCGCCGTAGTAGACCCGCATATGGCTGACGGACGCGCCTTCCATCAACAGCATGCCGTTCAGATTGGCCATCTCGTAGGGGCGAAACCAGTAGGCCAGGCTGAGGCTGGCCATCACCAGTGCCTGCGCGAGCAGAACGAAACGGGCAAAACGCATCGAAAACTCTCCTGATGTGCGACTCGCTATCCCGGTTGGCATGGGACTGTGCTGCGCCCGTTTTGTTTCGCGACCGCGATGTCGACCGACCGTCCGAAAGCGTCTTACGGCGTGACAATTGCGCGCGGGGTGCGGCTTGGGAATGGCGTCGCCCCAGCGTATTCTGGGCCTCTCGCTCGTTGGAGATTCCCATGCGCCGTCTTCTGCTCGCCCCCCTCCTGTTCGCCGGTTTCGCCCAAGCGGCCGACCCCATCGCCATCGACGTCTACCGTGACCCCAACTGCGGCTGCTGCAAGGCATGGATCGAGCATCTGGAAGACAACGGCTTCGCCGTGGCCGATCACGTGGTCAACGACATGACCTCGGTGAAGATGGAGCATGGAGTACCGCACCGCCTCGGCTCCTGCCACACCGGTGTGATCGACGGCAAGTTCGTCGAAGGCCACGTGCCGGCGGCGGACATTCTCAAACTGCGCGCACAGCCTGACCTGATCGGCGCCGCGGTGCCGGGCATGCCGGTCGGCTCACCCGGCATGGAAATGGGTGAGCGCAAGGACGCCTTCCAGGTGATCGGCGTCAGCAAGCAGGGCAAGGAGAGCGTGATTTCCGAGTACCCCGGCAACTGATCGGTACCCGACAGCCAACATCCGCTGCAGCGTTTTGCCCGGTGCACGGGTCTGAGTGGAAAGCGCTGGCCGCTTCGCTGCGGCCGGCGCTCCCATCCATCCATCCGAGGGGCAACTCATGCGCTGGAATCGAGCCCGACGCAGCGACAACGTAGTGGACGCCAGAGGCCGCAGCGGCATGCGCCTGGGCGGCGGCCTCGGTCTGGGCGGCATCGCCATCGTGGTGGTGATCGGCCTGCTCTCGGGCCAGGATCCGCTGCAGATTCTCGGCCAGCTGGCCAACCAGGGCGGGCCCGCAGTCTCTCAGCAAGGCCAGCGCCCGGCTGGCGACGATCCGCAGGTGGAATTCGTCCGCGCCGTGCTTGGCGACACCGAAGACACCTGGCGCGCCCTGTTCCAGCAGAACGGCGTGCAGTACCGCGACCCGACCCTGGTGCTGTTTCGCGGCGGCGTGAACTCGGCCTGCGGCTTCGCCAGTTCGGCAGTCGGCCCGTTCTATTGCCCCGGCGATCAGCAGGTCTACCTCGACCTGCAGTTCTTCGACGAGATGGCCCGGCGCTTTTCCGCCGCCGGTGACTTTGCCCACGCCTATGTGATCGCCCATGAGGTCGGTCATCACGTGCAGACACTGCTCGGCGTTTCGCAGCAGATGCAGGCCGCCCGCCAGCGCGGTGCGCGGATGGAAGGTGACAACGGTCTGCTGGTGCGCCAGGAACTGCAGGCCGACTGCTATGCCGGCGTCTGGGCCTATCACGCCCAGCAACGCCACGACTGGCTGGAGGAAGGCGACCTGGAAGAAGCGCTGAACGCCGCCAATGCCATCGGCGACGACAACCTGCAGAAGCGCAGCCAGGGCCGCGTGGTCCCGGATGCCTTCACCCACGGCACCTCGGCGCAGCGGGTGCGCTGGTTCCGCGATGGCTTCGAGCACGGTGATCCTGCGCGCTGCGACACCTTCAAGGCGGCGCGGCTGTAGGTGCTTCCGGGCGTGCCCCCACCCTGAGGGCCGGGCACGCCTGCCAGGGCCGTTGCAATGACTGGTGGGCTTGCGCCCACCTCCAGGCGCCGATGTCCGCTCTCAGCCCAGCATGCCGTGCAGCGCACGACAATCAGGCGCGTACAGGTCGGCCAGCTCCGACCATTCATTGTGCGGCACGTTGACCAGCACCCCGCGCGCGCCGGCGGCCCTGGCGCATTCCAGGTCGAAGCGGTAGTCCCCCACCATCAGCATCGACGCCGGCGCCACGCCCCAGCGCTCCGCCAAATGCAGCAGCCCGCCCGGATGCGGCTTGGGCGGTGCCTCGTCGCGACCGAGGATGTCCTCGGGCAGAAAACAGTCGCCCATGCCCACCGCCCGCAGGGTCACCAGCGCCAGTTCGTGGGCATTGCGGGTCAGCACGCCGAGGCGGCAGCCGCGCTCGCGCAGCGCATGCAGCAGCTCGCGGGCGCCTTCGGCCGGGCGTGCGGCGTAGGCGAGTTCGCGTTCGTGCTCCAGCAGCCAGCCGCGCTTGGCGGCCGCTTCGTCGGCCGGCAGCGCAGCCAGGTGATGGAGGATGTCGTCCTCCTCGGGAATCTCCAGGGCGCGGCGGATCGCGGCGAAATCGTGCACGGCGATGGTCAGGGTGCCGTCCATGTCGAACACCCAGTGCCGCACCTCGGCGATCTTCACATCCAGTCCTCGCGCACGCGGATCAGGCCTTCCTGGGCCACCGAGGCAACCAGCTCGCCCTGGCGATTGAAGATGCTGCCACGGGCGAAGCCACGGGCATTGCCGGCCCAGGGGCTGTCGATGGAGTACAGCAGCCAGTCGTCCATCTTCACTTCGCGGTGGAACCAGATGGCATGATCGAGGCTGGCCAGCTGGATGAACTTGCTCCACGAGCTGACGCCGTGGGGCTGCAACGCGGTGCCGATAAAGCTGAAGTCCGAGGCGTAGGCGAGCAGGTACTTGTGCAGCGCCGGGCTGTCGGGCAGCGAGCCGTCGGCGCGGAACCACAGGTGGCGGACCGGTTCGATCGGCTGCGGGTTGGCCGGATCGACCAGGGTGACCGGGCGAATCTCGATGGGCTTGGGCCGGCGCAGCTTCTCCATCACACGTTCCGGCACCATCGGCGAAAGCTTGTGCAACAGCTCCCACTCGTTGGGCAGGTCGTCCGGCCCGATCACATCCGGCATCGGCAACTGGTGCTCGTAGCCCGTTTCCTCGGCCTGGAACGAGGCGATGCCGGTGAAGATGGTCTGGCCCTTCTGGATCGCGCTGACCCGTCGCGTGGTGAAGCTGCCTCCATCGCGCACGCGATCGACGTCGTACACCACCGGCTGGTGCGAGTCACCGGGACGCAGGAAATAGCCGTGCAGCGAATGCACATGGCGCTCCGGCGTCACCGTCTGGCTGGCTGCGGAGATCACCTGGCCGAGCACCTGCCCGCCGAACAGCTGGGGAAAGCCGAGGTCCTGGCTGGCGCCACGGAACAGGTTTTCCTCGATGCGTTCCAGGGTCAGCAGATTGACCAGGGCGTCGAGTATCTGGGTCATTTCGGCATCCTTGATAAGGGGGGCGGACAGGCGCGCCATGTTACGGATTTCGCCGGCAACGCTCCAGCAACAGGGCTTATTGTCGCCAATCGCCCCGCTGCAGCCGGTAGAGCAGCTGCTCGTGCAACGGGTGCCCCGCCGCCAGCTCCGGGTGGGCAAAGGACGCAGCCTGATCGGCGCGCATGCCCAGCTCCGCCACCAGCTGCTTGGCCGGCTCGTTGATCTGCGCCATGCAGGCGACCACCTCGGGCAATTGCAGGGTGACGAAGGCATGCTGCAGAACCGCCCGTGCCGCCTCGAGCACCAGGCCCTGGCCCCATTGTTCACAGGCCACGCCCCAGCGCAGCTCCACTGCCGAGCCCGGCACCGACGACGGCGCCCAGACCAGCCCGCAGTAGCCGATAAAGGCACCACTGTCCTTGCGTTCCAGCGCCCACAGGCCGAAGCCGTGCCGCAGCAGATGGAGGCGACTGCGCACCATCAGCGCGGCGCACTCATCCCGCGACAGCAGGGCCGGGTCGTAGCGCATGACTTCCGGGTCGGCGCACAGCTGCGCCAATGGCTCGAGGTCGTCGTCATGCCAGCTGCGGAGCCGCAGACGCGAGGTTTCGAGGGCGATTCGATCGACCATCCTTGCTCCTTGAGCGCGTCGACGGCCAGCCTGCATACTGCGGCGCACATCTGTCGAACACGCGTGGTTCATGTCCCTTCCCCTGGTCTATCACGACGATTACAGCCCGCCGCTGCCGCCGGGCCATCGCTTTCCCATGGAGAAGTTTCGTCTGCTGCGTGACCACCTGGTCACTCTCGGTATGACCACGGACGCAGCGCTATTGCGCCCGTCACTTTGCAGCCGCGACATCCTGACTCTGGCCCATGACGCCGATTATGTCGCGCGCTACTGCAGCGGCGAGATGGGCCGCGACGAGCTGCGCCGGCTCGGCCTGCCCTGGAGCCCGGAGCTGGCGCAGCGCACCGTGCGGGCGGTAGGCGGCTCGCTGCTGGCGGCGGAGCAGGCGCTGCAGCACGGTCTGGCCTGCCATCTGGCCGGCGGCACGCACCATGCGCATCGCGATCACGCCTCAGGCTTCTGCATCTTCAACGACCTGGCGGTGATCGCGCTGTACCTGCTGGAAAGCGGACGTGTCGGGCGCGTGCTGATCTTCGACTGCGACGTGCACCAGGGTGACGGCACCGCGCGCATCCTGGAGAACGTGCCGGATGCGGTGACCGTCTCGCTGCACTGCGAGAAGAACTTCCCCACCCGCAAGGCCCATAGCGACTGGGACATCCCGCTGCCGCCGGGCATGGGCGACGAGGCCTACCTCCAGGTCGTGCACGACACGCTGAACTACCTGCTGCCGATCTATCAGCCGGACCTGGTGCTCTATGACGCCGGCGTCGACGTCCACCGCGACGACGCCCTGGGCCTGCTCTCGCTGACCGACGCCGGACTCGCCGCGCGCGACAGCGCGGTGCTCGATCACTGCCTGGGTCGAGACATTCCCGTGGTCGGGCTGATCGGCGGCGGCTACGACAAGGACCGCGCCCTGCTCGCCCGTCGTCATGCGACCTTGCATGTCAGCGCCCACTCGGCCTGGCAGCGCCACGGGCTCGGCTGAGCAACCGTCAGCAGCTACAATGCCCGCCCCGCTCGCCTGTCCGGTTGCCACCATGCCCCAGCCCTCCTCTTTTCGCGTCGCCATCATCGGTGGTGGTCCGGCCGGCCTGATGGCCGCCGAGGTGCTCGGGCAGGCAGGCGTGAATGTCGACCTGTATGACGCCATGCCCTCGGTGGGGCGCAAGTTCCTGCTGGCCGGCGTTGGCGGCATGAACATCACCCATGCCGAGGACTACGCCGCATTCGTCAGCCGCTACGCCGAGCGCGCCGGCGACCTGCGACCGCTGCTCGATGCCTTCTCCCCGGATGCGCTGCGCGAATGGATTCACGGGCTGGGCATCGACACCTTCGTCGGCAGCTCCGGCAGGGTGTTTCCTAGCGACATGAAGGCCGCGCCCCTGCTGCGCGCCTGGCTCAAGCGCCTGCGTGAACGCGGCGTGCAGCTGCATACCCGCCAGCGCTGGCTGGGCTGGGACGAGCATGGCACGCTGCGTATCGCCGGGCCGCAAGGCGAAAGCCTGATCGAGGCGGACGCAACCCTGCTCGCCCTCGGCGGCGGCAGTTGGGCCAGACTGGGTTCGGATGGCGCCTGGGTGCCCTTGCTGCAGAACCGCGGGATCGCCATCGCGCCGCTGCAGCCGGCCAACTGTGGCTTCGAGGTAGCCGGCTGGAGCGAGCACCTGCGGGAGAAATTCGCCGGCGCGCCGCTGAAGACGGTCAGCCTGGCGTTGCCCGGCGAAGCACCGCGCAAGGGCGAGTTCGTGCTCACTGCCACGGGTATCGAGGGCAGCCTGGTCTACGCGCTCTCGGCGCCGATCCGCAACACGATCAACCGTGACGGCGCTGCCACGGTACTGCTCGACCTGCTGCCGGATCGCAACCTGACACAGATCGCCAGCGCCCTGGCCAGACCGCGGGGCTCGCAGTCCATGGCCAAGCACCTGCACCGCCAGCTGAAGCTCGACGGCGTCAAGGCGGCGCTGTTGCGCGAGCTGACCGATGCCACGACCTTCCAGGCCCCGCAGGCCCTGGCCGCCGCGATCAAGGCGCTGCCCATCCGCCTGGTCCGCCCGCGTCCGCTGGACGAGGCGATCAGCAGCGCCGGCGGCGTGCCCTTCGAGGAACTGGACGAGGATCTGATGCTGCGCCGGCTACCCGGCGTGTTCTGCGCTGGCGAAATGCTCGACTGGGAAGCGCCGACCGGTGGCTATCTGCTGACCGCCTGCTTTGCCAGCGGACGCGCCGCAGCCGAAGGCATGCTGCGCTGGCTGCGTGCCAACGTGCCGGCAAACGCGCCGCGCTGAACGGTGCGCTGCCGGCCGCACGGCCTGCTACATCTTCATCACGATACGGCCTTCGATGCGCCCGGCGCGCATGTCGTCGAAGATCTGGTTGATGTTGTCCAGGCTGTCGGTGTGGATGGTCGCCTTGACCAGGCCCTCGCCGGCGAAATCCAGCGCCTCCTGCAGATCGGCGCGGGTGCCGACGATCGAGCCGGTGATGCTGATGGCCTTGAGCACGACGTCGAAGATCGGCGTCGGGAAGTCTCCCGGCGGCAGCCCGACCAGCGCCACGGTGCCATGCCGCCGCGCCATGCCGATGGCCTGGCCGAAGGCGCTGTTGGACACCGCGGTGACCAGCACGCCGTGGGCGCCGCCGATATCGCGCTGGACCACCTCCACGGGATTCTCCGTGCGTGCGTTGATGGTCAGCTTGGCACCCAGACGCTTGGCCAGCTCCAGCTTGGCGTCATCCACATCCACCGCCACCACGTGCAGCCCCATCGCCTTGGCGTACTGCACCGCGACATGACCGAGGCCGCCGATGCCGGAGATCACCACCCACTGGCCGGGGCGTGCACCGGTGACCTTGAGGCCCTTGTAGACAGTGACACCGGCGCAGAGAATCGGCGCGATCTCGTCGAACTCGACGTTCTTCGGCAGGATGCCAACGTAGTTTGGGTCGGCCAGCACGTATTCGGCGTAGCCGCCATTGACCGAGTAACCGGTGTTCTGCTGGCCTTCGCAGAGGGTTTCCCAGCCGGTCAGGCAGTGCTCGCAGCAGCCGCAGGCGGTGTACAGCCAGGGCACGCCGACGCGATCGCCCTCCTTCACCCGGGTCACGCCGGCACCCACCGCCGCGACGTGGCCAACGCCTTCATGGCCGGGAATGAACGGCAGGGACGGTTTCACCGGCCAGTCGCCCTCGGCAGCGTGCAGGTCGGTGTGGCAGACGCCGGAGGCGGCGATCTTCACCAGGATCTGACCGGGGCCGGGCATCGGCACCTTGACTTCCTCGAGGCGCAGCGGCTCGCCGAAGGCGTGAACCACTGCCGCTTTCATGGTCTGGGTCATGGGCTTGCTCCTTGATTCGGGACGTTCGAGTCTGCGCCAGGCAGACGGCAGCAAGCCTAGACCCAGATCAATCATCGGGCAGAGTGGCCGACCATCCGTCGAGCACCGCTGCACGAATGTTCCAGACGATGGCCCGCCCGGCGGACGATACTCAACCCGAGCAACGCTTGCCGAAGCGTCACCGGAGTCACCGCCATGGGCAACAATGACTGGATCGAGCTGAACAGGGATGCCGAAACCGGCATCGAGACGATCCGCGCCCATTTCGAAGGCCACGCCTACGATCCGCACTTCCACGACAGCTACCTGATCGGCTTCACCGAACAGGGCGTGCAACAGTTCCATTGCCGCAAGGCACTGCACAGCAGCACCCCGGGCCAGGTCTTTCTGCTCGAACCCGGCGAGCTGCACGATGGCCACGCCCCGGCCCGGGGCGGCTTCACCTACTCGATGCTCTACCTCGACCCGCACTGGCTGGAGCGCGAGCTGCGCGGGCTGTTCGAGGACGCGCCAGGCGATTGCCAGCCGGCATTCGCCAAGACGCTGGCCAGCGAGCCCGAGTTGCTGGCGGTGATTGCCGAAGCCTTCCAGGCGCTGCAGAGCCGCGATCTGCGCATCGTCCGCCAGGCCGCGCTGGATGCGTTGCTGGCCAAGCTGGCGCGACATCTGGCCTGGCGCCCGCGGCTCAACAGCGATCCGCGCATGCCGCTGGTGGCACTGCGGGCACGGGATTATCTGCACGCGCACATGGAGCAGGACCTGGGCCTGGACGAGTTGGCCTGGGCAAGCGGTGTCGATCGCTTCCGCCTGTCGCGGGCGTTCAAGGCCGCGTTCGGCATCGCGCCGCATGCCTATCTGGTCCAGCTGCGCCTGGCCAGGGCACGACAGCTGCTGGCCAGCGGGCAGCCACCGACGCGGGTGGCGATGACACTGGGTTTCGCCGACCAGAGCCATATGGGCCGCTGGTTTCGCCGCGCCTACGGCCTGACCCCGGCGCATTACCGCAGGCGCTGCTCGAATCTTCCAGACCGCTGAACCGGCAGGCGCGATCATTCGGCCATCCGCAACCCGACGGAGCCGATCGCCATGTCGCCCAGCCCCCGCCCTGACCGCTCCCACGAAACGAGGCCGCCACGATGAGCCAGTGGCTGCCTTTCGTGCTGTTTGCCTTCGTCGCCTCCATCACCCCGGGCCCGACCAACATCCTGGTGCTGAGCAACAGCTCGCGCTTCGGCCTGCTGGCGGCGCTTCCCATCATCTTTGGCGCCTGCGCGGCCGCGGCGCTGATCGTGCTGCTAGTGGGCCTTGGCGCCGGCGAATGGCTGCTGCGCCATCCGCCATTGCAGCAGGCAATGGCCTGGCTCGGGGTAGGCTGGCTGCTCTACCTGGCCTGGCAGATCGCCCGCAGCCCGACCGAAGCGATCGAAGCCGACACCGCCAGCCGTCGACTCGGCGCCCTGGGCGCCGCCGGGCTGCAGGTGATCAACCCGAAGGTATGGATGATGGCGCTGGCGGTGGTCGGCGTGTTCAGCGGCGCCAACGCCGATGCCGGGCGCTACGCCATCCACGCGCTGCTGTTCTTCCTGATCGCCCTGCCCTGCCTGGCGGCCTGGGCCCTGCTCGGCGCCGGTGCGGCCCGGCTGCTGCGCTCGGCGACGCATCTACGCCGCTTCAACCAGGCGATGGCGTTGCTGCTGGTGGTGTCGGCGCTGGCGAGCCTATGACGGAGCGAGTAGAAAGGGCGCCGTTCCCACCCTGCGGACGGCTCAGCGCTTCTTCGCCGGTTTGCCGCCGCCCAGGCTCGGCACCTTGCGAATCGGCCGGGCGTTGGGCTTTTCGTTCTCATCGAACCAGTTGCCGAGATGGATCTTGCCCTTGCCAGCGCCTTCCTTGGGCTTCTTGGGTTTCTTCGGTTTCTTGATGATCTGCCCGCCCAGCGCCGTGGCCGGCACGCGGTGATCCGGTACGAAGCCCGGCTCGTCATGCCGCGGCAGCACCTGATTGATCAGGGTCTCGATGGCGGCCAGCTGGTCCACCTCGTCGGCGGCGACCAGGGAGATCGCCTCGCCACTGGCTCCGGCACGGCCGGTACGACCGATGCGATGCACGTAATCCTCGGCGACGGTGGGCAGGTCGAAGTTGACCACCTGCGGCAGGTCGTGGATGTCCAGTCCGCGCGCCGCCACGTCGGTCGCCACCAGCACCTGCACCTCGCCAGCCTTGAAGCGCTCCAGCGCGCGCAGACGCGAGGCCTGCGGCTTGTCGCCGTGGATCGCGTCGCTGGCGATGCCCTGCGCCTGCAGCTCGTCCACCAGCTGATCGACGCCCTTGCGCGTCTTGACGAATACCAGAACCTGGCCCCAGCGCCGTTCCGCCAGCAGGTGCAGGAACAGCTCGCCTTTGCGCTTCTTGTCCACCGGCACCAGCCACTGCTTGACCGTCTTCGCCGCAGCGTTGCGCGGGCTGACTTCGATGGACAGCGGGTCGCGCAGCAGCGCGCGGGCCATCTGGCGGATGGCGTCGGAGAAGGTCGCGGAGAACAGCAGGGTCTGGCGCTTTCTCGGCAAAGCGGAGAACAGCGCATCCAGTTCTTCAGCGAAACCGAGGTCGAGCATGCGGTCCGCCTCGTCGAGCACCAGCGCCTGCAACTGGGCGAAACCGACGGCGTTCTGCCGGTAGAGGTCGAGCAGGCGCCCCGGGGTGGCCACCAGCACATCGATGCCCTTGCGCAGCGCCATCATCTGCGGATTGATGCTCACGCCGCCGTACACCGCGTAGGTGCGCAGCGGCAGGTTCTGCCCGTACACGCGAAAGCTCTCGTGAACCTGCTCGGCCAGTTCACGGGTCGGCACCAGTACCAGCGCGCGCACCGAATTGCTCGCCACCTTGGCGCCTTCCATGGTCAGGCGCTGCAGCAATGGTAGGGCGAAACCGGCGGTCTTGCCGGTACCGGTCTGCGCCGCTGCCATCAGGTCGCGGCCTTTGAGCACGGCGGGAATGGCCTCGGCCTGCACCGGCGTCGGCTTGCGATAGTCGAGGGTTTCCAGGGTCCGCAGCAGCGGATCGATCAGGCCCAGGGAGGCGAAGGTCATGGCAGGCTCGCGGCGCCGATTCGGCGCGGTGAAAAAGGGCCGATTCTAGCAGCAGCCCGCCCTGCTCGGCGCCACCGGCCCAACAGGGCACGGCGGTTTTTCCCATCGCGATGGTGGCATGCAGCGACGCGCTGTCGCAGGATAAGGCGGTCCCGCTGCCCGACCTTCTCCAGCACCATCATCATCGTCAAGCTGCTCTCGGACAAACAGGAGCTGGACTCGCTGCACGGGCGCATCGCAGTGGGCTTCCTGATTGTCCAGGACCTGGCCGTGGTGCTGGCGATGATGACCATGAGCGCCTTGCGCGGTGCTGGCGATGCCGGCTGGTCGGAGGTGTCCGGCTCGCTGCTGCTGCGCCTGGGCGGTGCGGCGGTGCTGCTCTACCTGCTGATGCGCTACGTGCTGCCGGATCTGGTCAGCCGCATGGCGCGCTCGCAGGAGTTGCTGCTGATCTACGCCATCGCCTGGGGCACCGGGCTTGCCGCGCTGGGCGATTATGTCGGCTTCAGCAAGGAGGCCGGCGCCTTCGTCGCCGGCTTCTCGCTGGCCTCCACGGCGTACCGCGAAGCAATGAACGCCCGGCTGACCGGCATTCGCGATTTCATGCTGTTGTTCTTCTTCATCGACCTGGGCGGCAAGCTGGACTTCTCCACCCTCGGCAACGAGCTGCTGCCAGCCCTCGTGCTGGCGCTGTTCGTGCTGATCGGCAACCCGCTGATCGTCATGGCGATCATGGGCTACATGGGCTATCGCAAGCGCACCGGCTTTCTCGCCGGGCTGACGGTGGCGCAGATCAGCGAGTTCTCCATCGTCTTCGTCGCCATGGGCATCAGCCTCGGCCATGTCGGGCCGCAGGCGCTGGGCCTGACCACGCTGGTGGGCCTGGTGACCATCATGCTCTCGACCTACATGATTCTGTTCTCGCAACCGCTCTACGAACGGCTGGCGCCGTGGCTGGGGCTGTTCGAGCGCAAGCGTCCCTATCGTGAGCTGGAGGTGGAAGCGCAGGGTCGTCCGCAGGGGCAGCCGCGCATCATCATCTTCGGCCTGGGCCGCTATGGCTCGCGCCTGCTGCAACAGCTGGCCGCCGGGCGCATGCCGGTGCTGGGCGTGGACTTCGATCCGGAAGCGGTGCGCGCGCTGCGCCGTGCCAGGCTGCCGGTACGCTTCGGCGATGGCGAGGACCCGAGCTTTCTCGAGTCGCTGCCCTTGCAGCATGCCGAATGGGTGGTCACCAGCTTTCCGCAATGGGAATCCAATCGCGCCTTCCTTCACGCACTCAAGCATGCCGGTTTCACCGGCAAGATCGCCGGCGTGGTACGCGACGACCAGCACGGCAAGGCGCTGGACGCGGCCGGCGTCGCGCGGGTGCTCAATCCGTTCACCGATGCGGCAGACTACGCCGCACGCAGCCTGCTCGAAGAGCTGGGCGGCGAACGGACCGGCGGACTGCAGTGATCACCGATGCGGCCGTTAACCTGACCGTCAGCCCGCCACCGAGTGTCTTCATGAATCCAGGAAACACCGCTCACAACCCCGCGCCAGATGCCTACCCGTGCCATGGTGCCACCGAGCACGGCGCCTGCCCCAGTTGCGCCAGTGGCGAGCGACTGGGCTTCGGCTTCAGCTACGCCTTTCAGCCCATTGTCGACCTGCGCAGCCGGCAGATCTTCGCTCACGAAGCGCTGGTGCGTGGCACAGCAGGCGAGCCGGCGCCCACTGTGCTGGCCCAGGTGAACGAGGACAACCGCTTTCGCTTCGACCAGGCCGGCCGGGTCAAGGCCATCAAGACTGCTGCAAGACTGGGCATGCAGAGCAGGCTGTCGATCAACTTCATGCCCAACGCCATCTACCGCCCCGAGCTGTGCATCCGCTCGACGCTGGAGGCGGCCCGTGCCCATGATTTCCCGGTGGAGCGGATCATTTTCGAGACCGTGGAAAGCGAGCGCATCAGCGACGGCAAATGGCTCACCGAGGTGTTTCGCGAGTATCAGCGCATCGGCTTTCTCACCGCCATCGACGACTTCGGTGCGGGCTTTGCCGGGCTCAACCTGCTGGCCGACTTCCAGCCGGACATCATCAAGCTGGACATGGACCTGATCCGCGGCATCGACCAGAGCCGCCCACGCCAGGCCATCGTCCGCGGCACCGTTGCGATGTGCGAGGAACTGGGCATCCAGGTCATCGGCGAAGGCGTCGAGACCGCCGAGGAATGCAGCGCCCTGAATGATCTGGGTATCCATCTGATGCAGGGCTACCTGTTCAGCCGGCCGCTGTTCGAAAGTTGCGGCCAGGCGGAACGGCTCGCCTGGCCGCGCTGACATCTAACCCGCGCGCAGCAGCTTGAGCAGCTCCTGCGCCGCCGCCTCGGATGACGCCGGATTCTGCCCCGTCACCAGCAGTCCATCGACCTGCACATAGGGTGTCCAGTCCGCGCCTTTGCTGTACTGACCGCCACGCTCGCGCAGGCGGTCCTCGAGCAGGAACGGCACTACCTCGGTCAGCTCCACACCCGCCTCCTCGCTATTGGTGAAGCCGGTGACGCGCTTACCCTTGACCAGATACTCGCCATCCTTGCCGCGCACCTCGGTCAACGCCGCCGGCGCATGGCAGACCGCCCCTACTGGCTTGTCGGCCTTGACGAAGGACTCGATCAGCGCGATGGACGTCGGGTTGTTCACCAGGTCCCATAGCGGGCCATGGCCACCGGGGTAGAACACCGCATCGAAATCCTCGGCCGAGACCTGATCCAGCCGATAGGTGTTGGCCAGCAGCGTCTGCGCCTCGCCGTCCCCGTTGAAGCGCTCGGTGGCTTCGGTCTGGGCGTCGGGTTCGTCGCTCTTCGGATCGAGCGGCGGTTCGCCACCCTCGGGCGACGCGAGCACCACCTGCGCCCCGGCATCCATGAAGACGTAATACGGCGCGGCGAATTCCTCCAGCCAGAAGCCGGTCTTTTTGCCGGTGTCACCCAGCTGGTCGTGGGACGTGAGCACGATGAGAATTTTCATGGAAGCCTCCTGATGGATGCGCGGCGGGATAAGTTCAGACTGCCATTAGCGGCACATTGCTCCGCAGCCCGCCCGCCGCCATGAAAAAAGGGCGCCGAAGCGCCCTCACGATCACCGTTCCGATTAGATGCGAAAGCTGTCCACCAGCTGCTTCAGCCGGCGCGCCTGCTGGTCCAGGTCGCCACAGGCGCGCAGTGTCGACTGCAGGTTCTCCACGCCTTGCTGGTTCAGCGTGTTGATCTCGGTGATATCCATGTTCAGCGACTCGATCACCGCGGTCTGCTCCTCGGTGGCCGTGGCCACCGACTGGTTCATGCCGTCGATCTCGCCGATGCGTTGGGTCACCTCGCCGAGGCGCTCGCCGGCGCGGTCGGCGATGGAGACGCTCGACTCGCTCTGGCGCTGGCTTTCGGTCATGGTCTGCACCGAAGCGCCGGCGCCGACCTGCAGCTGCTCGATCATCTGCTGGATTTCCTGCGCCGAACTCTGGGTGCGATGCGCCAGGTTGCGCACCTCGTCGGCGACCACGGCGAAACCGCGACCTGCCTCGCCGGCCCGCGCGGCTTCGATGGCAGCGTTCAGGGCGAGCAGGTTGGTCTGCTCGGAAATGCCCTTGATCACCTCGAGGATCTGGCCGATGTCCACCGTCTTGGCGTTGAGCGCCTCGATCTGCGAACAGGAGGCGCTGATCTTCGCCGACAGCTCGCGCATCGCGCGGATATTCTGCTCCACCACCTGACGGCCGTCCTCGGCCTGATGCCGGGCGCCGCTGGCCTGCTGCGAGGCATCCGCCGCGTTGCGGGCGATCTCCTGGGCCGCCGCCCCTAGCTCGTTGATCGCCGCCGCCACGCTGTTGGTGCGGCTGGCCTGCTCGTCGGAATTGGCCATGGATGAGTTGGATGCCGCCAGCACACGTGCCGCAACCTCGTTGACCTGCTGCGTTGCCGAGGACACCTCGCGGATGGAGGTGTGGATACGCTCGACGAAACGGTTGAAAGCCGAGGCCAGCTCGCCGAACTCGTCGTGGCTCTGCACCGTCAGGCGGCGGGTCAGATCGCCCTCTCCTTCGGCAATGTTGGCCATGGCGCGGCCCATGTCGGTCAGCGGCCGCATCAGCACACGCATCAGCATGCCGAGCAGCAGCAGGATCACGCCCACGGCGATCAGCGCGGCAACCACCGCCGAGGTGCGGAAGCTGTCCAGCGCGGCATAGGCCTTGGCCTTGTCCAGGGAGATGCCGACGTACCAGGTCACCGATGGCAGGCCCGCAACGCGGCTGAAGCTGAGGATGCGCGTCTGCCCGTCCAGTTCGACTTCGCTGTAATTGGCATCCAGCGACGGCGCATGTCCGGGGAACAGCTCGCCAAGGGATTTCATCACCTTGCTGCCATCCGGATGCACCAGGATCTTGCCGTCGCCGCTGACCAAAAACGCATGACCCATGCCGTTGAAGTCCAGGGCGTTGATGATGTCCACCAGCACCTTCAGGCTGAGGTCGCCACCCACCACACCGAGGGCCTGTGCCGGGGTGGCGGCGGTGATGATCAGTTCGTTGGTGGCGGCGTCCTGATAGGGCTCGGTCAGGGTGGTGCGGCCGGCGGCCACGGCATCCTTGTACCAGGGACGCTGGCGCGGGTCGTAGCCGGCCGGCAGTTCGAAGCGCGGATACACGATGAACTCGCCGTCGGCGCGGCCCAGGTAGCTGAAGGCGAAGGTCGAGCTCAGCGCCGGCTGCTTGACCAGCGCCTCGACCTGGTTGGTGGCGCTGTCTCGGGCAATGGTCTGTGCCACGCTTTCCAGCAGAACCAGACGGCCTGACAGCCAGTTCTGGATGTTGTGCGCGGTGACGTCACCCATCTCGTTCAGGTAGCTGTCGAGGTTGTCCCGAATGGCGTTGCGCTGCAGGTAGTCGTTGAACAGGGTGAACAACGAAAAGGTCGCGATCACGATCAGCGATGCGGCCAGGAGAATCTTGTGGCTGAACTTCAGATGTTTGGGCATGGCAGCATGGTCCGCGACGGTTCGGGCAATCGAGCGTCCCTGTTCCGTGCGCCATATCCCTGGCTGTCACCCAGAAATGTCGGCCACGTCCAGCTGAACTTTACTTGCAGATGACGCAGATCAACGGATGGACCAGCTCCGCCGACGAGCGGTCGGCGCGACGCCGGTGGAGGCGCCGCGCCAAAGCCTCAGCGACCGGCCAGCGCCGGCATCACCCGCGGCCGCAACATCTCACCCAGCACCGCCAGCGCACCGATCGCTCCGGCGATCCAGTACCAGCGCTGCAACGGGTCGAAGCCCAGCCAGCCAAGCGCATGCAGGAAGACCATGAGGATCAGCACCGGACAGACATAGCGCACCATGAACAGCCACAACGCGTAGCCCAGCGGCGGCAGGTTCAGCTCGTCGCGCATGATCTCGCTGCGCAGCGCGTAGCCGGCCAGCAGCACGATGAAGATTCCGCCCAGCGGCATCATCCAGCGCGAGGTCAGATAATCCAGCCAGTCGAAGAAGTTCTTGCCCATCGGCGTCCAGCCCGACAGCAGGTTGAACGAGAGCATCGCCAGCAGGCTGATCACCAGCAGCACCACGCCGGAACCGATGGCCGCCTTCATCCGCGAAATGCCGTGCTTCTCGTTGAGGTAGGCGACGGTGGCCTCGATCATGGAGATCGCCGAGGTCAGCGCGGCGATCGACACCATGGCGAAGAACAGCACGCCGAACGCCGTGCCGAACGGCATCTGCTGGAAGGCCAGCGGCAGGCTCATGAAGATCAGGCCGGGGCCGGCGGTCGGGTCCATGCCATTGGCGAAGATGATCGGGAAGATCGCCAGGCCCGCCAGCAGCGCCACGCAGGTATCGGCGATGGCGACCATGAAGGTGGTGCGGGCGATGGACTGGTCATCCGGAATGTACGAGCCGTAGGTGAGGATCGCGCCGGACGCCAGGCTCAGGGTGAAGAAGGCGTGGCCGAGCGCGGCCAGCAGCGCCTCGCCGGTGATCTTCGAGGTATCGAAACTGAACAGGAAGGCGAAGCCCTGATCGAAGCCGCCGCTGGTCACCGCGTATCCCACGAGGATCAGCAGCAGCACGGCCAGGCCCGGCATCATCCAGCGCACCGCATTCTCGATGCCCTTCTGCACACCCTTGGCGACGATCCACAGCGTCAGCAATGCCACCAGCAGGCTCCAGCCACCGAGCTCCCAGGGGTTGGCGTTGTGCGCCTCGAACACCCCACCGAGCGCCTCGACGCTGGTGGCGGCCAACGAGCCGTCAAGCATCTTCACCGTGTAGGCGAAGGCCCAGCCGGCGACCACGACATAGAAGCAGAGGATCAGGAAGCCGGCCGTCATGGCCATGCCACCCACTGCCTTCCACAACAAATTGCCGTCGTTCTCGCGGACCACCCGGCCGATGGCGTCGATCGGGCTGCCACGGCCGCGGCGGCCGATGGCGATCTCGCACATCATCACCGGTACGCCGATGGCGAGGATGCACAGCAGGTACATCAATACGAAGGCACCACCGCCGAATTCACCGGTGATGTAGGGGAATTTCCAGATGTTGCCCAGGCCCACGGCCGAGCCGGTTGCCGCGAGGATGAAACCCCAGCGCGAGAGCCAGAGGTTCTTCGGTTTTTCACGAGTCATACGTCACCTGTTTGTTGTTATCTGTGACGGGATCGGGACCGTCGCGCAGGGCGCGGCGGCGTGCAAGGCGGATTCAGTCTTTCATTGAGCGTCGGGCTGCACCTCCGGCGCGGCCTGCTGGAAGGCCGGAAGCGTCTCGCAGCGTGCGACGATCTCGAGAATGCGTGGATACGCCGCGAGGTCACAGGCAAAACGGCGCGCATTGTATACCTGCGGAACCAGGCACGCCTCCAGGGAACCTGGCCGGTTGGTCAGTGAAAGCTTGTCACCAAAGGTTTCCAGCCCTTGCTCCACCGCCGCCAGTCCCTGCGCGACCCAGTGCCGGTACCAGGCGTTCTTCGCCTCGTCGTCGACGCCCAGTTCGGCACTGAGGTACTGCAGCACGCGCAGGTTGTTCAGCGGATGGATCTCGCAGGCGATGTGCATGGCCAGCGAGCGCACCTGGGCGCGCTCGACCGGATCGGCCGGCAACAGAGCCGGCACCGGAAACACCTCGTCGAGGTACTCCAGGATCGCCAGCGACTGGCTGATGCGCGCGCCACCGTTGGCTTCATCGACCAGCAACGGCACCAGCTGCTGCGGGTTGAGGGCGCGGTAATCGGCCGCACGCTGCTGGCCGCCATCCTTGACCAGATGCACCGGCACCTGCCGATAGGCCAGGCCCTTCAGATTCAGCGCGATGCGCACCCGGTAGGCGGCACTGGAGCGCCAGTAGCCGTAGAGCGTCAGCTCAGTGCTCATAGCGCTCGACCTGCTGATCGATGGCGCCGAAGATGCTCTGCCCGGCGGCATCGAACATCTCGATGCGCACCCGGTCGCCGAACTTGAGGAACGGCGTCTTCGCCTCGCCGTGCTCGATGACCTCGAGCATGCGCTTCTCGGCCAGGCAGGACGAGCCGGCACTGCGATCGTAGTTCGACACCGTGCCCGAGCCGATGATGGTCCCGGCGCCCAGCGGACGGGTGCGCGCGGCGTGGGCTACCAGGGTCGGGAAGTTGAAGGTCATGTCGGTGCCAGCATCCGGCTGGCCGAACAGCTCACCGTTGATATGCGAGACCAGAGGCCGATGCACCTTGCCGTCGCGCCAGGTTTCGCCCAGCTCGTCCGGCGTCACCGCCACCGGCGAGAAGCTCGACGACGGCTTGCTTTGGTAGAAGCCGAAGCCCTTGGCCAGCTCGCCGGGGATCAGGTTGCGCAGCGACACGTCGTTGACCAGCATCAGCAGCTGGATGTGCGCGGCCGCCTCGGCCGGCGTCGCGCCCATGGGCACGTCGTCGGTGATCACCGCCAGCTCGCCTTCCAGGTCGATGCCCCAGGACTCGTCGGCCAGGCGGATCGGGCTGTGCGGCGGGATAAAGGCATCGGCGCCGCCCTGGTACATCAGCGGATCGTGCCAGAAGGACTCCGGCATCTCGGCGCCACGCGCCTTGCGCACCAGCTCGACGTGATTGACGTAGGCGCTGCCGTCCGCCCAGTGATAGGCACGCGGCAGCGGGCTGTGGCAGGCGGTCTGGTCGAAGGCGAAGGCGCCCTCCTCCAGCCCGTCGTTGAGGCGCTGGTAGACCGCTTCCAGCTTCGGCTTGCAGTACTGCCAGTCATCCAGCGCGGCCTGCAGCGTGGCGGCGACCTGCGGCACTTTCACCGCGCGGGCGAGATCACGGGAAACGACGACGAGCACGCCGTCGCGGCCCTGGTTGAGGGTTGCGAGTTTCATCAGGATTCCTTGCCCGGCGCACGCCAGGAGTTGACGTATTCGGGGACATCGACGGCGGCGGCAGCCTCGCCGACTTCCAGCGCGCGGCGGGTGTCGATCATCACCGCCACCTCGTCGGCAAAGGTCGCCGGGTCGGTGCTGGCCTTCTTCAGTGCCTTCGGGTGCGGCCCGTGGGGGAAGCCGCAGGGGTGGAAGGTCACCATGCCCTGCTCGATGTTGTCGCGGCTGAAGAAGTTGCCGCGGTGGTAGAACAGCACTTCGTCGTAGTCGTCGTTGTTGTGGAAGAACGGCACCTTCAGCGCACCCGGATCGGATTCCACCGGCCGCGGCGTGAAGGTGCAGACCACGAAACCGTTGGCGACGAAGGTGGTGTGCGCCGACGGCGGCAGGTGGTAGCGATGGCTCATCAGCGGGCGGATGTCACGCCAGTTGAGCCGTACCACGGTGTTGTCGCCGTGCCAGCCGACCACGTCCAGCGGGTTGTACGGGTAGGTCACGGTGGTGATCTGATCGCGCCGCTTGATGCGGATCTGCCAGGGATTCTCGTCCTGCTGCGCGCGGAAGGCGTCGTCCAGCCGCGGATGGTCGAGCACCGCGGCGTCGAAGATGGCATGCGGGCCGACCAGGCCTTTTTCCGGCAGCTGGTAGGCGCCGTCGGTGTTCTCGATCAGCAGCATGAACACCGGCTGCGTCGCCTCGATGCGCCAGGCGGTGCCGCGCGGGATCATCAGGTAGTCGCCGTCGCGGAATTCCAGGTGGCCGAAGTCGCAGTAAAAATGCCCGGCGCCCTCGTGGATGAACAGCAGTTCGTCACCGTCACCGTTGCGCACCAGGTGGCGCATGGCGCCGTTGGTCTTCCACAGGCGCAGCTTGACGTCGGCATTGTGCAGCGCCAGCGGCGCCTGCAGCGGGCAGTCGCCTTCGCTGGGGATGTGATTGAAGTTGAAGGCGTGCGGGCGCAGCGGGCCTTCCCAGTCGATCCAGCCGGTCGGCGGATGCTTGTGATGCAGGTGCGAAGCCGGGCCGAAGAAGCCTTCGCGGCCCATTTCGCGCTCGTAGGTGCCCTGCGGAAAATCGCAGTGCGCCTGACGCGAACTCTCTCCCTCGCGGATGGGGAAACTGATCCATTTGCGGCTCATGTGCCTCTCCTTCGTGATACCGCGTGATCTGAATGGCGCTGCCGTGGTTGCCGATGCGTAGGGTGGATGTCGCGAAGCACATCCACGCGTTGGTCGGCCCGACACGGACGCGTGGAAGATGCTCCACAGTCTTCCACCCCACGGTCCTCGCGCGGCCTTACTCGCCCGCCTTGATCACGCCACGACGCACCTGGTCTTCCTCGATGGATTCGAACAGCGCCTTGAAGTTGCCTTCGCCGAAGCCCTGGTTGCCCTTGCGCTGGATGATTTCGAAGAAGATCGGGCCGATCACCGTGTTGGTGAAGATCTGCAGGAGGATGCCGTCATCGCCCGGAGCACCGTCGATCAGCAGGTTCAGCTCGCGTAGCTGGTCGAGCGGCTCGCCGTGGCCGGCGACGCGGGTGTCGACCTTCTCGTAGTAGGTGTCCGGGGTGGTCATGAAGTCCACGCCGTTGGCGCGCAGGCGGCGCACGGTCTCGTAGATGTCGTCGGTGGACAGCGCGATGTGCTGGATGCCCTCGCCGTGGTACTCGCGGATGAATTCCTCGATCTGCGACTTGTCGTCGGCCGACTCGTTGATCGGGATGCGGATCTTGCCGCAGGGCGCGGTCATGGCACGGGAGAACAGGCCGGTCAGCTTGCCCTCGATGTCGAAGTAGCGAATCTCGCGGAAGTTGGCGATGCGCTCGTAGAAACCGGACCAGACGTCCATCTGCCCGCGACGCACGTTGTGGGTCAGGTGATCGATACACATCAGGCCGACGGCATTGTCGTTCGGCGTGCGCCCTTCGATGTACTCGAAGTCGACGTCGTAGATGCTCTTGTCGCCGTAGCGGTCGACGAGATACAGCAGCGAGCCGCCGATGCCTTCGACGCAGGGGATGTTCAGCTCGCCGAAGTTGGCGTGGCTGCCGACCAGCTTGGCGCCCTGCGATTCGACGTAGGCAGCGGCCTGCGCGGCATTCTTCACCCGGAAGGCCATGGCGCAGGCGCTCGGGCCGTGCTTCTCGCCGAACTCGCGCACATGCCCGGTGGGGCTGCCGTTGAGCACGATGTTGATGTCGTGCTGCTGGAACAGCCAGACCTCCTTGGAGCGGTGCTTGGCGGTTTCGGTAAAGCCCATCTGGGTGAACAGCGTGCGCAGCTGCTCGATGCCCTCGGCATTCGGCGCGGTGAATTCGACGAACTCGAAGCCGTCGGTGCCGATGGGGTTGTGCTGTTCGATCTTGTTCACGGCGTTCATATCGCCTCCTGATTATTGTTGTAAGGACTGCCGTTGCACGGCTTGGCTGGCCCCATCACACCCCAGGCCAAGGCGGCGAACAATGCTGTTTACGGGCACGGAAAGCGGCTGGAGCCATCCCCGCTGTCAGGTTTTCCTTACAGCGCGTTTTTCGCTGAAAAGCCTGGCTCGGCGGCTTGCCAGGCGTAACGAAAAGCTGACAGCCTGGTGCGACAAGCTGCCGCACATGTCATCTGGCGCAATGGCGTCGCGCATAAAAAAAGGTGGGCTGAAGCCCACCCACCAAGGCCGGCGTCGGCCTCGATGGATGGACCTGAGCCCACCAAAAGGGCTTCCTGAGAAGCCCGCAGCATGCTTGCGGGATGGGCTTCAGCCCACCGGCGCGTTCTGCACGGACGACCGAGGTCGCGCTAGATCAGCCCGAGCAGGTTGAGGAATACCAGCACGATGGCCACCGGCGTGCCGTAGCGCAGCAGCTTCCACCAGGCCTGGAACAGCCCGGCGTTGCGAATGCCGATGGCCTCGCTGACCACGTGACGCTGCAGCACCCAGCCGGTGAACAGCACCGTGCCCAGCCCGCCCAGCGGCATCAACCAATTGGTGGTGAGGTAGTCCAGGGTGTCGAAGAAGGTCTTGCCGAACAGCTGGTAGTCCGCCCAGTGGTTGAACGAGAACACGCTGCCCAGGCTCAGCAGCCAGAGCACCAGGCCGCTGCCCAGCACGGCCTTAGTCCGGCTGATGCGAAAGCGCTCGGTGAGCCAGGCGATGCTCGGCTCGGAGAGCGAAATGGCCGAGGTCAGCGCGGCGATCACCAGCATCACGAAGAACAACCCGCCCACGACCTGCCCCAGCGGCATCTGGCCGAAGGCGATCGGCAGCGTGACGAAGATCAACCCCGGCCCGGCCCCCGGCTCCAGCGCGTTGCCGAACACCAGCGGGAAGATCGCCAGGCCGGCCAGCAGCGCCACCGCGGTATCGGCCAGCGCCACCAGAATCGAGGTCTTGGCGATTGAGGTGCCTTCCGGCAGATAGGAGCCGTAGACCATCATCGCGCCGCAGCCCAGGCTCAGGGTGAAGAAGGCATGGCCGAGGGCGACCAGCACGCTCTGCGCGGTCAGCGCGGAAAAGTCCGGCACGAAAAGAAACTGCAGCGCCTGGGCGAACTCGCCTTCGATGGCGGCGTAGACCACCAGCACCAGCATCAGCACGAACAGCCCGGGCATCAGAAAGCGCAGCGATCGCTCCAGCCCGCCGCGCACGCCGAAGCCGACGATCAGCATGGTCGCCGCCAGCACCAGCGTGGCACACACCACCAGGCGCAGCGGGTCCGCCAGCAGCGCGCCGAACAGCGCACCACTGGCCTCCCCGCTGACCCCGGTGAAGCCGCCGCTGAAGGTCGCCGGCACATAGGCCAGCGCCCAGCCGGCCACCACCAGATAGAAACTCAGGATGAGAAAGCCGGTCAGCCCTCCGAGCCAGCCCACCACCCGCCAGCGCGAACTGGCCCCGGCCTCGCGCGCCAACCGCGCCACGGCGCCATCAGGGTTCGCCCGGCCACGGCGGCCGATCATCACCTCGGCCATCAGCAGCGGAATGCCGATCAACAGGATGCAGGCGAGATAGACCAGCACGAAGGCGCCGCCGCCGTTCTGCCCGGTCACGTAGGGGAATTTCCAGATATTGCCCAGGCCCACCGCGGAGCCGGTGGCGGCGAGGAAGAACACCCAGCGGGAGGACCACAGGCCTCGGCTGGCATTGTCTTGGATGCGTGCGCGTGCGCCGGCGAAGGTGCCGGCCGCGAGGCTGGTTTTATCGGTCATTGCGGATTCCTGCTTGTTGTTTTTGTCAGGGATGGTGCGAACGAACGGAGCGGGCACGGCGCTGGCGATCAGAGCCCGCCGCCCCGCTCAGCGAAGGCCGGCGCGCTCGGGCGACCGGCCATGTGCCGTCATGAGGCCTGCCGCTGCAGCGTCGCGACCTGCGGCGCGCCGCCGGCCTGCAAGCGCTCGAGCGCCAGGCGGTCGGCGATCACCGAGGTGCACTCGCCACTGGCGGCGGCCCGCTCGAAAATCTCGCGCAGCGTGCCGGCGATGGCGTTCACATGGGCATCGATCTGTGCGGCGCTGCCGCCGTTGCGCTGGTAGTAGACGTCGATGATGCCGCCGGCGTTGATTGCGTAGTCCGGCGCGTAGATCTGGTTGCGCCGCTGCAGCTCGACGCCGATCTCGGCGCTGGCCAGCTGGTTGTTGGCAGCCCCAGCGATCACCGGGGTACGCAGCACTTCCAGGGTCTGCTCGTTGAGGATGCCGCCCATGGCGCAGGGCGCGAAGACGTCAACATCGAGACCGTAGATGTCCTGCGGGCGCACCACGTTGGCTCCCAGCTCGTCCATTGCCTGCTTGACGTTGGCATCGAAGATGTCCGCCACCCACAGTTCGGCGCCGGCCGCCTTCAGGTGCCGCGCCAGCCCCAGGCCGACATGGCCGACGCCCTGGATCGCCACCTTCAGCCCGGTCAGCTCGTCGCGACCGAGGCGCTGGCGCACCGCTTCCTTGAGGCCGACGAACACGCCGTAGGCGGTAGACGGCGACGGGTCGCCGCTGGCGACGCTGCCGTCGAGCAGGGTGCGCGGCGTGGCGCCGACCACATGGCGGGTGCGCTGGGCGAAGGCCTGCATTTCGGCATCGCCGGTGCCGGAGTCGGCGGCGGTGATGTAGCGCCCGCCGAGGCTGTCGACGAAGTCGCCCATGGCGTGCAGCAGCGCCTGGCTCTTGCCGGTATGCGGGTCGCCGATGATCACCGCCTTGCCGCCGCCGAGCTTGAGCCCGGCCAGCGAGGATTTCAGCGTCATCCCGCGCGACAGCCGCAGCACATCGCGCAGGGCCTCGTCGTCACTGGCATAGGGGAACATCCGGCAGCCACCCAGCGCCGGCCCGAGGCGCGTGTCGTGGATGGCGATGATGGCTTTCAGACCCGACGCCTGGTCATGGCAGAAGACCACCTGCTCGTGGCGGTCGAAGTCAGGATGAGCGAAGACGGACATTGGGTTACCTCGTTCTTGTTTGTCTGGTGGCCTGTCACGGACAGGGCCTCGTTAGCGGGTATCGCCTGCGGCGGTGGCCATGCGGGGCGACCGATTTCACCCCGCTAGCGCACTGCGAGCTACGCCGCCGGCTGGAACAGCCGTACGCTCTGCACCTCGTCGCCTTTGGCCAGCTGCTCGCGGAGCAACTTCTCCTGCTGGCGGGCCTTGGCGATGGAACGCTCCTTCACCGGGCCGTAGCCGCGGATCTGTTCCGGCAGCGCGGCGATGGCCACGGCGGTGCGGTAGTTGGTCGGCTTGAGCTGGGCCAGCAGCTCGTCCACGGTCTTCTCGTACTCGCTGATCAACTGGCGTTCGACGCGGCGGTCGTGGCCATAGCCGAACGGGTCCAGAGGCGTGCCACGCAGGAAGCGGAACTTGGCCAGCACACCGAAAACATTGAGCATCCACGGCCCCAGCTCGCGCTTGCGCGGCTCGCCGGTAACCGCGTCACGCTTGGCCAGCCAGGCCGGGGCGAGGTGGAACTGCAGCTTGTAGTCGCCCTCGAACTGCGCCTGGAGCTGCTGGCGGAATTCCGGCTCGCTGTAGAGCCGCGCCACCTCGTACTCGTCCTTGTAGGCCAGGAGCTTGAAGTAGTAGCGGGCGACGGCCTTGGACAGTGCCAGATCGTCCGCCGTATCGGCATCGCGCACGCGCTCGACCAGCTGGCGATAGCGGCGCGCCAGCCCGGCGTTCTGGTAGCGGGTAAGGAAGTCCACGCGCCACTCGACGATCTCTTCCAGGGTTTTACAGAGTGGTTCGGCGGCCTCGACTGGGCGCGCCAGCCCCTCCACGGCCTCGCGTTCTAGCACCGCACGACGGCCCCAGCGGAAGGCCTGCAGATTCAGCTTGGCGGCAACGCCATTGAGTTCGATGGCCTTCTCGATGGCCTCGGCGCTGATCGGCAGCAGCCCCTGCTGATAGGCAAAGCCGAGCAGGAACAGGTTGGTGGCGATGCTATCGCCCAAGAGCCGCGTGGCCAGGCGGGTGGCATCGACGAAGTGGGTCTTCTCGGCGCCGACCGCGTCGCTGATCGCCTGGCGCATGGCCGCGCCGGGCACCTGGGCGTCCGGGTTGCGAGTGAACTCGGCGGTGGCGGACTCGTGGCTGTTCACCACGGCATTGCTGATCTGCTCGTTGAGGCGGGTCAGCGATTCATCGCCCGCCGCGACGATCAGGTCGCAGCCCAGCAGCAGGTCGGCTTCACCGGCGGCGATACGCACCGCGTAGATGTCGCTCTGCTTAGCGGCGATGCGCACGTGAGTGGTCACCGGGCCGAATTTCTGCGCCAGACCGGCCTGGTCGAGCACGGTGCAGCCCTTGCCTTCCAGGTGCGCGGCCATGCCGAGCAGCGCGCCAAGGGTGGTCACGCCGCTGCCGCCGACGCCGGGGATCAGCACATTCCACGGCCGCTCCAGCGACGGATGCTGCGGCTCGGGCAAGGTCGCCGCCTCGATACCGCCAGCCACGGCTTCGGGCTTGCGCAACCCGCCGCCATGCACGGTGACGAAGCTCGGACAGAAGCCCTCGACGCAGGAGTAGTCCTTGTTGCAGGCGTTCTGGTCGATCTCGCGCTTGCGTCCCAGCTCGGTTTCCTTCGGCAGCACCGACAGGCAGTTGGACTTCTCGCCGCAGTCGCCGCAACCCTCGCACACGGCGGGATTGATGAAAACGCGCTTGGCCGGGTCTTCCAGCTTGCCGCGCTTGCGCCGACGACGCTTCTCGGTGGCACAGGTCTGGTCGTAGATGATCACCGAGACGCCCTTGAATTCACGCAGCTCACGCTGCACCGCATCCAGTTCGCGGCGATGGTGGAAGCTGGTGATCGGCGCGAAGGTATCGCGGGTCGGGTACTTGTCCGGCTCGTCGCTGACCAGGGCAATGCGCTTGACGCCCTCGTGGAAGATCTGCCGGCTGAGCTGGTCGACGCGCAGCTCGCCGTCGATGGGCTGGCCGCCGGTCATGGCCACGGCATCGTTGTAGAGAATCTTGAAGGTGATGTTGACGCCGGCTGCCACTGCCGCACGCACCGCGAGGCTGCCGGAGTGGAAGTAGGTGCCGTCGCCGAGGTTCTGGAACATGTGCGGGGTGTCGGTGAACGGCGCCTGGCCGATCCAGTTGACGCCCTCGCCGCCCATCTGGGTAAAGGTCTCGGTGCGCCGGTCCATCCACTGCACCATGTAGTGACAGCCGATACCGGCCGAGGCGCGGCTGCCCTCGGGCACGTTGGTGGAGGTGTTGTGCGGGCAGCCGGAGCAGTAGTGCGGCGTGCGCACGGTGCTGTAGCTGCGCGCGGCCAGGGCCTTCTCCTTGGCGGCCAGGAAGGCCAGGCGTGCCTGGATGCTGTCGCTGGTGTAGATCGGCGCGAGGCGCTTGGCGATCACCCGGGCGATCATCGCCGGGGTCAGCTCGGAGAGGTTCGGCAGCAGCGAGTTGCCCTGCTCGTCGAACTCGCCGACCACCCGCGGACGCTTGCTGACGGGCCAGTTGTAGAGCTGTCCGGTGAGCTGGTCCTCGATGATGCTGCGCTTCTCCTCGACCACCAGAATCTCGTCCAGCCCCTGAGCGAACTCGTGCACCGAGACCGGTTCCAGCGGCCAGCTCATGCCGACCTTGAGCACCCGCAGGCCGACCGAGGCGCACAGCGCTTCGTCCAGGCCCAGGTCGTCCAGCGCCTGACGCACGTCGAGATAGGACTTGCCGGTGGTGATGATGCCAAGCCGCGGATTCGGCGAATCGAGCATCACCCGGTTCAGGTTGTTGGCCCGGGCGAAGGCGCGTGCGGCGTAGATCTTGTACAGGTTGAGGCGCTTTTCCTGAGCCAGCGGCGGGTCCGGCCAGCGGATGTGCACGCCGTCTTCGGGCAGCTCGAAATCTTCCGGGATACGCGTCTGCACGCGCAGCGGATCGACTTCCACCACGGCGGAGGAGTCGACGTTCTCGGCAATGGTCTTCAGCGCCACCCAGCAGCCGGAGTAGCGCGACAGCTCCCAGCCGATGATGCCGTAGTCGAGGATTTCCTGAACGTTCGCCGGATTCAGCACCGGAATCGAGGCGGCGATGAAGGCATGCTCGCTCTGGTGCGGCAGCGTCGAGGATTTGCAGCCGTGGTCGTCACCCGCCAGCAACAGCACGCCGCCCTTGGGCGACACACCCGCCGCATTCGCATGCTTGAACACGTCGCCGGCACGGTCGACGCCCGGCCCCTTGCCGTACCACATGGCGAACACGCCATCGTACCTGGCGCCGGGGAACAGGTTGGTCTGCTGGCTGCCCCACACCGCGGTGGCGGCCAGCTCTTCGTTGACGCCCGGCTGGAAGTGGATGGCGTGTTGCTTGAGGTAGTCGCGGGCTTCCCAGAGGCTCTTGTCCAGCCCGCCCAGTGGCGAGCCGCGATAGCCGGAGATGAAGCCACCGGTGTTCAAACCACGGGCCTGATCACGCTGATGCTGCAGCATCGGCAAGCGGGTCAGCGCCTGGGTGCCGGTGAGGTACAGATGACCGGTAGCAAGCCGGTACTTGTCGTCCAGACGGATCTCGGCCAGAGACATGGGGCGCTCCTAATTTGTTGTTATCGGAGTCAGGGTGGCGTTGTTCGCTACCCGCCTGACGCAGTCATGGAGAAACCGCACGGTTGTTTCTCCACGCCGGCAATCGGCAGGGGATCACCCCACCGTCGCGTGTCGATTAACAGTCTGGCCGTGACGCGGAGAGATTTTCTTTCTACTTTTGCGGTAGAACAGCGGTTCTGTGCATGACCCATTCGCAAACAACAACAAAACAGGAACGACCATGCAGTCCACACCTCTGAGCAGCATCGATCGCAAGATCCTCCTGCTGCTGCAGCACAACGCCGATCTGTCCGCTGCGGAAATCGCCGAGAAGGTCGAGCTGTCGCAATCGCCCTGCTGGCGACGCATCCATCGCATGCAGGAGGAAGGGCTGATCGAGCGCAAGGTCGCCCTGCTCAATCCGAAGAAGCTCGGGCTGAACATGACGGTGTTCGTCAACATCAAGCTCTCGGCCCACGGTCGCAGCAACCTCGACGAGTTCGAGCGGGCAGTGGTGGGTTATCCCGAGGTGCTGGAGTGCCACACCATGGCCGGTGAGTCGGATTACCTGCTCAAGGTGGTGGCACGGGATATCGACAGTTACGAACGCTTCCTGCGTGACCAGCTCCTGCAGCGCCCCCACGTGCAGGAGGCGCACTCGCATATCGCCATGAGCGAAGTGAAGCGAACCACGGAGTTACCGCTGGATTGAGGCGGGACGCGGGTCGCTGGGCAGGGTTGGCCTACTCCACCGGAATCCCTGCCAGCCGCGCGCCCAGTTCGACTCCACGCTCGGCGAACCAGCCCTGGTTCATCTCCAGGGCATAACGCGCGGGCCGCTTCGAACAGCGTATCTCCGTATTGAACGGCTCCAGGTCGATCACATCGACCAGAAGCCCAGCCTCATCGAAGAACGCCGCCGACAAGGGCAGCGGCGTGTCCTTCATCCACAGGCAATGGCGGCGCAGTTCATCAAAGCGGAACAGCATGCCGCTGTCGACGGCCAGCTCGCGGCGCCCCATCAGCCCGCGCTCGCGCTGGGCGACGGTCTGCGCGTATTCGGCGTGCAGCTCATGCCCCTGGATGCGCAGCTGCAGCGGCTCTTGTGCCTGAGCGGAAGCCACAAACAGCAGCAGCGACAGTGAAAGCGCAACACGCATCGACCAACCTCCTCAGGCGCAGCGCAGCGGGAACAGCCGGCCGCCGCCGCACTCATAAGCGAAGCGCCGCACCTGCGCGGCGACATAACGACAACAAGGGAGAACCCCATCGTGCTCAACAGAATAACCGCCGCCAGCGTCTACCTGGTGCAACGCTTCCTTCCCTAGCCCTTCGTCTTCGCCATCCTGCTCACGCTGATCGTGCTGATCGCCGCCATGCTCAGCACCGGTCAGGGCCTGCCGGCCATGGCGCAGCACTGGGGCAATGGCTTCTGGAACCTGCTGGCCTTCACCATGCAGATGTCGCTGATCCTGGTCACCGGCCATGCCCTGGCACGGGCGCCGGCAATCAATCGCCTGCTCGACCGCATGGCCCGCATCCCGCAGTCCCCGGGCCAGGCCATCGTGCTGGTGACTCTGGTGGCGCTGGCGGGTTCCTGGATCAACTGGGGCTTCGGCCTGGTGATCGGCGCCGTGTTCGCCCGCGCGTTGGCACGCCAGGTGCGCGGCGTCGACTACCCGCTGCTGGTGGCCTCGGCCTACTCAGGATTCCTGATCTGGCACGGCGGCTTTTCCGGCTCGATTCCGCTGTCGTTGGCCAGCGGCGGGGCCGGTTTGGAGAAGATGACCGGCGGCGCGCTGACCGAAGCCATCGGTGTCGGCCAGACGCTGTTCGCTTCCTACAACCTGATCATCATCGCCGTGCTGGTGGTGGGCCTGCCGCTGCTGAACTGGGCCATGCAGCCGAAGACGCCGAAAGTGGTCGATCCGGCGCTGCTGGAAGAGCCCCAGCCGAGCGATATCCCGCGGGAAACCGCCACGCAGCGCCTGGACGACAGCCGCATTCTCGGCCTGATCATGGTCGCGCTGGCGGTGCTGTTCTTCTACCGGCACTTCAGCGAGAACGGTCTGGCGCTGAGCCTGAACATCGTGATCTCGATCTTCCTCTTCGCCGGCCTGCTGATGCACGGCACGCCGGAGCGCTACATGCGCGCCATTGAGGAAAGCATCCGCGGCATCGCCGGCATCGTCGTGCAGTTCCCTTTCTACGCCGGGATCATGGGGATGATGGTCGGCGCCAACGCCGCTGGCCTGTCCCTCGGCCGGCAGGTCACCGACACCTTCATCGCCTGGTCGTCGGCCGAGAGCTTCCCGGTGCTGGCCTTTCTCAGCGCCGGGCTGGTCAACGTCTTCGTGCCCTCCGGCGGCGGCCAGTGGGCGGTGCAGGGGCCGATCATGCTGCCGGCCGGCGCGGCGCTGGGTGTGGCGCCGGAAGTCACGGCCATGGCGATCGCCTGGGGCGATGCCTGGACCAACATGATCCAGCCGTTCTGGGCCCTGCCGCTGCTGGGCATCGCCGGGCTCGGTGCCCGAGACATCATGGGCTACTGCCTGCTCTGCCTGGTGTTCTCCGGTGTGGTGATCGCCGGCGGGCTCTATTTCCTGACCTGAGGCCGGAGCATTCCGGACGGCAACGCTGTCCGGAATGCTGGACCGCGCCGTCCAGCAAGCAAGACATAATCACCGTCCAACGATCTGGACACTCAAGATAAACACCATACAAATCAGCGAGTTGCGTATCTGGCACGGAACTCGCTAAATCACCGTGCGGCCTGTCCGCAGCCGAAACAAGAAAAACAATGCGCCTGCCGTGCAGCAGCGAATCCCCGAATGCCCTCGGCAGCGTTCGGTCGTGCCGCACGGGGCCAGGAGATCGTCCCCGATGAGCGTCGTCATCGCCCTTGCTGCATTGGCCCTGCTGATGCTCGCCGCCTACCGCGGCTACAGTGTCATTCTGTTCGCCCCCATCGCCGCCATGGGGGCGGTGCTGCTCACCGACCCGTCCGCCGTGGCGCCGGCCTTCACCGGCATCTTCATGGAGAAGATGGTCGGCTTCATCAAGCTGTACTTCCCGGTGTTCCTGCTCGGTGCGGTGTTCGGCAAGCTGATCGAGATGTCGGGTTTTTCGCGCTCCATCGTCGCCGCGGCGATCCGCCTGCTCGGCACCAGCCAGGCAATGCTGGTAATCGTGCTGGTCTGCGCGCTGCTGACCTACGGCGGTGTGTCGCTGTTCGTTGTGGTGTTCGCGGTGTACCCGTTCGCTGCCGAGATGTTCCGCCAGAGCAACATGCCCAAGCGGCTGATCCCGGCGACCATCGCCCTCGGCGCGTTCACCTTCACCATGACCGCCATTCCCGGCACGCCGCAGATCCAGAACATCATCCCCACCACCTTCTTCAATACCAACACCTGGGCCGCACCCTGGCTCGGCCTGATCGGCACGGTCTTCGTGTTCGGCCTGGGCATGCTCTATCTCAAGTGGCAGCTCGGCAAGGCCATTGCCGCCGGCGAAGGCTATGGCACCAACCTGCGCAACGAGCCGGAGACACCCGCCGACATCGCCCTGCCCAACCCCTGGCTGGCGCTGTCGCCGCTGCTGCTGGTGCTGGTCGCCAACCTCCTGTTCACCCGCTGGATTCCCGAGTTCTACGGCACCAGCCACACGCTGCAGCTGCCCGGCATGAGCGCACCGCTGGTCACCGAGGTCGGCAAGCTCACCGCGATCTGGGCGGTGGAGGCCGCGCTGCTGCTGGGCATCGCCCTGGTACTGGCGACCAGCTTCGGCACCCTGCGCGGCAAGCTCGCCGAGGGCAGCCGCACGGCGGTCGGTGGTTCGCTGCTGGCGGCGATGAACACCGCGTCGGAATTCGGCTTCGGCGCGGTGATCGCCTCGCTGCCGGGCTTCATCGTGGTGGCCGATGCGCTGTCGGCGATTCCCAATCCACTGATCAACGAAGCCATCACCGTCAACCTGCTGGCCGGCATCACCGGCTCGGCCTCCGGCGGCATGAGCATTGCCCTGGCCGCGATGGCCGACAATTTCGTCGCCGCCGCCAACGCCGCACAGATACCGCTGGAAGTGCTGCACCGGGTTGCCTCGATGGCCTCCGGCGGGCTCGACACCCTGCCGCACAACGGCGCGGTGATCACGTTGCTGGCAGTCACCGGACTGACCCACCGCGAATCCTACAAGGACATCTTCGCCATCACCCTGATCGCCACCGCCGCGGCCTTCTTCGTGATCGGCGTGTACTACGCTACCGGCATCGTCTGATGGGGCGCGCCCGGCTCGCCGGGCGTTGTGCGCCGCTGTTGCGGGCCGGGCGCTTCCGGCCGGCGGCACGACGAGCGCCGCGCGATCAGCTGTGCCTTCCGACAACAACAAGCAAAGGGCGCCGCGTACGACGGCCGCCACACGGGAGAATCGCATGAACCTCACAGGCAAGACCGCCCTGGTCACCGGCTCCACCAGCGGGATCGGCCTCGGCATCGCGCTGAAGCTGGCCGAAGCCGGCGCCGACCTGATCCTCAACGGTTTCGGCGATGCCTCGACAGCGCTGGCCGAAGTCGGCCGCCATGGCCACAAGGTCGGCCACCACGGCGCGGACGTGTCAGACCCGGCACAGATCGCCGAGCTGTTCGCCTATGCCGAGCGCGACTTCGGCGGCATCGACATTCTGGTCAACAACGCCGGCATTCAGCATGTCGCGCCGGTGGAGCAGTTCCCGGTGGAGCGCTGGGACGCCATCATCGCCATCAACCTGTCCTCGGCGTTCCACACCACACGCCTGGCCCTGCCCGGCATGCGCGAGCGCAACTGGGGACGGATCATCAACGTCGCCTCGGCCCACGGGCTGGTCGGTTCGGCGCAGAAGTCCGCCTACGTCGCCGCCAAGCACGGCCTGGTCGGGCTGACCAAGGTGGTGGCGCTGGAAACCGCCACCACGCCGATCACCTGCAACGCCATCTGCCCCGGCTGGGTGCTGACCCCACTGGTGCAACAGCAGATCGACGAGCGCGCCCGTCAGGACGGCGATGAACAACGCGCCCGCCACGATCTGCTGGCCGAGAAGCAACCCTCGCTGGATTTCGTCACCCCGGCGCAGCTGGGCGCCCTGGCGCTGTTTCTCTGCAGCGAGGCCGGCGACCAAGTGCGCGGCGCGGCATGGAACATGGATGGCGGCTGGGTGGCGCAATGATCGGGTTTACTGACCTGCGGCAACGCGACCGGGCATAACCGGCGCGCCTGCTTGGCAAGCGGCCGCGGGCTGAGGCTAGATAGCCATCACCTCCCCAGCGAAACCGCCCGCATGACCAGCATTTCCAGCGACACGCCGCTCAACGGCAAAGCCCCGGTGCACCTGGCGCTGCGCGGGGTCGCCTCCATCCTGTCTAAGAAGATCGCCGCCGGTTCGACCCATCTGCTGCTGGACATTCCCATTGGCCCGACGGCCAAGGTGCGCTCGATGGCCGAGGCGCAGCGCCTGCGAAAGCTGTTCGAGTTCGTGGCCACGCGCCTGGGCCTGACCCTGGACGTGGTCATCACCGACGGTCGACAGCCGATCGGCAACGGCATCGGCCCGGTACTGGAGGCGCGGGACGTGATGCAGGTGCTGCAGAACGACCCGGCGGCGCCGATCGACCTGCGTCAGAAGGCGCTGCGCCTGGCCGGGCGCATGCTCGAGTTCGATCCCGATGTGCGCGGCGGCGACGGTTACACCATCGCCCGTGACATCCTCGACTCCGGGCGGGCGCTGAAGAAGATGCGCTCGATCATCGCCGCCCAGGGCGGCAAGCCGTTCGACCACAACCATCCGCCGCTGGCACGGCTCAGCTTCGATGTACTGGCCGACTGCGACGCGGTGGTCACCGGCATCGACAACCTGCAGCTGGCACGCATCGCCCGGCTGGCCGGCGCACCCAAGGTGCAGGGCGCTGGCGTGGACATCCTGCGCAAGCTCGGCGAACCGGTGCGGGCCGGCGACTGTCTGTATCGCGTTTACGCGGACTTTCCCGCCGACCTCGCTTTCGCCCGCCAGGCCACCGAACGCGCCAGCGGCGTCAGCCTCGGCAGCCCCGAGCAGGTCCCAACCGTATTCGTGGAGTTCTGATGCAAAGCCAGCTGCTGTATTTCGATGACGAGCGCGCCGCCGCCCTGCGCCTGGCCGAAGCCTCCGGCGTGCCCGCCGCCTCAGTCGAGCGCCACCGTTTTCCCGATGACGAGCTGCGCCTGCGCCTGCCGCTGGCCGAAGGCGAAGCGATCGCCGAGCAATTGGTGCTCTACCGCGGCCTCGACCACCCCAACGAAAAGCTGGTCGAGCTGCTGCTGGTGGCCGGCGAAGCGCGACGCCTGGGCGCCAAGCGACTGATCCTGGTCACGCCCTATCTGGCCTACATGCGCCAGGACATCGCCTTCAACCCGGGCGAGGTGGTCAGCCAGCGGGTAATCGGCCAGCTGCTGGCCGGCCAGTTCGACGCACTGGTCACCGTCGACCCGCACCTGCACCGCGTCGCCACCCTGCAGGAAGCGGTGCCGCTGGCCGATGCGGTCACCCTTTGCGCGGCCCCGGCGCTGGCGCGACTGATCGCCGAACGGCATCCCGAGGCGCTGCTGATCGGCCCGGATGCCGAGGCGCTGCAATGGATCGAGGCGGCCGCCGCCGAGCATGGTTTCGAACATGGCGTGTGCAACAAGCTGCGCCATGGCGACCATCAAGTGGAGATCGCCTTGCCGGACCTGCAGTTCGCCGGGCGCCATGTGGTACTGCTCGATGACGTCGCCAGCTCCGGGCGCACCCTTGCCGAGGCCGCGCAGAAACTGCTGGCCGCCGGCGCCGCCTCGGTGGACGTGGCCGTGACCCACGCGCTGTTCGCCGGTGATGCCCTGAAGGTGATCCGCGCCGCCGGTGTCGGGCACGTCTGGAGCACCGACTGCATCGCCCATGAAAGCAACGCCGTGAGCATGGCGCCACAGCTGGCCGAGGCGCTCAGGCCGTTGCTGCATTGAGGAGATAGGAGCCCGACCGCCGCGCGGACAAGGCTGCGCCGTTGTCCGCCTATCCTTCATTCACCGCGCTCGGCTGGTCGGGGCTGATCTGCGTGGCATCGCCGTAGCGCTTCTGGCAGCGCTTGCAGAAGAACGCCCTGCGCCGGCTTCGCCCCAGTTCTTTGGCCTTCATCAGCGGAAGCGCACGCAGGTGTTCTTGCCGTGCGCCAGCCAGTTGGCCTTGAGCACGCCGGCCCGCTTCCACTCGAGAAACTGGAAGCTGTAGGTGCGTGCCTCGCGCACCAGCTCGCGTAGCTTGGCCGGCGGCAGTTCGCCGATCAGCGACAGCGGGTGCACGCGGATGCGATAGAGCACCTCGTTCTTGATGATATTGCCGGAGCCGGCGAACAGCGTCTGGTCCAGCAGCGCATCGCAGGCCAGCAGACGCGGGTGCTCGCGCAGGCGCTTGAGCGTGCCGCGCGGGCTCCAGGCCGCGCTCATCACATCCATGCTCCAGTCGTAAGCCGCATCCAGCGGCCCCTCGATCAACCGCACCGAACAGGCATAGAAATTCAGCTCGCCGTCTGCGAAGCCGAGGCTCAGGCGCGGCGTGGAGTCCTTGCGTTCGTTGATGCGGTAGCTGCCGAACAGCAGCAGGTGGATGCGCACGGAGACATCCTCCAGCTCGATCAGCAGATGCTTGCCCCAGCTGCGGAATTCACGCACCACCTGGCCGGTCAGCCGTGCCTTGTCGACCTTGGCACTGCCTTCGGCGCGCTCGATGCGCTGACCGGTGAACGCCGCGACTTCCTCGCGGAAAATGACGATGGATGGACCTTCGGGCATGGATGCACCTGCTGATCTGCCTTTCTCGATCAGACTCGCCCCTGCGGCGAAGGTGCGTAGCGCGCTACCAGGCCAGCTGCAGCCTGCTCTCGAACTCGCGCGGTTCACCACTCAGCGGATCGCGGAAGCGCAAGCCGCGCGCCAGGAGCTTGAGCGGGCGGCTGTAATCGTCCTGGTCGCGCTCCTCGCGCGGTAGCAGCTGCGGGTAGAAGGGATCGTTGCAGATGCCGGCGCCGAGGGTCGCCATATGCAGACGCAGCTGGTGCTTGCGCCCGGTGATCGGCGTCAGGGCGTAGCGCCAGAGGTGGTCGCGGCGCTCGAGCACCTCGATCAGCGTTTCGCTGTTCGGCTCGCCGTCGCCTTCGCGCATCAGGAAGAACGGCTCGCCCGGCACCATGCACAGCTGCCGGCGCAGGGGAAACTCGAGCCCAGGCAGTGCCGGGCAGATCGCCTCGTAGCGCTTGGCGATCCGCCGCTCGCGGAACAACGCCTGGTAGGCGTCGCGGCTCTCGCGGTTGGCCGAGAACAGCACCAGCCCGGCGGTGAGGCGATCGATACGGTGAATCGGCACCAGATCGGCGTTACCCAGCCGCTTGCTGAGCCGCGCCAGCAGGGTTTCGTTGACGTATTCGCCAGCCGGCATCACCGAGAGAAAGTGCGGCTTGTCCGCCACCACCAGATGCTCGTCGACGTGCAGGATGCGCTCTTCGAACGGCACCGGCGTCTCGTTGGGCACCTCGCGGAAATAATGCACGCGCATGCCGACCCGGTACGGCCGGGCCGCGTCGATCGGCTGCATGTCGGCATCCAGTACTCGGCCCCGGGCCATGCGATCGAGCCAGGTGGCGCGGTCGATTGCCGGAAAGCGCTCGCACAGGCAGTCGAGCACCGTAGGCCAGTCGCCTTGGGGCAGGTGCAGGGTGCTGGGACGGGAATTGGAGGGGGGCATCGGATCGGGCGCACAACGACAGGAGCGTCGATGATACCCGCTCTGCCGGCGGCTGCCTCCTGCGGGAAGCGCCGCGGCAGACGAGAGACGAGTCCACGACCCGGACGGCCGATGAACCCGGCGCGGCGTTTCGGCCGCGCGGCAGATGTATCAGTCTTCCTTGTCCTTGGTCACCTCGCCGGTGCGGCCGTCGATCTTGAACTCGTACTTCTTGCCGTCCTGCTTCATGCCCTCGCCTTCCCAGCCGTCGCCATCGGCTTCGATGCCGTGCAGCTCGGTGTAGCCGGCGGCCTTGGCCTTTTCCACGGCCTGCTCGAGGGTGATCCAGTCGGCGCCGGGCTTGTCGGCGGCGAAGGCGGCACCGGAACCCAGGATGGCAACAGCGAACGCGGCGGTCAGTGTCTTGTTGTACATCTCGTTTTTCCTTCTGCTAACGGGATCGTATCGGGCCTTTGGTGCTGGCCCCTGCCTGAAATACGAGCCCAACGGCGGCCGCTAAGTTCAACCGCCGCGGTGTGCATTCGCCGGCTCGTTGTCGATTCCGGCAGGTGCCAGACGACTCCTTCACAGGGGCATCGCTGCGCGACGCGGGGCCTGCCACCGATCCATGCACGGAGGTTTTTGCCATGACAACGCACAAGGTCGTATCCGACCAGGACTGGCTCGCCGCCCACAGCGCTCATCTGCGCGAGGAGAAGCAGCTCACCCGCCAACGCGACGCACTCTTCGAGAAGCGCCGGCAATTGCCCTGGCGGCGCATCGGCCAGGATTACCGCTTTCACGACGCTGGCGGCACGGTTCGCCTGAGCGAGCTGTTCGAGGGCCGCAGCCAGCTGGTGATCAAGCACTTCATGTTCGGCCTGGACTGGAGCGAGGGTTGCGTGGGCTGCTCCTTCGAGGCCGATCACATCGGCGGCGCGCTGCTGCACCTGCTGCATCATGACGTCAGCTTCGCCGCCATCTCCCGCGCGCCATTCGAGCGGCTGGAGGCGTTCCGCCGTCGTATGGGCTGGCAGTTCCGCTGGCTGTCGTCGGCCGGCAACTCGTTCAACCGCGACTTTCACGTCTCCTTCGATGACGAGGACATCGTCGAGGGCAAGGTTTTCTACAACTATGCCTGGCAGCCCTTCGTCTGCGAGGAGCTGTCGGGTTTCAGCGTCTTCTACCGGGACACACAGGGCGAGATCTTCCACACCTTTTCGGCCTTTGGTCGCGGCGCCGAAGAGCTGCTCGGTACCTACGTGCTGCTGGACATGACGCCGAACGGCCGCAACGAGACCGGCCCGCGACACGACCTTACCGACTGGGTCCGTCTGCATGACCGCTACGACAGCGATGATCGCGTCGCCGCTGACGGGCGAACGGAGCCGGCCGCCGGCTGCTGCCACGAGCAGATGCGGCGCTGAGCTAACGTCGCCGGATGCTGACGATCTGCGGGTCCATCTCGCCGTCGGTGAAGCGAAACTCCACCGCATCGCCCACGCCCAGCCCCTGCAGCTGAGCGGCGCTGGCCTTGAACGGCATCACCATCGCCGGCCACTTCAGCTCCGGTATCGCCTCGTGGGCGATGGTGACGCTGCCCTGGTGTCGGTCCAGCTCGCGGATCACACCCTGGGCCTGGTGAGTGGTGGCGGCTTCCAGACCGTCACCGGGCAGAACATCGTCTACCGCTGGCGCAGCCGTGGAGGGCTTGAGCAGGTCTTCTGCCAAGGCGTGGCCGCTGCTCAGCCAGAGCGCCGCCAACAGCGCGAACGACAGAGGTTTCATGGCGCTACCCGTCATCTGATGAACCACTGCAAGCGTAATCGCCGGGGCGCTCGCGCCCTCGCTCGAATGGTGCATTCGTAGCCGGCGGCGACATTCAGTTTCGTGTAAGCCAGCCCTCGTAACCTGTGAATCGTCGAAACCAACCACAGGAATCAACACCATGAAAACACTGACTACCCTGCTGACCGCCGCCACCCTCGCCCTTGGTGCCAACCTGGCGCTGGCCAAGGACATCGGCCCGGATGAAGCCCTGCGCCTGCGTGACGCCGGCACCATCCAGTCGTTCGAGAAACTCAACGAAGCAGCCCTGGCCAAGCACCCCGGCGCCACCATCGAGGAGTCCGAACTGGAAGAAGAGTACGGCCGCTACGTCTATCAGCTTGAACTGCGCGACGACAAAGGTGTGCAATGGGATCTGGAGCTCGACGCCAAGACCGGCGAAGTGCTGAAGGATCAACAGGACGACTAAAGGCCACCCATGCGTGCCCCTCTTCTTGTAACGCTGCCACTGGTTCTGCTGCTCGCCGCCACCCCGGCGGTGAGCCGCGACCTGGATCAGGACGAGGCCCTGCGGCTGCGCCGCGAAGGGCTGATCCTGCCGCTGGAGACACTGATCCAGCGGGCAATGGAACGCTACCCCGGGGCGCGTCTGCTGGAAGCGGAGCTGGAAGAGGAAGATGACCTCTACGTCTATGAAATCGAATTGTTGACCACCCAGGGCGTTGCCCGCGAGCTGGAGTTCGATGCTCGCGATGGCCGTCTGCTCAAGGATGAAGAGGACTGATGCGCCTGCTACTGGTCGAAGACAATGTGCCACTGGCTGACGAACTGGTCGCCAGTCTCAGCCGCCAGGGCTACGCCACCGACTGGCTCACCGATGGCCGCGACGCCGAATACCAGGGCGCGACCGAGCCCTATGACCTGATCATTCTCGACCTCGGATTGCCCGGCAAGCCGGGGCTCGAGGTGCTGCACGCCTGGCGCGCCGCCGGCGTCACCACACCGGTACTGATCCTCACCGCACGCGGCTCCTGGGCCGAGCGCATCGATGGTCTCAAGGCCGGCGCCGACGACTACCTGACCAAACCCTTCCATCCCGAGGAGCTGCTGTTGCGCATCCAGGCGCTGCTGCGCCGTGCCCACGGTCTGGCCAACCAGCCGATGTTGCAGGCCGGAGGCCTGGAGCTGGACGAGTCGCGCCAGTGCTGCCGCAAGGACGGCCAGGACATCGAGCTGACCGCTGGCGAGTTCCGCCTGCTGCGCTACTTCATGTTGCATCCGGGCCAGCTGCTGTCGAAAACCCAGCTCACCGAACACCTGTACGACGGCGAGACCGAGCGCGATTCCAACGTCATCGAAGTACATGTCAACCGGCTGCGCGGCAAGCTCGGCCGCGAGCTGATCGAAACGCGTCGCGGCCAGGGCTATCGCTTCGGCGGCGCGGCGTGAAGTCGATCCAGCGCAGCCTCGGCCTGGCCCTCATCGCCACCCTGCTGCTGGTGGCGCTGGTGCTGGTGCAGACCAGCCTCTGGCTGTTCGAATCCGGCCTCAGGCGCAGCCTGGAAACCGATCTGCGCGAAGAGACCGAGGGCCTATTGGTAGCGCTGGTCAAAGGGCCGAACGGCGACCAGCTGGACCTGCAGCGCCTGAACCCGCGCTATCAGCGACCGTTTTCCGGACACTACTTCCAGATCGAACTCCCCGGCCGCACCTGGCGTTCACGCTCGCTGTGGGACGCCACGCCGCAATGGCCGGAGCGCCCGGGCCTGACCGAGGAGCTGCTGGATGGCCCGCAGGAGCAGCGCCTGCTGGGCTACCGCGCGGAATACCGCCGCGACGGCCAACCGATCATCATCAGCGTGGCGCAGGACTACACACCGGTTCTCGACAGCTTCGCCCGCGTGCGGCTGAGCGGCCTGGGGCTGGTGGGCTTCGCCCTGCTCGCCCTGCTGCTGTTGCAGCGCTACGCCACGGGCCTGGCGCTGCGCCCGCTGGAGCGCGCCCGACAGCAGATCGCCCAGTTACAGCAGGGCCAGCGCCAGCAGCTGGACCAGCAGGCGCCGGTGGAGCTGCAACCGCTGGTGGAGCAGATCAACCACCTGCTCAGCCATACCGAGGAAACCCTGCAACGCTCACGGCATGCACTGGGCAACCTTGGTCATGCGCTGAAGACGCCGCTGGCGGTACTCGGCAGCCTGGTACAACGCGAAGAACTGGCCGCCCACCCCGAGTTGCGGGCCAGCCTGCTGGAACAGCTGGAGCAGATCCAGCAGCGCGTGAGCCGCGAGCTGGGTCGCGCACGGCTGTCGGTGGATGTGCTGCCCGGTGCCCATTTCGATTGCGATGCCGAACTGCCGGCGCTGTTCGACACCCTGGCGATGATTCACCGCGCCGACCTCGAGCTGCGCTGGCATGCCCCGGCTGGCTGCCGTGTGCCGCGTGATCGCGAAGACATGCTCGAGCTGCTGGGAAACCTGCTGGACAACGCCTGCAAATGGGCGGGCAGCCGCGTCGAGCTGACCATCGAGCAGACGCGCGACGGCTTCGTGCTGCTGGTGGACGACGACGGGCCGGGAATTCCCGCGGCACAGCGCGAGCAGGTCATCAACCGCGGCGTGCGGCTGGACGAACGCGCAGAAGGGCACGGCCTGGGGCTGGGAATCGTCAGCGACATCCTGACGGCGTGGCGTGGAGCGTGGAGCCTGGAGGAAAGTCCGCTGGGTGGGCTGCGCGTGCGTATCGCACTGCCCGCGGTGCGCTGAGCGGGGGTTACTGCGCGCGGGCCAGTTCGTTACGCATGTCTTCGAGAATGGTCTCCACCAACAGCGTGTTCTGTACCTGGTGCCCGGCGACGATACGCGTGGCGTGGGTGCCATTGATCGGGTAACCGACGTGAACCTCCAGACGGCCGTCCGCCTTTGGTTCGACACGGGTGCGGTATTGCGAAGTGAAGGTTTCGGCCAGATGACGGGACAAAGTCTTCATGGAGCATCTCTACAGTGAGCCTGACACAAAGACCATGTTCAGGGGTCGGAGATTCCAGCCGTCCATCGGGAAGCGCTCTGCCTTCACCAAACGGTAACCCGTTCACCCTTTTCGCTCGCCGTCGGCGTACGCCAGCCAGGCCAGTACCGCCATCGCGACAAAGGCCACGCCGGACCACGTGAGTGCAGCGATCAGCAGATTCATGTCGGTCACCTCGCCGAGTTGAAACACGCCCTGAATATATGTAGCGTTGCACGACACGTCGACCTGCTCGACATAGGCATGTAAACCTTTGGTACAGGTGCAACAGCGATGAAAAGGAAGCAATCGATCAGTCAGATACGCTGGGATCTGGCACTGCGCTACCGGCTGATCGAGACCATCGCCTGGTGGGAAGGCCGCCTGACCACGGGCCACCTGATGCAGAGCTTCGGCATCAGCCGCCAGCAGGCCTCGAAGGACATCAACACCTACCTCAACGAACATGCGCCCAAAAACCTGACATATGACCGTCACCTGAAAGGCTACAAGGCGAGCAAGGCCTTCCAGCCGCTGTTCATCGACGGCAGCGCCAGCGCCTACCTGCACCTGCTCGACCAGAACCGCGTGCGCGCCCCGCACATCGAAGGCCTGGCGCTGGCCTATGCACATACGGAAGTGCTGCAGGTGCCGGACCGCAGCATCCGCCCCGAGGTGCTGCGCCCGATCCTGCAGGCTTGCCGCGAGGGGCTGCGCCTGGAGAGCGAGTACGTCTCGCTGGCCAACCCGGAGGTGGAGATCCGCGTGATGGCGCCGCACACGCTGGTCTTCACCGGCATGCGCTGGCACGTGCGGGCCTACTGCGAGAAGAACCGCGCGTACCGCGACTTCGTGCTCAGCCGCTTCCGTGGCGAGCCGGACCTGATGGACGAAAGCGAACACACCCGCGAGCAGGACGAGGCGTGGAACACGCCAGTGACGGTGCTGATCGAGCCGGATGCACGGCTGAGCCCGGCGCAGAAGGCGATCATCGAGGTGGACTACGGCATGCTCGACGGCCAACTGCCGGTGGAGACCCGTGGCGCACTGGTGCAGTACGTGCTGCAGCGCTTCGGCATCGACCCGAACACCGTGCAGGCCAATGCGGCGGCGCAGCAGCTGCAGGTGGGGAATCTGCAGGCGTTGAAGGGGTGGTTGTACTCGTGAGGGCTTGTGAGGGTGGTCGTGACCGTGAAGGGCCGCTGCCTCCATGTGGGAGCGGTCTTGACCGCGAAGAGCGTCGGCACGAAGTTCAGTATGTGAGCGCCGCGCTTTTCGCGGCCGGGACTACAGGTTGCGCCTTGCACGGCGCCTCGCTGGCTTTCGCTCCGCGCTCACACTCGACTGGCCCGTCTGGCGGAAGCATTGGTTTCGCCCTGCTGGGCGACTCACTTTTTCCAAACGCGGAAAAAGTAAGCAAAAACGCTTGCCCCTGCATCTGGGTCTCGCTGCGCGAGACTTCCCTCACACCATCCGCGCTCCGGGGGCCGGCGTACAAGGGCCATCCATGGCCCTTTATCGCGGGAACGCCTAGTTCTCTCGCGGCATCCATGCCGCTCGCTCCCCTCCGCACGGATTCCGTTCGGCCTCCTGAAAGGGGCATTCGGTGGGGCCTGATAGCTTCTTCGTCAACAAACAAGCAACGCGTGCTTGTTCCGCTGTTTGCGAATTTTCAGGCGGCTCGGACTCGACTCCCCTTCAGGAGGCCGAGCGTAGGTGCTGCGCAGGGGGACGCGAGGCATGGACGCCGAGCGAGGAGCGAAGGGACAGGGACGTCCCTTCGCGACGGCCCCCGGAGCAGCGCTGGAGGGAGGGAGTTTTGTGTAGCAAACCGGGGGCGCCTAGCCCGGATGCCGGGGTCGCCTTCTCTTCGGTTACTTTCTCTTGGCGAGACAAGAGAAAGTGACGCGCCGTGCAAGGCGCAACCTGTAGTCCGGGCCGAGGAAAGCGCGGCGCGCCCGAACCGTCCGCCGAAGCCCACGACAGTCACGAGTGCCACAAGCCTTACATCCGACGCAACTTCCCGCCGCACAAACCAAGCCAGCGGTTCGCCGCGGCGCCCGCACACAATGAGCTGAGCCCATGCGCCTGATCCACACCTCCGACTGGCACCTCGGCCAGACCCTCCACGGCCAGGACCGCGACCACGAACACGCGCAGTTCCTCGCCTGGCTGCTCGACCAGCTGATCACCCACCGCGCCGACGCCCTGCTGATCGCCGGCGACGTGTTCGACACGGTCAACCCGCCACTCAAGGCCCAGGAGCGCCTCTACGACTTCATCGTCCGCGCCCACGAAAAGCTCCCGCAGCTGGACATCGTGATGATCGCCGGCAACCACGACTCGGGCGGGCGCATCGAGCTGCCGGCGCCGCTGATGAAACGCCTCAATGCCCATGCCGTCGGCCGTATCAGCTGGGTCGCCGAGGGCCAGCTGGACCACCAGCGGCTGCTGGTGCCGCTGCACGACGCCGCTGGCAACACCGCCGCCTGGTGCCTCTCCCTGCCCTTCCTGCGCCCGGCCGAGGTTACCGGAATGGCGCTGGGCGACGACTACATGGCCGGCATTCGTCAGGTGCATGAACGCCTCATCGCCGCCGCCGAGGCCGTGCGCCAGCCCGGCCAGGCGCTGGTTGCCATGAGCCATGCGCATATGGCCGGCGGCGCGGTGTCGGAGGAGTCCGAGCGCAATATCGTCATCGGCAATGCCGAGGCCCTGCCGGCCAGCCTGTTTCCCGAGTCCGTCGCCTACGTCGCCCTCGGCCACCTGCACAAGCCGCAGCAGGTCGCCGGGCAGGCCCGCATCCGCTATAGCGGCTCGCCGCTGCCGCTGTCCTTCGCGGAGGTCAACTACCCGCACCAAGTGCTGCTCGTCGAGCTCGATGGCGAGGCCCTGAAACAGGTCGACAGCCTGCCGGTGCCGCGTGTGGTGGAGATGATCCGCATCGGCCGCGCCCCGCTGGCCGAGGTGATCACCGCGCTGGAGGCGCTGCCGCCCACCGGCCTGTTCGACGAACACCTGCCCTGGCTGGAGGTACGCGTGCTGCTCGACGAACCGCTGGCGGACCTGCGCCAGCGCATCGAAACCGCGATAACCGGCAAGGCCTGCCGACTGGTGCGCATCGCCAGCGAGTACGCGGGCCGGCGCGGCGAGACGGAATCGGACGTGCTGCTCGGCCTCGACCAGCTCACTCCGCAGGAATTGTTCGCCCGCGCATGGGAGGCCGAGTATGGCAACCCGGCGGATGAACAGGCGCTGGACGATTTCGCCACGCTGCTGCAACGGGTCGAGTTCGCTCATACGGAGGATGACCGATGAAAATCCTCGCCATCCGCCTGAAGAACCTGGCGTCGCTGGCCGGTGAGCAGGTCATCGATTTCACCGCCGAACCCCTGGCCAGCGCCGGGCTGTTCGCCATCACCGGGCCCACCGGTGCCGGCAAGAGCACCATTCTCGACGCCCTGTGCCTGGCGCTGTTCGGCAGCACGCCGCGACTCGACAGCGTTTCGCCGCTGAACAAGGTGCCCGAGGTAGATGCCGAGATCGGCGGTGGCGACGAGCGCAACCTGCTGCGCCGCGGCTGCGGCAGCGGCTACGCCGAGGTCGATTTCGTCGGCGTCGACGGTCACCGCTACCGCGCACGCTGGGAGGTCAAGCGCGCCCGCGAGAAGATCGACGGCCGCCTGCAGGCCAGCAGCCAGAGCCTTACGGATCTCGACAGCGGCACGCTCCTGGCCAGCGGCAAGAAACGCGAATTCAAGGAATTGCTCGAAGCCCGCCTTGGGCTGACCCTGGCCCAGTTCACCCGCGCCGTGCTGCTGGCGCAGAGCGAATTTTCCGCCTTCCTCAAGGCCGACGACAACGAGCGCGGCACCCTCCTGGAAAAGCTCACCGATACCGGCCTGTACAGCCGCCTCGGCCAGGCCGCCTTCGAGGCCGCCAAGGAGGCGAAGGAAGGCCTCGCCCGCCTGGAGCAGCAGGCCGGCGGCCTGCAACCACTGGAGCCCGAGCAGCGCGAGGTTCTGGAGAACGAACATCAGGCTCAGCTCGACGAACTGAAAGCGCTGCAGCAGCAGCTCAGGGCGCTGGAAGCGCAGCGGCAATGGCTCAGCGAACTGCAGCGTCTGGAAAACGAGCGCGAAGCGGCATGCCAGCAACTGCAGGATGCCGAAGACGAGCGCAAAAACCTCGCCGAGGCCCGGCGCATCCTCGACCTGTTCGAGCAACTGGCCCCGCAACGCCATCGTTTCCTGCGCCTGCAGGATCTCGGCCCGCTGCTGGAGAAGGCCGCCGACAGCCTGGCGCGCCTGCAGCATGAGGAACAGGCCGTGCAGCAGCGCCTGGCCGAGCTGCAGAGCCAATGCAGCGCCGCCAGCGAGCAACTGCGTTCGGCCGAACAGGCGCGCCAGGACGCCGAGCCGCGGCTCGTCCAGGCGCGCCGTGAAGAAGAACGCCTGCAGCATTTGAACGCCGACCTCGCCTTGATCCGCGAAGAAAGCGTACAGGCCGATGCCGCGGCCAGCGCCGGCGCGGCAACGCTCAAACAGCTCGAGCAGCAGCAACAGCGCACCGCCGAACAGCTCGCGGCGCTGGCACAGCCACTCGAAACGAGTGCAGCCCTGCAACCACTCTGTGCGGCATGGGACGGTTACCGTCCGCGTCTGCAACAGGCCGTCCAGCTGGCGGCACGCTTGCAGCAAGGCCAGCGCGAGCTCCCCGCGCTGGAAGCGCAGGCCCAGGCCGCCGAAACCCAGCAGAATGTGGCCCGCGAGGCGCTGGACGACCTGCAACGCGAGCGCGACAGCGACGTCGGGCTGGCCGAACAGCTGGCCCGACTGCATCGACAGCTCGACGACTGGCGCCAGGCCGAGCGCGAAACCGAGGCCCTGCGCGAACTCTGGGCGCAGCAGCTCACGCTCACCGGCAGCCAGCGCGAACTGAGCGACGCCCACATCCGCCAGCAGGCCGAGCTGGACAGCCTGGTACCGCAGGGCAAACAGCTTCGCAGTGACCGTGATGCTGCCGAGCGGGCGCTCAAGGTCACCCTCGCCCTGCTTGAACGCCAACGTCTGGCACGCAGCGAGAATGTCGAAGCGCTGCGCGCGGCGCTCGTTCCCGGCGAGCCCTGCCCGGTCTGCGGCAGCGACGAGCATCCCTGGCAGCACACCGAAGCGCTGGTCGCCAGTCTCGACCGCCACGACAACAGCGAGGCCGAGCGTGCGCAGCAGGCGCTACAGGAACATGATAAGCGTCTGCAGGAGCTGCGCGATCGCCATGTCGCGCTCAGCACGCAGTTGCGCCAGACGCAACAACGCCAGGGCGAAGTCGAGGCGCAGCTGCAGGCCCTGGCACCGCGCCTGCTCGCCCTGCCCGCACACTCGCGATTGCTTGAGCAGCCGGAAGCCGAGCGTTCGCAATGGCTGGAAGCGCAGCTGACGACACTCAAAGACCAGATCGCCAACGCCAGCCAGCGTCAGCAGCAACTGCTCGCGCTGCAACAGCGCAGCGAAACCCTGCAGCAGGCCTGGCAGGCCGCGCGCGAGGCCTGCGTCGAGGCGACCCAGCAACTCGCCCGCCAACGCGATGCGCTCGCCCGCGATCACCAGCAGCTCGACGAGGAACTGCAAACCTTCGCCGAACTGCTGCCCACCGAACAACTGCAGCGTTGGCGCGAAAATCCGGCGCAGACCTTTATGCAGCTGGACACCAGCATCGCCACGCGGCTGCAGCAACTGCAGGCGCAGACCGAGCTGGCCGATGAGCTGCGCCAGTGCGAGCAGCGCCGCAGCGACGAGCAGTTGCAACAACGCCATCGCCAGGAGAAACAGGCAGGCTGCAGCGCACGACTGACCGAGCGCGAGAAACTGCTGCTGGCCTGCCAGCAGGCGCTGCGTACCAGCCTTGGCGAACAGACCAGCGCCAGCGCCTGGCAACAGCAGCTGGACGCGACCATCCAGGCTGCGCGGCAAACCCAGGCCGAGATCAATCGGCAGCTCAACGAGAGCAAGGTTGGCCTGACGCGACTGCACAGCGAGCAGCAGAACTGTCGCCAGCGCCAAGCCGAACTGGAACAGGAACGCGACGCGCTGAAAGCGGAACTGGCCACCTGGCGCACCAGCCACCCGCAGCTGGACGACGCCACCCTCGCCCAGCTGCTGCACATGGATGACCAGCTGATTGCCGAGGCGCGCCAGCGCCTGCAGCAAAACGCCGAAACCCTGACCCGCTGCCGCGAACGACTCGACGGCTGCCTCAGCCGTCTGACGGCACATGAACAGCAGCAGCCCGAAGCGCCGGATGCCGCACAGCTGCAACTGCGCTACGCGGAGCAACTGCAGCAGTGCGAGCAGGCCGACCAGCGCTGCGCGGAAACCCGTGCCCAGCTGCTCGACGACGACAAGCGCCGCCGCCAGAGCCAGGCGTTGCTGGCACAGATCGGCGAGGCGCGCGCCGAAATGCAGCGCTGGGGGCGCATCGCCGCGCTGATCGGCTCGAGCGACGGCGGCGCCTTCCGCAAGATCGCCCAGGCCTACAACCTCGACCTGCTGGTGCAGCACGCCAACGTGCAGCTGCGTCAGCTGGCGCGGCGTTATCGGCTCAAGCGCGGCGGCAGTCCGCTGGGCCTGCTGGTGATGGATACCGAGATGGGCGACGAGCTGCGCTCGGTGCATTCGCTGTCCGGCGGCGAGACCTTCCTCGTCTCGCTGGCCCTGGCACTGGGCCTGGCCTCGATGGCGTCGAGCAAGCTCAGGATCGAATCGCTGTTCATCGACGAGGGCTTCGGCAGCCTCGATCCCGAGTCGCTGCAGATCGCCATGGACGCGCTGGATTCGCTGCAGGCCCAGGGCCGCAAGGTGGCAGTGATCAGCCACGTGGCCGAGATGCACGAACGCATCCCGGTGCAGATTCAGGTGCAGCGCCAGGGCAACGGGCAGAGCGGGCTGAAGATCGTCGGCGGGCTGTCCTAGCGGTCGCGCTTTCAGGCGCGACCTTGCCGCCGTCGCAGACTCGACGCTGACAGACTTGCGGCCATCGGTCCGCTTGTGTTTCGCCAGCATCGGCCGTAAGGTTCGCGCGTTTTTCTTATCCGCCCAGGTGTGCACGACCGCAAGGTCCGCATTAAACGGGAAGCCGGTGCGCTCGAAGAGCAAGGCCGGCGCTGCCCCCGCAACGGTAATCGACCGCGATCCTCAGGAATCGCCGTCCGCTCGACAACCACTGTGTTCCGACATGGGAAGGTGAGCGTGATGCGTGTCGAAAGCCCGGAGACCGGCCTGACGGATTCGACTGGTGTTGCGGAGGGCAGCACCGTCAAGCGCTGCTGCCCGTCATCCCCGCGCTTGTTCCTGCCCTCCTCAAAAGTCTGCGATCTTTTGAGGAATTCCAAGAATGAAACTGTCCCGACTTGCCCTCGCCGTGGCGCTGCTGCCTGGCGTGCAGGTGTTTGCTGCTGAGCTGACACGCGACGAAGCGCTGAAGCTGTCCGATACGGTGGTCAGCGCAAACCGCGAACCACAGCGACGCAGCCAGACCCCGGCGGCAACCACTGTATTCAACCGAGATGATATCGAGCGGTTGCAGATTCGCAGCGTCGCGGAGCTGCTGGAACGTGTGCCAGGCGTAAGCATCACCCGCACAGGCGGAGCAGGCAGCCAAACCGGCCTGTTTCTTCGCGGCACCTCCAGTACCCAGACCCTGGTTCTGGTCGATGGTCAGCGCATCGCCGCAACCTCCAGCGGCACCAGCAGCCTCGAATTTCTAAGCCCCGATCAGATCGAACGGATTGAAGTCGTGCGCGGCCCGCGGTCGGCGCTGTATGGCTCGGATGCCATCGGCGGCGTGGTGCAGATCTTCACCCGCCAAGGCAGCGGTCAGGGGCTTGCACCTGCGGTCCGCTTCGGCGCGGGAAGCAACGGCACCTTCGAACGCAGCCTGAACCTCTCCGGTGGGAATGGCCAGACTCGCTTCAACCTGGGGGCCGCGATGGATGAAACCCAAGGTATCGACGCGACGCGCGATAGTTTCGGCGCCAATGGCGATGACGACGCTTACCGCAATCGTTCGCTTAGCCTGAATCTTGCGCACCGCTTTAATGATCGGCTCGAGGCGGGTGTCAGCGCGCTCGATCAGCGAGGCGAACTTGAGTTCGACGACACCTTCGACGGCTTTCAGCCGACCGTGGATTTCCAGTTGAGCAGCATCTCCGGGTTCGTTGACGCCAAACTCAATGATGTCTGGAACAGCCGCCTTGAGGTCGGGCACAGCGAGGACAAGCGGGACACCGGAAACGACAGCCCCCTGGCTCCTGACTATGTGTTTTTCAGCTACTCGACCTATCGTGACTCGGCCAGCTGGGTGAATACACTTCAGCTCGATCCGGCCCATCAATTGTTGCTGGGTGCCGATTGGCATGAGGACCAGCTGCACAGCTCGAGCGACTTTGCCCAGGACTCCCGTTGGAACCAGGCGGCCTTCATCCAGCACCGCTATACCGGCAACGCGTTCTCTACAGAGATTGGCCTGCGCCACGACAAGAACGAACAGTACGGCAGCGAGAACACCTGGAACGCGGCGCTAACCGTACCGCTGAATACCCGCAACGACGTGATCGTGTCCTACAGCGAGGGCTTCCGCGCCCCGACATTTAACGAACTGTACGACTCCTGGTTCGGAAACCCGGACCTTACGCCCGAAAAATCCAAGAGCTACGAGGTCCAATGGCGCAACCGCTATAGCGACAGCGGGTCGCTGGAATTGTCGCTGTACCGCACTGACATCGAGGACGCCATCGTCTCGGACGCCTTCTGGATTCCTCAGAATGTCCAGACCGCACGGATCAACGGCCTGGAGGCCACCCTCCGGCAGGACGTGTTCGGTTGGCAGGCTAGCCTCGCGGCCGGCCTGATCGACCCGCGCGATCGCGATAGCGGTCATACACTCGCCCGTCGCGCCAAGCGCACGCTAAGCCTGGATCTGGACCGCCAGTTCGGTGACTTCTCGGTAGGCGCGGGCTGGCGAGCCGTCAGCGGACGCTATGACAACGCCGAAAATACCATCGAGCTCGGCGGCTACGGCCTGCTTGGCTTGCGTGGGAGTTGGCAGGCCAACTCGGAGGTTAAGCTGGACCTGAAGCTGAACAACCTGTTCGACAAGGACTATGCGGAAACCACCTACAGCACCACCAACGGACGCTACGGATACAACACCGAAGGCCGCACCGCGCTGTTCGCCGTCACCTGGACGCCCTCGCTCTAATCACGTTTACCGGCGCGCCCGCTCAGGGCGCTGCCGCCATCACCTCGCAGAGCTTCCGGATCGCCCCCAGCATCTGGAAGCTCGGTCGCTCCAGGCCCTTGTCCGGCACTTCCAGCAATCGCCCGTTGCGCACGGCATCGAGCTGTGGCCAGGCCTGCCACTCGTCCAGCTGCGCCCCGCTGCCGGCCAGGATGACTTCCGGGTCGCGGGCGAGCACCGCTTCGATGCTCACCTGCGGGGCGGCCAGGGTCAGGTCGGCGAAAATGTTTTGCCCACCACACACCTCGATGGCTTCGCTGATGATCTGTTGCCCGCCGAGGGTATACAGCGGGCGGTTCCAGATCTGGTAGAACACCCGCAACGGCCGTTCACGGGCATAGGCTGTGCGCAGCTCGGCAAGGCCGGCGCGAAACGCCTCGGTCAGGCGCTCGCCCTGCTCCGTGCGGCCGACCGCCTCGCCGATCACCCTGAATTGCTCGGCCAGCCCGTCGAGGCGAGTCTGCGCCACCACCAGCACGGGAATACCGAACTGCTGCAGCTGCTCGCGCTGGCTGCGCGGCACGCTGTCCGGCCAGAGCAGGCCCAGATCGGGGCGCAGGCTGAGCAAGGTCTCCATCTCCACCTGTCCATAACGCCCCACCGACGGTACCTGAGCCAGGGCAGCGGGACGTTCGCCGCCGTCCAGCACACCGGCCAGGCGGTCTACGGCATCGAGTTCCAGCATGATTTCGCTGAGCGAGGGCGCCAGGCTTACTACCCGCTGCGCGGCAACCGCAGGCAACGTGGCCAGCAGTGCCAGGGCGGTCAGCAGCAGGAGACGCATCAGTGCAGCTGCCGCGGAATACGGTAGAGCACCAGCAGCACCAGGCTGCCGAATACCAGCAACAGGCGGGCGACCGGCTCCATGCCCAGCAGAGCCCCGGCGGCCGCGAACCAGGCGGGCAGCGACGCGATCAACAGGCCGCGTCGGCGAACGCGGCGCAAACGCGCCCAGGCTTCCGCCTCGGCAGGACTGTCCAGCGCCTGTTCGGTGGCGATCAATACATGTTTGAAGGCGGTGAAGGCCCGCAGGCTGAAGAACAGCGAAACCATGCCAGCAGCGAAGAGCGGTTGCCCCCAATCGGCAAACACCACCGATGCGCGCCCGAGCACCAACACAGGCACCACCATCAGCAGCGTATGCAGCCAGCCGTCACGCGCAAGCTGGCGGCGGGCGGCGACGCGGCTCACGACTGCTCGGCTTCGCCCTGGTGGATCTCGCCGAGCATATGACCGAGCTTGCCGGCCTTGGTCGCGAGGTACTTGCGGTTGTGCGGGTTGTGTGCGATCTGCAGCGGTTTGCGCTCGGCCACGCGGATGCCGAAGCCCTGCAGCGCCTTGACCTTGCGCGGGTTGTTGGTCATCAGCTTGATTTCGCCGATGCCCAGATGCTCGAGCATCGGCAGGCAGATACCGTAGTCGCGCATGTCCGGGGCGAAGCCCAGGCGCTCGTTGGCCTCGACAGTATCGGCGCCGGCATCCTGCAGCTCGTAGGCGCGGATCTTGTTCAGCAGGCCAATACCACGGCCTTCCTGGCGCAGATAAAGCAGTACGCCGCGGCCTTCGTCGGCTATCGCGCGCAGCGCCGCTTCCAGCTGAAAGCCGCAGTCACAGCGCAGGCTGAACAGCGCATCGCCGGTCAGGCATTCGGAATGCAGACGCCCCAGCACCGGCTTGCCATCGGCCACATCGCCGAGGGTCAGCGCGACATGTTCCTTGCCAGTGTCCTGGTCGAGAAAACCATGCATGGTGAACACGCCGAACGGCGTCGGCAGTTGGGAAGCGGCGACGAACACGACAGACACGGGCAGAAATCCCAGGCGGCAGAAAAGCGGACATTGTAACACTAACTGCGGGCGAATCAGGCGCGAGAGTTTCGCCGACGAGCGCGCCGATACTGCCGTCCAGACCGGCAACCCGGTCGGCGCTCAGGACGTCTTCGACTCCAGCACCAGCACGCCCTGCTCCTCGCGCCAGCTGACGCGCCCGAGAAAGCTCATGCCGAGCAGCGCGTCGGTGGGCGAACCGCCCTCGACGACGACAGCCTCGACGCCGAGCACTTCGATCGCCCCGACCTTGACGCTGTTCAAGTGCACGCGCCAGGCCTTGGCCGTGCCGCTGGCAGTGCTCACTACCATCGCCCGACCGTTGACGCGGTAGTCGATGCCCAGCCGGCGGGCCTGGTGCTCGTTGATCGCCACCGAGGTGGCGCCGGTGTCGACGAGAAACTGGATCGGCTGGCCATTGATCGCACCGGCGATCCAGTAATGACCGCCGGTACCTTTGGCCACGCTCAGCTGGGTCTTGCTTGGCGCCGCGTAGGCGCCGCTGTATTCGCGGCTCAGGTTGTAGTGACGTTCGACGCCGTCGACCCTCAGCACCGCGCCGCTGACATCGGCACTGACCACCTGAACGCCGCCCGGCCCGGTCTGCCCGACCTTGACCAGCTTGCGCTGGCCGTCGACGTTGACCACCGCCGCGCCGGGAAACAGCCCGACCACCTGCACCATTGAGGCGGCCTGTGTCAGCGCGGGCAGCAGCAACAGGCCGGCGAACAGAACGGGGATGCTACGCATGGCTATTCCTTCCTCGAAACCTGGCCGCCCGGACCGGAGCCGCCGATCATCCACCAACCGTCAGCGGCCTGCAGCGACCGGACGCACAATCAAACCAACAGCGCCACCAGCCCCTGCATGACCGCCCAGGCGGCGACCCCGGCAAGGATATCGTCGAGCATGATGCCCACCCCGCCATGGATATGCCGATCCACCCAGCTGATCGGCCACGGCTTGGCGATGTCCATCACGCGAAACACCACGAAGCCGAGCAGCAGCCAGTACCAGCCCTCCGGCACCAGCCAGAAGGTGATCCAGATACCGACGAATTCGTCCCAGACGATGCCTTCGTGGTCGTGCACGCCGAGCTCGCGCGCCACCTTGCCGCACAGCCAGACGCCGAACAGCATGGTCAGGCCGAGCATCAGCAGATAGCTCCAACCTGGCAGCAACTGCCACAGCGGCACAAATGGCAGCGCTACCAGCGAACCCCAGGTGCCCGGCGCCTTGGGCATCAACCCGGACCCGAAGCCGAACGCCAGGTTGTGCCAGGGGTTGGACCAGACCAGGGTTTGCGGCTTGGCCGCGACCGGTGAGGTATCAGTCAAAACAGCGTTCCTTATCGGGTCGGAGGCAAGCGGCTGCTCTCGCAGCGGCGCTTACGCATTGAAATGGTTGTAGCCGCGCTCGGAGACGGGCACTTCGTTGCCCGCTGCATCGATCAGCTGAACACCCTCCCCTGCCATCACCCGGCCGATGACCTGCACCGGCCAGCCGGCAGCCTGCAGCGGCGCCAGCTCGGCGGGCGGCAGGGTGAAGGCCAGCAGGTAGTCATCGCCGCCAGCCAGCGCGCAACGCAGCGCTTCGGCGTCGCCGGCGAAACGGCGCAGCGGCTCGGACAACGGCAGCCGATCACGCTCGATCTGCAGCGCGACGCCTGATGCCTTGGCAATATGCTCGCAGTCAGCCAGCAGGCCGTCGGAGATATCCAGCGCCGCTGTGGACTTACCTCGTAGCACCTCGCCCAGGGCCAGCTGCGGTTGCGGCGACCAGTAGCGCGCCAGCAGGTGTTCGGCGACATCCGCATCGGCTTTGGCCTGCCGCAACACCAGCGGCAACGCGCCGGATGCCTCGCCCAGCACGCCGCCGACGCAGAGCAGATCGCCTACCTGCGCGCCGGACCGAACCAGTGCCTGCCCGGACGGCACGCGGCCGAACACGGTGACGGTCAGGCTCAGCGGGCCACGGGTGGTATCGCCGCCAATCAGACGCAGGCTGCAGTCGAGCGCCATCGCATCCAGTCCGCGGGCGAACTCGGCGAGCCAGAGCGGATCGCCGTGCGGCAGGCTCAGGGCAAGGGTGAAGCCGATGGGTGTGGCGCCCATGCCGGCCAGGTCGCTGGCGGCGACGGCCAGGGCGCGCTGGCCGAGCAGGAACGGATCGCAGGGATCGGGGAAATGCACGCCGGCGACCAGGGTGTCGGTGGACACGGCCAGCTGTTCACCGGAGGGAATCTGCAGCAGGGCGCAATCATCGCCGATGCCGAGAACGACTTCGCCGCCGGCCCTGGCGCAAGCGGCGGCGGCGAAGTAGTGACGGATCAGCTCGAACTCACCCAGCAAGGCGAGCGGCCCTCAGCGCTTGTGGTTGCGCACTTCGGCGCTGCGCAGCGAGGGGGCCAGCTTGTCCAGCACACCGTTGACGAACTTGTGTCCGTCGGTGGCGCCGTAGACCTTGGCCAGCTCGATGCCTTCGTTGATGACCACGCGGTACGGCACGTCGATGCGCTGCATCAGCTCGTAGGTTGACAGGCGCAGGATGGCCAGCTCTACCGGATCGAGCTCGTCCAGCGGACGGTCGAGATTCGGCGCAATGGCCTGGTCGACCTCGGTCTTCTTGCGCGCCACGCCGTTGAGCAGTTCGTGGAAGTAGGCACCGTCGACACCGCTGAAATCGTTGTCGACGCGGAACTGCGCCTCGATCTCGTTGAGGCTCTGACCGGCCATGTGCCACTGATACAACGCCTGCATCGCCAGGCTGCGAGCGACCCGGCGCGTGGCGATCTTGCCCTTGGCCTTGGGCTGCGGTGCGTCCTGGCTATCGTCGTGATTCAGGCTCACTTCGCCTCCAGCTGCGACAGCAGGCTCACCATTTCCAGTGCGGAGAGTGCGGCTTCGGCGCCTTTGTTACCGGCCTTGGTGCCGGAACGCTCGATGGCCTGTTCGATGGAATCGACGGTCAGCACGCCAAAGGCGACCGGTACGCCGAACTCCATGGAGACCTGGGCCAGGCCCTTGGTGCACTCACCGGCGACGTATTCGAAGTGCGGCGTGCCACCGCGGATGACCGCGCCGAGAGCGACGATGGCGTCGTATTCACCCTGCTGTGCGACCTTCTGGGCGACCAGCGGAATCTCGAAGGCACCCGGTGCGCGGATGATGGTGATGTCGTTTTCGCTGACGCCGTGGCGAACCAGCGCGTCGACCGCGCCGCTGACCAGGCTCTCGACGACGAAGCTGTTGAAGCGGCCTACGACCAGGGCGTATTTGCCCTGCGGGGCGATGAAGGTTCCTTCGATGGTCTTCAGGGGCATGGGTGCTTTCTCATCTCTTTAAAGAACGAAGGCGCCGCGGACTGCGCGGCGCCTCTGATTTATTCGGCTGGGAGGTATTCTACAACTTCCAGATCGAAGCCGGATATCGCGTTGAACTTCATCGGCGCGCTCATCAGGCGCATCTTGCGCACGCCCAGGTCACGCAGGATCTGCGAACCGGCGCCGACGGTGCTGTAGGTGGCCGGGGTCGGCGGCTGCTGACGGGTCAGCTGCGCCAGCAGCTGCGGGCCGGTCAGCGGATTGCCGAGCAGCAGCACCACGCCCTTGCCGGCCTTGGCCACCTCGCTCATCGCAGCGCGCAGGCTCCAGCGCCCCGGCACGGTGACCAGCAGCAGATCACGCAGCGGCTCCATGTTGTGCACGCGCACCAGGGTCGGCTCTTCCGGGGAAATCTCACCGCGGGTCAGTGCCATGTGCACGGTGTCCTCGACGCCGTCGCGGTAGGTGACCAGGTTGAACTGGCCCAGCTCGGTTTCCAGCGGCTGCTCGGAAACCCGCTGCACGGTGCGCTCGTGGATCATGCGGTAGTGGATCAGGTCGGCGATGGTGCCGATCTTCAGCCCGTGCTGCTCGGCGAAGACTTCCAGCTCAGGACGGCGCGCCATGGTGCCGTCGTCGTTCATGATCTCGCAGATCACGCCGCTGGCCTCGAACCCGGCCATGCGCGCCAGGTCACAGGCAGCCTCGGTGTGGCCGGCACGCGCCAGCACGCCGCCCGGTTGCGCCATCAGCGGAAAGATGTGGCCGGGGCTGACGATGTCCTCGGCCTTGGCATTCTTCGCCACCGCGGCCTGCACGGTACGCGCGCGGTCGGCCGCGGAAATGCCGGTGGTCACGCCTTCGGCGGCCTCGATGGAAACGGTGAACTTGGTGCCGAAGCCAGACCCGTTGCGCGGCGCCATCAGCGGCAGCTTGAGCAGCTCGCAGCGTTCGCGGGTCATGGGCATGCAGATCAGGCCGCGGGCGAAGCGCGCCATGAAATTGATGTGCTCGGCGGTCACGCACTCGGAGGCGACAATGATGTCGCCCTCGTTCTCGCGGTCCTCGTCATCCATGAGGATGACCATCTTGCCGGCGCGGATGTCTTCGATCAGTTCTTCAGCGGTATTGAGCGCCATGGGGCGTCTCCTCAATTCTTCAGGTAGCCGTGCTCGGCGAGAAAACCTTCGGTGAGCCCCGAGGCCTTGGGTTCGGCGGCCTTGTCGCCCATCATCAGGCGCTCCAGGTAGCGCGCCAGTAGGTCGACCTCCAGGTTCACCTGCCGCCCGGGGCGGTAGTCGGCCATGATGGTTTCGCCGAGGGTGTGCGGCACGATGGTCAGCTCGAATTCGGCCCCGTTGACCGCATTGACAGTGAGGCTGGTGCCATCGACGGTGATCGACCCCTTGAGCGCGATGTACTTGGCCAGCTCGCGCGGCGCGCGGATGCGGAACTGCACGGCGCGGGCATTATCTTCCCGCGCCACGACCTCGCCGACACCATCGACGTGGCCGCTGACCAGATGACCGCCGAGGCGGCTGGTGGGGGTCAGCGCCTTTTCCAGATTGACCCGGCTGCCGGCCTTGAGATCGATGAAGGCGGTGCGCGCCAGGGTTTCGCGGCTGACGTCGGCCCAGAAGCCGTTGCCCGGCAGCTCCACCGCCGTCAGGCAGACGCCGTTGACGGCGATGCTGTCACCCAACTTGACATCGCCCAGATCCAGCTTGCCGGTTTCGACCAGCACGCGGACGTCGCCGCCCTTGGGTGTGAGCGCACGGATGGTGCCGATGGCTTCAATTATTCCGGTGAACATGTGGCCTCCCGTGGAAGGCGGGTAAAGCGCTGCATACGACGAACTCCTGTTTTTGAAAAACAGGGCGCTACGGATCGATAGGGATGCATGACGGGTGCACGGACGGCGCCCATCGGGATATCCCGCTCTCTCTCATCCGGACTATACCGTCGGCCCCGGAATCACACCGAGTCTGCTGACCTTGCCGAAGCAAGCGCTCGCGGGCTAGACGCGATTGAAAACTACTGCGCGCAGAGCATGCTGCGTTGTGCTCGCTACGCTTTCATCCTTGTTACTGCGCCATTACCGCCGGTGGGGAATCGCACCCCGCCCTGAGAACGTTGGGCCGTTTGCGGCCCGGCAGCGTTTTTAACACAAATAGCGACGCGGGGCAGCCCGTTATCGCCCGGTAGCAGCTATCTGAATGCAAGACGCAGGCTATCGGCGGA